>Ga0209698_10003957_pt1 | contig 16377 bp, 14 predicted proteins | sample LitLauG_LLR_2012_FD_187203 | JGI IMG/M metagenome (GOLD analysis project Ga0209698, IMG submission 187203) | Freshwater sediment microbial communities from Pennsylvania, USA - Little Laurel Run_MetaG_LLR_2012 (SPAdes) (version 2) | ecosystem: Environmental > Aquatic > Freshwater > Creek >...
TGAATTTCTGCCCAAAGTAGTTCAGCATCGGCCACGATTCATGACACGCCGAACAGCGCAGCCCATACTTTCGGGCAAACGCCGGTAGCGCGTTGGCTTGCGGGCTACAGCCGATGACGATGATCGATAAGAGCAGCGCAGCTAAGACACAAACTCTTTGGTGCGAGACTTTTGTGGCGCGCGAAGGGAACAGAGCCAGTCTGACCCACGCGGACTCGGTTCTCATGGACTGCTTCGCCGTCGATACTCGACGAGCGAAACGCCGCAGAAAAGGAAGGCGTTCATTTTCCAATTCGGCAGAGCGATGCACACGGACTGGAAGCATGAATAAAACTCCAAATTCGAACAATTGTATGTATCGTCGGCGTTGCGTCGCCGCGTCCACTGGATTTGTAAGAGCACTCTCTTAGACTGCTGAAACGTGATTCACATTGGTGGGAGAACATAGCAGGGTCAACCCCATAGTCATTGAGCCGCAACAAGCTATCTGTAAACAGAATGTAAAAAGCGGAAGAGATGTATATCAGGAGTACTGATGTGAGAGATAACCGCCGTGCATTGTCTTGTGTGTAGCTAACTCTGTACAGGACTCGCTTATTAAATCGCGCGATGCGGGGTTCACCACAGAGAACACAGGGGGCACGGGGCGGCTTTGGACAGTTGTACATGTCCGGTTGGATTCCCGGGCGTAATCTTGCGGGTCATTCTGAAAGATTCCTAAACTGTCGTAATGGCCTTTACTCGCACCCAAATCGGCATTGCGGTCGGCGCTGGACTGCTGCTGGTGTTCGTGTTTGTCGGATATTTGTGGTGGCTCAGCAATCAAGGACCGGTACTGGCGAGGTCAGAGGACAAGGATCCGCTGACGGGGTTGCCGGTAAGCATCAAGATGAATCCGCTGCGCGACCGCTCCACCGAAAAGGCCGCAAACAAGTTCCTGCGCGAGTTGCGAGATGGACACTGTGACGATGTGCTCTCAAAGTGGGAGCACGATTATCACAAGAAGTATGCTCGGTATATCTGCAAGTCCGAGGCAGAGCATCCGTTGATGTCGTGGGAGTTGGTGGATTGGGAAGAGGCGCCGCCGCTGATCATCTTGCACTATCGCGGGAAGCGGCTGGCCAATGCTGGCCCGGCGCATCCGGGCGTCGACCAGGATTTGTTTACCGTTACGACTGAGAATAAGGGCGGTCTGTGGGTGGTCACGAAGTACGACGCCATGTACTGACGCACCTTCGCTGCCGGACAGCCGAGGCGGCCGCCTCCAGATAGCCTCCCTACTTCTTTTCTGCTGAGACCCAGTAACAATCCAAGTCTTGGGACGCATAGTGCGTGAGGAAAGAGATGCGCCTTCCTGCGGTCTCTTTTGTCACGTTGTCCTTCCACGTAGATGGCGCCACGAGCAAGTGCTCGAACTTCGGGATGTTGCCCGGTCCGTAATGGTCGATGTTCTGATTGCGATAAAAAGCAAGTCCGTATTCGACTTCGCGGGGAACTCCATAGACCGCGAGCGGCATGCGATGGGTTTCCAGACTGGCCAATTCCCATGCTATTGGGCGGGCAGAGAGTTTCTGGTCGATCGCAGCTGTGCCGAGTTTCAAGACCGCCGCGACTGACAGCACAACGGGGATTAAGGTGATGAAGCGCAACATGCGGAGTTGCGAACGGGTAGCCAAGGTGAGCGCGATGGCAGCACAAAGCACGAACGCCACCGCGAGTGCTATTAGCATAGGGCGTCCGGCGGGGAGGCGCTGTTCGGTAAACTCGTAGCCAACGAGCAAAGCGGGGACAATGGGGGCCGTAGCGACGAGTGCATGGAGGATCGCTAGCGACTTAGAGACGGGTGTCACATCGTCTCGGTGTTCCAAGTGCTCGCGCAGGTAATCCGCGAGCAGTGCTGCTCCGGCGGGAATGGCCGGGAGGATGTATCCGGGAAGTTTCGATTGGGAGACGGAAAAGAAAATCACGGGCACGATGAACCAGCAAATCGCGAAGACACCGAACTGAAGCTGGACATCGGGCTCCGGGAAATTGCGCTCTTTCCACCAGAGACGGGTACGCTGAATCAAGGCCGCTATCACGAAGACGGTCCACGGAACGAGGGCAAGAAGCGTCACTGGAACGTAGTACCAGAATGGCTGGCGGTGGTGATAGAGATCGCTGGAGAAGCGCGCCAGATTGTGTTCCAGGATGAATTCGCGAAAGAATTCTGGATTGTGTAACTGAACTGCGAAGTACCAGGGCAACGCGACAACACAGAACAATAGGATCCCTGGCAGCCAGAAGGTTTTCAGGACGCGACGCCATTCTTTACTGACCGCGGCGAAGAGCATCAAGATCACCGCTGCCAGGAACGGCGCGACCGGCCCTTTGGCCAGCATGCCGAGAGCGAGGAAGAAATACGACAGAGCCAGATAGAGTCGCCTGTTCGTTTTGCGCCAGGCCCACCAGGTCAGCATGGCGATGCTGAAGGTGGCGGCGAGGGCCATATCCATGGAAGCGGCCCGCGCGTATCCGATGATTCCGGCGCAGGACGCGGCGATCAAGGCTGCATCGAGTTCGGCACCAGGACGGAAGCGGCGAAAGAAGAGATAGATGGCGATGACGAGCAATGTGGCGTCGATCGCAGAGGGAACGCGCGCGGCAACATCGCTGACGCCGAGAACGGAATAGACGAGCATGGCTTGCCAGTAGTAGAGCGGGGGCTTCTCAAGCCAAGGGTCTCCGCCGAGCGTAGGCGTGATCCAGTCACGTCGATCGAGCATTTCGCGCGCGACTTGTGCGTAGCGCGGCTCGTCGGCACCAATCAGTCCGAATTGTCCATTGCCGTAAAAGAAAAGGAATGCACAGAAGCCTGCAAGGAGCAGGACGTCAGTGCGAGTGCGCATGGTCATGAAAGATTGATTGTAGCGTGACGCGTGCGAGGGCGAGATGCCCTCGCGACAGCCGGCCCGTGGCCGGTGCTACCTACTGTACCGATGGACCTCGGCGGAGTTGGAAAAGGACCTGCCGCACGGCTTCGGCTAAGGGTCCATCAAGCGAGCATCCGCTGGCGCATTCGTGGCCGCCGCCGCCGAAGCTTTCGGCCACGTGGGCGACATCGAGTTTGCCTTTGCTGCGCAGGCTGACGCGATATCGCCCGTCTGGAAGTTCGCGGAAGAAGGCAGCAACTTCAACGCCGCCGATTGACAGAACGTAGTTCACCAGTCCTTCGCAGTCTTCTTCTTTGGCCTCGCAGCGTTCCATCTGTTTGTGTGTGACCCAAATGTAACCGATATTACCTTCTACGCGAAGATTGCGCAGAGCTTCGCCGAGCAGACGGATCTTTGCGATCGAGTGCGCGAAATAAATTCCACGAGCGCAATGTGCGGGGTCAGCACCGGCGAGGACGAGTTCACGTGCGAGAGCGAATGTGTTTTCGTTCGTACCCTGAAACATGAAGGAGCCCGTGTCCGTCATCAAGGCGGTGTAGAGGCAGGTTGCGATTTCCGGCGAGAACTTGACTCCGGCTTCGCGAGCGAACCGAAACACCATCTCCGCCGTGGCGACCGCATGAGGATCGATCCAGTTGACGTGGGCGAACGGACGTCCGCTCATGTGATGATCGATGCTGATCAGGAAACGGTCTTCGAGTCCTTCTAGGCGCGTGCGATGGATGCTATCGCATTCGAGAATAATCGCGGCCTCATAACTGCCCATCACGCGGTTCGATTGGACAACCTGGTCGGCAAACGGAAGCGAACGATAGATACGCGGGACGGCATCGTGCAGAACCACGTCGGCCTGTTTGCCCATCTCGCGAAGAAGCTGGCAGAAGGCGAGGGCAGAACCGATCGCGTCGCCATCGGGGCGGGCGTGCGACGTCAGCACGAAGCGGTCGCGCCGTCCGATCTGCCGGAGAACATCCCCGAGCATGTCGTTATGCCTTTTCTCCACCGGGTCCCTTGTTGGTCCTGCGCCTTTTTTTTACTCGATTTAATAATTCTTCGACGCGGGCCTTCTCGCGCTCCGCACGATCCAGTCGAAAGAGCAATTCAGGTGCGCGACGCAGTCGGAGGCGGTCTGCGATTTCGCGCCGGATGTACGCCTTGGCAGCCTCGAGACCTTGCATGCTGCGCTCGGCCTCGACCTCGTCACCTTCAACATCGACTAAAACCTGCGCCGAACGTCCATCTTCAGCCATGTGCACGCCCGTTACATTGACCAGACCGATGCGCGGGTCGGCAAGTTCGCCCTCAACGAGCGTTTCAATTTCCTCGCGGAGCGCCTCCCCCAATCGTCCGCGATGATGTTTAACCGCGCGCTTTTCCACAGCCCTTACCCTCGATAAAAACTGATGAGAATATCAGAAAAATGGTGGCCAGTGTTGCGCCATGTTGCGCAACATCTGTCGTATTTTGACCCGAATGGCGTTGGTCGAGGTAAGTACGTAGGTAACAACGTGTTAAGGAATGCTGTGTTTTACAGCTATCGGCAAAGCCGATGGTCTGCATCGTTTTGACAACTTGCGTGACGAGGCGGCATAGAATCAAGTTGCCGAGGGTGCGTATGAGAATTCCTGAGCCTCCCCTCACAAAGAACTGGGTGCGGGGATTCGCGTTTGTGTTGGCCGTGGCTCTTTCCATGATCGGGTGTGGGGCGAACCCCGGGCCTCCGCCGGCGCTAAATGTGTCGAGCACTACAGACCTTGGAACAATCGTGACGAATCCCGACATCCTCGGGCGAGACGGCGCCATGAGCGCGATGTTTGGCGCGTATTCTGTGTGGCTCTACGGAGATACGTTCCTGGCAAGTCCGAACTCGGATAACCGCGGATTGATCAGCGACTCATGGTCCTTCACCGCGCAGTTGAGTGCCCAGGGAGGAATCGGCGGATTTCAAGAGCGGCTGGATTCTTCCGGAGCCCCAACGATGATTCTGCCCGAGACATCGGCGGAGTTCACATTCAATCATCAGCACAATGGGAATGCTTGCCAGGTACAGCCCTGCGGCGCGCGATGGGCGCTTTGGCCGGGGTCGATCGTGACCGATACGTCGAACAATCGGGCGCTTATCTTTTATGGCGTCGTGTCTGCGTTGCCGGGAGCGTTCAATTTTCAAGGTATGGGAAACTCGGTCGCGGTGTGGCAAGACTTCAGCCAGCAACCGCAGCGGCCGACCTTCAATCCGCCGATTGTGCAGGATCATCCTGACTTGATATTCAATCAGGATGAGCCGAACTTTGGGACGGCGGCATTGATCAACAATGGTGTTCTGTACATCTACGGCTGCGGAATACCGAGCAACTCAAGCGATAAAGGATGCCGATTAGCGAAGGTGGATCCGGGCAGCGTGCAAGATCCCTCTACCTGGAACTATTACGCGGGGAATGAGAGTTGGTCGTCGCAGTTGAGCAATGCGGTGTCGGTGATTCCGGACGTCAACATCATGAGCGTTGCCTGGAACAGTTACCTGCAGCAGTATGTCGCGATCTACAGCCAGATCTTCTCGCAGAATGTGACGATTCGGACTGCACCGAATCCGGAAGGACCATGGTCGGGGGAACGGGTTGCGTTTGTGGCGATGTCGCCGGTTTCGGGTAACGTTTACGACGCTCGGCAACATGCGGAGTATGACGCGAATGGTGGGCAGACGATTTTTGTGACGTATTCGAGATCGACGGGAACGTTTACGAGTGAGGTGCGGTTGGAGCAGGTGCAATTGCAACGTCCCTGAGACTACGTAACGCCTTGTTTCTTACGCAAGCAACGCACGACCCTGGGCTCCACGACAGCCGAGGCGGCTGTCGCTACATGGTCTAGAGGAATTCCACGAACGAATCGGCCACATCGGCACCATGGTTGTTGGCGATTCGGGTGGCTGCCTGCTCGACTTTTTTCATGAGGCCGTCGAGATAGTCGCGCGACTGCGACACGCTGACGACCCCGATAGTGGCGCGGTTCCACAGCTCGCTGCCATCCAGCTCTGCGACAGAGATATTGAAACACGTGCGTAGCTTGTCTTTCATGCTGCGCACGACCTTGCGGCGGTCTTTGAGCGATTGCGCGGCTTCGATGTGGAGTTCGAGGGTGAGAAAAGCGATGGGCATCAGTTTCGAGTTCCGGGTTTCAAGTTTCGAGTGAGCGGGATCGCCACCCACACCCGAGAATACTTGAACCCTGAAACTCGAAACTAGATACTCTTAAGCAATCACTTCAGCCGCGATGCGCTCGGTGGCGAAAGCTTCGATCACGTCGCCGACTTTAATGTCGCCATAGTTCACGATCGAGATACCGCATTCCATGCCGTTGTGGACTTCCTTCGCATCGTCTTTGAAGCGGCGCAGCGAGCCGACCTTGCCTTTGAAAACGACCACGTTGTCGCGCAGCAGACGGACTTCGGAATCGCGCTTGATGAGGCCATCGCTCACGCGGCAACCGGCGACCGTTCCAACCTTTGGGATGCGGAAAGTATCGAGGACTTCCGCGCGTCCCTGGTACGTTTCCTTGATCGTCGGTTCGAGCAGGCCGGTCATCGCTCGTTTGATCTCGTCCTGCAGCTCGTAAATGATCGAGTGCAGGCGGATGTCAACGCCTTCCTGCTCGGCGAGTTCCTGCGCTTTACGCTCGGGACGCACGTTGAAGCCGATGATGATTGCATTCGAAGCCGAGGCCAGCAGCACATCCGTTTCAGTGATGGCCCCGACCCCGGAACGCAGCAGCTTGAGTCGTACTTTGTCGTTCGAAAGTTTTGCCAGAAGATCGCTGAGCACTTCGACCGAACCACCCACATCGCCCTTGAGGATGATGTTGAGTTCTTTCGTCCCAGCGGTCTTGATCTGTTCGGCAAGCCCTTCGAGCGATACGCGCGAACTCTTGGCCAGTGCAGCTTCACGGGCTTTCTGTTCGCGGTACTCGGAGATGCCGCGGGCTTTGTCGCGATCGGCGACAACTACGAACTGATCGCCCGCTTGCGGCAGACCTTCCATGCCGAGAATTTCAACCGGAGTGGATGGCGGTGCGGATTCAAGCACGGCTCCGCGATCGTCGAACATGGCGCGAACTTTGCCGTAGACGTTGCCGACAACAAAGTTGTCGCTGGCGTTGAGCGTGCCGTTTTGCACAAGGACAGTGGCCACCGGTCCGCGGCCGCGATCAAGCTTGGCTTCGAGAACCACGCCTTGCGCGGCACGATCTGGAGTGGCTTTCAACTCCGCCAGATCGGCGACCAGGCAGATCATTTCGAGCAGCAGGTTCAGATTCGTTTTCTTCTTCGCCGACACGTCCACGAAGACGGTCTTGCCGCCCCAATCTTCGGGCATCAAGCCGCGATCGGCGAGCTGCTTCTTCACCCGATCGGGCATGGCCTCGGGCTTATCGATCTTGTTCACCGCGACGATGATCGGCACTTCGGCGGCGTGAGCGTGATCAATGGCTTCGAGCGTCTGCGGCATGACACCATCATCGGCGGCAACGACTAGCACAACGATGTCGGTGGCCTTGGCTCCGCGGGAACGCATACGGGTAAAGGCTTCGTGACCGGGTGTGTCGAGGAAGACGATCTCGCGTCCGAAAGCGGGAGATTCGGGATCAGTGATGCGAACTTTGTATGCGCCGATGTGTTGCGTGATCCCGCCGGCTTCGCCTTCGGCAACGTTGGTCAGGCGGATCGCGTCGAGCAGTGTAGTTTTTCCGTGATCGACATGGCCCATGATCGTGACCACGGGCGGTCGGGTCACAGCTTCGGTAGCACTCTCTTCACTCGAAGCAGCGCCGTCAATGTCTTTGGCGGCCTGCTCTTCGAACGTGATCACATTTGTGTCAGCACCGAAGAAGCGAGCCACTTCACTGGCCAGTTCTGCGTCGAGCGTCTGGTTAATGGTGGCGAACACGCCGCGGGCGAGCAAGCGGGAAATCAGGTCCTTGGCGCGCACATCGAGTTTCTCGGCCAAATCCTTGACGCTGATACCTTCGGTGATAGTGATGTTGCGAGTAATCGGCAGCGGCTCGTTCGACACCACCATGCGCGGCGGCGGAACGTAGCCCTTCATCGGACCTTCTTTTACCCCACGCGGAATGTAGCGCTGACCGGGCCTCCGCGCAGGCGCACCAGGACGGCTGCCCGGACGAACCGGGCCGGGAGGCGGCAAGCCAGGGCCCACCCCGAGCGGACGACTGCCCGCAGGAGTTTGGCGCGTGGGATGCATCGGACGACGCTCGCCGGGGCGGAGCGGACCCCGCGGCGCACCTACGCCCGGGGCGGCCGGACGCGGCCGCTGAAAAATCGGTTGACCCGGCACAGGACGTCCCGGAGCAGGACGTGCAGTCCCGATTGCGCCTGCTTGCGCGACCGGTGCTGCCGGACGCGGCGGCGGTGCTTTATATACAGGCCGAGGCCCGGTCTGAGGAACGATCATGCGCGGCGCTGGCGGTTGCGGCGGAGTTGCAACCGGAGGCGCAGCCGGACGCGGCGCTGGGGCCGGAGGCTGCTGTGCTGTCGAAGCAGCCGCGACTGGAGGCGCGGGGGGAGGCGCAGGGGCCGGTGGTGCTACAACGGCCGGTGGAGGCACAGGCGCCGGACGCGGCGTAATCACGGGTGGTGCCGGAGGAGGCGCCGGCGCAGCCACCGGCTTCTCCGCAACTGGCGGCGCAACCACGGGACGGATGGGAACCACTGGCTCTGCAGGCACTGCGGGAGGCGCAGGGGGCGCGGGTCTCGGTGCCGGATGTACAATCGCCGGCCGGGCCGCGATCGGGGGAGCCGCCGGCTTGGGAGGAGGCGCAACCGCTTCCTTCTGCTGTGTGATCGCTTTCAGCACATCGCCGGGACGAGAGATATGCGAGAGATCAATCTTGGTCTTAATTTCTTCTTCGCCGCGCAACGAGCGTGACGGCCTGGCAGCCTGCGCCGACGCTTCCGACGAGCCGCGGATATGGGCTCGTACTTTTTCGGCTTCATGCTCTTCAAGAGAACTGGAATGCGTCTTCTTCTCAGTCACCCCGACGATCGGGAGCACGTCGAGAATGGCTTTGCTTTTAACTTCCAGCTCCCTTGCGAGATCGTTGATTCGAACCTTACTCATCCGGCCTTTCTTACCCCGCGTTGTGCCCTAGGTCTTCATCGCAGCCTCACGGAGTCAGCATAGTTTTGTGGCGGCACGTCCATAAGAATTCTTGCGCGTGCCATATTATTCGGTTGTTTCGGGAGCCGAGCCTTCAGGCTCGTGCTCGTGTTCAGCGGAGGCGGACTCAGCTTCGCCCGTCTCAGATTGCGTTTCTTGCGCGCCATCTGCAGCGCCTTCATCAGCTGCCGCTTCTACCACCGCGGATTCGCCTTCCCCGGTGGGTTCTTCAGCGGGAGCTTCCGCTTGTGCCGCTCCGGCGTCCAGGCTCGCGAAATAATTATTCACCGCGAGGCTAATTTTTTCCACCGTTTTGGGCCCGATCCCTTCGATGGCCTCAAGCTGCTCAGGAGTCATATCGGCGAGGGCTTCGACCGTGGTTACGCCCGCCGCCGTCAGTTTCTCGACCACTCCCTCACCCAGCCCGGGAACGCTCTCCAGCGGGGTTGTCGCGGGAGGAGCCATCGCGGCCATCTGCTGCTCGACTTCTTGCCGCTTCTCCTCTTCGCTCTTGATGTCGATCTTCCAACCGAGAAGCTTGGCCGCCAGGCGAACGTTCTGCCCTTTCTTGCCGATGGCCAGGGAAAGCTGGCTGTCGTCGACGACCACTTCCAGATGCTTTTCGGCGTTGTCAACGACCGTAACGCGGCTGACCTTCGCGGGCTGCAGCGCCTTCTCCGCGAACGTAACTGGATCCTCGTGATATTCGATGATATCGATCTTCTCGCCGCGTAACTCGCGGATGATCGACTGCACCCGCATACCTTTCATGCCGACACACGCACCGACGGCATCGACGTCCTTGTCTTTCGACATCACAGCAATCTTGGTACGCTCGCCCGCTTCGCGAGCGATGGCTCGGATCACCACGGTCCCGTCGTAAATCTCGGGCACTTCGGTCTGGAACAAATGCTGGACCAGATCCGGCGCGGCGCGAGACACAACGACGCCGGGACCTTTCGCCGCGCGCTCCACACGGGCAATTACGGCACGCACTCGCTCACCGATCGCGAATGACTCCAGGCGCGACTGTTCCTTGCGCGGCATGCGTGCTTCCGCCTTGCCGATGTCAAAAATCACATCCGGACCTTCCACGCGCTTCACGGTCGCATTCACGATTTCACCGACGCGTCCGATGTACTCGTTGTAAACGGTGTCGCGCTCAGCCTCACGGACCTTCTGGAAAATCACCTGCTTCGCGAGTTGCGCAGCAATGCGTCCGAGGATGCCTTCGGTAACTTTCGGGATCAGCAATTCGCCGCCGACCTCCAAAGAAGGATCGGCCTTGCGCGCGTCCTCCAGCGTGACTTGCAGGTTCGGATCTTCGACCTGCTCCGGAGTCTCTACCACGGTCTTGACTGCGTAGGCGTTGATCTTGCCCGTATCCTTGTCGAGCTTGGCGCGGAGATTTTCCTGCGACTTGTAGTACTTGCGGGTGGCCATGACAATGGCGTCTTCCACCGCGCTGACTACAATTTGCGGATCAATCCCCTTTTCCCGGCTCACGCCTTCGATGATGTTGTAGAGCTCGCTAGCCATAAAAAATCACGTTTCAAAGTTTCAACGTTTCAGAGTTCCAAGGGTCTGCATCTTTGAAACCTTGAAACTATGAACCTTTGAAACCTATATTTCCGGTACCAGATTCGCCTTTTCTATGTTGGCGAAATCGATCTCAATCTTCTTACCCGCCGCCTCGCCCATCTTCTTGCGCGATTTGTGGCTGGCCACGCTCAAGTCGAGCGTCAACTTGCCGTCCTGAAAACTTTCCAGCCGCCCCTCAAAGTGCTGGGTATTGCCGACCAGCTGACGCGTCATCAGCTTCACGCGGCTGCCGGTAAAGCGCGTAAAATCCGCGGGCTTCACCAACTTGCGATCCAGACCCGGCGACGAGACTTCCAACGTGTACGAGCCGGGCATAACGTCCTCCACATCGAGGATGGTGCCGAACTCGCGACTGAAGCTGGCGCAGTCTTCGTGCGTCACTCCGGCCAAGGGATCGGTTCCGGCCGCGGATTTATCCAAAAAGACCCGCAGCACGCGAGCCTTGCCACCGCCGAGAAACTCGACGTCGACAATTTCGAGCCCGCTTGAGGCGGCAACTCGTTCCGCGATCTGCCGCACACGATCAACGTCAAGCGCCATGAATCCAGTAGCTTACAAGCTTTGGCAGCCACCACCGAAGGGCCAACTAAAAAGTGGGCTTGCGCCCACTGGTGTGCTTCGCCAAATGCCGGTACACAGCAGTTCCAGTTCCTTAATATACGCCGGTGAGGAATAAAAGACAAACGCCGAGCCCCGAGGGGTGACCCGTGAGCGGGGAGCGGGAAAAGACCGAGAATGACGCGTGCCCACGGGCTTTGTAGCCGGCCAATGTCTTGAGTTTGTGACATCGAAAAGGATCGGTTAGAGGTACAATTCCAGCGCGTCATTTGTGTGGAGGTCTGTATGACGACCCGCCGTCTTCCCTTCTTGCTAGTTCTTGTTCTCCTGCTTACTTCCACTTTTGCGTTCGGGCAAGGTCGCGGCGGGGGCGGATCGCGTGGGGGCAGCGGCGGAACCGTCGGGGTTCAACCCGGCACGAACGCGCGCAACATGGCCGTGATGGGCAGGGGAGACAACCTGGATCTGAGCCTGCGTCCCGCTTCGGCGGCCGACGAACCGAAAGTGGAGTTCCGCAGCCAGTCTGTCCTGGTGCAGGTACCAGTCGTAGTGACAGACAAATCCGGCAACCACGTCCATGGTCTCAAGAAAGAAGACTTCAACCTTTTCGAGAATGGCAAACCAGTGAGCGTTTCTGTTTTCGAAGAACTGACAGCCAGCAGCGACGCGTTGAAGCTACCAACCGCTGCTCCGGGACAATTCCGAAACCTCACGTTGGATGGCCCGCAGCCGCGCAATATTGTCGTTGTGGCCCTCGACACGGTGAACACACCGTTCATGGATCAGGCTTATGGCCGACACGAGCTCGTTAAATTTCTTGCGCGCAATCTGAACTCGGGCCAGGTACTGGCTCTGATGTTGATCACTAGTCATGGGTTAAGAGTTGTGCAGGGACTGACGGGAGATCCCGACCGGCTGACGCAAGCGTTGAAGAAGGCCAGCGGTGAAATCACGCGAGTGGAAACCATTAGCACCGACGCGCAGGCGGATGCAGCCACCGGCGACATGCCGGTCACCACGTTCAACCCGAGTGCCGATCCCTTTGCCGCCCTCGATTCGTTCATCGAGTACGGAGACGCAGTGGAAGCGCAATTCATGCAGGCCAATGCAATCGAAACAACAATGGATGCGTTTCTGGGAATTTCCTACGCCCTCTCTGGCGTTCCGGGACGTAAGTCTCTCATCTGGGCCACAGGCGGTTTTCCATTCAACATGGACTCGCCGGCAAGCGTGCCCGGCGGGTATCTCTCGGTGCTGTATGAGCGCACGATGCTGGCGTTGAACGACGCAGAGATTTCCGTGTATCCAGTCGATGTGCGCGGACTCATGAACAACTCGATGTTTGCGGAGGGGAACCGCACAGGTTCGGTTTCCGGGTTAAACGCATCTCGGATGCTCACCAACCGCCAGTGGCTGCAGCAGGCGAAGTTCGACACGCTGAATGATTTTGCCGACATGACCGGCGGAAAAGCGTTCTACAACACGAACGATGTCGCAGGCAGCTTCAAGCGAGCCTCGGACGACGGTTCCTCCTATTACGTGCTCAGCTACTACCTCGACACGAAGAACACTAAGCCGGGATGGCGCAAGCTTCAGGTCAAGCTCGATCGCAAGGACGTTGAGATTCGCGCGCGCACCGGATTCTTCGTCACCAATGCCACCATGAATCCAATGCTCAGCCGGGATCTGGACATGGCGAACGCTCTGCACTCGCCGGTCGAGGGCACGGGCGTAGCAGTGACGGTGGAGTGGGTAACCGTTGCTTCCGACGGAGACAAGCGGAAAGCGGTCTTCATGGCGCATATGCCGGCAGGCAGCTTAAGCTTTGATCCGGCAGGGCGCGACCAGCTGAACTTTGATTTCGCCGCGATGGCCTTCGATAAGAACGGGAAGGAAGCGGGGCAAGCAATCCAACGATTCACTAGGCCCGTGCCCGGGGAGCAGTTGGCATCGGTCAAGGCCAATGGCATCGGCTTCCGCAATGCTCTGGAGTTAGGGCCAGGCAAATACACGGTGCGTTTTGTGGTGCGCGACAACGTCACGGGAAAGGTCGGCAGCGTCACCGCTCCGCTGACGGTCGACTAAAGCCCGACTCAGGATTTGCCTCAACTCGCCGCGGTCTCTAGAATAATCAATTACCCACTCCGCGGTGGGTTCCCGAGACAATTCCATGATTCATTTCCCGGTTCCCGAAGCTCTTACTTTCGATGACGTTCTCCTTCTACCCGCGCGATCTGACGTAATTCCAACCCAAGTCAGTACGCAAACCCACCTCACGCGCAACATCACGCTGAACATTCCGGTAGTAAGCGCAGCCATGGACACCGTCACGGAGTCGCACATGGCCATTGCGCTGGCGCAGCAGGGTGGCATGGGCATTATTCACCGTAACCTGACCGTCGAGCAGCAGGCCAACGAAGTCGACAAGGTAAAGCGCTCGGAAAGCGGCATGATCGTGGACCCGGTCACGATGAATGCGACGGACAAGGTCAGCGATGCCCTCGAAGTGATGCGCAAGTACAAAATTTCCGGCGTGCCGATAACCGAGCACGGAAAGCTAGTGGGCATTCTTACGAACCGCGACTTGCGGTTTGAAACTCGCTTCGATATTCCGATCGACAAGGTGATGACGAAAAAGAATCTCATCACTGTTCCCGTGGGCACGACTCTCGAAGAGGCAGAAAAAATCCTCCATCAGCACCGCGTGGAGAAGCTTCTGGTTGTCGATGACAAGTACAACCTCAAGGGCCTGATCACGGTGAAGGACATCCAGAAAAAATTGAAGTATCCGAATGCGGCCAAGGATTCGCAAGGACGGCTTCGCGTAGGTGCGGCGATCGGCGCGACGGGAGATTTTCTCGAGCGAGCACAGGAACTCGCCGAAGCGAAAGTCGACGTGCTGGCGATCGACAGCGCCCACGGACATTCAACCAAAGTTCTCGAAGCCGTGAAGCTGGTGAAGTCGAAGCTGCCGCATGTCGAACTGTTGGCCGGCAACGTCGCAACGTTTGATGGAGCTTGCGAGCTGGCTCGGGCTGGCGCCGACGGAATTAAAGTCGGCATAGGGCCGGGTTCGATCTGCACCACGCGCGTTGTCACAGGTGCGGGCGTTCCACAAATCACCGCCATTGCCGAGTCCTATCGCGCCACCAAAGATGCGGGCGTTCCCATCATCGCTGATGGCGGCATCAAGTACTCGGGCGACGTCACCAAGGCCTTGGCTGCTGGTGCAAGCGCGGTCATGATCGGCTCGCTGTTTGCCGGCACCGATGAGAGCCCTGGTGAGCTGATCCTTTATCAAGGCCGCTCCTTCAAGTCCTATCGCGGCATGGGATCTCTGGGCGCAATGGCTCAGGGATCGAGCGAACGTTACTTCCAGACCACGGAGAATGATTCCTCCGCGGCGGTTTCTGCCACGAGCGGCGAGTCCAATCGACTGAACAAACTCGTTCCTGAAGGGATTGAGGGACGAGTTCCCTATCGTGGCTCGGTGGCGATGATCATTTACCAGATGGTTGGTGGATTAAAGTCGGGCATGGGATATTGCGGCTGCTCGACGATTCCTGAACTGCTGCAGAAGACGCGCTTCGTACGCATCAGTGGTGCCGGATTACGTGAGAGCCATGTACACGATGTCATGATCACGCGCGAAGCACCCAACTACGCAATTGAGTAGACAGGCCGCGTATCCAACTCACAACTGCGGGGCCGAGATGGCCCAGCGCCAGCCGGCTGGAGGCCGGCGCTACACTCCTATCAATTGAGCAAAGATCGTCATCAGGTTCTGAAAGCGTGGATCGCTGCCATCCTGTGGATGATCGTGATCGCCATCGAATCGACCAAGTGGCTCTCGGCTCATAACACCAGCCGGATCCTCTATCCCCTGCTTCATTACTTGTTCGGGCTCGGTTACTCCAGCTTCCAGCACTGGCACTTCTACATGCGCAAGGCAGGACACGTGTTCGGCTACGGGATGCTGAGCATCTTGCTGTTCCGGGCATGGCGTGAAACCCTTCCTGCGAATCACTCAAGATGGACAATACGTTGGTCCGTCATGGCCGTGGTTGGGACCGCGATCGTGGCCAGCCTCGACGAGTGGCATCAGAGTTTTCTGCCTTCGCGCACCGGCACAGTGCAAGACGTCGTGCTCGATACGTGTGCCGCGATCGCAGCGCAACTCCTGGTATTTATCTGGGCTTTCTCGTTTCGCCGCCGTTCCGCTCAGTAATTTTCAGTGCGCAATCTTTCCCATTGACAGCCAATCGCACCTGTGTTACACATTGTAACGCTACAATGACTAACACACGTCAAGCCCGTCTAAAGAACCTGGGAGAAGTCGAGCAAGCGGTTATGGATTATTTCTGGGCGCACGGTGCATCTACCTCGGAAGCATGCCGGGAAGCGTTGGCATCGTCACGGCCAATGAAAGATTCGACCATTCGGACCGTGTTGCGGCGGCTCGAAGAGAAGGGATTTCTCGCGCATGAGGTCGAAGGCCGGACTTTTGTTTACAAGCCATCGGACGAGCGCCAGAACGTCGCCGTTCGTGCGGTCAAAGGCATCATTGACCGCTTCTGCGGTGGCTCGGCCGAGGAGTTGGTGCTTGGCATGGTGGATAACGACGTTCTCGACCGCAGGCAACTGGAGCGATTGGCGCGCAAGATCGCCGAGCGGGGCGCATCGCACCGGGAGTCTGTTGTAGGAAAGGGAAAGTTATGACGCAGCCTATTGATCGCGCATCCATTGCGCTGATTTCAGGACTCGTCGCTTGGTCAGGTCGCTCGCTCGCTCTCGCGGTCGCCGCAGGAGCAGCACTCGCCGCCTTTCGGGCAAAGATCACATCTCTGCGTTTGTTCACTTGGGTTTCCGTTCTTTACGCCAGCTTCGCCCTGCCGGTTCTTGCTTGGTTGCTGCCCCCATTGCCGGTTCCAACGCCAGAGTTTTTGCACCAACGAATCGTGCCGACCGAGTCGCACGACGTCACAAATTCACAAAATCTCGTATCGGTCGAACGTAGAACAGAAACCACCGAACACCGGGGTTTTGAAATTTCGGCGGGCACTAGCAACGCGCCCGTCTCAAATCTAACGGCAAGCAGCCCCCGAGTGACGCGAGGA
>Ga0209698_10003958_pt1 | contig 16375 bp, 17 predicted proteins | sample LitLauG_LLR_2012_FD_187203 | JGI IMG/M metagenome (GOLD analysis project Ga0209698, IMG submission 187203) | Freshwater sediment microbial communities from Pennsylvania, USA - Little Laurel Run_MetaG_LLR_2012 (SPAdes) (version 2) | ecosystem: Environmental > Aquatic > Freshwater > Creek >...
ATCTTGGTGTTGCGCCTGGCAAACTCGGGTTGCAGCCCCGCCATGTAGCCGAGTTCCGTGGTGCAAACGGGAGTGAAGTCTTTGGGGTGCGAAAATAGGATCGCCCAGCCGTTGCCGATCCACTCGTGAAAGTTGATCTTGCCCTGCGTGGTGTCGGCGGTAAAGTTGGGGGCTTCGGAATTGATGCGTAATGACATGATGGATCTCCTTCTTTAATTACGATTCGATTTTGAATCTCGCGTATCAATGCTGGTAGCCGATGGCCGCCAGTGGCCGTGTCCGACGGAACCGCCGCACGACCGGCTCTGGCGAGAATCGCGCCTAAAAACAAAACCCACCCGATCTGGCCGGGTGGGTGGGAAAGAAACTCGCTCCGTCACCCACACTCCGGCGCTGAATTACTACAACACATGACACCGACGCTGAGGCGCTTATGCATTCCGCTGTCTAGCATACGCGTGAGCGAAAAAGGCTGTCAAACAGGCTCGACCGTAGCGAAGATGAAAAAATAAACTTGCGCTTTGGCACTTCGAACTTAGTCCAATAAAGCGTCGCGTTGTTCAAGCATTTCCGTCTTGCGAGCAATTAACGACCATCGACGAACGACCGTATCACGATATCAACGCTTATCACAGCACTCCAGAGAACCCTATGACCCAGCGCAAGTTCGACTTGATCCAAATGGACGTCTTCACATCCAAGCCTTTCGAAGGCAATGCTCTCGCTGTCGTCACCGACGGCCGGGGCCTCAGCGACATGGAAATGCAGGCGTTCGCAAAGGAAACCAATCTTTCTGAAACTACTTTTATCCTGCCTCGCGATGCGGCCACCGAGCGTGAGAAGGGTGTACGGGTCCGCATCTTCACCGTGGCAGAAGAATTGCCTTTTGCAGGCCATCCCACACTGGGGACAGCGTTCGTTCTTCGCGGCGAATCGCAAGCGAAGGAAGTGGTGCTTGATTTGAACGTGGGCAGGGTGCCCGTCCGGTTCGAGGAGCCTGCGGGTCAGCCCGTATTCGGAGAGATGACACAGAAAGACCCGACGTTCGGCACGCAGCACGACCGCGAGGCTGTGGCCCGTGCAACTGGACTCAGGATCGAAGACTTCGATACCTCCCTGCCCATCGAGACCGTTTCTACCGGCCTGCCATACGTCATCGTCCCATTGCGATCTTTGAAGATCAGCAGCGCGCTGCACATCGACCAGCGACTGGCGAGCGAATATCTGGGGAGAGCCGATGGAAAGTTTTTCTATTTTGTCGCGCGCGAAAGCGTCGATCCCACGGCCCGTCTGCACGCCAGAATGATTTTCTACAACGGCGAAGACCCAGCGACCGGCTCGGCCGCTGGTTGTACAGCCGCCTGGATGGTGGCTCATGGCGTCGCGAAATCAGACGAGCGCGTGTTGATTGAGCAGGGCATCGAGATGAGAAGGCCCAGCAGAATTTTTGTGCGCGCCACGAAACAGGATAACCGTGTGGTTAACGTGCGTGTCGGAGGCAACTGCGTACGGGTGATGTGCGGAGAAGTTTCCCTTTGAGTGCTGTTCGGGATGCGTTGAAAAATCAGCGCAATCACATCGCGGCAGATTCTTCAATGGCGCAGTTTGCCATTAGCATCCGCGCCACTTTACAGATTGATCGTTCTCCCGTTAGGATTCTTGTCGCTCGCGATTCTCGAATTAGCCAATCGGCATTTGAAAGTTTTTCGTGGCTGCGACCGGGCGCAGCCCCTGGAAGAAGATGAAGCCTAAGCGCACGATCCTTTGTGTCGACGACCACGAGCAATCCTTGTCCATTCGTAAAGTCATGCTGGAAACCCGAGGATATCGTGTCATCGCATGCACCACGGGTGAAGAGGCACTGGAGCGATTCCGCAAGGGAGGCATCGATCTCGTGATCACAGATCTGATCATGCCCGGGCTTGACGGCACCAAACTCGTCGAGGCGGTGAAAGCCATCTCTCCAGAGACTCCCGCGGTTCTGCTGTCGGGAAAAGTGAAAATCTACGACCGCGATACCCAGGCCGACATCTTCCTGCCCAAGGGCATGTACGCACCGATGGAGCTTCTCGAGCGAATCCGACTGCTCCTCGTACGCAAGCGCGGTCCGAAGCGGGCGCAACAGAAGCTCAAACGACCGGCTTCGCGAACCACTGCGGCCTGAAGGACTTCCGCCCGAAAACCATTACCTCCTGCCCGCCCAGCGTGCTTTGCCTATGGTATCGTCTGATACGGGATGCCTGATTTCATCGTAGCCACCGATCTGCGAAAAACCTATCGTGTGGGCAAGGTCGACGTCCCAGCCTTGCGAGGTATTTCCTTCCGGGTAAAGCGTGGTGAGTTCGTGGCCGTGGTAGGTCCCTCGGGCAGCGGAAAATCGACGCTGTTTTATTTATTAGGTGGCCTGACGCGAGCCGACTCGGGAACGGTAGTTATCGACGGAGACGATTTCGCGAAGCTCTCCGACGCCGAGCGCACCCGTATGCGCAAAAGGAAGATCGGATTCGTTTTCCAGAAATTCAATCTTTTGCCGACGTTGGACGCGCGTTCCAACATCGGTATTGCGCAGGACATCGCAGGCAAGCCCGCCGATCCCTCATATTTCCAGAAAATAAGCGACCTGCTGGGTATCAGTAAGCGGATGCATCATCGCCCGTCGGAGCTGTCCGGCGGTGAGCAACAGCGAGTCGCTCTGGCGCGCGCGCTCATCAATAAGCCGGCGATCGTGCTGGCTGACGAGCCCACAGGGAACCTGGACTCCAAGAATTCCGATATTGTGCTGGCCATGCTGCGGCAAACGAACAAAGACCTCGGACAAACGGTGTTGATGATCACGCATAACCCGGAGGCTGCAAGTTACGCCGACCGGATCATTCACATGCGGGACGGAGAGATCGTCGCCCCAGAGCGGGACCCGCAGTGGGCAACCCATTGAGAGCTGGGAGGGTTTTTCGACGCCGCACAGCCCGATTGGCGCTAGAATCAGCGTGGCTTATTAAACCGGAACTGGCATGGATGACCTGAAAAAACCGATCCTCCCCGGCAAGGGCGCTTCTGACTATGAGCGCTATCTCCACACAGACGAACTGCTGTCTCTGCAGAAACCGCAAGAAGAACTTTCACATAAAGACGAGCTAACCTTCCAAGTGGTGCACCAGGCGTCGGAAGTTCTCCTGAAGGGCATCGCGTTCGAGCTACAGCGCGCCCACGACCTGATTGCCCGCGGAGACTATGCCAACGCCGCGCGGCTGATTCGCCGCGGTAATCAGATGTTGGATTACCCGATCGGCCTGCTGCACGTTCTCGAGACCATTACACCCTACGACTATCACATCATTCGCGCCGGACTGGGACATGGCAGCGGTCTCGATTCGCCTGGTTTCCTTTCTTTGCTTCACATCGGGCCGCGGCTCGGCCAGGCATTTCACGAGCAGTTAAACCGCTCACACCTGAGCGTGGATGACGTTTACCGCCGTCATGAGGAATTCTTCGGGCTGCATGACGTGGCCGAGCGCCTTCTCGATTTCGACGAGCGGGTGCACTTGTTCCGCTTCCATCATCTGAAACTCGCGCAGCGAATCATCGGTGGTGGGGTTGTGGGGACTATGGGAACGCCGGTCGAGGTGCTTCACCAGCGCATGGAGCACCTTTTCTATAAGGACCTGTGGGACGTGCGCAACCAGATTACGGCCAAGGCCAACGAGCACATGCGGCAAAGCGGTATCCCGTCACGGTATTAACGTCCTAAAGTTGCAAGAAATTGCGCACGATCCAACAGCTCTTGGAAAGGCACGCTCCTAAACTCAACTACGAGCAGCACTAGTACGAGTCAGAGACCTATGGTGCAAAATTTTTCACGTTGACTTGTGGCCTAGCTTTGACCATGATGTCCATCCTGATCGGGCAGACATTCTGTCGCCCAACTTCACGCAGGGGAGAAAAACACAATAATGAGAAAGCACTGGATTGGCGTGGTACTAATCGTGTGTCTGGCAACTTGCGCAATGGCGCAGCTTGGTTCGGGCGTCCACATGCTGCGGCCATATAAGCAGGGAGAGCTTCCTAATCTCACAGGCACCATCTCTTACAATGGTGGACCAGTATTTGAGAAGACTCCTACCATTTACATCGTCTGGTATGGCACTTGGACCGCCAAAGACAAAAGCGTCATCGACGGCTACTTCGCTCATCTGGGCGGCACGACAATGGCAAAAATCAACACCAAGTATAGTGACGGCGCCAACAAGTTCGTGCCGATCACCGCACATCACACTACCGCCAACGACTATCATGACAACTATTCGCTTGGCCACAGCGTCAATGACACCGGAATTCAGCAGATCGCAGCCAATGCCATCAGCGGCGGCCATCTGCCCAAGGATGTGAACGGAATCTACTTCGTACTGACGGCTAAAGATGTGACCGATTCCGACGGCTTCTGTACCGCCTTCTGTGGGTATCACAGCCCCTCGACCTCCATCGTCTCCGGTGACATCATCAAGTATTCCATGGTCGGAAACGCCATCACCCAGTGCCCGAGTGGCTGCGTAGCCAGCGTGGTCCTTGGCGACAAAACCAGTCCGAACGGCGATCCCGGCGCGGATGGCGTGGTCAACGTTATGTGGCACGAGTTTTCTGAGACCGTGAGCGACCCGGAAGTCAACCTGCAGACGGCCTGGGCGGGCAATTGTGGCGAGTCCGGAGATTGCTGTGCATGGTTCTTTGGTACGACGCACATTGCTGCAAACGGCTCCCACTACACCAATACGATCGGCGGAAAACATTACATCGCTCAAACCATGTTGGAGCTGAACGGCACACAACGTGGAGCGAACGAACCCGCCACTTGCAAGAACACGTTCTAGTCTGAAATGCGAATGTGACTTCTTTTTGGGGGCCGCCCCATCAGGGCGGCCCTTTCCTTTGGAGACGGAACCCCGCACTCCGTGCACAACTGCTACAGGGGAAGGCACCCACAGCCTCAATTCATGGCGCGTTTTCTGCCAAAATGCGCGCGGGAAGGTAGCGGCAGCACGATGACGTAGGGGGGCACTACGCTCGGGCGCTGTGAATTGTCAGCAAATGCGCAAGTACTGTAAAATGAGGGAGCGAGCGGGAGTAACTCAGTGGTAGAGTGCGACCTTGCCAAGGTCGAAGTCGCGGGTTCAAATCCCGTCTCCCGCTCCAGAAATATTGTCCCGACCCCTGTCGTGGAACAGGGCTTTTTTCAACACGCCTCTTTCAGGCGCGGTACCCAAGTGGTAAGGGAGAGGTCTGCAAAACCTTTATACGTCGGTTCGATTCCGACCCGCGCCTCCAGTTTTTTCCTGCAATGCCAATCACTTAAACACCCCTACTGAACGACAGCATTGCGGTTTAGTGTCCGCTGGGTGTCCCGAAGGATCGGGGGGACCGGCCGATCAGATCCTCCAAGCGTTCCTGCTCAAGCGAAAGCCAATGCAGCCTCAAATCGTTCGTTAGTTGCGTCGGGATGCGAGTTCCGTGCGCGGGAAAGCTTCTAGCTCTCGAAGGTCGCGGCCGCGCGTTTCGTGGCCGAAGATTGCGACCAGCAACAGCGACGCTAGCATCGGGAAGGCAATCGCTCCTGCGGCAAAAGCGAATGCAGGTACCAAGGCCGTTAAGGCCAAACCTTGCGCCATCACACCACCGATTTTGCTGCAACCTGCAACCCAGCCCGTCGCGCGTCCGCGCAAGCGCACGGGAAAACTCTCCGAGGTGTAAGGCAACAAAATAGAGATCACCGCGCTAGTGCCGACGATCAACAGAGAAACCGAAACCATGGGATTCGAAATCATCGAGAATGCGTGAGCATTCCCGACCAATGTCGCGAACAAACCAAGTGTCGTGACGCCGATGGCCGCGACCAACACTCGCTTGGTGCTCCACACGGTGTAGAGATAAGTCGTTAGAGCGATAGTCGGAACAGCAATGAGCGCAGAGCGCGCTATGAGAGCGCTGGCGAGGCCCATGCTGCGGCCCGTCGCCATCAGGCTGCCCGGCAACCACAGCAACACTCCAAAATTCACGAGCCCCCACGCCAAGGCGGCGAGCGTAAGCGCCACTACTAACCCAAGCAACGGACGGAGGCTCGATCGTGCGCTCAGCGCGTCGTTCCCGGTGATCGCAGTGGCACCTTCTTCTTTCGCTTTCGCGCTTGCTGGCGACTGTATGATGGCGGAACCGTAGCGGGCCAACATCTCTTCGGCCTCTTTGAATCGCCCCATCTGAACCAGAAATCGAGCGGACTCTGGAAGTAGCGGACTGAGAGCGATGAGAATGACTCCCGTCGGAAATCCCAGGAGCCACATGATGCGCCAGCCGAAGAACGGTTGCAGCAGTGCGGAAGACTCGCTGGTCGCGAAATAACCACCGACCGTTCCAATACCTCCAAGCAAAACCAGGCACCAGCCACGGTGTTTGGTTGGGAGTATTTCAGCGAGGAGCGCATTCGCAACGGGCAACATTCCGCCGGCAGCCAGCCCCATAAGGAAGCACATTATAATGTTCCAAACGAACGACGGCATCGCGCCACAAATAGAAGTGCCCACGAACAAAACAGCCGCCAGCAGAATCGCAGCACGACGGCCATAAATATCGGCAAGAGAACCCCAGATCAAAGACCCCAGCGTTGTGCCCAACAACGCTACAAATGGCAGGACCGCAGCCCTGGAGAAGCTAAGGCCATACTCGGTCCGCATACCCGGAATCACAAACCCAAGGCTGGACGCTTTCATTACATCGATCACAAGCGCGACGGAGAGGAAGGCAATCTGGATCCAGTGCGCCTTCGTCAGCGGCGCATCCTCCGGCGGTACGATGGACACATACCCGTTCTGACGTCGCTGGTTCGAAGGCAGTAGCCCATAGGCGGCCATTCCAACCCCGGCAACGATTAGCGCCATGCCCAAAAGCATGCCGGCACTCATCGGCATTCCCGCCAATTGGAAATGTGTGGCGCGGCCCATCCAGAACATCGGCAGGTGCAAAATCACGCCGACAGTCACCATGGTTGAGCCAATCCAAAAAGCGAAATTCTTGCGCCTGCTAGCGAATAGAGATGACGTTGGCTTCATGCTATCGTGGTCGCGCTTCGAAAAATAGATATACAGAAACGAATTGCCCGGTCGAGAACTTATTAAATTATCGTAATTCCTGCGTGCGAATGCGGCTGGGCCCTAAAAGAAAATTCAGGCATGGAGGCGCGACCCGCAACTTCGTAAACAGTCCGCGGCGAGACATAATACGAAACCCGTGAACTTTGATCAATTGATTGTCGCCTTTGGCACCGTACTGCTCGTGGCGCGGGTAGTCGGTTGGATATTTCACCACATTGGCCAGCCACGCGTAGTAGGCGAAATGACCGCCGGCATGCTTCTCGGACCGTCGGTCTTCGGGCGATTTTTTCCAAATGCTTTTCACTACGTTTTCCCGCCGTCTTCCTTTCCTGCAATTTCCGTTCTGAGCCAGATTGGGCTTCTGCTCTTTATGTTTGTGGTGGGCCTGGAGGTTGACCTGTCCGACCTTCTGAAGCAACGAGCAGCGGTTGTGTTAATCAGCAACGTCAGCATAGCCCTGCCGCTTGCTTTGGGCGTCGCGCTGGCCAAGACTTTATATCCGTCGTTTGCCGGAGAACATGTTTCCTTTCCTTCGTTCGCGTTGTTTGTTGGCACAGCAATGAGCGTGACGGCCTTTCCTGTGCTGGCACGGATTTTGAAAGAACGACACCTGATGGGCAGCGGTCTCGGCACAATGGCGATCGCATGTGCCGCCATCGATGACGTCAGCGCATGGCTCCTGCTCGCGGTTCTGACTGCGATGGTCCGCTCCTCCAGCAATTGGCAGCGTTTTGCCGTTACGATTCTGCTGCTTGTGGGTTTCATCGCTTTCATGCTGGCCATCGTTCGCCGGTTTGGCTCGGTTCTGGAGCACTGGTATGAGAAGCGCGGGGCTGGCATTGAATTTCTTTCTGTTCTAGTGCTCTTTGTTTTTGCTTCCAGCTGGACGACCGAAAGGCTGGGAGTGCATGCGCTGTTCGGGGCGTTTATGGCCGGGCTTGTGATGCCGAAAAATGAGCGGTTGCTGGCCAACGTAGTCGAGCGGATCGAGTCATTAAGCCTTGCCCTTCTTCTTCCGTTGTTTTTCGCGCTCACTGGCTTGCGAACTCGCGTCGACTTGCTCTCGGGCAGATCAGCCTTGGGATACGGCGTCGCGATTCTCGCGATTGCAGTCCTGGGAAAGCTTGCCGGGGCAGCTTTTGCCGCGAAAGCCACAGGCCTGCCGTGGAGGGACTCCCTTGGGTTGGGGGTTTTGATGAATACCCGGGGCCTGGTTGAACTAGTAATTCTCAATGCAGCACTGGATCTCGGCCTCTGCTCGCCCGAGTTGTTCACGATGATGGTTTTGATGGCTTTGATCACGACCTTTATGACGACGCCCATCCTGAGTGCAATGGGGATCGGGAGGGCGACAGAGACATCCGAACGCATTGCTACGGTCGGCACCTAGTAGTTTTGTATTATTGCCCTTCGGGTACATCCCCAGCTACTGTCTGCACCCAGTCGGCATATCGTTGATTCCGTGCGCCATGGGAATACTGACTGTAGTTGGGACGAACACGGTGCAGTCGGGCGGTCTCGAGGTTTCCGGGGCCGAACTCCTTTCAATCCAGCAGCAGGGCACGATTGCGCGCCAGATTCGGCAAGCGACAACGGACCTAGAGACGCTCGTTGCAGGCCGGAGCAGTACTGAACTGGTCACATGCTTAGAGCCGGGATCATGGTCGGCAGCCGAATGCGTGGATCATCTTACGCGGACCACGCGCGCGTTTCTTCCGGCGATCGAAGAGGCGATAGCAGCCGCTCCGAAACTCAAAATTAACCGTCGCTTGCGAACTGGAATTCTTCCGAGTCTGTTTATCCGGAACTTGAATCCGCCGTACCGCGTTCGATTCAAGGTCCTTCCGCAACTGGCGCCACACAGCCCGGATGCTGGCACCGCATTGGCGAGCTTTATGGAATCCCAGTCGCAACTCTCAACGATTCTGAGTTCTGCGGCCGGACTCGCGATTGACGAGGTGAGGATTAAATCTCCCGTGTACGGCCGTATCAGCTATAACATCTACGGCGCTTTACGTATGCTTGCCGCCCACCAGAGGCGCCACATCTGGCAGATCAGTCGAGTTCTCAAGGCTCTCGACACCCGCCTTATGAAAGGCGTTGCTTAGTCATCCCGCAGAAGCCGGTTATTGCAACGTCCGACCGCTCACGATGGTCAAATTGAAGCTGGGAATCTAAGCCCCGTGTCCGGATCAACCCCACCCGAAACCCGCGACGTAGTTGTGGTCGGCGCTGGCTTGGCGGGGAAAGCTGCCGCACTGCAACTTGCAAGGGCCGGTCTGAAGGTCATCTGCATTTCTCCTTCCGAGAGCACGCGTACGCCAGTTGGGGAATCGCTCGACTGGTCAGCTCCCGAGTTGTTCAAAGCGCTGGGTTTGCCGATGGAGTACCTCCTTGAAACGAAGATGGCGACATGGAAACGTCACGTGACCTTGCAGTTGCGCAACGGCTGCACCGAGCACTACGTCCCCACACCGTGGCTTGGCAAGCCTCCGCTCAACATCGAGCTCAAGACGTTGCACGTAGATCGTGTGCGGCTAGACGAGGAACTGCTGAAGCGCACAGTTGACGCAGGCGTCACGCCTGTGTCCGACAGAGTGGTCAGCGTCGAACGAACGGGCACACGTATTTCTTCTGTTCGCACGGCCAGTGGCGCTGAGTATCGTGCCGCGTGGTTTATCGATGCTTCTGGCATTGGAGCCTCGCTGTTCGCCCGCGAATTCAAGTTGCAGAAAATCGAGAACGGTCCGGCCAAAATTGCTATATGGGCCTACTATCCGGTCACAGATCCGGTGGAAGGAACAACCTTATATATGGACGCTTCACCCACCGAATATCTGGGCTGGATTTGGGAGATTCCGATAAATCCTCAGACGGTTAGCGTCGGCGTTGTTAGCACCGGTAAGTTGATCAAGTCAAAACGTGATCAGGGTCTTTCGGTGGACGAAATTTATCGGCAAGAGCTGGCAAAGTTCTCGCGCTTTGAGCCGCTGCTGCAGTCGGGAGCCGCCGGTGAAATGAATGTAACCTCTTTCAGATGTCGTGTCTATTTGGACGTGGCGGGGCCAAACTGGCTGATCTGCGGAGAGGCCGCGTCTATGGTCGATCCCATTACCTCGAACGGAGTGACCGCCGCACTCAGACACGCAGCCGAAGCTTCATCGTTGATCCTGAAATATCGGTCAAGGCAACGAATCCCTCTGCGTGCGAGAGTCTGCTACAGCAGTCGCGTCTCGCAAATGGCAAAGTTCTTTAATGGCGGAATTGAAAAAATTGTTTATGAGCCACCGGTGCGAAACCGCATCGGATTGCAAAAAGCGGGGGCTGTTTATACCAGTCCGGCCTGGAGCATGAATGTGGTATATGCACGTCTTAAGCCTGCGGGGCCGCTCAAGACTCTTTTGCTGAACTCGATCCTCGGCGTTTTTCGATTTGGCGCTTGGCTCTTTTATCGGTTTAGTTTACTTAGGCCTGGTAGCAGAACCCCTAGATCAAGTAATCAATCCAAGGCAGCCGCCTGACAACCGACGGCCGGTGGCATCAGCAAGCAGATCGTCGTGAGCCAGTTGGGGCACACCGGGGGGAAGAAAGTCATTTCCGCAATGAACTTCAATGGAATCCGGCAGGTATTCTTACCCTCACAAGTGTGCCCCCGAATACCGGCGGGACATTATTTCTCCAACAGAGAGAAGATCCGCGTTTGGTTCTTCAGAATCGTTTCTTGGTTCTTCAGAAGGGTGTCGAACTTCTCCTGGTTTCTCGTAATCACTTCCTGATTCTTCAAGATGACTTCCTGGTTCTTCAGGATGTCAGCCTGGTTCTGTTTGATCACTTTTTGGTTGGTTTTCAGGTCTTCTTGATTTTCCAGAATATGGGTCTGGTTGGCAAGAACTGTGGGTTCAGCGAGAACTTCGGTTGGGGACATAAGGAAACCTCATCAGAGAGTTCTAATGCAGGGAACTCTAGCCCTTATGTCTGCCAAGCCGATGTGATAATGGTCACACTGGCAGGTGGGCAGGGTCACTTGCACTGGGAATCGGTGCGAAAAACGCCGTCACTTGCCCTCGTGAGTCATCTTGTATACCCGTGCCGACACCCCCAGTGTCGCTGTAGCCGTTCACATGCTGGCTCAACAGCGTACTTCAAAACAAGAATTTCAATGCCACTTGGATTACCCGCGGTCCTACATCCTGCTGGATTTGACCGAAGTTCGGTGAACTGATATCGCTGACCGGCAGCCGGAGATTGGTGTGGTTCAGGAGATTGAACAACTCGCCGCGAAATTGCAGCTGCTTTGACTCGGTTATGCGTATGTTCTTGAACGCCGAGAAATCCCAATTGACATAGCCCGGCCCTTCCACCACGTTGCGGCCCTCATTTCCGAAGACCTGGAACCGACCTAGAGAATCCGGCTGGAGTTGCTGAAATGCTCCCACGTTAAACCACTCTTGCGGCGTACGGGGACCGTTGTTTGGATTTCCAATCAGGTTCGGCCGGTTAGCGGAAAAGCCGGTGATTTCCGGAGCCTGCCCTTGGAGCGACACGTCGTTCGAGTCGAAAACCGTGAACGGCGTTCCACTCATGACGGTTGCAATGCCATTGAACTGCCAATTCCCGAGGGCGTGTTGATACCAGTTTTTCGGGTGATTCCAAAAAGGAAGGTCCCACTGATAGCTCAAGACAAAGCGGTGGCGTGCATCGAACATGGATCGGCCGCGCTCTGCCGCCAGGTTGAAAGGATCTTGAGCCAGATCATTCTCGCCTGCGACCGGCTGCGACGCCGAGCCAGTAATGTTGAACGAGGAAACGTCATCGATTGATTTCGAGTATGTGTACGAGGCCAGGAAAGACAGACCGTGGCCGAAACGTTTTCTCAGGCTCGTTTGCAGGGCGTTATAACTCGAGTTAGCGATGCTGGCGATCTCTCCAATCGAGCCGTACACACAATTTTTCGGCTGTGCTAGCGTGCATCCGGAATAAAGACGCCGCTGATTGACATTGTTTTCGTTGGAGATCGGATTCCCGCTGGAGTCGACGCCGGGTACAAAAGCAGCTGGATTTCCTTCAATGAAACGCGGCAGGTGAACCCCGGTCGTACCCACATATCCGATCTGCAGCAGCCAGTCGTCACCAAAGGATCGTTGAACATTGAGGTTCCAGTCTTGGGCGTAGGGTAGACTCAAGCTCTTCGCAACAACCAGCAACGTCATCGGCTTCGGGAACGCCTGACCGAAAGGATTCGCCGTGTAAAAAGGATTCGCAAAGGAGTTGACGGGAAAACCGATCTGCTGCGTTTTGAGGAAGGGAGGCGCACTGACCGGATCCTGTAGCGGACCACCCTGTCCCGTGTAGTAAGGCTCGTAGAAAATTCCGTAAGCCGCACTAATAACCATTTTTGCGTCTCCGCGCGGATCCCAGGCGAGACCTACTCGCGGAGCGAATCCTGTTTTCTGCGTCGGAATCAGGCCGGCTGGAACTCCCGGATCACCGGGATAAAGCAGTCCCGAAGGTGCAGAGGGCAGAACTATCGATTGTGCGCCGGGAACGAACAGATTCACTCGATTGCGGTTTTCCGTTGCCGGAAAGGGCAGTTCATAGCGAAGGCCGTAGTTTAGCGTCAGGTGGGCGGTGGCCTTGTAGGTGTCCTGAGCATAAGCATTCAAAGCTCGAGCGCGAATTTCGCGGCTGAAATCCCCACCACCTTGCAGAAAGACCACAGGATTGGCCGACAGGTAATTCGCAAAACCGTCATTGTAGAGAAAGCCTGCGGCTGAGGGGATGCCGGCAAATACGAAGAATCCGTTCGTAGCGATACCCTGTAGGGCATTGATCTGATCGCGGCGGTAGCCTCCGCCAAATTTAAGGTCATGACGACCATGAATCCAGCTTAGCGACCCGGAAAGGTCGAACGTGTTTTGGAATGTGTTACGCGGGCCGGTAATTGGGTCACCCACCGTCGCATACCCGCCTACCTGGATAAACGGCGGTCCGGCTGCAGAAGGAAGAGTCGGGGCATACTGAAAGCCTAATGCTGAGGGTGATTCATGATTCAGATGCTGGTCGAGTAAGAACGTATTGCGGAGGAACGAAAACCGGGCTACGCCAACGGTCCGTGGCGAGAAGATATGCGTGTCCTGGGCAACAAAGTTTTGAGCACGATCATACTCACCCACGGGAAAACCGGGCACGTTCGCCCCTGCGGGGGAGAGAGGATCTGTCGTGGGGCCACTGCTGAACATATATCGGAAATTCAGGGTGTCGGCCACAGAGAGGTAATGATCGATGCGCCCTCCAAACTGATTGTTCGTCTCGCTCTTGGTTTCCGTAGCGATGAAAGTGTTCGAGCCGTTGTTGGGAAGAGGAAAGAAAGGAAGGACATTCTTCGCAACGGGATCAATGGAAGTGAAAATCGTCATCTGATTGAACGGCACGGCTGTTCCAAAAAACGTGAGCTGCCCTTGTGGATCGGGCTGGCCTTGGGCATTGAGGCATTTGCCACCTGAATTGAAGCTGTCGCCGCCAATGTTGGTGCACATCTGCCCGAAATTGCCCTGTCTTTCAGCCGGCGATGGCACCGTGGCCGGCACTGATTCGCCCTGTCGGTTGCGGAAGCCCTCGTAGTATCCGAAGAAGAAGGTCTTGTCTTTGGCGATGGGTCCTCCAAACGTTGCACCAAACTGATTCTGCTTCAGAGGCTGGATACTTCGCGTGAAATAATCCGAGGAATCCATGGCATCGTTGCGAAGAAATTCCCAAAGCGCGCCGTGAAACGAATTGGTTCCGCCGCGTGTGACAATGTTCGTAGTAGACCCGGTATTTCGCCCGAATTCAGAGTTGGCATTGTGTGTCAGGATTCGGAATTCCTCAATCGCATCGATCGGCGGCTTGAGAACGAAACCGCCGTCCACTGCGCTGACATTGTCTGCGCCATCGATGAGAAAGTTATTTGACTCCGGCCTCTGGCCGTTGACGGCGTATCCTTGATTCTCGCGGGCAGGCCCACCCGCATCGAGAAGTCCTGCCGTCAAAGGCACGACACCCGGCTGAAGCACTCCCAACTGCGAAAAATTGCGCCCGTCCAATGGGAGATCCAAAATCTCGCGCTGCATCACTGTCTGCCCCAGGTTGCTGGCCGTGTTCTGGATCAACGCGGCATTCGCGCTCACATCAACCTGTTGGGTCTCTGATCCAACCTGCAAATGAACCGGGACAATTGCTGTCTGGTTCACGTCCAGCGAAATCCCTTCCTGCACGTACTTCACGAAGCCCTTTGCCGCGACTTCGAGCCGGTAATGACCCACGGGCAGCTCTACCAGCAGATAGTTGCCGCTACGATCGGTGACCGCTGTTCGAGTCAGCCCGGTCTCGGTCTGTTTTGCGATTACTGTAGCCGCCTGAACCACCGCGCCGCTGGCATCAAAAATGGTTCCATGAATATTTCCCGTGATCTGCTGGGCAGTTGCCATCAGCATCGTGAAGGTCGTCAGAATGAGACAGATAACGTTTCGAATGCGCATCGTATGCTTCCCCCAACAGTCGTGTTTCACTGAAATCACGTCAGACATGAGCGGCCGCGGGTGGAATACCCGGCCGCCATGCATTCAAATGTCTGCAAGTTACAGAACCCCGAAGTCCGGCGATTATCGAGACTCATGTCAAGAGGGTCAATAATTGAAATGAATTAGTCTGCGCCCAGAGCGGATAAACCAAATTGAGTTTCACGACCTCTAGTATTTTTAGGTTAGTGCACAACACAGCCCGCCTCCGATAAACTTTGACCCCACGCTATGACTTGGATTAAGACAATCCCGCTCTCGGAAGCGAATGAAGGCCTGCTGCGCGCGCTGGAATCACAGCGTTCGCTCTATCCGGAAGAATATGCAACACCGGTATTTCGGACGGACGATGGCGTCTCCGGAATTGTGGGATCGCACAGCCTGATCCCAGAGGCGCTCTTCCATGCCTTTTCGACCTTTGAGGTCTTAATGTCGCCGGAATTGCCGCTCACCCGCCGCCAGCACGAGATGATCACGACCATGGTGTCGGTTACGAACCGGTGCTTCTATTGAATCGAATCGCACGCAGAGTTTCTGCGTAGAGTAAGCCTGGATGAAGAACTGGTAACGGCGATAAGGCAGGACTACACGCAGGCACCGATTTCGCATCAGGATCGCGTGATGCTTGACTACGTGGTCAAGCTCACCAAAGACGCAACGCAGTGCTCCCGGGATGATCACGCGCGCTTGCGCGAAGCGGGTTTTGATGACCGGGGGATCCTGCAAATCACACGGATTGCAGCATGGTTCAACTACATCAATCGCGTGGCCGACGGCCTCGGAGTGGGGCGCGACTGGGGAATCCAACAGCTGATCAAGCAGCCCCATGAGCCAGGAGTCACGTCCGGCGAGATCAAGACGGGCAACTCGTGACGAATCGTTAAAGATTCTGACTGCTGAAGCTTCCGATTAGATTAAAGGCCTAGAGCCTGCGAGGCCAATGCAGTTCCTTCTACTCTGGTTGCTGGTTGCAGTGTGCGTGTACCATTCGATTCCTGGTGATGAAGCGAATGAATGAGGAACCGGTTGCCGCCAGGGTCGTTGCCGGAATGGATACAGAGCGACCCACCGGAGCTCCTTCTGTTCCCACCGAATCCGATCTCAACTATTACGGCTGGCGTGTCGCTCTAGCGGCGTGTTTGGGTGTGATGGCGGGATTCGGTTCGCTATTTGTCTACACGTTTTCTGTCTTCGTAAAGCCACTCGCGGCCGAGTTCGGCTGGAGTCGTGAAGCCATCTCAGGCGGCTTCGCAGTCGCCGCGGTCACGCTCGGCCTGATTTCTCCCCTGCTGGGCCGATGGATTGACCGCTTCGGGCCCCGCCGGATGCTCACCGCCGCCCTCGCCTTCCTGGCCATCGGAGAAGCGCTCTTCGGGTGGGGCCACAGCGTGGGCACCGCCCTCGCCGGACGGGCCCTGGTGGGGATCGGCGACGGCCTCACGTTCCTGAACGTCCTGCGGCTGGTGCAGAACTGGTTCCCGGCAGGTGCGTCTCACTGCCGGTCAAACTAAGGCCAATTGTGCGAACGACGCCGGATAGGGGAGTGTCTCCGGACATGAATTCTGAGAACTTTCCTCGACAGTTCCGCAGGACCGGTCCTCGACTGGCAGTACTTCCTCTGGACCCGCTCCCCCAGACTCGAGGCGGCGTTATTCCCAGCTGTCCCCATCGGCGGACTTGTGC
>Ga0209698_10003959_pt1 | contig 16374 bp, 12 predicted proteins | sample LitLauG_LLR_2012_FD_187203 | JGI IMG/M metagenome (GOLD analysis project Ga0209698, IMG submission 187203) | Freshwater sediment microbial communities from Pennsylvania, USA - Little Laurel Run_MetaG_LLR_2012 (SPAdes) (version 2) | ecosystem: Environmental > Aquatic > Freshwater > Creek >...
CGCCAGTCCAGGCAGCGGCCGGAAGCCAGGTGGCAGGCAGCATCGCCGCAACCACGCAACTGGCAACGCAGGCGGCCTCCGGGTACATCGTGCAGTATGCAGCCAGCATCGCAGCAACGGTGCCGCTGGCGCTCCAGAGTTCGTCCGGCTACGTCGTAGACGTAATAGGAGGCTTCGCGGCACTATCTCCGGCGCCACGCTCATCCATGTCCGCGCAACAGGCGCCAACCTCGTGGACGGTGGCCCCAGATGGGGCCGGCGCCTGGGTTGACGAATCCTCACAGAGCGGCTCTTGGACGAACGAAACAGCGGCGGACGGCACGTGGACGCGAGGCTAAACGCTTGACAAGAGGCGCCACGTTGGTCCATCGTTGACGGCGTAGCTCGAAGCGCCGCCTCGCCTTCGTAAGAAAGCGCCCGCACCCAAAACACCGGGCCGGCCCTCTTCGAAGAAGGAAGCTCGGAGCAGAGAGCGAATCGAAGTGCTTGGTTCGTTCGGTTCCTAAACTTCTTTCCGCGAGGGCCACATGGCCGCCATCCCAGATACTGTAACAAGCGTCGCGAAGCTCAACGGTTGGTTCAAGAACAAGTACGGCAAATTTCAAGACGCCATTCCGGACGTCGCGAAGTTCTCCGGCACGCTGCCATTCACCAAGGCGCAGAAAATCGGTAACAGCTTCAACTTCCCCATCGAGCTGTCGCTTCCGCAGGGCGTAACCTACGCCGCGGCGGGCAGCGGAGCGTTCTCCATCAACTACGCCATCGCTGGCGAAATGAAGAACGCCTCGACGGACGCAGCGCAGATTCTTGTCAAGGACATCCTTGACTACGAGTCCGCTGCAAAGGCGGTCGAGGAAGGCGACGAGGCCTACGGCAACGCAGGCGCTCGGCTCGTCAAGCGCATCACCAAGGCCGGCCACAAGCGCATCGAGCTGTCCATGTGGTACGGACAGACTAACCTCGGCGTCATCTCTGCCGGCTCCGGCTCGAGCACCACGCGGACCTGGACTATCTCCACGGCCACATGGGCCGGCGGAATTTGGGCCGGCATGCGGAACATGACGCTCGACGTGTACGCGGACAGCACGCTGGCGGTGCAGCAGAACACCAACGCGGCCGTCTCCATCACGTCGGTAAACATCGCGAACAAGCAGCTCTCGGTGTCCGGCAATGCCACGGACTTGACCACCATCGACGCGACCATCGGCGCGTCCGTGCTGGTGCCGCAGGGCTCTGTTGGGCAGGACATGGCCGGTGTCGACAAGATCGTCAACAACGGCGGCACCCTGTTCGGCATCTCGGCCTCCACCTACGAGCTGTGGGCAGGCAACTCGTTCAGTTGCGGCAGCGCGCCGCTGACCCTGGCCAAGCTGAACCAGGCCATCGGGGACGCGGTGTCCAAGGGCCTCGACGAGAAGGCGGAGGTTTACGTCAGCCAGAAGACTTGGGGAAACCTCTGTTCCGACCAGGCCGCCCTGCGCAAGTTCGATGCGCAGTACAAGTCGAGTAAGGCCGAGAACGGGTTCCGCACCCTCTCGTTCTTCTCGCAGAACGGCGAGCTGGAAATCATCCCCCACACCATCATCAAGGAAGGGCAGGCCTGGATTCTCCCGCAGGAGCGCTTCATGAAGGTGGGAGCCACGGACTTGACCTTCAACGTGCCGGGGCGCGGGGACCAGTTCTTCGAAAACGTCCCCAACTACGCCGGCTACGAGCTTCGCGCGTACGCCGACTTGGCGCTCATCTGTGGGGCCCCGGGCATGACGGTGGCCATCACCAACATCGTGAACTCGTAGGCTCTGACGCAAGCCTACGCGGCTGAACGGCCGCCCGAGGGGTTTCGTTCCCCCCTTTCTCCTCGGGCGGTAACTTGAGCCGAAGCAGGGACAAGGAGACGCACCATGCAGGCAGAAACCACGATCGTCTCGATTCTCACCGCGGCCCGCCAAATCGGGCAGCCAGGCGCGGCCTATATCGGCCAGCGCAAGCGCGAGACGATGGAGGAGCTGGCCAACTTCTTCAATGCGGCGGCCGGCGGCGCGGTGCCCCCAGGCACGACGGTCGACGTTCAGCAGAACGTTGAGACGATGGCGCAGTCGACCGGCACCATCACCCTGGCCACCGTTGCGGCCGGAGACGGCATTCTGGTCAACGGCGTTCTCTTCGTCGGCACGGCGAACGCAGCGACCACCGCCGGAGGCGGAGAATTCACGTGCGGCGTGAGCAATACGGCGGACGGCGCCGCGCTCGCGGCGGCCATCAATGCCTGCACGGATCCCCGCGTCGCCGGAGTCGTCACGGCGGCTGCTGCGGCCGGGGTCGTCACCCTGACGGCAGTGGACGTAGGGCTCGACGGCAACGCGATCACCATGATCCCCATTGGCCAGGTTGGTCGCGGAACGGTCACCTACTCCTCGAGCAGCGGCGCCCAAACGGTGTCGATCAACGGCGTCAGCATCACCGTTGGCACCGGCGCCACGGACGCGGCGAACGCGGCGCTGTGCGCATCGACCATCAACGCTTCCGCCAACGCCCTCGTGAAGGGCAACGTCGTGGCCTACCAGGGCGGCGGCACCAACAACGGAAAGTGCTACGTCTATTCGCTGAATCCAGGCGCCCTCGGCAATACGGTGACGTTGTCCGTGACCGGGACCGGCGCCACGGCCTCAGCGGCGCGACTGGCGTCCGGCGCCAATGGAACCGGCACCGGGACGCAGGCAAGCGGAACAGTCACAATCTCCAGCGGATCCGGAACCATCACCATCACGATCAACGGCGTGGTCTTCAGCACGACCTGGGCAACGTCCGACACGGCCACGGCCGCGGCGCTGGTGGTGCTCATCGCGGCCTCGACGAACGCTCTGGTGGCCGGAGTGGTGACTTCAAGCTCCAGCTCCGGCGTCGTCACGGTGACGTCGGTGGAAGGCGGCCCTCCTGGCAATCAGATCACCCTCGCGGCGTCAGGCACGGGCGCCACGGCGTCCGGCGCTCGCCTCACCTCGGGCGCTGTGCCGGCCACGCTCACCCCCGGCGGCGGCGGAAACATCATCCCGTCCTCCGGCAAGGCTGGCCTGCAACTGTCCGGCGGCGTGGGCGGCGAAGGCGCCATCAACAGCTTCCTCTTCTAGGAGGGCAATCGAGATGCCAATGTTCACGCACCACGCGCTCAAGTCGAAGCCCCGGGTCGACGATGAGATCGACGCAAACCTCGGCCAACTCCAGAAGCGCCTCATGCATCAGCACCTCTCGAATCTCCACAAGAAGCTCCGGACGCCGCCCGCGGGCGGGGGCGGGACTCACGAGGACATGGGCGAGACGCCGGCCGAGGAGGTCAGCGAGCACGAGCAGCAAGACGGCATGCCTGGCGAGGGCCATGTCGCGCCGGAGCGCCACGGAGACATCCTCAAGCAGATGTTGGACTCCGGGGAGGGGGAGCATGAGGAGCAGAAGGCGCACGAGATGGAGCGCCAGGAGTCGCCGAACGAAAGCCAGGTTAACCCTGGACGGCAGCACGAGCCCGTCATGGAGGAGGAGCACGATTCGGAGCCGGCCCACATGAAGGCCAAGCATAAGAAGTTCCGGGGCATCTAAAACGGGCGCCAAGCGGCGCCATAAGGTCGGGGCTCAGCCGTGAACTACGACACCGACGCGCTGATTCAGCGCCTCAAGACGAGGGGGCTGATTCCGACAGCCAACACCGCCTGGGCGTCGACCGACTTCCTGACGGCGCTCTCGGACGAAATCGATCTCACCTACCTGCCGATGCTCCTGAAGTCCAGGGGCGATCATATTTGTATCTCGGCCACGAGCCCGGTGCTCCAGGGGCAGACCCAATACCTCATCCCGTCGCGGTGCGCGGCGAATGGGTTCCGCTACCTCGGCATCACGGATCCCAATGGCAACTACTTCCCGTTGCCGCAGCTCGAATTGAGCCAGCTACCGGCGATCGGCGCTGGCAATCAGCTCACCGGCAACCCGAAGTATTTCTGGCTGCAAGGCTCCTACATCAACGTCTACCCCATCCCAGCGGCCTCCGGGCAATGGACGTTGCAGCTCTACTTCTACTACAAGCCTTCAAAGCTCGTTGCGACGTCGGCAGTGATGGCGATCGGCGCGATTAACCCCGGCGCGAAAACCGTCACCGTCACCACCATCGTTCCGAGCAACAACGTGCCTGCGACGTACACGAAGCTCGACGGCGACGGGAACCCAGTCCTTTACGACTTCGTTAGAGGCAAGCCTCCATTCGACATCATCTCGCTGGATCAGCCGCTCGCGAGCAACCCATCGGCCGGCGTCGTGACGATGGCCAACGCGCTCCCCAACGGCCTCGCCACCGGCGACTACTTGTGTCTCTCGGGGCAAACGGCTGTGCCGAACCTTCCTGAAATTCTCCACTCGGCCATCGCCGTGCGCGCCGCTGCCATTTGCCTCAAGGCCACCGGAGACTACTCGGGCGCGCAGGCGCTTCTCGACGACGCCGCTCGACTGGATCACAACGCGATGGTTGCGCTGGCGCCGCGGAGCCGAGGCAACGCCAGGAAGCTCATCAACCGAAATTGGTTGTAGCCAATGACGACGCCTGGGCTCTCCAAAATCATCGAGATGAAGGGGCTCTACACGAACCCCAACCCGCTGGCCGTGGACGATGCGACGTTCACGGTGCTGGACAACTTCGTCATGGATCGCCAGGGGGTTGCGCAGTCTCGGCGCGGATTTCTCGGCGGGTCCACAATCCCGTCCGGGGCCGTCTCGATCGAAGCGATTTTTCCTCTGGCAACGGCAAACGGCTCGGGAGGAGGAACGTTTCTCGTCGTCATCCTTACGCACGCGAGCGGCTCGCACCTCTACTACTTTGATGGCAGCGCATTCACGGATCTCGGAGCCATTGGGGCCGTGTCATTCACGCAGCTCCCGAAATGCGCGTCGTCAAACGGGAACTATTACATCACCAATTCGACGGGGCTACTCTGCTACGAGAATGCCGGCGGCTCGGCGTTCAGAGTGGCCGGTGCCCTCAAGGGCATTGGTTTCGACCCACTCAACTCGTTCCCGACCGTCAACGGCGATGCGGCCGGGACGCCGAACCAGTTGGCGGACGGGTACCAAGCCGCTTACCGCATGACGCTCCTGTACCGCGACGCAAATAACAACGTCATCGAAGGGAGCCCGTCAGGCCGCTACGTGGCGAGCAACACGAGCGGCTCGGCGCACTGCCCGAAAATCCGCTGTATCCTTCCGGCGGAGACAACGACGTCGTGGTGGCTGAGGCTCTACAGATCCAACTTTGTCACCAACGGCTACAGCTCGACCTTCCTGCCCTACATCGTCCCGGCCGACGACATGCAGATGGTCTACGAGAGCCCGGTCTTCTCGGGGACGGACATCTCGAACGGCTACTATGACATCAGCGACATAGCGCCAGACAATCTCAAGGGCGCCTACCTCTACACCTCGCCCAACGCTGGCCTCGGCATCCAGGCGACGAACGACCCGCCCCCCCTCGTCAAGGATCTCGCCTCGTACAAGAATCGACTCTGGGGCGCGAACATCACCTCGCGACACCGATTCAACTTCACCCTGCTGTCGATCCAGGTGGGCGGCTCGGGCCCAGGAGTTCAGAGCGGAGACACCGTCACGATGGCGGGCGTTACCTACACCTGGGGGGCGACGCAGGATCCGACCACCAACAAGGTCAAAATTATTCTTCCGGCCGGCGCCTCGAGCCTGGCCACGTCGCTCGAGCAGAGTGCCAGAAATCTCGTGGCGTGCATCAACCAGTCGGCGCAAAGCGGAGCCTCGCCGTACAAGGTCTACGCCTACTACGCTTCCGGCCCCCTGGACCTGCCTGGGAAAATCCTCATCGAAGCACGCTCCCCCGGGGGTAGCGCATTCACCGCCCAGGTGAGCGCGAACGGCACGGCCTTCCAGCCGAATCTGACGGCAGCGCAAAACTCGACGGCAACCACGCTCGGCAACGCCGTGGCATTCTCGAACGCATTAGAGCCCGAGGCGTGGCCCCCAGGCCAATACGTGCTCATCGGGACGCAGGAAACGAACGTCATCAGAGTGTTCCCGCTCAAAGACGGGCTCCTGTGCTTCAAGGACGGAGCAGGCGGGGTTTGGAAGGTGACGGGCGACGACGTTACGAATTTCAGAGTGACGCCGGTGGATTTGACGTGCCAACTGTTTGCGCCCGAGTCCGTCGCCGGCCTGAATCAGATGGCGATCTGCCTCTCAAAAAAGGGATTCATGCAGGTTGGCCTCTCCGGGGTAACGCCGATCTCGGATCCAATTCTCGCGGACGTACTAACGAATGTGTTGGCGCCGCTCATCGGTAGCAACTACAGCCTTTTGCCGTGGGCATTCGCCAGCGATCTGGATCGACGGTACGTGTGTTTTTTCGGAAGCGGATCGCCAGGCGTGCCGCCGGTGAACTATCCGACCAAGGCGTATGTCTTCAACGCCACGACTGGCGCATGGTCGACGTGGAGTTTTCCGAATTGGGCGCTCGTCAGCAGCTATGTTGGCGCTAGCTGTGGCGCGGTGAGCCCGGTGGACAACAAGATCTACCTTGGATTCAGCGGCGGCGCAGACTACCTGACCTATCCGCCACGCGTCGTGAGCGAGAGGAAGTCCTATTCGTCCTCCGACTACCAGGACACGCCAGACGGCGGCAGCAGCGCGACGACTATCGCGATCACCAAGACGATGCAGTGGAAGGCGAACGTCGGCAGCGAGCCCATGGAGATGAAGCAATTCCGAGAGCTGGTGTTCGTCGCGGAGGGCGTCCCGACCGCGCTGACCATTCAATGCACGAACGAGGACAACTCCCCGGCGGCATTCTCTGAGACGCCATCCTCGAAAAAAATCAGGGTACTCGTGCCACTCGAGGCGCAACGCGGGCGAAGTCTTAATGTCAGCGTCGTGCATGCCACGAAGTCTGAGGACTTCGTTCTTGACGGACTCCAAATCCGGTGGAACCAGTATGGCGGCAAGGTGGGGCGCTAGGTGGGAACATCGCCCGTCTCTGGCGTCCTGCCGGCGGCCGCATCGTTGAACATCATTGGCGACGACACTTCTCCGGCCAACGTGGCTGCGGTGCACGATCAGAACGTGCAAAGCCTCAACTACCTCCTCCAGGGAGGACTTCAGCTTCAGAGCAACCTTGGAATGAAGCTTCTGTCCGTTCCGGTGACGGCGCCTGACACGCAGTGGATCGACATCTCCAGCACGCTCGGCTACCTCAACTCGTGGAGCAACGCGCGGGCGGGCGGCTACCTGATGCTGCCGTGGGGCGAAGTCGTGTTGCGTGGCACGCTGACCGGCGGCACCGTCAATACAGGCGCGACTGGCAACATGTTCATCCTGCCAAGCGGGTATGCGCCAAACCAGGCAGCCGTTCGCATTGTCGAGTCCAACGGGACATCCGGAATAGTGCTGATCGGCACGGACGGGAGCGTGCGCGCTTACTCCGGCAACAACGCCAGTATGACGCTCGACGGGCTCTCCTGGCGCGCGGCCCAGCCCGCCGCCGCACCACGCCGGTTCAACGTACAGGGCCCCGGCGGCACCCAGGGGGTGCAAGGGTGGCCCATCGTCGTCAAGCACGGCCTCAAGGCGCAGTGCCGCGGCGTCGTTCCGCTTGCCATCCTCCTGTCCGGCGGCCAAAGCCAGCAGCCCATTCCGGAGCCCGGTGCGGCAATGCCGATGCCCATGTGGGACATCACCCCGGACGACGGCCAAGGAAACCTCCAAATCAACTGGGTGTTTGGCTTGAGCCCGGGTAAGATGTACAACGCTACGTTGCTGGCCTTGTCCGGCTAAAGAGTGACGATATATGCCCTCTTACGATATGTATGGCAGGCCGCTCGGAGCCTCCACCACCAACAACGAGGGCGCCGGCCTTGTTGCCGGGACAAACTACGGCGCGCAAGGGCCACGCGGTGCCTCGGGGGCTCCCGGGGGCGACAACTCCCAGATTGGCGCTGACGCGGCCTCGAATGGCTCCAACGCATTCACGGCGGGCGCAAACTCTGGAGGCAATGGAGCCAACGACGGCTGGACGAATCTCCAGACCTACCTCGGACTGAATCCGAATGCCGGGCAGCAAATGGGCAACACGGTGCTCGGCAACGTCGAAAATAAGGGCGAGGCCGCGGCGGTAGCTCAAGGCGCGGCGAACAAGGCCAACGGAAACACGGTCGCGCCGCAGCAGCCCGGCGTCATGCTCGCGCAGCAGTCAGGAGATCAGCTCAAGACCCAACAGGGCCAGCAGCAACTTCTCGCCCAGCAGTACCAGGGCGGCAGCCAGAGCGGCTACGGGCCGGGACAGGCCGGACTCGACCAGTTGCTTTTTGGCGCAGCCAACCCAAACAGAATCGCGCAGGACTCAGGGCAATTCGGAACTGGCGGCGCGGCATGGAACTGGAACGCTCCGGCGGGCTCGCCGACGACCGCAACCGGCACGAATCAGACTAACTACCAAATTGGCGGCCCCATGGCGTCCGGCGGGAATGTCGGAGACCCGGAGGGAATTGGCGCCTGGACGGCCGGCCCAACGAATTCTGGTGGCCACGGCGCAACGCGGTACGGGACTGGCCAGGGGGGCTCGTACGGCGCTGGCGGAGACAACGGCCAGCAGGATCAGCAGGGCAAAAACAAGTACACCTCCACGGGGTGGTAAGCCATGGCTTTCATTCTCGACGACATCCTCAACTACCTCGGCGGGCAGGCCGGAATGGATGCCAGCCAACCCTACGCATCGCAGCAACTCTCCAATGCGCAGATGCTCCAGGGGTTGTTTCAGAACGATCCGCTTCACACCAACATCTCCGGCCAGGGCAATGCCTCGGACCTGGCTGCCGAAAACACGGCGCTTCAGCAGCTCCAGCAGATTGCTGGCTCGAACGGCCTCACGCCCATGGACCTGGCCAAAATCCAGCAGGCGACGAATGCCACCGGCCAGGCGGTGCAGGGGCAAACCGGGCTCCTGAATTCTCAGATGGCGGAGCGCGGCCTCGGGGGCTCAGGCATGCAGTACATGGGAGACCTCTCGGCAGGACAGAACGGCGCCAATATGCTCAACAACGCAGGCATGCAGGCCGCCGCAGCAGGCTCTCAGCGCGCCATGGATGCGACCGGCCAAGCTGGACAGATGGCGATGGGTATGGAGAACCAGGACTGGAGCCAGCGCGCCGCGGCGTCTCGCGCCCAGGACATGATCGACCAGTACAACCGCAACGGCCTGATGAGCACGACGCAGAATCTCTCCGGAGTCCTCGGACAGCAGGGCCAGCGCGCCGCCGGCAACGCGATGGCGCCATACGGCCTCGCAGGAAGCATCATCGGAGACGCCGGCAAAATCGGCGCAATGGCGGCCGGCATGCCCGGAGGCTTCGGAGGGCTTGGGGGCGGTGGAGGCTCTGCGCCGAGCGCCTCGAGCGGCTACGGCGGAGGGGCCTATGGCGGCGGCGGGTACGGCGGGGGCTCGAGCATGAATCCCTTCGGGCTGTCCTACGGCGGCAACCTCGGCCAGGGGCAAAACCCATACGGCAGCACCGGCTGGTAGACAGGAGCTTTGAGCATGTTGCATAATGCACAACATGAGACCGGCAATGCTCCTTGTCTGCTACTGGCTCGCGGGCGTGGATGTGGACCATCTCCCCGACTTGGTCAGTGGCGTTCCGATGGCGGTGTGCGCTAATGGAAGCCACCGATTCATACGAGGAAGAGGAGCGCCGCAAGAGACTCTCGAGGAGCGCGGCGAAGCGCGGTGTCGATGGGACGGAGGGCTCGAGCGAGTCTTCCGGTGAAGACGTAGAGCCAACCGAGACCGAGTCAGGCGGACACGTCAGCGGCGGACGCGTTGGGCCGCCCGGCGGAAAGCCGACGGACCAAACCCCAATCAAACTAGAGCCTGTCGACGACGCTCCGATCAAGCTCGAGCCGGACGGCCCACAAGAAGCGCCGCAACCAACGCCTGCCGTTGTGACGCGTGGATACGACGCGCCATCCCCAAACACGCCGCTCGCCAAGGCATTGGCCTACGTGCGCGGTCGACCGAACGCAGCGCAGGCTGCGCCGAGCGATCCGTCGAACGGTTCAATGCCGGCGGCATACGGCGCAAACTACGGCGACAACCTCTCGAAGGTGATGGACGCAGTCCAGGCGATCAAGAAGAAGACGCCAGGAGTGTCTGCGCGCCAAGTGAAGCCCGGAGAGATCACCGACAAGTTCCAGCCGCTCGGAGTGGCATTCACTCCGGAAGAGACGACCGGAACTGTCACGGAGCCAGCCGGGGCACCGAGCCCGTCCACGGGGGATCCGCAGTCCGGGCACACAAACCTCCCGCAGTCCGTAGCCGACTACATGGCCAAGCGGAACGCCAAGAACGCATCGGACGGAGCGGGCAGCTCTCCGGCGTTGTCGCCCGCGATGCAGTCGATCGCCATGCGCCTGTTTGGCAACGCGGCCCCGGTGGGGAGCCTCAACCCGTACATCACCAAGATGTTCCCCTCGATCGCCAAGGACGCAGAGCAGCGCCAAGCGGCGCTCGAAAAAGTGGCGGACATTCCGATGGAGGAGCAGGCGCGCAAGCAGCAGCTCGCCCAGCACCAACAGCAGATGGCCCACCAACAGGCCCAAGAAGACATCGCCCGGCAGGCCAACGTCACGCGCAACCGAGCGCTGGATCTCACCGATGCCCAGCGCCAGGCCTCGGAGTCCGAGAAGGAGCGGCACAACAAGAGCACCGAGCAGGAAACCAAAGACAAGCTGGAGGCAGCGAAGGAATTACAGGCCGCCAGAATCCAGCAGATCAAGTCGAAGATCGCCGGCCAGGCGCAGGGTAAGGGCGCGCTCGGTCCAAAGGACTTGCCGCCGGAGCTGTCGGACACCGTCGACAACCTCTCGAGCATCCACGAGATGCTGGACCGCTACAGCGCCCTGCCCGGCACCGGCGTCGTGGGCGGCAGCAAGCTCGTTCCAGAGCAGACGCTCGACCTGCACGAGAAAGCCGGCGATCCGCTCGGCATCCTTGGCAAACAGCGAAGTGGCGCAGGGGGTACGGCCGAAGATGCCCGCGAACTCCGCATGCGCCTGTCACAGCTCGCCATTGGCAAGGAGAAAAGTCTCTCGAGCGCCATCTTCCGCAACCCCAACAACATGTCGATGATGCGGCAGAGCTATGGCTTGTTGCAGACGGGTTCGGATCCACAAATCCGCAAGGGCGTCGCCCTAATGGAGCAGGCCATCCAAAACGAGATTACTCAGCGCGAAGGCTCTGCAACGTCAGCAAAGCGCGCGACCATGGAGAAAGTACTTGCTCCGGCGCAGCATCAGGGTGCAAAGCCCGACGTTCCGACGCGCGTGCAGCAGCTCAAGGCGAAAGGCCTCTCCATGGAACAGGTGGAGGAGCAAATGCGCAAAGAAGGCTACGAGGACTAGGCCGCCATGGGCAATCTCCACGACGCCATTGCAGCAGCCTACGGCGGTGGAGAAGGCGCTCCGCCGCCGAAGTCCTCGCTCCACGACGCCATCGCCCAGGCCTACGGCGGAGACAAGCCGTCCGAAGACGACAGCGACGGCGCCTTGTCGCGCGCCGCTGGATTCTTTCAGGGCGCAGACGTCACGGGGGTCGGCGGGAAGCTGACGGAGAAGCTCCTCGAGGCGCAGCATGACATCCCTCCGGAGTTGACGCGCGCCATCCTCGAAAAGAATGCAACAAACCACCCAATGCTTGGCGCGCTTGGGGAGGGCGCCACAATGGCGGCCCAGCCCATTCCGGGCGGCTCCGCTGCACGCATCGTCGGATCCGGACTCTTTCAGGGTGGCGCTGCAACCATGAAGGCCGGCCTACAGGACAAGCCGATGCTTCCGGCGGCCGTCCGCGGCACCGGCGCCGGCCTTGTTGGCGGTGCAGGTGGAGAGGTTCTAGGAAAACTGGCCGGGGCGTTCGGCTCTAAGCCAATGGGGCAGCTTGGCGATCGCGCGGCCGAGCTTCTCGCGCAAAACCCGTCTCTGGGGCCGGCCGCTGTCGACGCTGCCAAGGCGGAGATGGTGTCAGGGGCAAATCAGTCCATCAAGCAGGGTCTCGGAAACATGGCCGCAGGCGGGGTCAAGATGGCCGCCGGCACGATGCTCGGCCCAATGGGCAAGCTCGTGGGCGCGGCGTCCGGTGGCCCTCAAATGCTGAGCGCGGCGAAACAGATCGCGCTTGGCATCATCAAGCGGCCGGCCATCATCAAGCAGATTGCCAAGGTGGAGCCCTACGGGGAACTCATCGGACGCGCCGCGAGCGGCGGCGCGGATCGCCTGACGAGTCTTCTGTTTGGAATCAGCAAGGCGGCCCCGCTGGACTTCCAGAGAATCCAGAAACAACTGGAGTCGAGTTGGAATGACAGCGACAGCCCAATCGGCTATAGAGGCGCAACGCAGTAGGAGGAGGGTGCTCACCGTGAAGAATTGGCTCCTGTGGACCGTGCTGGCGTTCAGTCTCGCTGTCATCTCCGCCGCCGCCGCGGCCGGCCCCTACGCCAACGGCGTTTGGGTCCTCTGGACAGAGACGCAGTCGGGCTCGAGGCCGGTGCCGGACGCAGGCAACGCGGCCACGCTTGGCTTTCCGCTCACCTACGCGGCGAGTTTTCATGGCATCTCGAGGTGCTCTGACGGGAGCAACTTCACCGCAGGAAGCAATGTCGGGTACTACTACGATCCAACCTACGGGTGGACCGCGGCCCCCACCTACGTCAACTACACATTGCCCACCGGCGGCCCCATTTCGGTAGGTCCAGACTTGGTCGTCTCGTCCCCCTACGGCCGGTTCCTCTATGCATCGTCAGGCGTGACGTGCAGCGGCGGGAGCTGGGATGGCGGGGTGACGAACGGCGCCGAGTACCTCAACCAGTAGGAGCCGCCCCGTGCTGAAGCAGGCCGCAAAGAAGGCGATCATCTTCGCCCTCGGGACCGGGGTGGCAATCCTCGTCTCGCTTCTCGCTGCCATGACAGCGGAGGCGCAAGTGCAGCCGCCTCCAGGCACCGTCGCCGGCCCCCAGACGGTCAACGGCCCGAGCACCATCAACGGAAGCGTCACCGTCAACGGTGACGCTGGGTTCGCCGGCATCACGCGCTTCAAGGGCAACATCGCGTGCGGCACGGTGACAAACCCCGGCCAGGGCATTCATTGCGGCGACGTGAACATCTTGACCGAGGGTGGCGGAGAGACCGCGGTACAAAACAAGCGCGACGACGCCTCCGATATTCCGGCCCACCCCAACCCCATCTTTTCGTGGGGGCGCCAAGTCCCTGGCGCCAACCTCGGGGATGGGGCGCAATGGGACTTTCGAATCATGTACTCGGACGACAACAACGCCGAGCGCGCCGTCCTCACGCACGAGTCAAGCGGGACCATGGGGGTCATCTCGGACAACAACCTGAGATCCCACATCGAAGGCTACCTAGGTAACGGCGAGCCCGATCCCGACCTTCGTGCGCAAGAATACAGCGGCGTGGCCGGCGCCGGTGTAACTCTCGAACTCGGTAGGATCGGCGCGTTCGCCATTGACGGCGGCATGACGCGCTCGGGCTCCACCGTCACCGTCAACAGCAAGCTCGCCAATTCGCTCGTGACAGGCGACGTCGTAAACTCTGGCTATCCGAGCGCTACCGCGATCGACCCGAATTACCCGGCCAGCACATTCACGATCACCGTCACCGACAGCACGCACTTCACGTATACCCAGGCCGGAACGACCGCGCCGTCAATCCCGGGCTCCGGTCCGATGTTCTTCTCCGTGCCGCCGGATGCAAAGGTGCGCAGTTTGGCGCCCAATACGATCGCGCTCGTCACCGGCGCCTCGGGCTCGGAGACGAACTCGCTTGTCTGCAATCAAAGCGTGTGCTCGAGCCCGACCGACTTCTATACGAACGGGCTATTCAGCTCGCGGCGGTTTGCTGGTCTATCCCTGTTCCCGAGCGCCACGAGCTACACCGCAGCAGGGTGGCCAGCCACGGTAACACTGGCCACCGCGCCAACAGCGTTCCAGTCGCAAAACGCACAACTGCTTCAGTTTTCCACCGGCGCGGGCGCCAATACGCTTGCGGGCCTGAATGGCGGCAGCGCCGTCGCCAGGTGGGATCAGAAGCCTCGCGTGCAGTTTGTCGTCGTGACGGACTCGACCATCACGTCAGAGCGCGTCTGGGTTGGCCTCACCGACTCAGCTCTCGGCGCCAATGACACCAACAACGCGGCCAACTTCTGCGCATGGCGCTACTCGACTGGCGCGAGTGACACCAAGTGGACGCTCTGCACGAGCGACGGCTCGACGCAGAACTGCACGGCCTCCAATACGACGGTACTCGCCTCGACGAAGTATTACCTCGGGTTCGACCTCGCGGCCTCGCAGTCGAACTGTGCCGGCATCATTGGGCCCTACGGCCAAGCATTCGACTCGGTCAACGTCAGCACGCACACGCCGACGACCACGGCCAACTTCGCGGCGCAGGCCACGGTTACCAACCTTACCGCGGCCAACCGCATTCTGAACGTCGGCAGCGTCGCGCTCCAGGTGAACCAATGAAAAGGCTTTCGGCTCTAGTCGCCATCATTTCGATGTCCACGCTGGCGCAGGTGCTCCCGCCCAACGGCGTGGCTCCCACCGGAAGCCCGTATGTGACGCTCGCGCAGGAGTCGATTGGCGACACCTCGTTCTTCGTGGACAACACCAACGCGGCGGCCAACGATGGCAACTCCTGCACTTCGCCAGCCGCGCCGTGCAAAACACCGGCGGGCGCCTGCGCGAAGCTGCCGAAGCGAATTGTCGGCGGCGTCAACATCTACGTGGACGGAGGCATCTACCCGAACGGCCTGTGCTTCCTCGAAGGCTTCACGATGGAGAGCAACAAGACCGACGGCGGCGCGTACATCAATTTCGTTGGCTTCCCTCCGCTCGCGCCCGACGCAGGTAACGGGACCATCGTCACCGGCACCGTCACGAGCGCGACGGCGCTCACCAATACGGTTTGGGGCACCGTCACCGTCACGAATCCAGGCAATGGCGGATGGCCTGACGGCGGCTTGCGCGGCTATCTATTCCGCGACGTCACGCAAGCGAATGAGACGGTGGCCATCTACGACAACACGCTGAACGTAATCACGACGGCGGGCCTCTGGCCGGTCGCCACTCCGCAAGCCGGGGACACATTCCAGCTCTTGGACCCCTGCGCCGCTGGCGGGACGATCATCGACGGCGGGATCCCCGCATCATCCTACCTGCCGTCCACCGGCATCGGCGGCCTCGGCGTCGGATATGTTGGAGGAACCGCGTCGATCCTGAACTGGACCGCATTCGGCGCATTCAACAACCATAGCGCCCCGTCGGCGCTACCGGCCATGAATAGCACGGGGTACCTTTCCGGCTTCAACCACACGCTTATTGGTGGCGGCATCTACGTGCAGGGAATGTGCTTTGCCTCGTTGGCTGGTTCCGCTGCCCTCGTGCGAAACTCCCCGGGCGTCGTCTTTAACGCAAATAAGGTCCTAAATCTGACACCCACGACGCTGGCGCTCGTGGACACCGATTCAAATTCGACGCAGATCACCAATAACTATTTCCGGGCGGTCAGCGGGCAGTACTCGGCGGTCTCCGTACCGCTCAACGTCGGAGGGGTCCCAAGTGTCCTGATGGTCGGAAACGTGGGCGACAGCGTGAACGCATTTCAAGATGACGTGGGCGACACGAACACGCAGGGGTACTCCCCTGTCCGGATCTCGGCGCAGGCCAACTCGTGGCGAAGCTCGCCGGTCGATGGCTATTGGGCCTCGTCATGCGTCGCGTGCGACTTCCAGCAGGAGATCATTGAGGGCGCGGCGCAGTACTGCTATCGCTTTGCGCCAGCCGCAGCGACAGACACCGGCTCCTTTGGAAGTGGACTGATTGTCGGCGGCCGGTACCAAGGCTGTTCGGGCGGCGGGATGCTTTTTCAGGGTCCGCAGGTGTGGCGCATCGGAAGCGCGTCGAACCCGGCCACCGGCACGTCCGGCTCCATTGGCATCACGCTTGATAACGGAGCAAGGGTCATGCTGCGCAACACTGGATCTTCGGCTTTGACCGGCTCCAGCGGCGACTTCTCGATCGATCGTGGGGCGACCTTCGACAGTTACACCAACCTCGGCACCTACGGGCGGCTGACGGACGTCCTGACCGGAACGTCGCTCATCAATAACGACAGCGCCGGCAACGTCGGCAAGACGCGCAGCGGTGGCTTCACGGACTCCAGCGGGACACCGGGTGCGGCCACAATCAACCAGCGGTGCGGTCGAAGCGCAATCGCGTCGGGCAATTCGTCCGCCGCCATCACGAACAACCTCGTCGT
>Ga0209698_10003960_pt1 | contig 16373 bp, 18 predicted proteins | sample LitLauG_LLR_2012_FD_187203 | JGI IMG/M metagenome (GOLD analysis project Ga0209698, IMG submission 187203) | Freshwater sediment microbial communities from Pennsylvania, USA - Little Laurel Run_MetaG_LLR_2012 (SPAdes) (version 2) | ecosystem: Environmental > Aquatic > Freshwater > Creek >...
TCGGAATCCCGATAGGTCTCGTGAACCACCATGCCCTGCGTGAACAGGCCGGCGAACGGCTCCGACACTTTCAGATGACCGGTCTTGCTCATCGCGCGGGCGAAGAAGCGGGAATACAACAGATGCAGGATCGCGTGCTCGATGCCGCCGATATATTGATCGACCGGCAACCAGGCGTCGGCGATAGCCGGGTCGGTCGGGGCGTCCTTGTTCCACGGATCGGTGAAGCGCGCGTAGTACCAGGACGAATCCACGAACGTGTCCATCGTGTCGGTCTCGCGCCGCGCGGGCTTGCCGCATTGCGGGCAGGCGACGTGTTTCCATGTGGGATGATGGTCGAGCGGATTGCCGGGACGGTCGAAGGTCACGTCGTCGGGCAGCGTCACCGGCAAAGCGGCGGGGACTTCGCCGCAGCTTTCGCAGTGGATGATCGGTATCGGGCAGCCCCAGTAGCGCTGGCGCGAGACGCCCCAGTCGCGCAGCTTGTAATTGATCTGCCGCTTGCCCTGCGGGCGGTTGCCCAGCGTGACTGTCTCCAGCCTTTTTGCGACTTCCTCGCGCGCTTGCGCGGGCGACAGGCCGTCGAGGAAGCGGGAGTTCACCATCAATCCGTCGCCGTCATAGGCCTTGTCCGCGATCTCGTGCGGCGAAGCGACGACAGGCGTGACGGGCAGACCGTAGGCGCGAGCGAAATCGAGGTCGCGCTGGTCATGCGCGGGGCAACCAAAGATGGCGCCCGTGCCGTAGTCCATCAGGATGAAATTGGCGACATAGACCGGCAGCGTCCAGTTATCGTCGAACGGATGTTTGACGCGCAGGCCGGTATCAAAACCCTTCTTCTCGGCGGTCTCAATGGCGGCGACCGACGTGCCGATGCGGCGGCAGTCTTCGATGAACTCCGCGAGCTTAGGGTCCTTGGCGGCGGCCTCGGCGGCGAGGGGATGATCGGGCGCAATCGCCATGAAGCTGGCGCCAAATAAAGTGTCGGGGCGCGTCGTGTAAATCTCCAGTTCCCCCGCTCTGTCGGCGAAGGGGAAGCGCACCGTCAGGCCCTCGGACTTGCCGATCCAGTTGCGCTGCATCAGGCGAACCTTCTCGGGCCAGCGGTCCAACCCGTCGAGCGCGCTCAGCAATTCCTCTGAATAATCCGAGATCTTGAAGAACCATTGCGTCAACTCGCGCTGCTCGACCTCGGCGCCGGAGCGCCAGCCGCGCCCGTCGATCACCTGCTCGTTGGCCAGCACCGTCTGGTCGACCGGGTCCCAGTTGACCTTTGACTTCTTGCGCGCGACCAGCCCGGCCTTGAGGAAGTCGAGAAACAGCTTTTGCTGGTGGCCGTAATAGCTGACGTCGCAGGTCGCGATCTCGCGCGACCAGTCGAGCGACAGGCCCATCGACTTCAACTGCGCGCGCATCGTGTCGATGTTGGCGTAGGTCCATTTCGCCGGATGCGTCTTGTTCTGCACGGCGGCGTTTTCGGCCGGCAGGCCAAAGGCGTCCCAGCCCATCGGGTGCAGCACGTTGAAGCCGCGCGCCCGCTTGTAGCGCGCCACCACATCGCCCATCGCGTAGTTGCGGACATGGCCCATATGGATGCGCCCCGACGGATACGGGAACATTTCCAGCACGTAATAGCGCGGGCGCGGGTCGGCGTTGGGCGTAGCGAACACGTCGCGCTCGGCCCAAGTCCTTTGCCATTTCGTTTCGGATTCGCGAACGTTGTAACGCTCGGGGCGCATGGGGGAAAATGTCTCGGCTGGCTGGTTATCGGGGGTGCGTCGGGGCAAACCACGAATTGGCGGGGGCGTCAAATGGGCGGCGCCGCGCTTTTTTATGACAGTTTTAGCGACTATGACGGTTTTACGACAATAGTCAGATTGAGGGATAAATTATGAGTTATTCGCGCAACGACCCGGTTTTGAAACCCACGCCGATCCTCGACCTGCGCCCGACGCAAATCACGGTGGGGTATCGGGAAGTCGAGATCAAGCGCAAGGCGTTCGCCGCGATGCGGGAAGCCGATAAGAACAAGGAGATCGCCAAGCATATGGTCCCGGTCGTGCTGGGGCCGAAGGGCGGCCTCTACGTCACTGACCATCACCACATGCTGCGCGCGCTGCACGAGGACGGCGAGACCGACGTGCTCGTCACCATCATCGGCGACTTGCAGAAGGCCGATCCCAACCATTTCTGGAACCTGATGGACTATCACGGCTGGACGCATCCCTTCGACGACAAGGGCAAGCGTTGCGACTTCGCCGACCTGCCCAAGACCGTGAAGCATATGCTCGACGACCCCTATCGCTCGCTGGCGGGGGAACTGCGCGGCGCGGGCGGCTTCGCCAAGGACGCGACGCCCTATTCGGAGTTCGTGTGGGCGGATTTCTTCCGCGAGCGCATCAAGCGCAAGACGCTCAAGGAGGATTTCGAGGCGGCGCTGGCCGACGCGCTGGGGATCGCCAAGTCGAAGGACGCCGATTACCTGCCGGGTTGGTGCGGCCCGCACCAGAACGGCGCCAAGCCCGCGGCGGCCAAGCCGGCTGCGGCGAAGTCGGCGGCGGCCAAGCCTGCGGCGGCGAAGTCGTCGAACAAGAGCGCGGCGGTCAAGAAGGGTAAAAAGTAGCGCGCGTACCCGATTCGCGTCGGGGAACGCTTGCCTTTTGCGGATGTCGGACATAAAGATATGTTTATGTCTGTTTCCGTCCCCCTTGCGTTCAACGCCCTGCTCGACGCGCTCGAAGCGGCAGGCGAGGTGACGCGGCTGCGGCTGCTGGGGCTGCTGACCGAATCCGAACTGACGGTGAGCGAACTGGTCGGGATTCTCGGCCAGTCGCAACCGCGCATTTCCCGTCACCTCAAGCTTTTGGTCGACGCGGGGCTGGCGGAGCGGCGGCGCGAAGGCGCGTGGGCGTTCTTCCGCCTCGCCGAGCCCGGCGGCGGGCTGGCGCGCGACCTCATCGCCCGCGTTTCGCCGGACGACGCGACCTTGGCCGCCGACCGCGCGCGGCTGGCGGTGGCGCGCGAGGCCCGGCGCAAGCAGGCCGCCGCTTATTTCGCCGCGCAAGCGGGCGAATGGGACCGTATCCGCGCCATGCACGCGCCCGACGCGCAGGTGGAGGCGGCGATCCTGTCTCTGGTGGGCGATCAGCCGATCCGGTCGCTGCTCGATCTGGGCGCCGGCACCGGACGCATGATCGAATTGCTGGGGCCGCTGGCGCAGCGTTCGGTCGGCGTCGATCTCAGCCCGGCCATGCTGAACCTCGCCCGCGCCCGCATGGAGGATTCCGGCCTGCGCAACGTGCAGCTCCGCCAGGGCGATCTCTATGCGCCGCCCGTCGAGCGCGGCGCGTTCGATCTGGTGGTTGTGCATCAGGTGCTGCACTTCCTCGACGATCCCGGCCGCGCGCTGAAGGAGGCCGCCGCCGCGCTGCGTCCGGGCGGGCGCCTGATCGTGGTGGATTTCGCCGCGCATGAGGAAGAGGATTTGCGCGAGCGTTTCGCGCATCGCCGCCTTGGCTTCGGCGCGGACGAAATCGCCGGCTGGATGAAGGACGCGGGGCTCGAATTCGTCGAGACGCGCCGCGTCGCGCCGGGCGCCGGAGAGACTGGAAAACTGACAGTGGTTGTCTGGATGGGCCGCGATCCCCGCGTGCAATCCGACGACTTGCGCAAATCCTCGCGGGAGTTCGCCTGATGCTGCATCAACCTTTGCGCCTGAGCCGCTCGGGCTCGCCCGTCAGCGTCTCGTTCGAATTCTTCCCGCCCAAGACGCCGGAGATGGAGACGGTGCTGTGGGATTCGATCCGCCGCCTGTCGCCGCTGCATCCCGATTTCGTCTCCGTCACCTATGGCGCCGGCGGCACGACCCGCTCGCGCACGCACGCCACCGTCGAGCGCATCGCCCGCGAGACGACGATGAGGCCCGCCGCGCATCTGACCTGCGTCGGCGCCTCGCGCGGCGAGATCGACGACGTGATCCGGCAATATGGCGACGCGGGCGTCAAACATATCGTGGCTTTGCGCGGCGATCCGCCGAGCGGGTTGGACGCGCCCTATGAGCCGCATCTCGACGGCTATCAGAACACGGAAGAGTTGGTGGGCGCGATCAAGCGATTGGGGAATTTCGAGGTGTCGGTCTCGGCGTATCCAGAGAAGCACCCGCAGAGCCCGAACCTGTTGCACGACATCGAAGTGCTCAAGCGCAAGGTGGATGCAGGCGCGGATCGGGCGATCACGCAGTTCTTCTTCGATAACGCGGTCTATTTCCGCTATCTCGATCTGGCGGCGGCGGCGGGCATTACGATTCCGATCCTGCCGGGCATCGTGCCGGTGCAGAATTTCAAGATGACCTCCAACTTCGCGCGCCGCGCCGGGGCGAGCGTGCCCGACTGGCTGGCCGAACGCTTCGCCGGGCTGGAGGAGGATCTGGCGACGCGGCGGCTGGTGGCGGCGGCGGTGTGCGCGGAACAGGTGATCGACCTGATCGATCGCGGCGTGACCAAGCTGCATTTCTACACGATGAACAAGGCGGACCTCGTCTATGCGATCTGCCATCTGGTGGGGCTGCGGCCGCAGGTGGCGGAGGCGGGGGCTCAAGTGTAGGAGTTACCCCGACTCGACGGTCGCGAAAAAGCGCGGCGCTCCGTTGTGCGGCGAAATCGGATACAGTGTGATTCGTGACCGTGGCCTTGGTCGCGTTGAATGACGGCGGAGAGGAACGTCCGCTAAGGTTTGGGGGCCGGGATGAGCTTCAAAAGTAGGAAGTCAGGAGACCTCCGGGACGCCCCTGCCTATCCCCTTTCGGAGGCCGCGCGTTATCTGCGTCTGCCGCCAGCCACTCTGCGTTCATGGGTAATGGGCCGGGAATACACGACAGCGCAGGGGGCCAAGGACTTCTCTCCGTTGCTCAAGCCTGCTTCGCCAAAGCCGCTACTGCTTTCGTTTTCCAATTTGATTGAAGCGCATGTCCTCAAGTCACTCCGCACCGACCATAGCGTGTCCGTAAAGGCGCTTCGCGCCGCCCTCCAATACGCACAAGAGAAACTGGAAATTGACAGGCTGCTGCTAAGCCCCGAATTGCGAGCAAACGCAGGAAGCGTATTTCTCGAACACTATGGCCAACTCATCGAACTGTCCGCTTCGGGACAACTCGCCATAAGGCGAGCGTTAGAATCCTATCTGGCTCGGTTGGAATGGGACGAGTCCAAATTCCCTATCCGGCTTTATCCCTTTGTTTCTGAATTCGAAGGAGCCAGCGGGCGGCGCATCGTAATCGACCCCAGCATTTCTTTCGGTCGTCCCGTGCTTGTACGCAAAGGCGTTTCAACAGCCGCCATCGCCGGACGGCTAGACGCCGGAGAAACGATCGAGGATATCGCTGCCGACTATAGCCTGGAACCGGAGGAGATCGAACAGGCCGCCCTCTATGAGCGTGCCGCTTGAGTTTTGTTTTCTTCACTGACAGAGATTTGGGTAACCAGTTTCCAGCGATTCTATCCGCTGCCGGCATTAGCGTCGAACGACACGCCGATCACTTCGTCCACAACACTCAAGATACGGAATGGCTGGAAGCCGTATCAAAACGAGGTTGGGTCGCCGTCACTCACAACGAGCGAATAAGGTACACGCCCAACGAACTCGACGCCGTCCGTCGATATTCAGTCGCATTGGTTGTTGTCGTAGGGAAGGCCCCGCATGCCATGCTCGCGCGAGCGTTCGTAAACTCACAACACAAAATCGAAGCATTTCTACAGAAGCAGCAGCCTCCCTTTATCGCGAAGATTTACCGCCCGACAGACTCCGAGATGGCGCGCGGAATTCTGGCTGGACGCGTAGAACTATGGTGGCCGAACGCGACTACGGGATGAAGCACCTATTCCAAATTGCCTCACCCATTTCAAGCAAGGCGCCAGAACTCACACAGCCGCCCGAACGCCCCCGCCATATCCGCGACCGCATCCTCGTCGGACCCGCCCGCGAACCAGCGCCGCGCGGGGTCCGCAAAAATAGTGCGTCCGACCGCAAAGCCCTTGACCCGCCTGGCCCCGCGCGCCGCGCGGAACGCGGCGCCCAACTCGGCTTCGGGCGCCTCCAGCCCCAGCACCAGCACGCCCCGGCACAGCGGATCGCCGGCTTCAATCGCGGCGTCGATGCGCCCCCACGCGGCCGCGCTCTGCGATTCCAGCTTCCACCAATCGGGCTTGATCCCGAGGGCATAGAGCCGCGCGATCACGTCGGCGACCGTGCCCTCCTCCAGCGCCCCATGCTTGCCCGCGATGATCTCGATCAGCAATTCTCGACCAACCCGGCGCGCGGCGTCATAGAGGCGCAGCAATTCGCGCTCCTGCCGCGCCTTCAGCTCAGGCGCATCGTCAGGGCGGTAGAAGCACAGGCATTTGATGGTGTGGCTCAGCGGCCATTCGATCAGCTTGGCGCCGAGCGAGCCGCCGCCCTCGAACTCCAAAGGCCGCGAGCCTGGTTCTTCAACGGGCCGCCCGATCCAGAACCCCAGTTCATCGGCGCGAAACAAAGCCTCGCGGCCATATTTGCCGTCGAGCAACATGCCGAAGCCGGGGCGGCCCTGCGCGACCCGCGCCGCCGCCTCCACAGCCAGCAATTTGAACGCGCCGATACGGTCACGCGCGGCGCCCGCCTCGTCGGCGATGGCCTCCAGTTGCGCGCGATGATCGATGGCGAGCGCCATGATCTGCTCGGGCGCGGCGCGGCGCGTCGTCGCCCAGTGGATGTGGTTGAGCGTCTCGTCGTGGCGCAGGGCGCGCTGCGGCGAGCCGTGTTTGAGGAAATGCTGCAATTCGGGTTCGGTCAGATATTCCGCCGAGCACAGCAGCCGCGACACCGCGAAGGCCCCGCCCGCATTGGCGAAGGCGCAGCAGGCGGCTATCGGCTCGTCGCGCAGCCAGCCGCGCAGGAAGCCCGACATGAACGCGTCGCCCGCGCCCAGCACGTTGAACACCTCGACCGGGAAGCCCGGCCCCTTGACGCCGTCCTCGATGGACTCGGGGATGGCGCCGGGAAACACCACGCAACCCATCGGGCCGCGCTTCATCACCAGGGTCGCCTCGCTGACGGCGCGGATGGCGCGCAAGGCGCCATGCGGGTCATCGACGCCGCCGGCGATCATGATTTCTTCTTCCGTCCCTACAATCAAATCGCAGAGCGGCAGCACCGGCGCCAGATGCTGCGAGACCTGATCCGACTTGATGTAACGCTCCTCCCCCGCGCCGTGTCCGGCGAGGCCCCAGAGGTTGGGGCGATAGTCGATGTCGAACGCGATCTTGCGCCCGTGTTTCTTAGCGAACGAGATGGCGAGGGTCTGCGCGGCGGCTGTGTTCGCCCGCGCGAAATGCGTGCCGCTGACCACGACGGCCTTCGCGCTGGCGATATAGGCTTCGTCGATGTCGCTCTCGTCGAGCGCGCTGTCGGCGCAGTTCTCGCGATAGAAGATTAGCGGGAATGTCTTGTCGTTGCGGATGCCCAGCAACACCACCGCCGTCAGCCGCTCGGGATCGGTCCTAACGCCCTGCACATCGACGCCTTCCCGCGCGCATTGCTCGCGGATGAAACGGCCCATGTGCTCGTCGCCGACGCGGGTTATCAACCCACTCTTCAGCCCCAGCCGCGCCGTGCCGATGGCGATGTTGGTGGGGCACCCCCCCACGGCCTTTGAGAAGCTGGCCATGTCCTCCAACCGGCCGCCGACCTGCGCGCCGTAGAGGTCGACGGACGAACGGCCGATGCAGATGACGTCGAGCATCACGGCTCCAGCGGCGGGTCGCCGGCGCCGTTGACGTTCTGGTCGAAGTCGATGTTCGATCCCGTCATCAGGCCGGATTCGTCCGAGGCCAGATAAACGCAGGCGCGCGCGACTTCCTTCGGGTCCACCAAACGACCGAAGGGCTTGGCCTTTACGGCTTCTTCCAACCAGCCGTCTTTGGCGCCGTGATAGGTCTTCATGATGCGGTCTTCGCCGGGCGAGTTCATCCAGCCGATGTTGAGGCCGTTGACGCGAATCCGATGCCGCACCAGCGCGTGCGCGACGTTCTTGGTGAGACCCGCCAGCGCGGCCTTGGAGGCGCAATAGGCGGCGATGAACGGCTGGCCGCCATGCGCCGACATCGATTGGATGTTGACGATGGCGCCGGCGATCTTCTCGCGCTTCATGATTTGGGCGGCGCCCTGAATGAGAAAGAACGGGGCGCGCACGTTGACGTCGAACACTTCGTTGTAGCGTTCCTCGGTGGTGTCGAGGATCGTGCCTCGGTCGCTGAGCGCCGCCGCATTGACCAACACGTCGACGCGGTGGAACTTGGCGTCGGCCACTGCGATCACGTTTTTGCAATCGGCGACCTTGGAGAGGTCGGCGGCAACGAAATGCGTCGGCGTCCCCGCCTTCGTGATCTCGGCGGCGACTCGCTCGCCATTGGCGGCGTTGCGCCCGCAGATGACGAGCCCCGCCGCCCCCGCGCCTGCAAAGGCGCGCGCGATGGCCTCACCCAGGCCCTGCGTGCCGCCGGTGACGACAGCGATCTTGCCTTGCAACGCGCCCAATGCGCCCTCCCTTGGTTAGGAGGGATGAAACAAAAATTCCATTCTCCTGTCAAGATGGAACAAACGTTCCTTTTTACGCCGCGCTCACCGGGCGGTCGGGAAAGCTGAGTTGCTCGCGCGCCCGCCATTCCGGGGTCACGTAGTTGAGAATGATCGAGCGGCGCACGCCTTCAATGCGGCGTTTCTCGAAGCCGTGCCAGGTGTCAGCGCCGGGCACGAACGCCATCGCGCCATTGCGCTGGAAGGGCGAGGTTGCAAAATGCTCGCCCGGCTTGGCGTAAATATCGGTGCCGAGCTTGTCGTGGCCGGGGCCGGTGGAGAGATAAATCAGGCAGGTGAACGCCTTGACCCCAAGGTCCGTGTGCGGCTCCAGCCAGAACCCATCGAGATCCTGCGCATATTCGAGCCGGAGATACGTCCCCTCCAGCGGCGCGCGGAACGCCTCTTGCACCAGCCGCACCGCCTCGGCCGATTGCAGCGCCTGCGCCACCGCGCCCATCACAGGAAAACGCGCCACGCCCGCCGCATCGAAATAGACGCGGCTGTCGTTGTGCAATTCGCGCTTGCCCGAGACGCCGTCGAGAGAGGGCGCGGCGAAAGGAAGCTCGGCGAGTTCGTCGGCGACGTCTTCGGGGAATACGCCGTCAAGAAAAGAATGAGGATAAGGCCGCGCAAAGCTGCGACGCGCTGCGATAGCGGCGGCGAAGGAAGCGGCGATGCGTTGCGCGTCCGGGCTCATCGGTCCCCCTAGTTCGCGCCGAGCGCGGCCATGTAGAGGTCGAGAATCGTCTCCTCCTCGACGCGCTTTTCCGGGTCCTGCCCCCGGATCGACACGATCTTGCGCACGATCTTGGGATCGTAGCCGTTGCCCTTGGCCTCGGCGAACACTTCCTTGATGTCTTCGGCGAGCGCCTTCTTTTCCTCGTTCAGGCGTTCGATGCGCTCGATGAAGGCGCGCAATTGTCCGGCGTTGATCTCTTCGATCCCGCCCTCCGCCGGGCGTTTGTCTCTGGCCATGTCAGGTTCCGATATGAAAAAGCGCGCGAGGCATGGCCGCCCGCGCGCTTCCCGTCAAGTTCGCCCCCATTACCCTTTTATAAATATCCCACAGGGGGCGCGGGGGACGTGAAGTCCCCCGCAGGCCGCCGTCATCCCGCCCGGCGCCAGGATTTCACCGGCAGCGCCACAAGCGCGGCGCGCAGGCCCGGCCTCCGCGCGCTGCGGTCAAAGGCGGCCGCCGCCGTCAACGCCACGCCCGCGCTCACCGCCAACATCTGCCCGTGTAAAAACACGCCCAGGACAGTCAGCAACGCGAGGGCGGCGAGGGAGAGAGAGGGGAAGATCATGTCGGCCTCGGTGTGGAGTGGATGTAATCGATACGCGCTGGCGCGCGGAATGTTTCCAACTCGCGACGCTCTGTCGCGGCGCCCCGGTTGCAGGCGAGGCCGGGGGCTGCGAAGTTCGCCGCCGACGGGGGAGCGGGGATGGGGAATCAGGCGCGCTGGCGCGGGGTCGCCTTGCAGGGGGCGCTGGGGCTCGTGGTGCTGGGCCTCGCCTGGCTCGCCTGGCGCAACGCCGTCGCCAATATGGCGGCGCGCGGCGTGCCGATGGGCTTTGGCTTCTGGGACGAGACCGCCGGCTTCGACATCAACCAGTCGCTGATCGATTATTCCGCGCTCTCCACCTATGGCCGCGCCTTCTGGGTCGGCCTTGTCAACACGGCGCTCGTCGGGGTCATCGCCATCGCGCTGGCGACGCCGTTGGGCTTTGCAGTGGGTCTCGCGCGGCTGTCGCCCAATTTCCTGCTAAGCCGCATCGCGCTGGTCTATGTCGAGCTTATGCGCAACACCCCGCTGCTGTTGCAATTGTTCTTCTGGTACAATGCGGTGCTGAAGGCGCTGCCGGGACCCAAACAGTCCTTTTCGCTGGGCGACTCCGCCTTCTTGAACAATCGCGGCCTCTATCTGCCGCGCCCGGTGTTTGGCGACGGCGCCGGTTTTATCGCGCTGGCCGCGTTGGCGGGCCTGCTGTTCGCGCTTGGCTTCGCCGCCTACGCCCGCGCGCGCCAGACGCGCACGGGGCAAATGCTGCCGGTCGGCTGGATTGCGGCGGGCGCAATCCTGCTGGCGCCGCTGGCGGCCTATTTGTTCGCCGGCCGGCCGGTGTCCTTCAACTACGCCGAACTCAAGGGCTTCAACCTGCGCGGCGGCCTGCAACTCTTCCCCGAATTCGTGGCCTTGGTGTTCGGCCTCGTCACCTACACGGCGGGGTTCATCGCCGAGATCGTGCGTGCGGGCGTCAACGCCGTGCCGCGGGGGCAGACGGAGGCGGCATCGGCGTTGGGGTTGCCGAGGGGACGCCTGTTGCGACTGGTAGTTGTGCCGCAGGCGTTGCGGCTGGTCATCCCGCCGCTCACCAGCCAATGGCTCAACATCGTCAAGAACTCCTCGCTGGCGGTGTTCATCGGCTATCCCGATCTGGTGCTGGTGTTCGCGGGAACGGTGCTCAACCAGACCCATGCGGCGATGCAGGTGATGGCGGTGACGATGGGCGTCTATCTGGCGATCTCGCTGGCGCTGTCCTCGGCGCTCAACGCCTTTGACGCCCGCCTTGCTTTCAGGGAGCGCTGATGACCGGCTTCGTTCGCTCCGCCGAAGAGCCGCAACTGCCCCCTCCCCTGCTGCAGGCGGGCGTGCTGGGCTGGTTGCGCGCTAACCTGTTTTCGTCGCCGCTCAACGCTGCGACGACGCTCATCATCGCCGCGCTCGCAATCTGGTTGATCCCGCCGCTGATCGCCTGGGCCACCTATGACGCCATCTGGAGCGCGCCCGACGGCGCCCTGTGCCGCACGCATCAGGAAGGCGCCTGCTGGGCGTTCATCGGCCGCAAGGCCGATTATCTGCTTTACGGCTCCTACCCGGAAGCCGAACGCTGGCGCGTCAACGTCACCGAAGCGCTGGGCGGCGTGCTGATCCTTTGGCTGCTGTGGCCCAACGCGCCGCGCCGGGGCGTCGGGCTGGCGCTGTTCTTCCTCGCCTATCCCGTCGTCGCCTTCGTGCTGCTGAGCGGCGCCCCGGCGCTGGGACTGGCGAGGGTCGACACGCTGCTGTGGGGCGGCGTGTTCGTCACCCTTTTGACCGCACTTGTGGGCATCGTGTTCTCGCTGCCGCTGGGCGTGTTGCTGGCGCTGGGGCGGCGCTCCGACCTTCCGCTGATCAAGGCGGCGAGCGTGGTGTTCATCGAGGTGGTGCGCGGCGTGCCGTTCATCACGGTTTTGTTCATGGCCAACAACATGCTGCCGCTGTTCCTGCCGCCAGGCGTCGAGCCCGACCGCTTCCTGCGCCCCCTCGTCGGCATCGTCCTGTTTGCGGCGGCCTATCTGGCGGAAGAAGTGCGCGGCGGCCTGCAAACCCTGCCGCGCGGGCAATATGAGGGCGCGTTGGCGCTGGGTTTCAACTATCGGCTGATGATGACGCTGGTCGTACTGCCGCAGGCGCTGGTTCTGGTCATTCCCGGCATTGTCAACAACGTGATCGGGCTGTTCAAGGACACGACCTTGGTCGAGATCGTAGGCGTCAATGATTTTCTCGCCGCGCTGGATCACGCCATGAAAGACCCGGCGTGGGCGGGGCCGACGATCTTCCCGACCGGCTACGCTTTCGCGGGAATGTTCTATTTCGTCATTTGTTATGCGATGTCGCTGTATTCGGCGGCGATGGAGCGGCGGCTCGACGTCGGGCGGCGTCGGTGAGGCGCTTGCGCCAGGGACGATGGATTTATTCCTCGTCGAGCGAAACGAGGTCCAGCGGCGTCGATTTTCCACGCGGCGTCAGCGGCGCAAGGCGCTGCGCCCGCCACCCTGGGACCGGCGCGGCCAGCCTATCGTAAAGCGGCCCCGACACCAGCGCGAAGGCGTTGGCTTCGCGCGCCGCCTCCAGCAGGCGGGCGCAAACGTTCATCGCGTCGCCGATCAGCGCGATCTCCTTGCGCGTGACGCCGAGTTCGCCAATCACCACCGGCCCCTCGTGCAAGGCGGCGCGAAAGGCGGGCACATCCCCGAATGTCGCGCGATACCAGGCGGCCCGCGCAGCGATGCGGCGGCGGGCGTCGAAACAGGCGCGAATCGGGCGCGCGGGGTCGGCGCCCGCGGGCCAGGTGGCGATGAGTTCGTCGCCGACATATTTGTGGATGGCGGCGCCTTCGCGCGCAACGGCTTGGGAAAGGTCAGCGAAGTAGGCGTTGAGCAGGTCGAGGAAACGCTCTTCGCCGAGCCGTTCGGCGAGCGCGGTGGAGCCGGCGAGGTCGGCGAAGAACAACACGCGGCGCTCGCGACGCGGGCGGCGGTAGCGCCCGGCGGCGACCGCGAACATCACGCCGGGTCCGAGCAATTCGTTGACGCTGATGACGACGTTGGCGGTCATGGCGACGATCAGGTTGAACGCGAGGTCGCGCGGCTCCAGCACGGAGGCGCTGAGGCCCGCAGCGGCGAGGGCGCCGAAATCGAGCGCGAGAATGAGACCGAAATAGATCGCCACCCGCAACGCGAAATAGAGGGCGAACGGCAGCCGCATCATCGTTGGGCGCCACCAGCTCTGAAAAACAACGATCTCCAGAAACGACAGCGCGCCGCCCAGACCTGCGCCTATCGCCGCGCCGACGAACGGGCCGCCGCGTATCGCCCCATAGATCGACCCGACAAGCGCGCTTTGCAACGCAATCGCTGCGACGCGGGCGCCTGTGCGCATCAGGCTATTTGGTGCCGAACATGCGGTCGCCCGCATCGCCCAGACCCGGCACGATATAGCCGTGGTCGTTCAGCTTCTCGTCGATGGCCGCCGTCCAGATCTGCACGTCGGGATGCGCCTTGGTGAGCCGCTCGACGCCCTCGGGGGCCGCCAGTAGGCACACGAAGCGAATGTCGTGCACGCCGCGCCCCTTCAGCTTTGAAATCGCCGCCACCGCCGAATTGGCCGTCGCCAACATCGGGTCCATCACGATCACGAGGCGGTCGGCGACGTCGGCGGGCGCTTTGAAATAATATTCCACCGCTTCGAGGGTCTCCGGGTTGCGATAGAGGCCGATATGGGCGACGCGCGCGCTCGGCACGAGGTTCAGCATGCCGTCGAGAAAGCCGACTCCGGCGCGCAGGATCGGCGCGAACACCAGTTTCTTGCCGGAGATCGAGGGCGCCATCATCTTGGTCAGCGGCGTCTCGACCTCGACCATCTCGATGGGCAGATCGCGTGTGACCTCATAGGCCAGCAGCATGCCGATCTCGTTGAGCAACTGGCGGAAGCCCTTGGTGGAGACCTCCTTGTCGCGCATAAGGGTCAGCTTGTGCTGCACGAGGGGATGGCTGACGACGTGGACGTTCGACATGGCCGCCTCCTTCGCGAAAATCGCGGGCGGGGGCAATTTGGCCCGCCCAAACGCGCACGTCTATCCCCAGCCTTTCGCGCGCTTGACGCGTCGGGGGGTAGTCTGTCACTTGGCCCCCTATGGCCGACGCGAAACTCGCCACGCCGGGCGGGACCATGAACCTTCCCAACATCCTGACCTATGGGCGCGTGGCGGCCGTGCCCGTGGTCGTAGCTCTATTGTTCTGGCCGGAGCGCGACTGGGCGGACTGGGCGGCTTTGGGCCTGTTCGCGCTGGCCGCCGTCACCGATTTTTTCGACGGCTATCTGGCGCGCGCCTGGCATCAGCAATCGTCGATGGGGCGCATGCTCGACCCCATCGCCGACAAGCTTTTGGTCGCCGCCGCGCTGTTGATGCTGTGCGCCAATGGCACGCTGGCGGGGGCGAATATCTGGGCGGCGGTGGTGATCCTGTGCCGGGAGATTCTGGTTTCGGGGTTACGCGAATATCTGGCGGAATTGCGCGTCGCGGTGCCGGTGACGCGGGTGGCGAAATGGAAGACGACGGCGCAGCTCGTCGCGCTCGGCTTCCTCATCGCGGGGCCGGCGGCAGAGCGCGCGATTCCGGGATCGCATATGCTGGGCGTCGCGCTGCTGTGGATCGCGGCGATGCTGACGCTCTATACCGGCTGGGATTATATGCGGGCGAGCTACGAGCATGTCGGAGGCTAAGCTGAAGGCCGTCTATTTCGCCTGGGTGCGCGAGCGCGTCGGCAAGGCCGAGGAGACTTTGGAGCCGCCCGAAGGCGTGGAGACCGTCGCCGATCTCGTGAGCTGGCTGCGCGGACGCGACGAAGGCTACGCCCATGCGTTCGAGAACCCTCGCGTCGTGCGCGCCGCCCTTGACCGCGTGCATGTGAAGCCAGATGCGCGGATCGCCGGGGCGCGCGAAATCGCGTTCTTTCCGCCGATGACGGGGGGGTGATGTCCGAGGTCCGAGTCCAGCGCGAGGATTTCGTGGCCGCCGAGGAGGCCCTCGCGCTGACGCGCTCGCGCGCCGATATCGGCGCGGTGGTCACTTTCGTAGGGCTGTGCCGCGACGAAGGGGGCAAGCTGGCGGCGCTCGAAATCGAGCATTATCCCGGCATGGCGGAAGCCGAGATCGCTGATGTCGTTGAACAGGCGCGGGCGCGCTGGCCGTTGCTCGGGGTGCGCGCCATCCACCGCTTCGGCGAGATCAAGCCGGGCGAGCAGATCGTGATGGTGGCGACGGCATCGGCGCATCGCGCCGCCGCCTTCGCGGCGGCGGAATTTTTGATGGATTATCTCAAGACCCGCGCGCCGTTCTGGAAACGCGCGCGCCGGGCGGACGGCTCGGTCGAGGGCTGGGTCGAAGCCAAGGAGGCTGACGAGACCGCCGCAGCGCGCTGGTCCTAGAGCCGCGGCGCTGTAGACGCGGGCTACAGACCGCGTCCCCCGCCGCCCCCGCTTTGCAAGACTACGCCCGCCGAGAGACGGCGTTGTAAATCAGCAGCACGACGATCGCGCCGCCGATGGAGAGCAGCCAGCTCCACGGGCTCCAGAAGCCTTCGAGGCCGCCGAGGCCCAGCTTAGCGCCGATGAAGCCGCCAATGATGGCGCCGACGATGCCGATGACCATGTCCAGCAACACGCCCGAGCCGGACTTGTTGACGATCTTGGAGCCGATGAAGCCGCTGATGAGGCCGAGAATGATCCAGGCGATCCAACCCATGACGTACTCCCCCGAGCGCGAAAGGCGCCGCAGGGGCAGGTTTGACGTCATCGACTTGAAAAACGCAAGGCGTTAACGTGCGGCGCCGCTTGGGCAGGAGGATCGCATGAGCTTTTTCGACGACGCCTTGAAGGACGCCGTTCCCGGCGGAAACCTCGCCACCCCCATCGCCATCGCGGCGGGGGCGCTGCTGCTGCATCATTTCATGGGCGGCAAGGCGCCGACCCCCGCGCCCGCGCCCGACCCGCAGGCGGGCTCCGGCGGATTCCTGTCGGGCGGCGGCCTGCTGGGCGGCCTTGGCGGGCTGGTGTCGAAGCTGGAGGGCGCGGGCGCCGGCCCGCAGGTCAACTCGTGGGTCGGGCCGGGCGCCAATCAGCCCATCGAGCCCTCGCATCTGGGCACGGCGCTGGGGCCGGACGTGATCGCGCAATTGAGCCAGCGCACCGGGCTCAACCAGCAGCAAATCCTCGACGGGCTGGCGCAGGTGTTGCCGCAATTGGTCAACAACCTGACGCCGAATGGTCGCCTGCCGACGCCGCAGGAGGCGCAATACGGCCGCTGACACGACGCGCCCCCTGTAGCCGCGGGCTATAGACCGCGGCTCGCGGCTCGCGGCTCGCGGCTCGCGGCTCGCGGCTCGCGGCTCGCGGCTCGCGGCTCGCGGCTCGCGGCTCGCGGCTCGCGGCTCGCGGCTC
>Ga0209698_10003962_pt1 | contig 16367 bp, 17 predicted proteins | sample LitLauG_LLR_2012_FD_187203 | JGI IMG/M metagenome (GOLD analysis project Ga0209698, IMG submission 187203) | Freshwater sediment microbial communities from Pennsylvania, USA - Little Laurel Run_MetaG_LLR_2012 (SPAdes) (version 2) | ecosystem: Environmental > Aquatic > Freshwater > Creek >...
GTGTAAATAGTTGTTGACCAAGAGCCCAGTTTCATATATACTGGGCTCTTGAGTGTCCTTCGTTGCGGGTTGGAGAAGTGGTATCTCGCTTGGCTCATAACCAAGAGGTCGGCTGTTCAATTCAGTCACCCGCTACAAAGGACATTCACCATAACAATTATAATAAGAGGTCATATGGCGAAAGTATATCTACCTGATCGCGATCAGTCAGCACGAGACGTTGATGTCGCTATCCGTAAGTTGAAGAAGATCGTTGATCGTGATGGTTTGTTGAAGCTCCTCCACGAGCGCTCTCATTATGAGAAGCCTTGTGAGTGGCGTAAGCGTAAGAAGGCTGCTGCTGTTGCACGGTGGAGAAAGTTTCTACGTTCACAAAACTTACCGAAGAAGATGTTCTAAACGAATAAATAGAATTTCGCGGGGTAGTGGAAAAGTGCCACGACGGGTTCATATCCCGTAGAACCGGAGCGTCACCGGCGACCGCAACCAACAACTGGAAGTGTGGCAGAGTGGTCTATCGCGCCATCTTGGAAAGGTGGAGACTCTTACGGGTCCGTAGGTTCGAATCCTATCACTTCCGCCAGCAATCCATATAAATACTCTCACCGTTAAAACCAGAGGATATTATAATGGATGCACTAATCGAATTCGCCAAAAAGAATGGCATGTCTGCAACTCTCGCAGTAATCGTTGTCTCCCTCGTCGTTGGACTCCCAGCTGCATTCGCAATCGATGCTCGTTATGCTCGTTCTGAAGACGTATCAAAGATTGATGCACGTATTGACAACCTCGCAGATCAAGTCAATCGAATGGCTGGTCAAGAAGAGTTGTTAATTACGATCATGGCTAATCGTGCAACGGCAATGCCAGCACCAAGTTCACATCTTAACAACGATGTTCGTGATCGTATTACTGATTTACAACAACAAAACAAAGATATTCAGAGCCAGCTTTCGCAACTTCGCAACGCAAAGAAGTAATTGTTGACTTTTTGTTAGTAAAAGGTATAATACAAAGTATTCTTTTTAGAGGAACTGTATGAAAATACTAAAAGTACTTGTCGGGTTGGGAATGATGCTAACTGCAGCAGCATATGCTGCTGATCCAAAGGACTTGCAGCTTACGTTTGAAACAGCTAACGCTCCGTTTGCAACTTATAGAATTGCTAACGAAGATCAGTTTCACTATGCTGGCAATGGCTTTGGACTTCGATATCCGTTCACCGAAGACAAGCGTTGCTATGGATCTGTTGGTCGATTCAAGAACGAGTACGATCACAACTCTCAATACGCTTTAGCTGACTGCGATCTATATCGCAAAGGCAACGAGAACGCCAAGGGCGTTGTTGGAGCAGGTGTGTTCATGGGATATATGTCTGGCTTCACAGATGGACAAAATCGCTTCCGACCAGTTGTTGCTGGTGTAGAAGGTGGATATCGATACAAGCATTTCGGTGTTGTCGCTCGTGCAATGCCTCCTACTGGTCCTGACTCTTCTGGACTTTTGACGTTTCAATTCTACTATCAATTCTAGCAGTTGCTAAATCCTCCCAAAACAATATATACTATCGGAACGCTCGTATAGCTCAACGGTAGAGTTGTGGGCACTCTAAACCCATCGGTCGCGGGTTCGACTCCTGCTACGAGCGCCAGAATTCGTGCATGTAGCTCAACGGTAGAGCAGGGATCTCTAAAATCTCCGGTCGTGGGTTCGACTCCCATCGTGCGCTCCAGAATTTGGGGGTATAATGAAAAAGAATAATAAAGCACTACAAATGTTTACAAAAGATTCAGCAACATCTCTTGCAACCGTTCGATCAGGAACAATGGAAGAAAGTGGAGAGCTTGTTGTTGCAGCAGCCTACCACAAGGATGGTAGGTACGGATATTTTATTACTCACGAACAAAAAACCACTGGTGGGTTCATGTATTCAGATCCTCTTGAATTTTTCCCCAAGACAAGCGAAAAAGCCTACAAAGAAGCCGTAGCCCGATTACGAGATATAGTTGAACAAAAACTATAGGCGAGTTCGGATGCATAGCCATAAATAGTTGATATCGTAGTATCAGATCACTAAAGAGGGCGCATTCGATGAACAATAGCTTCGTTATTTCACGCAACAGAAACTCAAAGACATACTTCCTGAAAAAGGGATGTGCATATGACTGTCCTGAATGGTCGAACAATCTAAAGGAAGCAGCATCTTTCCTTACTGTTGATCAAGCACAAGCAGCTGTTAAGCAAATGTATATGCGTGGCGACTTTGCAGCCAAAGTTGCAACACTTCAAGAGTCAATCGAAGCAGCTCCACCAGCTATCGATGTCAAGCGTCCAGACCTAACACAGAAGCCACGTGTTGCAAACGGTAAGATTCAAACAAAGCCAGGTCGTACATATGACAAGACACATGCATGGGGTCTTGGCGATGTCGTTTATTATAATGGACAGCAACAACACGTTGTAGCAACACCGAAGGGAAGTCAGCAAGTTGGTATCGCTGCTCGTCCGGGTGCAGCACCAGAAAAGATGGTTCATCATACAGCATTGTCAAAGGTTGGTTCGCAGGAAGATGAAGAAGTTAGTGAAGGCTACTTTAGCCGTCTTGCAACAGAGAAGGCAGAAGATGCTCTTGCAAAGTCAAAGAAGACACGTGAGAAAAATGCTGCAGCTGCAAAGGATCCAAAAGCTGGCATGAAGACGTACAAGGCAAAGCCAAAGACAGTCAAAGAGGATGAAGAGATTGGTGGCGGTGATGGTGCTCACGTTGCTAAGGCAGATTTCTATCAGCCAGTCAAGGTTGGTGATCAAAAGAATCTACGTCAGTTTGGTGATAAGCAGAATGTTGGTTCAGCAACAATGGGCAAAGCATCAAAGTCTTCCGTCAAGGGAGATGGTGCTAAAGTTGCTGCAACAAAGCAGTCTGATAAAGCTTTCAAACCAAAGGCAGAGAAGGGCGAGAAGGAAGATCATTTGGGCGAGAGCGAAGAGCTCACACGTGCTAAAGCAGAGATCAAAGCTCGTTCTGGACACGCTGCTGATAACCTCGATACAGATCCAGGCGTCAATAAGGAAGACAAAGGCAGCATTGAAGACCAACTCGTTCCTAACTTGAAGGGATACGACGACGAAGAAATGAAGTATGATACACCAGCGCAAGGTAAGCAAGAGCAATCAGCAACAATGCTTGAGCCAGCTGACAAGGTTGAATTTCCTGCAGAATTAAAGAAGCAGTTAAATGACAAGATTGATGAGTTCAAGAAGATGGCAGATTTCAATGATGGTCGTGATGATGCAAAGGCAAGCTTTGCAATGACAGTACATGATGCATTGGTTCAGTTGCTTGACGATCTTGATCTTGGAACGGTTGAAGGAATGAAGGCAGCACAGATTGCAATGGGAACATTTATGAATCCTATTACAACACACATTCCATCTGATGTTCTAAAGTTTATTGCACGTGGCGGTCGTCAGCCAACACTAAAAGACTATTTCAATCTACGTACAGGTAGAGACGAATAATGCTACTAGTCGAAATTGCTCAAGGCACGTGCCGTGCCGAAGTAAAACTGGGTCGCTTGATTGGATCAAGTATGGCTCGTACTTTGAGAATGGATGCACAGAAGCGTTGGGAAGAAAACAACAACGGTGAAGACTTTGATCACTACTTCGATACATACGTTCAGTCTGGTGCGTGGCGCAATGATATTGCTCAACCAGTAGAGCAAGAAAACGAAGAAGCAGATCCATACGCACTTGGAATGGGACATTTCAAGCGTGAGTGGGACAAAGAAGATCATCCAGTAAATCCTCATCCATCAACATCTCCAGAACATCATCAGTGGAACAGTGCATATGAGATGGGGAAGCGTGATCGTTATAAAGAACTTGGTGAAGGTGAAACGATAACAAAACCCAACGAATTTGATAAAAAAGCGAAGAAGATGACATATCCAAACGTATATAAAGATCGTGGCAGAATTGGTGCAAAGAAGAAATTATCAGCACAGACGGTAGTCGTCAAATCATCTGGTAATGGTACAGTATACGGACGTAGAACAATTTTCCAAAAATAAGAGGATATTATGCATCAAGACGTTGAAGACCTAGCTCAGATCGGACGTTTGACAAATCGCGTTGAATCATTAAATCGCAGCATCGATAAACTATTGACAGCACTTGATTGTTTAACAACCACTCTCGATAATTGTACGGGCGACTGCAACGCTTGTCCAACATACGTTGCTCAACAAAATTCATATGAAGCTACATCACGCCATTCAACTTATACGCGAAACTAACGAAGCAAAGTACGATCAAATACTTGTCAAGTTGTGCGACATGATTGATACAGGACAAGAGAATGACGATCAGTATTATGGCAAAGTTGCCGCGTGTGTTATAGATCACGATGGCAATGTTGCTTACGGGATCAACCACCGCGATGAAGATCAAAAGCGAATTCATGCTGAAAGAGCTGCAATCGCTGCATATGCAAGCAAGTACGATTCACTTCCTGACAACACAACAATCATTACAACGCTGAGCCCATGTACTGAACACATGAGTGATCGACACGGTGCAAGTTGCACTGATCTAATTGATCGATTTCACATTAAACAAGTATACTGTGGATATATTGATCCAACGCAGAATAAACATGCACACAAAGATTTTAAGATTGTTGAAACAAGCAATCCAGAGATTCGTGAAAAATGCAAGGCGATTGCAGATACGTTTTTAAAAGATGTTGACTAATTTATAAATAGGATATACAATTTGTTTGTGAGATGATATTGTGTGGCTACGAAATATTTCTTCCACCACCTAGACAGCAACATTGAAGACTTGTGGGTCGGCTAGAAAACTGCAACGTTGGAAACAAAGCAGTAGGTTCCCCGATCTAGGAAATCAATATAGGGCAACAATTTTTCGCTCACAATAAAATAATTGTTGACTTTTGGTTTGTTATCATATATACTTGTCAACATGATTTGAAATTTTTGAGCCAACTCATAAATAGTTGGTATAACTTTTACAGGATACGAAGAAATGACACACTTATCTCAACAACTCGGACAGCAACTGAGCCAATCATGGCTCGGGATGAGCTCCGTTTGTTCAGAGCGTGGTTATAGTCATGATAGCCGCTTTGAACCTAAGAGCGTCCTTCGTATCAAGGAGACGATGTAAGAATTAAAGTCTCCAGAACCAAGATACGAAGGGCTCACTCGAAAGACTGAGCCCTTTTTTATTGTAGTAAACCGCGCGAGACATCGCGGAATAGAAATCAAGTCGGACCGCTAAGATCCAGTCGAGTAGTCTTCAGACTGAGGAGTGCGAGAAAGGCAAAGATTTGATCAACCCCACTCGTGAGAGTCGGGTTGATATCAAAGAGCATTCCTGCGTACGGGTTCGACTCCTGTCTGCTAATTGAGGATGGCCTCTCAATCGTGTGGCCTGACGGAGGAAAGAGTGTTCTTTGATATCATATGGTGGTCGTAGTGTACCGGTGCGCACCTCTCCCTGTGAAGGAGAAAGAACGAGTTCGACTCTCGCCGACCACCCCAAGTCTTTAGTAGTGCTGTTAAAGCTGTTCGAACGCCAATGACAACAGCAGCTTAGTCTATCTTTCAACATAGCACTTTGGCGAGTGTCTATAGAGATTGTTCCTTTGGTGTAGGTGGGCCGCACACCGGCGTCGAGCCGGAGGAGAAAGTTCAATTCTTTCAGGGATGTAGTAGACGACAGCTTTAACAGCATTAAGAACATGGAAGTATGGCAGAGCGGCCGATCGCAGAAGTTTGCTAAACTTCAGACCTTCGTAAGGAGGTCCGTAGGTTCGAATCCTACTACTTCCGCCAGAAGGAGATGATTAGACATATACTGAATGCGCAAGCAATGTCCAATTGAGTGTGAGGCTCATCCGAACATGTTGGGGTGTAGTGTAACGGCTAGCACAAAACGCTTTGAACGTTTTAGAGAAGGTTCGACTCCTTCCACCTCTGCCAGAATATGGACCGTTCTTATAACGGCGATTATCCTTGACTGTCTATCAGGGGATACGGGTTCGATTCCCGTACGGTCCGCCAATTTATGATCCGATGAGAGTGCTGGGACACCTTCCTGCCGCTGAGGTAGGAGCGCACTGATCATGCGAGTGGGTTCGAATCCCCAATGAGGATCGCCAAGTTTCGATGTAGTTCAAAGGAAAGACGAAGACCCTAGTCAATAGACTTTTGAGGTGGAGTATCGAACGTATCAATAACAGTCGCGTGAACGGGAACGTTCAACAACGCAGAGCGGGTGCAACGCCCGACAGGTTGATATTAGTACAGAATCTGCAAAACATTGGTGACGACTAGACGTTAGTACTCGAGTACGTAGCAGAACAGGGGCACCCCCGCTCACGCGACTTTAGGCCCCGTATGCTGGTGCGAGCCCAGCCATCGGATTAAACAATTTGCACCACCATCAGGGTGGATGGCGTGTGGTAGCCGACCGCGTCTGGAGCGCGGTAGTCTCAGTTCGACTCTGAGTGCCCTGACCAAAATTTTATGGATGACGAGCAGCATTGGTGACTGCAGTGGGCTGTAACCCCATGATCCTCGGATCACTAGGTTCGATTCCTAGGTCATCCACCAAACATATCTTCCGTTCGCCTAATCTGGTATGGCTCTCCGTTTGGGGCGGAGCATAATGTAGGTTCAAATCCTACACGGAAGACCAAATTTCAACATCCGACCTATCGCAGGAAACTGAGGAAGTTCGGGACTCACGCAGGGAACGAGTAGGAGATCGTGGTGGTAGTGTTGGAGCGGGGCAACAGCGTAAGTAGTCCGCCCCTTCAAAGGACTACACCACCGTCGGTCGTTAAACTACCGTGATATAGTGAGCAAGCCAAACAGGTCCAGGTAATTCCCTGGCTATTGGACCGGGTTGGTGCAAAGACGAATGATAGGATAGAACAGAATCCCGGCTACGGGGTGTTGAAAATATATTATGCCTCTGTGGTGTAACGGATAACATACGACGCTTCGAACGTTGAGTTACGGGTTCGATTCCTGTCAGAGGCTCCAAAATTTATGCCCGACTGGCTAATGTAAACTGGTACAGCTACTTCGCTCAAACCGAAGGCTTTTGGTGGGTTCGAATCCCCCGTCGGGTACCAAGATATGCTCCTGTGGCTAATGTAAATCGGTACAGCTAATTCTCTTAAAAAGAATGCTTATGTGGGTTCGAGTCCCTCCAGGAGTACCAAACAAAATTTATGCTCTCGTGGTTAATGCAAATCGGGACAGCTACTTGCCTTAGAAGCAAGACCCTTGTCGGTTCGAATCCGACCGAGAGTACCAAACAATAAACCGTTCGTCTAACGGCTTAGGACGACTCGTTCTCAGCGAGTAAATGCGAGTTCGACTCTCGTACGGTTTTCCAAAATTTGCGCTCTGGTTTGTCAGATATCCAAAAGAGGCCCAGGCATGGGAGAGTCGGCGTGAATACAATTTAATGGGTACGCGGGGGAGTTGGAGAGCTTCACCTGACTGTAAATCAGGCGCCCGATGGCTGAGTAGGTTCGAATCCTACCGTGCCCACCACCTTTGTCAGTGCGCAATTGGTAGACGGGTCCGGCTACGCGATCTCACCACCGCTGAAACCGGACGGGTATCCCGAGAGGGACCATTGTAGGTTCGAATCCTACCTGACGAAGCAATCAACACAGATAGACGATAATTTGGAAGGTGCACTCTAGATTATCGAGACACGGGCCAGTGGGGCCTTCTGTTATGCGGATATGGTGTTTAACGGCTAGCACTACTGCCTTCCAAGCAGAGAGTACCGGTTCGAATCCGGTTATCCGCTCCAAAATTTATGTTTCCGTCGTCTAACGGTGAGGACACAACCCTTTCAAGGTTGGAATGCGGGTTCGATTCCCGTCGGGAACTCCAAGTATTACACACCGTTGGATTTCGGGTGAGATCCTCTGCCCTTCAAGCAGAAGAGATGGGTTCGAGTCCCATACGGTGTACCAAAGTTATGGAGAGTAATGCAGGCGCGATGGTGTGCCGACGAGCCTTGAAAACTCGGTCCTCGGTAAAACGGGGTGGGGTTCGACTCCTCTGCTCTCCGCCAAATAATTTGCAGACCTGATGTAAACTGGTGAGCATGTGATCCTGAAAAGTTCAACGTCGCGGTTCGATTCCGCGGGTCTGCACCAAACAATAGCCCCGTGGTGTAACGGCGAGCATGCACGTCTCCAAAACGTGAAGGTGGGAGTTCGAATCTCTCCGGGGCTGCCAAATTTATCTCTCCGTCGTATAGTGGATATTATCTCGTGCTACGAACGCGAAGATCCAGGTTCGATTCCTGGCGGAGGGTCCAGTTTACTTTACATAAGTAAAGTCGTATAATGTAAGGTCTTCTTTATAGGGCATTTACTATGAAACGATTCTATGCTGTAGCAATCGCAATTCCCATAGTCGCAGTATTGTCGGCGTGGGGATACGTTGCTGATTCTATGTACAAGAGCTGGAAGTATGATCAGGAACAATTGGATGCAAAAGCAAACACGGTTCCTGAGCCTCGTCCTATTGAAGCTCCCGTTGTGATTATTGAATCGCAAATGGAAACAATTGTTATTACCGCAAAGCGTATCAAGCCAAAGCAACAACTAGTTGACAATCACAAAGCTGAAATTGAAAAGTTTGCAAGACGAATGGAAACGATGTATCAGTTTGATCATCAGCAAGTTTTTACGATGTTGATCAATATGAAACCGAATCCTGACATTCTTAAATTGTACTCAAGGCCGTATACTGGTAAGCCGGTTTCTGATTGGGAGATCCAACAGATCAACGAACGTCGTATTGCTAATGGCGTTGCATTTTGGAATCAACATCAAGAAGCATTAGATCGTGCTGAACAGCAGTATGGTGTTCCTGCTAATGTTATTGTTGCATTGATAGGCGTTGAAACGAGTTATGGAACATATCTTGGTGGTTTTAAAGTAATCGACGCATTACAGACGCTGGGATTCTATGGTCCGAGTCGTCGTGAATATTTTCTTTCTGAGCTTGAGCAGTTTCTTGTTATATCTCGAGAGTTGAACTGGAACAATGATCAAGTTGTTGGATCGTTTGCTGGTGCAATTGGTATTCCACAATTTATGCCAAGTAATATTAAAAAGCTTGCCGTTGATTTTGATGGCGATGGAAAGATTGATCTCGTCAACAATAAAGTTGATGCCATTGGAAGCGTTGGAAACTTTCTATCACAAGCTGGATGGCGTCGTGGAGAGCCAATCGCGACAATCACGATGTTAAAACCAAAGCGTCGAAACACGATTGTATTGAGAACATTGCCAGGACCTGATCCTGTTCGTTGGTTGTGTCATGAGAACTTTGATGTTATCAAACGATACAATCCAAGTGATAGTTATGCAATGACAGTATTCATTCTGTCAGAAAAGATTAAGCAGCGAAAAGAAGTTGTACAGTAATGGGCTTGTGGTGTAATGGCAGCCACGCAACGCTAAGAACGTTGTACTCTCTGAGTGTGCAGGTTCGACTCCTGTCAAGCCCACCAGTATGATGGGGAGTAGTGTAATGATAACACGAGACGCTCTGAACGTCTAGTCCTAGGTTTGATTCCTAGCTCCTCTGCCAATAGTAATGCAGACATGGTGTTTAACGGCTAGCATCAGACATTGCCAATGTTTAGGTACGGGTTCGAATCCCGTTGTCTGCTCCAAAATTTATGGTAGTATGGCATAGTGGCTGTGCACCACGCTCATAACGTGGGTCGAAAGACAACGTAGGTTCGATTCCTACTACTACCACCAGAACATGCACGGTTGACAGAGAGGTTATGTATTCGTCTGCAAAACGAATTTATGCTGGTTCGAGTCCAGCACCGTGCTCCAGTTTTTCCTTCCTCGCGGGTCCTCCGCAATGCAGTACCAATCCAACTATAAATATGCTGAACCACAGGTAAAACAATAAATACAAATATAACTTTGAGGGTAATTTAATGAAAATAGCGATGTTGGCAGAGTTTGTCAAACTTGGCGACAAGGTCGAGGCTCCCGCTCCTGCAAAAAATAATCTTGACCTTGAACAGGAAAAGAAGTATAGTGAGCCTATCACTGACAAATCAAATACAGGTCAACTACCAAAGCCTCCCGTTGCAGCTTCTGATCTTGAACAGAATGAAGACGTAGCAGAGGAGCCAGCGGCAGTTGATGTAAATGATAAGCCAGATTATAATTATGGTTTGCATCCTGTTGAAGATGAAGAGACGATTAAGAACATCCACCGCTACAAGAAAACACGACCATCGCTATATCGCAAAATTACCAACTTCGATTAAGGATTGAAATATGAAGCTCACGAATATCGTAAAACTTGACGAGAATGGTCAAATCATCAAGGAAATGGCTCGCCCTGCAAAGCCATGTCCAAAGTGCGGTAAGACAATTACTGGCAATCACTACTGGTACAAAGGTGGTTGGAAGTGTAAAGGCGGTGCTGGTGCCGCTACTGCAGCAGGTACGACTCCTACTGCTTCTCCCGCTGCTGCTCCTGCAGCTGCAACTCCTGCAGCAAAAACTGCTGCTAAAACTCCTGCTAAAAAGGCTAAGACTATGGCAACTGCTCCCGCATCTGGTGCTGGTATCATTTCTAATGCTCCTGTCAAGGGAGCTGGTCCCGTTCAAACGACAAAGGCTGGTCTTGACTGGCTAAAAGAATACAACAAGTGCAGCAAGCAACCTACGTACAGCGTTCGTCCTGATGAAGTGATTGACGTCGACGGTTCTGTCGATCTTCGTGAAATGGGAATCCAGAAGCTACCAGTTCGTTTTGGCAAAGTCACTGGAAACTTCTTCTGTGCATCTGACGATCTTACGACGTGCGATGGGATGCCTGAGGAAGTTGGCAAGGATTGTTTGCTTGACTATAACGAACTAGCATCATTTGTTGGCGTTCCTCATCGTGTTGGTCAGACGTTTACGTGTAATGGCAATCCTGTTACAACGTTGGAAGGTCTTCCTGAATTTGTCGGCTTGCATATGTACATGAACGAGCTGCCAAACATCAAGTCGTTGCAGGGATTCCACAAGATTGTCAAGAACATTGGTACGAGCAACGATGGTATGTTCGAATGTTTGAATACTCCTATTGAAAGCAGTGTTCTTGGATTGTTGTTGGTTCGTAACCTTTCGAAGGTTTCGCTTGACAATAAGCAAGTTACAGAAATTCTCAACAAGCACCTTGCTGGCGAACGTGATATCCACATTTGTCAGGACGAATTGATCGACGCCGGATTGGCTGCCTTTGCAAAGTTGTAATACATGAAGACACAAACGTTTCGCCTGGCGCAAAAAGTTCTAGGACACATGGAGCACAAACACCAGGGCAGACAAGCTGGTGGTATCTTGTTAGCAGGTGATCCTGGAATCGGCAAGACAACGTTCGTCGAGATGTTCGGTGCATTGATTGGTATGAAGTCTGTTGTGATTGAAGTTCCTCACATTTCTGAGGAACACATCATCAACATTCCTTTCATTGTTTTCAATCCACAAACGAATACATCTCAGTCTCACAATCAGCAGTTCCAACCCGTTGGTAATGGTGCTAACTATAAAATGGTGTTGGCACAGTCAAATTTGTTTGCTCAAGTCGTTGCTGCAAAGCCAATGAGCGATCAAGAGTACCTTACGTACATGAAGCGTGCTCCTAAGGTCATCCAAGACCTGTTTATGGCAATGGGTGGTACAGAGTCAGAAATTCCTCCTGCAATTCAACAGGCCCGCAAGAATTTTACTTGCATCTTGTTTCTTGACGAATTCTATCGTCAGACATCAACTCGTATTCGAAACATTCTTCGTGGTATCTTGAATAATCGTCTTGGTATGCACGAAATTCCAGACAGCATCTATATCATGTACGCTTCGAACATGAAGGATACTGGTCTTGAAGAAATTCCTTCAAACCAACAATTCCAAGTTGTTGAGTACAAGGCAGCTTCGAAGAAGGAATGGTTCGATTGGCTTGTTGGAAAGTTTCAAGCTGATCAAAATGTCAAGTTGAACATGACAGTGATCAACAAGTTCAAGAAGCTGCTTGCTGATGAAGACCTTTCGCACACCGACGTTGAGACAGCAGTTCGCACATCCCCACGTCGTTGGGAACAGATTCTTTTGTATGTCAATGCAGCACTTCCTATTCCCGATGGTGAGCATCGTACTCAGCATGCTCAGGCCCTGCTAACAAATATTAAGAACAATTTTATCAATTATGATTCGTTGAAGGATGAACTTCCAACAACGTGGAGCAAATTACAAGAGAAGGTCGTTGACGCAGTCGCTGAATTGATCAATGAAACATCTGCGATTGATATCACAAGTGGTGATACACTACCTGACGTCGAATGGCGTGGTCCTTTGATGCACGCCGTTGAAATGGCAACGAAGCTCGGTAAGCATCGCAAGCACATTCCTGTCGTTTCAGGTCCTCCTGGAATTGGTAAGACAACTCAAGCACAAGCTGTCGCTGACAAGTTCAATCTTCTTTTGATTGAAGTCGATCTCGGTCCTTTGAATTCAGAAGACATTATTGGTCTCCCATTGCCAGGTAATGGTGAGAAGGGCGAAAGCATGGCTGTTCGTTTCTCCACACCAAAGTTGTATCACCAGATCATTCTTCAAATTGAAGAAGCGAAGGAAGACTACAAGAAGAAGTTGGCAAAGGAATACAATGCTGCTCAAGTTGCTAAGCAAATGCAAGCGTTTGAACAACAAAAGTGGAAGTACCTAATCTTTTTTGACGAAATTAATCGTGTTGACGAGAAGACGTTCAATGCAATGCGGCGCGTTATTCTTGAAAAGAATTTCGGACCTACAGATGACGAAGAGCACAAGGACAAGGAAGACAATCTTCTAAAGCTACCAGAAGGTTCTATCGTTGTTGCTGCTATGAATGCAGCCGGTGCAGGTACGACAGAACTAACACAACACTTCCGCGACGTTATCGATATTATTCCTGCTGTTGGTAGCTGGAAGTCCACTCGTGCATGGATGTTTGGTCGTGAGTACATTGGGATTCCAGACGACATCAAGAATGCTGCAATTCAAATCATTGATCAATTTGTTGACAAGTTCAAGTCTCGCGACGACAAGCACAAGCCCGATCAACGTCCTTTCTATCTTGATCTCGGAACAGAAATTTATGTCTCTCCTCGTGAATATGTTGATATGTTTTCAACGTTGATTCGTGAGTTGAATACTCGGATGAAGGAAGTTCTTGCCGATCCTGATATGGACGTCAACACAATGCGTAATGAGCTTGACGAAGCAATTGGCGATGCATTCGAAGATTCATTGAACATGCCATTTTACAAGCAGCACTTTGAGAAGGACGAGTTCCTTGCAACGTTGCGTAAGTGGGTTCACAATCTCGATGATCAACTGTTCCTCGGTGTTATTTCTCGCAAGGCAAAGAACGTCAATTCGCTTGAGTCAGTTCTTGGAGACTATTTGTCAGGCAAGAATATTACTGCAATGGCAGAAGATATCAACGTTATCAATGCAAACAACTCGATCAACAATGCGCAATTTATTGACGGAGTCAAGGAAGCATTCATGGATCGTCTTGTTGATGACAAGTCCGTCAAGGCAATTGTTCTCGACGAGAAGTATCCAAAGATCGTGTTAAAGGGCAACGCTCTTGCAACATCAGGCGAAAAGGCATCACACTTGACAAACTTCGTTTTGGCATTGTTGTATTCACTCCACATTCACCAATACCAGAACGATCGTATTATGGCAACTGGTAAGGCAATTTCTCAAGCATTCAGTGAACGGTTGAAAGAATTGTCAAAATCAGGTAAGATCAGCGAAGCCGTCAAAGATGACTTCATCAACGCAACTGTCCAGCTACGAGGCGACATTCAAGACGTAATGACGGCTCTATAAGGAGTGGCAATGAAACGTGTTGATGAAGGTTTCGAGAATAGAAAGTTTGCGGTTGGGAAAGTAAATCTTCCTCAATCGTCGCTGAACGATCCTCGTATGCAGAATATGATCAAGGTAATCTGCAATACTGGTGTATTCAAACTTCCTACAGATATGAGCAAGAAGAAGAGTAAGCTATGTCGTACTCTTGCTCAAGCTACTGTTGGTACAGGCGGCAAGATTCAGCCACAAATGATCTACGACTGGATCGCTAAAGAGCAAGGACGAATGGACAAGGTAGCTGCAAAGGCTCCGATTCTTTATGCAACAATGAAGAATAACGTTGTTGCTGGTGAAGTGTTCCACTTCTTTGAGCTAATGAATGTTCCAACAAATGCTGAGAGATTTACGACAGCAATGTTCTATCGTCTTGTACGTGCCATTCGTGCAGACCAAGACGAATTCTTTCCGCTAGCAAGTTTCATTGATCGCCGTCGCTTGCAAAATCCTAACTTCGTTTTTACTGGTGCAGGTGATGGTAAAAAGACGAAGTACGACAACGTTCCTACAGCGTGTGCTACGCCGAGCGGCGACTTTGCTTTCAACATTCCGTTTATGCAGAAGCTAATTGACTGGGCGTTCTTGATCGGTGAGAAACCAAAAGGATTGAAGTACGTCAGCAACGGTGGTGATATTCCTGACGAATATGCTCCACTTGAATTTTTGATCATGCATGAATTCATGCACTATAGCAATGGCGACTTCTACTATCATAAGATCCTTCGTGGTATGAACGGCAAGGCAAAGGCTGATGGAATGATCATCAACTGGGTCGGAGATTTCCGTTCCAATTATCTTCTTTGCAAGAGTGGATATCAAGCTCTACCAATTGGTCTATACAACGATGAGATCAATTATGATCGTCAGAAGACGTATGTTGAGATGTATCGTCTTGTTGAAGAGCAAATGAAGCTTGCTCGCAAAAAAGGTGGCCCAAAGCCACCACAACCAAAGCAACCACCACAAGGACCATACGTTCCTAAAATTGGTGATATTGTTGAAAACCACGATACATACGAAGTAGGTGAAATTACAAAGATCAATCCTGATGGAACAGTTGAAGTGACGCCTGTTGATCCAGCTAAGCTAAAGGCTCAAGCGCAAGCTCAACAGCAACCACCAGTAGTACCAGCAACTCCTGCACCAATTCCTGCAGGCGTTCGTAAGAAAAGTTCTGGAGTGAAACCATGAGTACAGTAACATGGCCAATTTCGAAGATCGGTCCTTGGCAGCCTGATAATGATGAAGATCAGGACGAAGGCGACGAGGGCGATGACGAAGGCGAAGACGAGGGCGACGGTCCTGAGGGCGAAGGTAAAGGCAAGGGCAAAGGCAAGCCTGGCGGCAAAGGCAAGGGCGGTGAGCCATCCGATGAAGATGGAGAAGGTGGCGGAGGCGGCGAAGACGACGATGACGGTTTGCCTGGTGAGTCCGCCGACGACCATGAGCCTGGAAACGCAGAAGGTGCTGAGGAGGATGCTGGCGAAGATCCTTCTGATATGCCTACACCTGGTGAAATCGATAAGCGTGCCAAGGAAATTGAAGAGAATATGAAAAAGGCGAAAGACGCCTCAAAAGAAGATCGTGATAAGAAAGACAAAGAGTCGCAGCAACGTAGTGAACAAGGACCAAAAGGAAAGCCAGGAACATCTCGTGGCAGTCCAGAGGGTGTCGATTATTCAAAGATCATTCCTCGTTTCAACTGGAGAACACTAATCTCTCGTTTCGTTGCAACAGCAAAACCACGAATGGAAGAGACGTATGCAAAGCCTGCTCGTCGTGGTATATCGCAACTTGACATTGCTCGTCAAGTTGGTGCGGCGGCTATTCGTCCTGCTGAAAAGGTGATGGATTATAGCGATATGCAACTTTGCTTTATCAACGACTCGTCAGGTTCTATGAGCAGCGTTACGACGACGATTCGTGCTAACCTTCGTGCACTACTACGTCAGCCTGTATTCAAGAAGACAGTGTTCACGATGATGCGTTTCTCTGGTAGCGTTGCTATCTACAAAGCAAGTTTTGCTCAAAACAAAGCTGGTGAAGTTCAAGACGTTACAGAGATGCCAAAGCAAATGAATCTCAATCCTGAAACGATGTTCTCGATGCACGATGCTGGTGGAACAGTGTTTGACGGTAAAGTCGTTGAGCAGGCTGCGAAGGCATTGAAGCTAAAGTACAACGTCCTATTAACGACCGATAGCGACATCATGTACGGTGAGAATAAAACCAATCTGTTGGCGCTTATCAAGATGGCACCAAATCAATTGTTTATTATCTTTGATAGTCGTGAAACGTATATCAGCTTCCGTCAAGCAACAGGAATTACAACTCCAAACATTACATACTTTGGTTGATA
>Ga0209698_10003963_pt1 | contig 16366 bp, 10 predicted proteins | sample LitLauG_LLR_2012_FD_187203 | JGI IMG/M metagenome (GOLD analysis project Ga0209698, IMG submission 187203) | Freshwater sediment microbial communities from Pennsylvania, USA - Little Laurel Run_MetaG_LLR_2012 (SPAdes) (version 2) | ecosystem: Environmental > Aquatic > Freshwater > Creek >...
CGCGAAGCCAACCGTCGGATAAGTGGAGTTGTAGGTGACCATACCGGTGTTGATGGTACGGATCGAAGCGACAGCAGACGACTCATTGGCCGCCATGCGAGCGCGCAGCAAGTTCGGAATTGCGATCGCTGCGATGATCAGGATGATTGCCACCACGATCAGCAGCTCGATCAGTGAGAAACCCTTTTGTTTCCGCATCTCTTTTTTCCCCTCGTTTTGGTTCTGATTTTCTGGTCAGTGATGACGCAGTCGATCTCGATATTTGCACTTGCCTCGCCAAAGCCCAAGTTACCTCGGTTCCGGCGGCCTTTCGAAGAACAGCTTTCTTTTCAGTAAAGGGCCGCACTTCGGTCTTATGCCGGGTCATTCCTTGGCGGGGATTCATACCCCTAAGCTGGCAAAACACGTCGCTAGACTGACAATTCATGTCACTCAGCAAGAGGCTTCCGCTCCCAATGTGGAACCCCCGAAGCCCTCCATGTCTTGCGTGGGGGCCCGCCGACACTTAGGACCAACACCCGAACATGCAGTCATAAGGGGACTGCAGGCCGGCCATGCGGGGGTAGCAGTAGAGGAAGAATATTCCTGACGCCAGAAGGAGCAGCAGGGTCAAGCGAATGCCGAACAAGCGTTGGGAACGCGCCCGGGCGAGAACGATGACGATAGCAACCCCCAGGAACATAGCTGGCGGAAAGTAGTAGTAGTAGACGAGCCGCTTCTGCGGGATTACCACCCATTGCAGAAGATTGGACGTGTAGAGGAGAGTCACCAGCCCTTCGGCCAGGGGAAACGAGCGCAGGAATCGCCACCCGCAGATCAGTAGGGCAAGGAGTCCTCCCCAGACGACGACGAAATTCCCCATCAAATACGAGAGCGCCCGCTCGGGACTGGCTCGAAAGAACCATCTGTACCATCGCACATCGAGAGCAGGATTGCCGGGGCAATTCACGTGGTAACGCCAGATGAAGGCGTTCATCTCAGCCAACTCCGTAAAGGTGAATGGCCGATGAAAGCGGTGACACAGGGGCCAGTAGGCCAACACGTAGGCTGCAACCGGAACGAAGATCAGAGCGACGCCAAGAGTAGTCACTCCCACTTCCCGCAAACGGTGAGAATTTCTGACGTAAAGAACCGCGGCCACAAGCCCGATGGCACCGAGGCTTACGAGCGCGTTCCACTTGCAGGCTGCACCCAAGCCAAACAATAATCCGGAGGCTCCGAGAAGGACGCGCCGCCGCGCCAAACTTAAGTCAAGCAGGATGGCGGCGCTGAAGGCGAGAACTCCCCACATCACAAACGCAAAGTAAAAGACATCCAACATTGCAACGCGGGACATGACAAACAAGAAATTATTGAAAAGAGTCAGTCCTGCGGCAGTCAGCGCCAGTGTGTAGTCGCGAAGGAGCAGGTATGTCCAGAGGAAAATCGCGATCAGGGTGAGCGCGCCCAGGGCAGCCCCGGCCAGGCGCCAGCCGAATGGATTATCACCGGAAAGCCGCATTCCGCCTGCGATCAGAAACTTAGCCAGCGGCGGATGCTCCGGGTTCAAGTCTTGTGCGCCACTGAGTAGCGAGCGCGCGCCGATCACGTACGAGGATTCGTCAAAGATAGGCGACGGCGAATTTTCGATTCCCGCGAGAAACAGGATCAGAGCGAAAGCGCCGAGTCCAAGTCCGGTGAGCGCGATCCGTTTGCTCATAGCTACCCTGATCTTATCCCCTGGGCGTATGGGTGGTAGCGATGGTGACACGCAAGCTGGATAACTTTGGTCACGATGCGGAGTCTCAGCCCGCCCTACCGTACAATAGTCGGCGCATACCGGTAAAAAGATGACGACATGGAAAGATCCGATTCGGGTCGAGGCTGAAATCGCACGGGCGTGGACGCTGCCGGCGCCTCTCTACACGGAGCCGAGCGTCTTTGCCGCCGAGACAGAAAAGATATTTTCGCGCACCTGGCAAGTGGCCGGACACTTGAGCCAAGTCGCAGCACCCGGGGACTACTTCACCACCGAACTGCTTGGAGAGCCCCTGGTTTTCGTGCGTGGCCTCGATGGCCAGCTGCGGGGCTTCTATAACGTCTGCCGGCATCGTGCCGGCCCCCCGGCAGAAGGGTGCGGATCGCGCAAACTTTTTCGCTGCGGCTATCACGGCTGGACCTACGCCCTGGACGGCGCACTCATCAGCGCGACCGAGATCGAGGGCGTCGAAGGATTTCGCGCCGAAGACTTCGCCCTGGCGCCGGTACGGACCGAAGAATGGTTCAATCTCATCTTCGCCAATCTCGACCCGAATGCGCCGCCGCTGCGCCAGTGCCTGGGAGAGTTGCGGCCGCAGGCCGAGAAATTTGCCTTTGCCGACATGAAGCTGTTTGAGCGGCGGACCTACGACATGAAGTGCAACTGGAAGACGTATGTCGACAACTATCTTGAGGGATATCACCTGCCCAGCGTGCATCCCGGGCTGAATCGCGAACTCGACTACAACGCATACGCAGTTGAGCCGTATGCGCGGCATGTGCGGCAGTTCAGTCCGATTCGAGGGGCACAACCAGGCGACGCGACGCCGCGCCGTTATCAGGAAGCGGCAGAGGATCTGACCACGGATTACTTCTGGATTTTCCCCAACTGGATGCTGAACTGCTATCCCGACAACGTTTCGCTAAACGTCGTTCTGCCGGTCGAGCCGGAGCGGACGCTGGCGATCTTCGAATGGTATTTGCCGGAGAAGGATCACTCCGCGCCAGCCGCCAAGGCGTCGGTCGAGTTCAGCGATCAGATTCAGATCGAAGATGTCGGCATCTGCGAAGCGGTGCAGCGCAATCTGCGCTCACGGAGCTATTCGCGCGGCCGCTACAGCGTGAAGCAGGAGAAGGGCGTTCACGCGTTTCACCGCATGTACGCAGATTTCATGAAAGAGCACTGAGGCGGCCGGATGTATTGGCTTGAGAGCCCCGGCGTTACTGCTTTCGACCATCTTTGAGCAACCCGAGGCGCACCAGACTTTCCCCTGTAGCCACAACCGCGTCCTCGCGTGAACGCGGCGTCCAGCCAAGGACGCGCTGCGCTTTTGCGCTGCTGGCGTTTTTTTTCTTGCCTAGCTCGGGAGTGATCTGTTTCACCGCCGGATCGAAGATTGCCGCGATGCCAACCATCCAATTCGGCAGTTCCCGAGTCGGCACTTTCCTGGCCGATGCACCGAGGCGATTCTTCAACACGTGGGCGATATCAAGCATGGACATGAAATCGCCGGCGACGGCGAGGAAGCGTTCTCCCTGCGCAGCGGGATGAGTCATGGCGCGAAGGTGCAGGTCCACCACATCGCGGACGTCGACGGCACCGAAGTAGAGCCGGGGCAGGCCGGGCATGGCGCCATCCATCATGCGTTGCACGATCAGGATCGAAGTCGCATAGTCCGGCCCCAGCACCGGTCCAAACACGCCTACTGGATTCACGACGGACAGCTCAAGGCCGCCGCCTTCGCGGGCCATGAAATCCCAGGCCGCGCGTTCGGCCAAGGTCTTCGACTTCGTATAAGGAGCGACGTCGGTTCCGCTGAGGTCCGTCCAGGTCGTCTCGTCGAAAGGCGCAGCCTGCGCAGGGTGGCCATAGCCGATGGCAGCGAATGACGAAGTCAGCACCACGCGCTTGACTGTGGCATCGCGGGCAGCCCGCAAGACGCGCAGCGCACCCTCGCGCGCCGGGACAATCAACTCGTCTTCATTCTTAGGGACTGTGGGCGGAAACGGCGAGGCCACGTGCAGCACGTACTCCGAGCCCGCGACCGCCTCGGCCCAGCCTGCGTCTTTCTCAAGATCGGCGGCGAAAAAAGTAAGTCGACCGTCGGTCTCGGCGCCATTTGCTTTTAACAAGGCCCGTACTTCAGTTTCCCGATTGAGATTGCGCACCGTGGTGCGGACCTGATGGCCTGCTGCCAGGAGTTGCAAAATCGCGTGGCTTCCGATGAAACCCGATCCGCCTGTGACCAGAACTGTGCTCATAAGCTTTAGATGAGTGTCGTGGAAAGAAGAACTCTTAGGTATTTTCTGCTTTTAGCAACATACAGGTGACGTCATCGTGTTGCGGAGTGTTGCCGACGAACAAATCGACGGCCCCCATGAGATGCTTGAGCATCTCGGCGGGCGTGGAAGATTTTCCCGCCTCCAATTCGAACAGCAGGCGGCTCTCGCCGTATTCCTGCTGCTGCGCATTTTCCGCTTCGATCAGTCCGTCGGTGAAAATGATCAGCCAGTCTCCGGGCAAGAGCGTGACCGTGGCCGCTTCATATTTCGCCTCGGGCATGATGCCGAAGGGCAGGCCGCCCACGTCGAGGCGCTCGATTTGTCCGCTAGCGCGCCGCAGGATAGGATTGTTGTGGCCGGCGTTGATGTAATAAAACGTACGGCGCGCGGCATCGTACTCGGAGAGAAATGCCGTGGTAAAGCGCAGTCCGCCCTGACTGTTAGAGCAGGCGTACTTGTTCATGTTGGCGGCGAGTTCGGGCAACGCCACCTGCGCCGTGGAAAGCGTCTTCAGGCTCGCTTGAAAGGTCGCCATCAGCATGGCCGCCGGGATACTCTTTCCCGCGACATCGGCCACAGCGAAGACCACCCGATTCTCTTCAGGAGTCTTGCCGGGGCGGGGAAAGACGTCATAGTAATCGCCGGCCACCGTGTTTGCGGGGCGGGTGGCATAGGAAATGGAGACTCCGGGGATCTGCGGCGGAGCTCCGGGTAGCAGCCAGGTTTGAATCTCGCGCGCGATCTGCAGATCGCGCTTCATGACCACCCGATCGCCGATTTCGAGAAGCAGCAGAAGGAACAGTAGCAGTCCGGCCCAGAAGTGAAGATCGAATTCGACCGCGTAGACCTTGCCGTCGCCGCCGGTGTAGTTGAAGCCGCTATGCGGAATGACCAGGAGCACCAAAGCGAGCAACAACAGAACGCGGCGAGCCGGAGACAGTTTTTCAAAGACTGCCCAAAAAAATTCTTTGATGACGTGCAGGTTCCGGCCGCGGCGGGTAAGCCCTTCCGGAGTCTTCGCCTCGACATCTCTTGAGTACAGGCGATAACTGGCGCGGGCTTCGCTTTCGAACTGCGACCAGAGCTGGCTGATCTCGAGTCCTTCGGTGACGCGGCGCCAGAAGTTGTGCAGGCGCACGCCGAACGGCACGGGCTGGGAAGGCTGTCCGGCGGGGGGATAGGCAGTGGCCATGGGCGTTCACGAAAGATTATAGGGGAGAGGCGGTCGAGAGATTGAGTAATTGAGTAATTTTGTAATTGGGAAATTGACACCCCGAGGGTTTGCCCCCGAATTCAAATGGCTCAATTACCAAGTCTCGCAATTCCTTAATCTTTCTGGAACAGGCTCAACTGCTCGTGGAATGCCTTCACCGGCCATTGGGCCGCGAAGGCGGCACGGTCGCGGCGGGTCAGTTTGTATTTGTCGCGCAGGCGGTGCACCAGTTCGGAAAGGCGCTTGGAGTAAGTCGGCGGAAGGAATGCCCGGTCTTGATAACGCTGCCGGTAATTGCCGGCGAGATGCGGGAAATTCTGTTCGAGAAATGGCAGGAAGACCGCGGCCGAGCACGGTTTCAGGAAAAGCGGGTTGGCGAAAACGTAATCCGCTCCGGCTTCGGCTGCGGCACGAATCACAGCTTCCAAATCCTTCGGGGCGTCGGTGATTCCGGGCACCACGGGCGAGCAACTGATACCCACACGCAATCCCGCCTGGGCCAGCGCGCGCACGGCGTCCATGCGCAAATCGGGGCGGGGGGCGCGGGGTTCGAGAATTCGGGCTAGATCCACGTCCAGCGTGGTGACCGTGATGTGCACCGAGAGCTGGTTCGTGCGACCGACTTCTTTGAGCAAATCCAGATCGCGGACGATCATGTTCGACTTGGTCACGATGCCGAGCTCGTATCCGCGGTGCCGCGCGAATTCTTCGAGAATGCCGCGCGTGACTTCGTAGCGGCGCTCGGCCGGTTGATAGGGATCGGTCGCGGTGCCGAGGGCGATGGCTTCTCCGGGCTTCACCCGCCGCAGCTCGTGGCGGAGCAGCCCGGCCGCGTGCTGCTTGACGTAGATTTTGCGCTCGAATTCCAGCCCGTCGCGCATTTCCATGAATTCGTGGGTGTAGCGGGCGTAGTAGTAGCGGCAGGCGAATTCGCAGCCGCGATAAGGATTGATCGTCCAGGTAAACGGCATCGCGCGGTTGCTGACGCAGCGGTTCAGCAGCGACTTGCTCTGGAGGGTGAAGTATTCAACGTCATGCCCTTCGCGAATGGACTCGCCCTCGGAGGCAAGGCGGGCAATGCCGACCAGACGGGGCTTGTCATGAGTAACTTCGGGCGGGAGCAAGGGGAGGGAAGACATGATTCGCCTTTTGTTCGCCCAATGCTAACGCGTGCCTGTCCCGCTGTCAATCGCGGGTTATGGGCCGCTGCCGTGCCAAAAAGCAAGTTTATAGACCGGCGGGAAAGATCTCGAACACCGCCGCGCCGCTCGAGGATATGGCGTAAAAGTACGTGCCCGTCGCTCCTCCGGTGACGCCGAAATAATCGGAACTGCTTTCAAAGCCGAGGCCAGTAATGGTGCCGGTGGCCGGACAAATGGAACCAGTGTAGGTGATAGAAACGTCGAAAACATTCAGGTTGGAGACATTGCCTCCCTCTTGCGTGAACGTCCCGGCAACGCTGCAGGCGTCGACGTCCACGCCCGTGAAGCTCATGCTGGCATTGCTGCCGACGGGCGTGAATGTCAAAGTCCACAGGTTCCCCGGCCCAATCCAGCCACCGACATTGCCATGTCTGGTGCCGGAGAACGAGGCAACGGAGCCAGTCAGCGGAGAGTTGGCGACCACGGAGAAAGTGCTGCCATTGGAGATGGTGCCGTTGATGGAAGTGGCGGAGTTCACACTGCCCTGCACAGTATCGGTGACCGAGCCGCCGCCGCTGGCAGACGTGGCGTAAGCGGTGGCGGTTCCAGAGAAGGAGCAGGCGCCAGTGATGCTGGGCATCACCACCGTATCTCCCGGCGCAGGAGCGGTGTTCGTCGTCTGGAAAAACAAGGCCGTTCCCGCGGAGCCGATCACGCCGGGACCGGATAACGAGTTGCCGCCGCCAGTGACGGTGATCGTCCAATCCCCCACTACGTTGTACGGACCGCCCGTGCAGCCCGTGGTAGTTTTTGAGGAAGAGCCACAACCGAACGTCATCGCACACCATCCCGCGAGACAGAGAAGAGAGAGGGCGAGAACGGCATTACGCAACATGAGGTTTCTCCTTGCACCGGACTCAGGGTTTCCGTGCTCTGCGCGCGCGCGACGCCTTGGGGCCTGGGATCAACTTCCGACGTTCAAAACGGCGGGCAGCGTAGTATAGGGTCGCGATTCCAGCGGGGCAAGCGCTGCAATCACTGTTTCCGTGATGCCCGAGGTTCGGGCCGGACTAGAACATATTCTTGAACGCCCAGAACAGAAAGCCGGCCAGCATCATCGAGGCCGGCAGAGTCAATATCCACGCCATCGCCAGGTTTCTGACCGTGGACCATTGCAGGCCCGAGTGATTGGCCGCCATGGTGCCAGCTACGCCAGACGACAGCACGTGCGTTGTACTGACCGGAAGCCCTAATCCGTCCGCGGCTCCGATCGTTGCCATGGCTACGATTTCAGCCGCCGCGCCTTGGCCGTAGGTGAGATGTTCCTTCCCGATTTTTTCCCCGACTGTAACCACGATGCGCTTCCAGCCCACCATCGTGCCCAAGCCGAGTGCCAGGGCCACTGCGACCTTCACCCACGTCGGGATGAAGCGGGTCGAGGCATCGATGTGCTTCTTGTAGTTATCGAGCACGGCCCAGTCTTCGGTACTGAGGGCTGGCTGCTTCGTCTTCTTCATCACGCGCAGGGCTTCGCTGACCAGGTACATGTCATTGCGGAAATTGCGAACCCGATCATTGGGGACTTTAGCCAGCTCGCCGAATATTGCGGTCTCGTTTCCGATGTCGTTGACCAATTGGCGCAGGGCCAGCATGGTATTCGGCGTGAATTCTTTGGTGCGGATGAAATCCGTGACTTCCTCCCGGTCTTCGCCGACCACGGCGTTCGAATTGACGTACTTGGTGAGCGTGTTTCCGGCCTGCTGAGAGACGGCAATGAAATCCTGCGACTGCTTGTAGGTGATGGCGTGATTCAGCGCATAAGCGGTTGGAACCGTGCCGACCAGAATCAGCATGATCAGTCCCATGCCCTTCTGGCCGTCGTTCGATCCATGAAAGAAACTGACGCCGGTGCAGGTGAGAATGAGCAAAGCGCGAATCCACAGCGGTGGCGGTTCGGTACCCTCTGGCGCCACGTACAGTTCCTTGTTCTTAATGATGGCTTTCATCAGCCTGAGCAAGAGGTACGCGAGAATAAATCCGAAAATGGGCGAGAGCAGCAGTGACTTGCCAACGCTCGAGGCCTGTCCCCAATCCACGCCGCTGGTACCGCTCTTGGCTGACATCAGTTGGTTGGCGATGCCCACGCCGATGATCGATCCGACCATGGTGTGGGAGCTGGAGGCGGGCAGGCCGAAATACCACGTGCCGAGATTCCACAGGATCGCAGCCACGAGCAGCGCGAAGACCATGGCGAATCCGGCTTTGCTGCCGACTTGCAGAATCAGTTCGACTGGCAGCAGCGAGATAATGCCGAAGGCCACCAGGCCGGAAGAGGTCATCACGCCCAGGAAATTCCAGAAACCGGACCACACCACGGCGATGTGGGGCTCGAGGGAGTGCGTGTAAATGACGGTAGCGACAGCATTTGCCGTGTCGTGAAAGCCGTTGACAAACTCGAATCCGAGAGCGACCAGCAGGGCGATTCCCAGCAGGACATAGGGCATGATCGAGGTCGAGTGGACTCCAGACAGATCGGAGAGCAGGTGGAAGGCGGCGTAACCGACGCCGATCACCAGAACGATTCCGAACCCGATGATGCCGATCCTTCCCGGTCTTTTGCTCAGCTTCTCCTGAATTGCGGGCGCTGCCGTGGCGGTGGCCATGATGGTGTCCTCTCCGTATCTCTGGATTTTGTTGGAATCGGAGGACGCCCCTGCCTCCGGATAAGGGCGGAACTATAGACGACGCTTGTTACGGGAATGTGAAAAATTCAGCCCGCGGGGGGTGGTCTGCAGGGCGCTGGCCTCGAATTACCTTCGGTGCGGGTCACACAGATTTCACATTGACCCGCCGCTAGCGGGGCAGCATAATCGGCTGTTGGCGGATGCCCGGATACACTAGCCCTGCCGCCAATCCCCCGGAAAACTAATAGCCGTACTCACTGCTGCTCATTGAGGAGCCCATGAAATCAGCATCTCTTACTTGGCTTGTCCTGGTGCTCACAGGCGCAGTCTCTCTCGATCATCCGGCGGTCGCGACTCACCGCGCCGCACCGCTCGCGGTGGGGCAGACGTACTGTTTGGGCTCGACGCCTTGTGTGCTCACCTACCACAATGACGGCAACCGCGACGGCGTCAATCCGAATGAGAGCGTGCTGCAGGCTGCGACCTTGGGGACCACTACGAAACCGACGCCGAAGTGGATGGCGGTTGCCGATGGGCAGATCTATGCGCAGCCGTTGTACGTGCACCAACTGCTGGTAAGCGGCGTGGCGAAGAATGTGGTCTACGGGGCGACAGAGAACAACACCGTCTATGCCTGGGATTCCGACAGCACAAAGGCTAGCGGCACAGTGCTAGCCAGCGTGAATCTAAACAATGCCAGCGATCTGGGCTCGGGCTATACGGAAATCGCTGTGCCTTATACGGATTGGCCGAGTTGCGGGAGTCCGAACATTCAGCCCGAGGTTGGCATTACGGGAACTCCGGTGATTGATGTCTCGGTAACGCCGCCCGTCGTCTACCTGGTCAGCAAGCATGAGGATATCGACGGCTCAGGCAACAAGACATATCGGCAGAAGCTGCACGCGCTGGCGGCTGACACTTTGCAGGAGCTTCCGGGCAGCCCAGCAATTCTCGATACGAATTTCGCCACCAACCAAGCTCCTGGGTTCAACCCGTTAAACAATCTGCAGCGCGCAGGGCTGGCTTTGGTCAGCACGGGAACTGGCATCAGCAAGATTTGGGTGACCTGGGCGTCGCATTGCGATGACGGTACACACTACGGATTTGCCATCGAGTTTAGCTACAGCTATACGGGAAGCGCTGGATTTCTGAATTCCTACAACGTATTCAACACCGAGGCGACGTGCACGAATCAGCCGTGCATTGGCGGGATCTGGATGGGCGGAGCCGCACCTGCAGTGGACGCGGGCAACAACATTTACTTCGCCGTCGGCAACGGGAGCGATCGCGATCAGGGAGATGGCAGTTACAGCAACAGCGTCTTGCGGCTCGCGGATGACGGACTTAAGGACTACTATTCGCCCCCCGACTACAACGCGCTGAACGGCGGACACACCACGGTGGCGTGTACCAATCCGAATCCGGCGCAATGTCCGAGCCCGTGCAAGCTCGACTCTACCGGGCAATATTGCCAGCTCACGCTGACTACTGGAGATTTGGATTTGGGCGCGGGCGGAGTGGTTTTGCTATCGCCGTCGTTTCAGCTCAACAATCCTGAACTGGTGGCGGCGGGCAAACAGGGAATGATCTACGTCGTGTTCTCGGGCAACATGGGCCATATCGACAGCCATTCCGCTAACCCGACTCAGTATGCCTGCACGACGGCGACGGTGCCGACCGCGGGCGCAATCGCGCAATGCTTCGCGGGATTGCCCGGCAACGCGAGCGATACGGATCGTGGCAGCCGCGGCGCGCCTGCGTTTTTGTCGGCTGGCTCCGGCAAGACGCAGTACAACTATCTCTACTTTGCGGGAATTCTGGATTCGCTCAAGGCATTCAAGTTTCAAAACGCCAGCGGGCTGGGAACCTTCAATACGACTCCGTCGACGCCAACTTCTCCGCACAAGTTTCTGTTCCCGGGCGCCTCGCCCGCGGTGACGTGGAGCAATGCGAAGCTGGCGAACATCAATAACGCCATTGTCTGGACGCTTGACACCAGCGGTTACGGAACCTTCACCAATGCCGCAGGTGCGGCCGTGCTGTACGCCTACAAAGCCATACCGACCGGCTCGGGCGCAGGCTCGCTGGGAGCGGAACTTTGGGATACGTCGGCCTTCAATAGCACGGTCCCGGGCAATCCCGGCGCAGTGAAGTTCGTGGTGCCCACAGTGGCGGATGGCAAAATCTTTGTGGCAGGCGGAGGGCAGGGCTATCAACCGAATACCTCGAACTGCCCCACGCCCTCGGCCACGGTACAGCCGACTAACTGCGGGGCGCTGACGATGTATAAATGAGCGCAGGCAGACGGGGGTTCGCGTCGAACTGCGTGGCGTTGACATTTTGAGGAGTCAACGTCTTCTCATTCAGGGTCATGGGAGAGCTCCGTTACTGCTTGTCCGTCGATTTATCCGCCGGTTTCTCGAATAACTTCTGGTCCACGGCCGGATTCATCTCGACCTTCTTGTATTCGACGATGCTGGCCTCTTTTCCGTTCTGCTTATTTTTGTGCAGGTAAGGAAGTGTCAGGCCATCCGCCGTACGCCAGTCGGAGAGATCAGTTTCTCCGTCGAATTGGCCCGCCTGGCCCATAGCTTTATATTTCTGGCGCAGAATGTATCCGGTCTTCGGATCGACGTACCAGCGGATCCACGGGATGGCCCCGTCGATGTCCACAATGCCGGCCTTCACGTCGCCGACCTGCTCCGTGCCTGCGCTGGTGAAGGTGAACGCCGGATCGTCGGCATGCTGCGCGATGTAAATCGTGTCGTGGTGAATCTGGGCGAGCATCTCAGTCTTCTGAGCCGGGGGCATGCTGCGCGAGCCCATGGTTCCCATGCTCATGAACGCGTTGTCGGGAGAGGTGACGATCGTCAATTCGCCCTGAGGAGTTTGCACGTTCACGTGCATGCTGTCGGGGAAAGCGATGGTGATGTCCACCGGTGAGGGCGTTCCGCCGGGTTCGCTCTCGGAAACACTGACATGCATAGTCTTGACTGCTTTCAATTGGTCCAGGCCTCCCATGGCGTTCGCCACTTTGTGCACCAGCGCGACTCCGTCAGGGTCGGAAACAGACGGCTTCGCTTCTCCTCCGCTCTTGTTGTCTGAAGCGGCCGCACCCGGCGGCGGTGGAATGGCAATACTGACTTCTTTCACCGGTCCGAGTGAAGTCAGCGGCTGGTCGAACTCTTTGGTGTTGCCGACGACCAGCACTGCAAGCTGATTCCGGTGCAGATACTTGGCAGCCACGCGATTGGCATCGGCCGCCGTGACTTTCTTGATCTCTGCCTCGTATTTGTCGAGCCAGCCGGCGGGATATCCGTAGAACTCGTAGGTCATGCGCTCGGCCAGAATTTTGTCCGGTGAGTCGAGGCGGAAGATGAAGGCGTTGAGGATTGCATCCTTGGCGCGGCTGATCTCTTCCGCGGTGATCGGCTGCTTGGCCAAATTCTCAATGTCGGAATCGGTGGCCTGAATCGCATCCATGGTGGTCTGACTCTTTGTGCTGAGCGCGATTGCCAAAATGCCAGGATGGCCAAAATTCGAGCCAATGCCTCCGCCCACGTCGTAGGCGAGGCCGCGTTTGGTGCGAATGTCATTGAAGAGGCGTGAAGAGAATCCACCTCCGAATGCCGCGTTGAAGACGCTGATCGCGTAATAGTCAGGGTTATCGCGCGTCACCCCGAGCGCGACCATGCGGATGGTGCTCTGGTTCACGTCGTTTTTCGGGATGAGGTAATAACCGGGGGCGGCGGGCGAATAGTGAATTTCTGGTTTTGGAAGCTGTGGGCCCTTGGGCCATGACTCGAAGGCGGCGCGCAGGCGGGCTTCCATGGCGGCGGAATCGAAGTCGCCGCTGATGCCGAGAATGATGTTATTGGGCTGCACGTATTTCGCGTGCCAGTCGATCAGATCCTGGCGCGTGACCGCTGCGACAGTCGCGTATTCGGGGACGCGGGCGTAGGGATTCTCCGCGCCGTAGGCAAGCCTGATCGTCTCGCGTTGCGCGATCTGGCCGACGCTGTCGTTCCGCCGGGAGATGGCGTCCTCCATGCCGTTTTTCGCGATATCGAGTTTGTCGGCGTGGAACTCGGGATTGCGAAGAACATCAAGAAAAATCTTGAAGACGTCGTCGAGATCTCCCTTGAGACACGAGAAGCTGACGCCGGTGGAATCCGGACCCCCATTGGTCTCGACCTTTGCGGCGCGGATTTCGAGGAAGTCGTCGAGTTGATCTCCGGTCTGCGACTTGGTGCCGCCGGTGCGCCAGACCTCGCCGTACATATCTACAAGCCCGGTCTTGTCGGCGGACTCTTCGACCGAACCGCCGCGAATGCGGGCGAATCCGTCAATCAGTGGCAGTTCGTGATCTTCTTGCAGGAAGATCACCATGCCGTTGGGCAACTCGATGCGCCTGGGCTGCGCCGGATGGAACGCGGGCAGGGGAGGGATCGGGATTTGTTTCCAGTTGGTGATCTCGTGGGATGGAGTTGGCGCCTTAGTCTGCGCCAGGGAAGTGAAGGGCGCGGCTGCCAAGAGTGCGGCAACGAGGAGGATGTTCTTCATTGCGCACCTCCCTGATCGCCCGGTCCACTTGCGGGCGGACCCTGGCCCGGCGATTCTTTTCCCGTTTGAATCACGCCTACGGTGCGGTTGTTCTCGTTGAACACTTGGTTGGCGACGCGCCGGATGTCGGCTTTCGTCACCTGATCGATGCGGTCGACGGATCGGAATAATTCCCGCCAGTCGCCGTAGCGGGTCTGGTAGGTGGCCAGCTGCGCGGCCAAACCCGCATTGTCGTCGAGGCCGCGAATCAGGTTGGCTTTGGCGCGGGTCTTGATCATCTTCAATTCTTCATCGCTGATGTCTTCTTTCTTCACGCGCTCGATTTCGGCGTGGATTGCGTCGGCCATTTCCACCGGAGCGTGTCCGGGCAGAGGTACAGCGAGGAATGCGAACAGGTGGGGATACTTGACGCCTGGATATCCGGTGAAGCCCTCCGAAAATGACGCGATCTTCTTGTCGCGCACCAGCGCGCGGTAGAGGCGCGAGGTGCGGCCCTCCGACATGAGATCGCTGATGGCATCGAACGCGGCGTCATCTTTGCTGCGATAGTCGGGCCGGTGATATCCCTCGATGTAGACCGGCTGCGATTGCTCCGCAAGTACGACACGCCGCTCCGAATGCTGTGGCGGTTCGGTGGTCGTGGTCTCGTCAGGCTTGGGGCGCGCGGGCAGGCGGCTGAAATATTTTTCGAGGATCGGCATCGCCTGCTGCGGTTTCACATCTCCCACAACGGCCACGACCATATTCGCGGGAACATAGTACTTATCAAAGAACTGCTGGGCATCTGTGGCGGAGAAATAGTTGAGGTCGGCCATCCAGCCGATAGTGGGGCGATGATAGGGATGCGCTTCGAAGGCTTCGGCAGTGAACTGCTCGAACAGCCGGCCAAAGGGACTGCTGTCGGTGCGCATACGGCGCTCTTCGATGACCACGTTGCGCTCTTTGTAAAACTCGCGCATGGCCGGATGCAGAAAGCGTTCGGACTCAAGATAAGCCCAGAGCTCCAGCCGATTCTCGGGAAGAGAAAAGTGGTAGGCGGTCTCGTCCCAACTGGTGTTGGCGTTCATGTCCTCGCCACCGTTTTCTTCGACGATTTTGCCGAACTCGTTGCTGACCACGTATTTGTCGGCGGCGGCAATGGCGTCCTTCCAGGCTTTCTCCAGCGCCTGCAGCTTCGCCTGGTCCTGTCCGACTTCCTTGTCGCGCTCGGCGATGTACGCCGCGTAGGCGGTTTCGACTTTGGCCAGCGCGGGCTTTTCGGCTGCCCAGTTGGTCGTGCCGATCTTGTCCGTCCCTTTGAAGGCCATGTGCTCGAACATGTGCGCCAGACCGGTTTCGCGCATGGGATCCTGCACGGAGCCGGCATCCACCAGCGTGTAGAAAGAAAAGACCGGAGCCTCAGGCCGCTCGCAGACGACGAGCGTCAAGCCGTTGGCGAGCTTCTTGACCGTGATGCGTTTTTCGAACGAGGCGACGTTTTGGGCGGATGAAATAGCTATGAAAAAGAGAAAGAAGATGCCTAGCTCGATCACGCAGCGTTTCGTGGAACCGCGTTTCATAAGAATGCCTTTCTTGAAACTACCGGACTTGCGGAGACACAGCACGGTCACGAGTTGGACGGATAACATGGGCAGTTGTTTGAAAATTACGTGTAGAAAAGGGAGGTTGTCAAACGCGGGTCTTACTACGTTGCTTCCAAGTCCAAGCACCCCAGAAATATCCCGCGATCGGCCATATGATCAAGTTGGGGATCGTCAGCCGAAGAAAGCTGGGAAGAGGAGGAACGTGGGAGTAACCGGCCTGATACCAGTCGAACCATGTTACTACTGCGAACATCGTCCCGCCCCAGCCTAGGACTCCGATCTTCCAAATGTAGCGCTTTCTGGCCTGCGGTTCTTGCTCGTGCTGACGTTTTTCTTGGGCCAGAATCATAACGTAGCCATGGGTTAATTTCTTCCGACACGGCCGATTCTAATCCCATACCATGTAGTGCACAATACCGGAGGGTTAGCAGAACGAATGGATTCCTCGCTTGATATCCAGGGCCGGCACCTTAAGTTGTCGAATCTTGAAAAAGTTCTCTATCCGGCCGTCGGGTTCACCAAGAAGGATGTGATCGATTACTACCTGCGCATCGCTCCGGCGATTATTCCTCATCTGGCCGGACGCGCACTGACCCGCAAACGCTATCCGGATGGCGTCGACGGCGAGCCATTTTTCGAGAAGAATGCGCCTATGCACCGGCCGGATTGGGTGAAGACCGCGCCGATCTGGAGCCGGGGAAATCGCCGCACGGTGCACTACGTTCTGGCCGACGACCTCGCGACCCTGGTCTGGCTGGCGAATTTAGCCGCCTTGGAATTGCATCCGTCCTTGGCGATGGCGTCGGATATTACCTGCCCTACCGAGATGGTCTTTGATCTCGACCCCGGCCCGCCCGCCGATATTGTGCATTGCTGCCAGGTGGGCCTGTGGCTGAGGGAGATCTTCGAACACTTCGGGCTGCAAAGTTTCCCGAAAACTTCCGGGTCGAAGGGGCTGCAGGTTTATGTCCCGCTGAACACGCCGACGACCTACGACGCGACCAAACTTTTCTCACATGCGCTGGCGCAGTTGCTGGAGGCAAGTCATCCCGATCTCGTCTTGTCGGAAATGAGCAGGCAGGCGCGTACCGGCAAGGTCTTCGTCGACTGGAGCCAGAACGACGAACATAAAACTACGGTTGCGGTTTACTCTTTGCGCGC
>Ga0209698_10003964_pt1 | contig 16361 bp, 22 predicted proteins | sample LitLauG_LLR_2012_FD_187203 | JGI IMG/M metagenome (GOLD analysis project Ga0209698, IMG submission 187203) | Freshwater sediment microbial communities from Pennsylvania, USA - Little Laurel Run_MetaG_LLR_2012 (SPAdes) (version 2) | ecosystem: Environmental > Aquatic > Freshwater > Creek >...
ACGTGCGGCGGCAGCCCTGAACCATCCCAACATTTTGGCAGTGCACCAGATGGGAACGTATGAAGGTGCGCCCTATCTGGTGTCGGAACTGCTGGAAGGTGAAACACTGCGGGAACCGATCCGGCGTGGCCGTTTGTCGGTGCGCAAGGCGATTGACTACGGGGTGCAGATCGCCAGAGGGCTGGCGGCAGCGCATGAGAAAGGGATCGTCCATCGTGATCTGAAGCCGGAGAACCTGTTCGTCACCAAAGACGGGCGAGTGAAGATCCTGGACTTTGGGCTGGCGAAACTGACGCAGCTGCAATCCAGTTCGGAGCACGAGGCATCGACGGTCAGCGCAGGGACGGAAGAGGGCGTGGTGATGGGCACAGTGGGCTACATGGCACCGGAGCAGGTGCGGGGACAGACGACCGACTATCGGGCCGACATCTTTGCCTTCGGAGCGATTCTGTACGAGATGCTGGCGGGGAAGCGAGCGTTTCTGAAACCTACCTCGCCAGAGACGATGACGGCCATTTTGAACGAGGACCCGCCGGGGATCTCGCAGGTCGCGGCCAATATACCGCCAGCACTGCAGCGAGTGGTGCATCGCTGTCTGGAAAAGAACCCGGAGCAACGGTTTCAGTCCGCTTCGGATTTGGCCTTTGCTCTGGATGCGCTGTCGGAGCCACCCGGCAGACCTGATGTGTTCCCCAAGAGAGACGCTCGGAAGATAGTCAAGATCTGGGTGGCTGCCGCTGTGTTGGTGCTTGTGGTTTCTGCGGTATTCGTGTTTCGTTTTCGCGCCCCACGTCGCGAACAGAAGCACGAACTGGTGGAGAGGCAACTTACAGCTAACCCTCCAGAGAGCACGGTAAGCTCGGCGGCCATCTCCCGCGACGGCAAGTACCTCGCCTACAACGACCTTTCGAACAAACTGTATCTGCTTGCGATCGATAGTGGGGAAGTGCGCCAGTTGTCATCACCTGCTCCATACCCTGTCGACTGGTTTCCGGACGGGAACCATCTGCTGCTGTGGGGTAACACAAGCGAAGGGTCCGCTCTGTGGAAAATGTCAACCTGGGACTCAAGCTTGCGAAAGCTATGGAACGATCCGACTGGACAAGCGTTATCGCCCGACGGGTCGCACATTGCTGTTTTGAAGCGTAGCCGCGAGATCTGGCTCATGGGAGCGGACGGCGAAGAACCGCACGGCATCATCACAAGCGACCAAGATCTATCGAGCATTGCGTGGTCGCCGACCGGGCAGCGTCTCGCCTATATCCGATTTAAAGGTACGTTTGCGGAACGCCAGGTCACAATTGAAACCTGCGACTTGGCTGGCGGCGCGCGCACGATCGTGTTATCCGACCCGGATTTGTGGGGTCTCGATGGAACCGCAGGTATCGCGTGGCTGCCCGATGGGCGCGTCGTCTACTCGATTTTCTCAAAAGAAGACGAGGCTGATCTCTGGGCGATCAGGGCAGACCCGGGGACCGGCAAGCCAAGCGGGCCGGCGACGCGCATGGTAGGTTGGAAGAATTTTGAAGCGCTGGCCCCACAGGCGAGTACCGATGGCAAGCGCCTGATTGCCGCCAGACAACGTACAGAAAGTGGGATCTACGTTGGGGATCTCGCATTCAAGACCGGAACGTTTGCTCCGCACCGTATCACGCTTGACAGTTGGCACAACTGGGTCTCGGACTGGACCAAGGACAGCAAAGCTATCCTTTTCATTTCCAGGCGAAGCGGCAAGTTGGGGATTTTCAAGCAGGACATTGGTACCAAAACGCCGGAAACCGTGATTACAGGGTCGGAGAGCTACTCACGACCCGTGCTTAGCGCCCAGGGAACTCTCTTATACACGGCGCAGTCGAGTGCGTCACCGCCGACTTATCGCCTTATGAGCACACCGGAACATGGCGGCGCTCGCTCCACCTTATTAACAGGCAGATATGACTATAAGTGCGGTGCCTTGCCATCCTCCTCTTGTGTCCTGGCAGAACTGAAGGACAAACAATTGATCTTCTCCCACCTTGATCCCGTGACAGGCAAAGGTGACGAGATTGCGAGCATTGCCGGATATCAGGGATCGGAACCTCGCTGGAGCCTGTCGCCCGATGGAGCCAGGATCGCAATTGTGGATCCTGTTGAAGAAAAGGGCGAGATTCGGATTCTGAATCTGGCAGACCGGAAGGTTACAGTATTGCTCCTTCGCAACTGGAAATGGAAGTTCTTACAGTGGATCAGCTGGGCTGCGGATGGAAGAACCTTGTTTGCCTCGGCGGACTCTTACTTATCGGACTCGCTTTTCTCGGTCGATGCAAATGGCAACCTGAAAATCTTGTATGAAATCCCTGGGGGAGCGGGATGGATCTCCTCCATCGTGCCCTCCCCGGATGGCCGTTCCCTCGCCTTCACCAAGAGAATGTACATAGCCGACGTGATGCTGCTGGAAAACTTCTGAGCTGGGGGCTCACACAACTTCGGTGACGCCGGAACGGCGGACCTCGTGACCCGGCATGCCGGTTCGCGACAATTCGCTGATCCGCCATAGAGGAAGTGCGGACAAACAAGTCCCCGACAAGGCCCACAAGTCTCGGGCAACAAAAGTAGCCGAAGCCCAAACAGATGCCACCGATGGACGCAGTGGCTAAATCGGATTGAGCCACTACGGACATCCATTTCTTATTTCTCTGGTCCGGTTCTCCGAAGCATTTCGCTTTACCAGATGACAAGGCTTTTAGCCGCTAGCCGTTGGCGGTCGACGACCTCAACAATTCAACCTCAGCACTCCAAGTGCTGGCAAAAGGAGACTCAAATGAAACTCAGAGCTACATCACTCTTCTTGGGACTCTGCCTGGCCGTTTTGGCCGTCGCAGCCAGCCCCGCGTATGCGCGCTCGACCACCGCGTTCAGCGCGTTCCACGTTGAGAACCATGTCAGCCCCGACCAGTACACCTGCCTTATTGAAGACAACGGCGCGGTGGTGAATAAGTGCTCCTTCGCCGTCAACTTGGAATTCGATCTTCCCATCGACTCCGATGGGACGAAAAACGTCACTGTCCAGGACTACTGGAAAGGGACTGATGCCGAGAACAAGTTCTATTGCCAGACGTACGCCTATACGGGTACTGAAAGCTCGTCAACCGAGGGTACCATCATCAACTTCAACGCTCCGCTGCAAAAGCTCACCAGCACCGTCGACGTCGCGGCTCCAGGCATGAGTATTCAGTTGATCTGCTGGGGTGTACCGGTTGGTGGAGGCGTTGCCAACTTGAACTGGACCAAGTAGGGTACAGGCCAATGGGCCGCATCCCGACAATGACTCTACTGCCGCAGGATCGAGGCGCAAACCAGCGCCCCACCCTGCGGCCTTCTATCCGGCCCGAGGACAGTGTCTCGCTCATAACGTATCACTCCGGCACAAATGGGCAGATTGCCCCAGACTGAGCGATCCAATCACAGTTGTGAGGCTTCCCCGGAGTTGGCTTTAGCTCCGGAGACGAACATTGATCCGGACTCGCGTCCTTTGGGCTCTTCGGCCCGATCCAAAGCACAACGTCGTCGTCCGCAGCGTGGTCAATCGAGAAAAACTTGCGATGCTTAATTCCTGCGCTCTGGAAAGCATCAATCAGAGTTTTGGCTTCTAACTCCTGTTGCTTGTTTCCGACCGTAATCTGCACATCAATGATCCGCTCGTCCCCGACTGGAACCATGGAAGGTGCGGTTGTCTTCCAACTTCCTGAAAACAACTGCCTCCACTCTTCCGCGTAGGCGGCAGTATTAGGCCCACCCGAATAGAAGATGCGCAATCGAGAGCCCGCATATCCCTTGAGCACTGGCCGAAGCAATTGCTTCTGGTAATCGGTCAGATGCCGTTGTTCGGATTGCTCATCGAGTTCCGATGGTGATGGCAGGGATCGAAGGCGCCGCACCGTTACTGAGCCGTCTGGATGCTGATAGCTATGTGCGTCGAGTGCGCTGGCCACGTCTTCCACAAGTTTCATCGGCTCAATACAGGAGCGGGTTTCACCCTCAGCGAGCACGGAGGAAGACGGAAGCAACTCGTCGCGGCAACTTAAAGCGGGAGATGCTTCATCCTCCACGGTGACCTGTGTGGCGAACTGAACCCGATGATGAGCGCTTCGGACGATCAATCTCTGTGATGAATGCGTCTCTCTAGAAGTGACGGTGACCGTGTAGTCTTCGTCCCACGGTGATGATGGCGCAAACCAAAAATATTGATCTGCTCGCAGCGGGCCGGGATCGATCTCGGGAAAAGACTGAACGTAGATCTGTCCAGATTTGTTGTCCTTCAGCGCAACTTCCACGCGCGACAGAATCCGTGGACCAATGATCTTTACAAAAAATGCGCGCTTCTGGCACTCCATCAATTCAGCGGTGGGATTAAGGTAGACGTAAGTACGCACACCTGCCACTTCCGCGCGCCGGACGCCATACGACAGAAGCGCCAAGAGAAGCAGGAATCCGATGAGCAGCCCACTGAGCTTCGATCTGAAGTGCGGTGTCGTCTCTGGTTGATGGACGTTCTCCATCTCCATCCACACTTTCCGCGTTGCTCTGATTAGATGCCAAGCGCAGATCAGAAACCAGAGCCAGATGAAAGGAGCTAGCTTCTCCCAAATGGAAGCGGGCTTCGAGAGAAAGAGCCAACCAAAAGCGGCGAGATTAGCCAGTCCATCGATCCATTTCTCTTGCGCCGTCGCGGCAAATCCACTTGTGAACGTTCTGACAACGTGGGCTGGAAGAGAGGCGCGCATGGCAGCAAATTCCGCTAAGCGGAATCTTATCGTCGCCGAGAGCGCAAGTCCAAAGATGCGGAGGGCGAATTATCATCCGCTGAGCACACGAAATTCCAAGGCTATGATTCTCGTGCCGCAACTGTGACTAGCGCTGAACACGATCATTCGTGCACCAAACGGCTTTCGAAACGGCGAAAACCGCTCACGCCTGCTGTGCGGGCTGTTCGGGCGGTGGGGCTTGTGGCGGCGGGTAGCCGCGAAACCGCCCCGGCAGTCGCGGCGAAAACGCGGTTGTATCGCGATAGCCGACTCTCGCCCAACAGGGCACTAGGCAAACGAAGATCGCAGAGACCTGGCGCGGGATCGTCGTGGCAGACACGCACCAAGACCTGGCGGCGCACTTCGGAATCGCGTCGAAACTTCTCGTGCTGGATTATGTATTCCTTGTCCGTGGTCCTAAAACAAATTATAATGGACCAATAGAAATCGCCGATACCATCCTGTTGAATCTTAAACTTACAGGCAGGGAGGAAGGCAGGTTTTTGGACCATGCGAGTTGCACTATACGCTAGGGTTTCAACCCACAACGGACAGCAGGATCCAGAACTTCAACTGCGCGAGTTGCGTGAGTACTGCACCCGCCGTGGCTGGGAAGCCTCCGGCGAGTACGTGGATCACATCAGTGGCGCGAAGGACAAACGGCCAGCGCTGGATCGATTGATGGCCGATGCCCACGGGAGACGATTCGATGCGGTCGTGGTATGGAAGTTCGACCGTTTCGCCCGGTCGGTGTCGCACCTGCTGCGAGCACTCGAGACGTTCCGCGCCCTCGGCATCGAATTTGTCAGCCTTTCTGAGCAGGTGGACACATCCACGCCGGTGGGCAAGACCCTGTTCATAGTGATCGGCGCCGTCGCAGAGCTTGAGCGCTCGTTGATCGTGGAACGGGTGAAGGCAGGTCTACGCAACGCTCGTGCTAAGGGTAAGCGTTTGGGTCGACCTCGTGTGACAGTCTCGCCCGCCAAGATTCGAGAGCTGCGTGGCGAGGGTCTGACCCTGCGGGCGATCGCGGCGCGCTGCCGAGTCTCAAAGACGACCGTCATTCGAACACTAAAGCACTGATGTACCGCGTTATCGGCAAATTCTTGATTGCCGCGATTGAGTGCTGTTCTCTTTAGTCCATAGCGATGTGTCTCTCGTTCGCCCTTACCACAGCCGCTCGGCCCGAAGCTGCCGATGCGTAGCACTCTCCAATTTTGTACCTCACTACTTCGGCAGGTCGCGTCCCTGACGGTATGCATAGCCAAGCATCCCATCCTTGACCGCCAATGCGTTCCACCCTGCCAAACTAGGATTGGTAGTACTCGTTGCCTTCTTCTGTTTCCGGGTGAAACTGCCACTTTGTGTCTCTTCTCATACCCTCATTCACCCAGTAGTGGTTTGTTGTTCATCCAAAGCATCAATCTCTTAGGATTCTTTATCCACCCACTTGCCAGCGACAACTTCCGCGCGCTTCGTAGCTCGGTCCCACTTTGTGACATAGGATGACTCTCCATCCAGATCACCTTTGGCGATCTCATCCCGCATCCTCTGCGCTGACTCATCAACCTGGCGGACGGAACGAAGGCCATAATAAATCGAAATCCGGTTGGGGCTCGTGGCCCAGACGGCGCCGTGACCGTCGAGGGTCTCGTGCTTCCAGCCGATCCGGCGTCCGTCTTCGGCGACTATCCACTCCAGGGATTCTCCGTAGCCGCACCGCCTGCAGCTGAATGTCCATTCATTGGTACGGCAGTCGAATTCGTAGGCTCCGAACTCGTAGCCGCACTGCCTGCATTTCTCATAGTCGAAAACTGTGCTCATCTTGTCCTCCTCAACCCCCCGGGGCGCGCCAGTACTTTTACCGCAGCCATTGTGGCGTCCAGCCACGATGTCCAAAGACTGCCGAACTCATGCCTCTCGTCGAAGTACTCGGCCCTGAAAGGTGCGAAGATGTCCAGCAAGGCCCAATCCAGCCCTTGGCACTGCTCGTCGCCGTCGAACACCTCTCGCACAATTTTTCCGGCTCGCATAACTCTTCTGCTGACCAGCTCCACCGTTCGTCGCGACCTTCAAGCAGGAATATGACCCGTGAGAAGCTTTCTGAGACCTCAAACAGATGACTATCGCCAATGCCACTATGGCGGCTCCTCAACGAGAGGTCGAACCTTCGGTGCTTTGTTGAAGTCGGCTGCCACGTATTCCAGGTTTTGGACCGCCTTGAAGTCAAGGAGTTGCTTGAGGCGTTCAACGACTTCACTCACTGGTGTACCGTCTGCGTGAGCGATCCAGTCGGCAAGCTCGAGGGAGGTTCGATTCAGCCTATCGGCGATTTGGTCGATCTCGACCGGGCTGGTGGCCAATACATCAAGCCTGTAGTCAAGAATGTTGGACAAGGTGTTCTCCTTGATATCGATCTTCAGAAACTCCCTTCTTTGTAGCAATTCGCCGTCTCACGATGTCGAGATCGTCTGGTGTTGCAAGGCCCCGGAGCCGGCTTACGCGATACTCGCTGATTGCGTTTCCAGTACCTACCCAGTACTCAACGTTTCCCGCGACGAGAACGCTCACTCTGAAGTTTGCAGTGACCTTCTTCACCTCGATCCGACCGCTCCGCCCGATGATCGCGGCAAGGTCGCCGGGTTTCAGCCTTCTCCTCTCCATCCGCTGCCGCTCTTCGATGTCCATTGGTTCGCCTCCGATCTGCCCCTTTCTCACGACTGTGCGCCGTATTCACGAATCCACTCGGACCAGCGCGATGTCCGTCATACGTCGGTTTTCGCGGTTTTCGAGCCTGACGATCCTTTTCTCCATGGCGGCGCACGTCTTGGCCAGAAGCTGCACAGGTGCACAGCGAAGACCAGCCCATCGACCAGATGGCGTTCCCACGTCCATCTTTGCCTCCTCCAAAGTTCTTTACCGCCGTTTTTTCCATCAGCCGCTCCTTTGTTTCGCGCTCTTCCTCCCTTTGTAAGGATGAAACGTATGTACGTAGGGGTTAAGCCCTAACTACCTACGTTTCATCTTCAGGTCTGGAAGCAGGTCCGCCTGCAGCGATGCAGGGGTGCGTGGCCCGAACAGTTGGCGATAGTCGCGACTGAGCGTCGGCTTGCTGACAGAGATGCCCTTGCGCGCCAAGGCGACTTGGAGATCATGGAGCGAGAGAGGGCGGCCAGCGGCGTGGATAATGTCGAGAAGCTGGCGGTGACGTTCAGGCGGCGAGATTTTCACGCGGGGGACGCCGAGGGGCATGACGTCGAAGCGGTATATCTCGTTGGCTTCCCCGGCAGTGACCTGGAGTCGCTCGGCGAGGATGTTGTCGGTCATGCGGCTGATCTGGACCCCTTGCTCGATGGCGGCCTCGATGCGGTCCTGCGTTAGGGGCGGGTCGCACTCGCGGGCGAGGCGAGTGACTTCGTACTTGATACTGTCGTCGTCATAGCCGTTCTTGTGCAGGAGCCAGACGTACACCAGCGCGGCGAAGTTCCGGCAGCCGTCGCTGAAGTGGCCGCGCATGCGTCGCAACAACCGGAAGTCCGCGAGGCGCAGGCGCATTCCGTGGTCCCGTCTCTGCGCGGCTCTGACGGCGGCGTCCTTCGACTTGGACGAGGAGGGGATGCCGGCGCCGATGTTTGGTGGCACGCGCGTCTTGACGCCGAACATGGTCGCGAGGTCCTCCATTGTGTACTCGAATTCGCTTCCATCAGCGGCGAATTGGCACAGGTACGTGACCCGCGTGCCGCCCTTTGGGTTAAAGCTCCCTGGCACCCGGCAGACGCGGGAAACGTCTTTGGCTCCGATGTCGGCGCCGATCTCGACGACGCGGTCGTGGATGGCCTGCTGGATGGCGTCCCACAGGACAATGCGGTGCGTGTGCGCCGTGGGCGGCATGTGACTTCCTGGCTTTTCGATCAAGTACCAGATCGCCCACGCTCCACGGCCGCTGCGGACGTACATGCTTACCGGAGGCAGGATGCCGTCGTCCTGCATCGAGATGAGCCGCCCGACGACGCCGCCGAAGTCGAGGCCGACCTTGTAGCCGTCGACGTCGGCAAAGGCCACGTTGAGGCGCTGCGCGTTGCGCTTGCGACGGTCGGCGCGGCAAAGCCCCATCGACTTCCACCAGACGCCGCTGCCTGGTCTGAAGAAGGAGTGAAGGGAGTAGTAGTAGTCGTTGCCGTCGTTGGCTTCGAGTTCGGCGCGGAACTGCGGGAAAACGTCGCGCAGGCTTCCGGCGCGCACGCAGCAGTCCGCCAGCACCTGCTTCTCCTTCACGCCGTCTCTGTCGACTTCCGCCATCTTCATGAACGCGACATAGGAGGCGTCGTCGCGGTGAATTTTCTCGATCGGATCGAAACTCGGCCCGTCGTGGCCGAACTCGCTATTTGTTGTCATCGGTGCTCTCCACTTGCCAGCACCGGGCGAACGCTAGTAACGTAACGATGAAGTTCTTTCACCGAGCGCGCTCACGCCGGTGGAATTGGGGAGTGGCTCTCCCGAGGGCCGCTCCCATAATCTTTCCCGCACTCAACACTCGCCGCGTTCTAAATAGTCTTCATTACACGCTCCCGTTTTCAGCGGCACTTCATGATCTCGATGCAGTCGCCCTGGTGAATTCTGCCGGCGGACTTGTCCAGTGCGCCTCCTCTCACAGCCAGCCCCTCCTCCGTAGCGTTCGCCTTTCCTTGATCTGGTTCGCGAGCTTGCCCGCCCTGGCACTGATCTTGTTCGACACTGCTTGGGTGACCTCACCAGCGATAGTGGCAGGTATGAGATCGCCGAGCATCCGACGGATGTGAAGCGAGAGGGCCGCCTCGCCGTGCTCCGAAGCGCAGGACAAGTGTGTGCGCTCCAGATCGCGAAGAGTGTTGTTCCACTTGTCGTTCATTGCCGATCCCCAAAGTGGAGCAGGCGGAAGGTGACCTCGAACGGCGTCTCGTGCTTCCTCGACCTGCGGCCTTCACTTCCGCCTAGCGTGCTTCGCGGTTCCGTCACAAGCCGCGATCTGCACCAGAGCCTTGTCCCACGACACTTCGGGACGCTTACAAAGCATGTCACGCAGCCGTTTCGCGAGATCGCGCGGCGCCTTCTGCTTCTTGACCTTGTGCTTGTCCTTGAAGTCTTTGCCTGCCTTGTCGACCGCCTCGTTCATCTTCGCGATCATCAGCGCCCGCTGCCACGCGACATCGAGCGTCGCGTTGTCCGGAATGACTTTCTCGACTCCATGCTCCGTGAACTTGGCCTCCAGCCACTCGATGAACGCGCGACTCGTTAAGGCATTCAATTCGACGCGGGATCCGGACCACTGCTTGTAGCTGCGGACGCCAACGAGGAAGTCGATCTCCTCCCGGGTCACGTCATCGCATTCCAGCAGCGCGTCTGCCGGATTCTTGTTCTGCTTGTAGACGAGCGATTCCTTCTCCAGCCCGAGTCTCTTGATGTCGGCGAGCCGCAGGCCAAGGTCGATCACGTTGGGCGGGTACTCGAACTGAAAGCGGTCGTTGTCGTGCGCGAGCCAGTGCGCGATCAGCAAGCCGGCGCGGTCGAAGTCGTGTAGTACGAACACAGTGCAGCCCGCCTGCGACAGATGGTCGACCAGTCTGCGCGCCGCGATCACGCTCATGCCCTTGCTCGAAAAGATTGCCATGTCGTACTTGGCCGCGATCTGGGCGCACGCCAGCAGCGGGTCGAAGCCCTCTTTTTCGATGAACAGCGCGTACTTGAACCTGTTCGCAGGCCCGCTGGTGGGAAACGAGTCGTCGAGTTCCGGCGGCTCCACGTCCGTGCCCACGTCGTCGCTCTCCGTCCAGGACGCGAGATATCCGCGCACGTCCAGCGTGCCGATCCCAATGCTCTCTTGCGAGTGCGGTTCCATGAAGTGGCCGCGCGCATCGGCTACCACGTCCCATCTCGCGGTCTCGGCCTTGTGCTCCGCCATGTAGCCGGGCAGCAAGTTCTGCGTGAAAAAGCTACTCTTCTTCCAGCACTTGCCGCCGGTCATTTTGAGCACCAACGGTCGGCACGCGTACATGATTTGCCTCATGTTCGCCGGCAGCCTGCCGTCGTCCGAGGCCAGCATGTAGGCTCGCTTCATCACGCTCCACACCGCCTGCTTGATGGTGACCTTATCCCGCTTCGCGGCTTCGCGCTGGCTCAGCCGCTGGATCGCCGCCCGGTCGAGATACTCGCGGTTGCTCTCGCGATGGGCGCGCTTTTTCTCCGCGGTGAAGCGCTTGGTGACCTTGTCCAGCAAGGTTCGCAGCGAGCCTTCAATGGTGCTCATAGCGACCCCTTGCCGTGGCCCGTGAAGGCGAAGCGGGGGTGCGACTGATGAACGACGATGGCGACCGGATCCCGGGACTCAATCCAGCGGTCACGCAGCATCGAGTAGAGACTTTGCGACGGGACATTGAACAGGATGCTGTGATTCAACCCGCAAACCAACTTCCGTGGCTGCTCTTCCTGCGTGACGCCGAACGCGACCTCAACGACGTAGGGCAGGCCGTCGTCGCCGATGGCCGCGTTCCTTGCATACTCGACGTCTCCGTCCGCTCCCCACGCGACCAGAGCGTCACGTAGATGATTTTTTCCGACAACGCCCAGCCGCTCTGCCTTGGCTGGCTTTGCGACGCTACGCATCGCTGCCAGCAGCCGGCCGACGAAATCCATGTCGCCGTCCATGTCGGTTTTCAGGTCGGAAAGGTACTTGCCAGCGAGTCCTGCTTGCTCTAGCACGGCCTTCCTGTATTGGGGCCTAGCGAGTCCATCGAACTCGCCGACGAAGTCGCGGAGCGTCTTGCGCGGCAACTTTTCCTTTTCTTCCTTGGCGATATACGCGGCGAGCAGATCGCGCAACTCATTCTTGCCATACCAATGTGGACTGGTCGGGTCGCTCGCACGCCACTTGCGCCAGGCCGGATTCGACGCCCCGAACGTCCAGTTTTTGCCGCCTGCCGCGACCGTGAAACTAGCGTGCGGATTAACGGAAGCGAAGTCGCGGACCAACTCGGGCAGAACCTGCTCGACCAGCCCTCGGTACAATTCCGAGTTGGGATGCCGACTGTAGGAGCATGCTATCTGCGGCCAGTGGACAGTAATGGTGCTCCCGATTTGTACCAACGGTGTCTGAACATGCTGGATTCGCGGCTCCTGCCTGATACGGTTAATGTCCACTTCGATGCGGTGGCGAGTACCGCACGCCGTGATCTCGACGACGCTCTTTTGCCCGGTCGCGAGGTACGCTGCCGGGAATACGCATTTGAGCGCGTTTCCCAGTTGCCCGCGACTCGGCGAGACGTAGTGCCGCTTGTCGGAGACACGAACGTTATAGTCGAGCGCTGACGTGATGGTCGATCCCTGTAGTCCCGGCCCATTGTCGGCCACAGTCACGGAATCGGGTTCGAGAGTGATCGCGATCTCGGGCGGGACATCCGTGGCTTCGGCAGCGTCCAGAGAATTGTCAATTAATTCTTTGACGGTCATCAGCGGCCAGAGCGCCTTCGGTGCGCCGAACTGCATCGTCAATTCCTTCTCCGTGAAGAACTCGTCCTGCCTGCTGGTGACGAACGTGGTGCGCGTCAACTTCTCTGCCATCGCTTGCCTGATCTCTCTGATCGCGTCAGCGGCTTTCATGGTTTCAGGCCGCGCAGCAGCCGATCTTGCACCCGGGCGCGATCATGTTGAATTTGGAGGGTTAATCCAGCTCCCACGGGTACACCGTCAACCACGGGCCTGACCACGTTGCTGCAAGTCCCACCCTGGCCTTCTCGCGATCGAGTTGTTCCGGCGAAACTATGTTCCGCACTCTTATGAATCCCTGCTGGGCCAGCCTCGCCATAAACCCATTCCGACCGCCGAACAGATCGCCGAGGGCGTAGTCGTTTAGGAGAATGAACCCGGTCTCGCCCCCGTGCTCGGCGGTCCACATTGTGATCACCATCGTGCTCCCACTGTGCGCAACCTTCACGCCCGGAAGCCGGTGGTTAACGCAAAGGTTGTAGTAATCCTCAACCGACCCGGAGCAACCACGCACGCAGCATTCGCTGATGCCCTTCATCGACATAACATTGATCCTTCAACGTCCTATAGCGTTGTGTTAGGTGTCTTGCTCACCCGGCATTGGAACTGCATCAATCTGGTAGTCCCCTATGGTCATTGATTCAACAAACGAGTCCTTCATGCCGTTTACAAGAACAAGAGTTTCTGCGACTGACAATCCTCTGTCAAAAATTAACTTGAAAAGTTCGACTCCTGTTTTATGTATCAATGCCAGCCGCTCTGGCGGGACTAATTCTAGGAATCGTTTTTCGTCGGATTCTCCTTTTTTGCTGCGCTCTGTCAGTTCCTCGTTGGTGAGTTTTCGCAGGTCGTTGTTCGTCATGGTGTTCTCTTTGGTCGCTTCGTCTTGGTAGATCCCGCCCCTGCCTCGATCACCAGCACGACGTCGTCGCTGGGCTTCTGCTTCTTCTCGTCTGTCGTGATTTCTCTTTAGTGGGTTTGCGCCCGATACAGCCAAGACGGGCTTGTCTGTACCTTTCTATTTCCTCCGGCGAAGCGTCATAACGTGACGTCGGATAGTCCACGGGCGCAGGCGTGGCGTGTCCTTCGGGAAGAAAGCACGGATAGCCGTTGGGTGCGATCTTGCCGCACTCTAGCGCCGGCTGCTTCGGCTTGGTAACAGGTCCGGAAAAGCCCATAGGCCACGAGCACGACATCCTGTTCCTAGGCAATTTACGCAAACACCTACGCTGCGGGACATCTCGCCTCCGCCAGTGACTTCATGCAAAGTTGGCCGCCAGTTCACTGACTCTCCCGATCTCGTCCTATCGTGACTTGGGAGCGAGTGCGCCAGCACGAGCACGCTGCTCATGTGCGCAATGTACACGATGGGCATCCAAAAGCCGTGAGTAGAAAGCACTGTGAGTTTTCGGCGCTTTTCTGCTCAGGAGGTCGGAGAAAAGGCGCAGCTAGCGGCCGACGTACATTCCGGTCTCAAGCTGAACATACTTGGTCGGCTCTGTATCGATTTGCTCAGCGAGGTCGGGATTGCGTCTACGGAAATTCGTGACGCTTGATTTCACTCTCCAAAAGCCCTCATCTTCCGTATCCATCGAATACCGGGCGGCGTTTATGAAATTCGTAACCTCTTTATGTGCCTCCTGATCCGATGCACCTTTGCTTTTTAGCAAAGCTACCATGATGTAAATCAGGTAGTTGCCTGTATCGTCCAGTCGCGGCTTGCGTTTAACACGCAATTCGTCACGGCAGAGTTCTAATGACTGGAGTTCACTCTCCACAGAGTCCAGCTTGCTGATGACTCGCGGCGAGGTGGTGGGGAAGGGCTTCGCGCCGGGAAACCGACCTTGCTGCCAAGTCTCGATCTCCGCAATTGTGTAGCGAAGCTCATTGGCAGCTCGACGCGCTAGCCGAGCATGTTTGTAGAAATCATGTGCCTTTGCGCGCCGTCTCTCATAAAGCTCAGTAAACTGCTCGCCCCATTCCTGAGTCACCAGACAATGCGAAACCGAGAGACCGTAAAGGGCTTGCCAATCGGGCTGTTGAAGCGGAAACCCGAGATTTGCCTTTTTATCCTGTGCTAGCTCGCTGAAGTACTCAAGGAATCGGCGCGGACTTCCAATCCAGAAGGTGGGTCGACGCAGAAAGTTGTGAGATTTTGCAGTGGGTTTCTGCTTCTTCGTAGTGCGTCCTTCGGGTTTATCCTGCCTCATCGTGCAGAAACGTAGCACATTAGCGCACATCTTGCAGAAGCGAAGCTGAAGGCGACCTGAGGCGACCTTGGGCGATGAGAGAAGACGTCAGCATCGAGTGCGGTCTGCAGGCGACCTATCCGGCCATCAAGTGGGGCGGGCAGGTCTTCATTCGCACGGACGCGCGTGCCTCTGAGCCCGAAGTGCACCCCCGTATTACCAAATACAACTGCCGGATCACGCCAGATGAAGCGGAGAGACGGCAGTGACCACGTCGCCTTCCGCCATACCCATCACCGCCGAACCGTTTTCGCTGATCGATCGGCTGAAAAACTTTCAGCGCGCATTGACGCCGGAGGAGCTAGCCGACCTCTTGCAGGTATCGAGACTGACGGTTGTCAGAAAAGCCAAGAAGGGAACCATTCCAAGTTTTCGAGTTGGAACCTGCGTCCGCTTCGACCCTAAGTCAGTTGCGCTATGGCTCATGCGGCGCGGCGTGCAATGAAACCGCTTCCCGGCAGAGCAGCAGCGTTTCAACATCCCACGAAAGTGTGGTTCACCTTCGCTCGGGCCTCTTGACCACGTTGCGGCTTTAGATAGCGCATTGTGCTTTCCACATCCTTGTGGCCGAGCCACTGCTGACATGTTCTTAAATCCACGCCAGCCCATAAATGCCAAGTAGCGAACGTCGCCCGGAACTTATGCAGCCAGAAGTCGTCTGGATTCAGCCCAGCTCGCTCTGCAACGGCCTTGCAGCAATCAAGGAAGTCGAGTTTCGGTTTGCATCCAGCGGTGGGAAATAGCAGGTTACAGGTACGCTCACTCTTCGCCTTCCACGCCTTCAATTGCCGGACGAGTTTGTCCGGGATCGGGATCTCACGCTCACGATACGCCTTTGGCGTCCAGTTGCGGTCAGGCTTGTGGCTCACCCGCACCGTGGCATGCTGGAGGTTCACGTCTGACCAGTACGTGTACATCATTTCCTGTTCGCGCTCGCCTGTCATCAGGAAGAATTCGAACCAGATCCGCTCTTCTTCATTGCAGGCGGCGAAGAACTTCTCCAACTCTTCCTTGTCGTAGATCTCCGGCTCCTCTTCCGTAAATCGCGGCCAATCATTCTTGCCGATGAGGTCACGGACCTTGTTCGCTTTCAGGAATGTCATCACGCTCTCAAACTTGTTGTAGACGCTGCGTGGAGATTGCCCCTTCTTGTCCCGCAGGAATGCCGCAAACTTGAGCAAGTCCCGGCGTTCGACATCCTGCACGTGCAGCGCGTGGCAGCTCTCAGCGAAGTACTGGAGTGCCGTCGTGTACGCCGACAGTGTCTTGGGTTTCTTGCTCAGTTTCACGTCGTCAAGGTAGTCAGTGATAGCCGTGCGGAGGAGCACGCGGGAGTCGCCGGTTTCCGGCATGACGGGGACGCCGGCGTTGACGGCGTTCAGCTCCGCTTCCTTGGCGAGTCGTTGATTGTTGGCGTCGGTCGCATCCCTGCCAGCAGGCCGCCTGATGCGCTTGCCTTTTTCGCGCCATTCCAGGTAGTAGACGCCCTCGGGATGCCGCTCTTCTTTTCCGCCGAGGATCACGAGGTCTGGGCGGATTTGCCCCCTTGCGGTGAGGACCACGCGGCAAAAACGCCAGTCCTTCGGCCCCTGCCCGGTCTGGACGCGCTTGGTGAGATTGACTTCCTTGCTCAGTGTGTTTGCCATGGATGCCCGCGCAAACTAGGTATACATTGTGGTATACATGGCTAACAAATGCAAGAAAATAAAGGACATGGCGGAGAGGGAGGGATTCGAACCCCCGATACCCGTTAAGGTATGTCCGCTTTCGAGGCGGATCGTTTCAACCACTCACGCACCTCTCCGCGTCG
>Ga0209698_10003965_pt1 | contig 16360 bp, 12 predicted proteins | sample LitLauG_LLR_2012_FD_187203 | JGI IMG/M metagenome (GOLD analysis project Ga0209698, IMG submission 187203) | Freshwater sediment microbial communities from Pennsylvania, USA - Little Laurel Run_MetaG_LLR_2012 (SPAdes) (version 2) | ecosystem: Environmental > Aquatic > Freshwater > Creek >...
CGCATCGCTTCGAGCGCGGCGCCGACTTCGAGTCGACGATCGTCTCCTGCGATCTCGTGGCCGAGATGATTCTCCAATCGGGGGGCGGAGAACTGGAAGGCGGCGTGGTCGACGTGATCTCCCGCCCGATGGACCTGGCCCCGGTGGTGCTGCGCGTGTCTGAGGTCAAGCGCATTCTGGGCGGCAATCTCGAGGCCGGCGAGATTTTCCGCCTGCTGAAGCGCCTGGGCTTCGCGGCGGTTCCCGCGGGCGAACAGGATGCGCAGTTCCTGGTCCACATCCCGAGTTGGCGGCTCGATGTGGAGCGCGAAATCGACGTGATCGAGGAAATCGCCCGCCTCCATGGATATAACCGGTTCGAAAACACGCTGCCCGCCTACAGCGGCGCCGTGGTCGACCTGCCGCATGCGGCGCCCGACGCCGCTTTCCGCGAGCGCGCGCTGGCGCTTGGGTATCACGAGGCGCTCTCGCTGACTTTCATTTCTCACGCCGATGCCGAGAAATTCTCCCCGTCGGCTGCCGGCCGGCAGGTGCTCGAACTCGAGAACCCTCTGAGCGAAGAAGCCTCTGTCATGCGCGCCTCCCTCGCACCGGGGATGCTCGACATGCTGGCCTGGAATCTGAACCGCGACGTCGCCGAAGCGCGCCTGTTCGAGCTGGGCAGCGTCTACGGACTCGCCAATGGCGAGCGCGTCGAACCCCGGCGCGCATGCCTGGGAGCGACAGCAGCCGCCGTCCGCGGCGCGTTGCCGGCGGGCGGAGTGCTCGACCATAGCAAGGGCGAGCAGGCTGCCGCCATCGAGGCCTTCCGCGGATTCAAAGGCGATGTCGAGAATCTGCTGGCGGAGTTTGCCGGCGACATCAGTTATGACCGCGACGCGGCCGACTACTTCCACCGCGGCCGCTCAGCGCGCGCTCTGCTCAACGGCGTGCCCGTGGCCGAGTTCGGGCAGATCCATCCCGAAGTGGCCTCAGCCCGCAAGTTGCGCCAGGACGTTTACCTGGCCGAGTTCGACCTGGAGCAGTTGTATCGGCTGGGCCTGCGCCGCGTGAAGTTCCAGCCGCTGGCTAAGTTCCCGGCGGTCGAGCGGGATTTCTCATTCGTATTTGCCGACGCGGCCTCGTTTGCCCAGATGAACAAAGCGGTCGCAGGATTGGGCGTCGCGGAGTTGCGCGAGTTCCGCCCTGCCGAAATCTTCCGCGGCGGCGCCATCGAACCCGGCAAATACTCCATCCTGCTGCGCGCCCGTTTCCAGTCCGCGGACCACACCCTGCGCGAGGACGAACTGGCGCGCTGGTCGGGGAGTATTGTCGCGGCGCTCACCGCCATCGGCGGCGTACAGCGCGCGTAATTACAGCGCCGTCGATCGAACAAGACTGCTGTCATCCCGAGAGCAGCAGAATTGCGCTTTCGCAATTCTGCGGAGTCGAGGGACCTTGTGTTTGCGGTTAGTGCCTAGTCCCTTGCACCCGAGGTCGCCGTGTTCAAGTCGCCCCGTGCCGGTTTGACCCCACTGACAGCGACCCGTTAGGATTCTAAAGTGTTATTCCGACAGACTTTGACGGCAACCGTCCCGGCACGTCCTTTACACTCATTCACCGGGACCATTACACTGATCGCTCGCCTTTCTCCGTAAATCGATCGCGTGCAAGAGGTGCCCGGAGGACCGTTCAAACGAAGCCGTGCGATTCTGCGGGGAGGCGGACCGGAATCATACAGGCGCAACCAAATCACCGAATTCAAATCTAATTGCAAGCGAGGACACACATGGCAGCCGTAGACGAAAAGGTAAAGCAGATTATCGTGGAGCAGTTGGGAGTCGATGAAGGCGAAGTCACCTCCAGCGCGTCGTTCGTGGACGACCTTGGCGCCGATTCTCTCGACACCGTGGAACTCGTAATGGCCTTCGAAGAAGCCTTCGATATCGAGATTCCCGACGAGGACGCAGAAAAGATCCGCACCGTGCAGGACGCCATTGACTACATCGGCAAGCACGCCAAGGCGGCGAAATAGTTGAGGCTCGATCCTCATTTTCCGGACGACTTGGGGCCGGACTCTCTCGACGTGGTCGAGTTGGTGATGGCCTATGAAGAGGCCTTCGTCGACGAGATCGCGGAAGAGGAAATGAAGCGGATTCGGCACTTCCGCACTACGCAAGAGGTCCTTGACTACCTCCGCAAGCGCAGGAAAGGTGGCCCACTAAATTGACTCGCAGGGTCGTTGTTACGGGCCTCGGCCTGATCTGTGGCGTGGGGCACTCCACCCAGGACGTGTGGCAGGCGGTGCTCGCCGGCAAGAGCGGAGTAGGCCGCATCACCGGCTTTGACGCCAGCAAGTTTGCCTGCCAGATCGCCGCCGAAGTCAAGGATTTCGACCCTCTGCAATACATCGAGAAAAAAGAAGTCAAGAAGATGGGCCGCTTCATCCACCTGGCCATTGCCGCTTCGGATGAAGCGTTCAAAATGTCGGGACTGAAGGTCACGCCCGAGAACGATGAGCGCGTGGGCGTGCACATCGGCTCTGGCATCGGTGGGTTCGACATCATCGAGCGCGAGCATTCCGCCCTCATCGAAGGCGGCCCGCGCAAGATCTCCCCGTTCTTTATTCCCTCGGCCATCATCAACCTCGCCGCCGGGCAGGTTTCCATGCGCTACGGCGCCAAGGGGCCGAACGAAGCGACGGCTACGGCTTGCACAACCAGCGCCCATTCCATTGGCGATTCCTTTCGCATCATCCAGCACAACGACGCTGACGTCATGATTGCCGGTGGCGCCGAAGCCGCCATCACTCCCATGGGTGTCGGCGGATTCGCTGCCATGCGGGCGCTTTCCACCCGCAACGACGAGCCCGAGAAGGCCAGCCGTCCCTGGGATCAGGGACGCGACGGCTTCGTTATCGGCGAAGGCGCGGGGATCATGATCCTCGAAGAACTGGAACACGCTCGAAAACGAGGCGCGCAGATTCTGGCCGAATTGGCCGGATACGGCATGAGCGCCGATGCGTATCACATCACGCAACCCGCGCCCGAGCATGAGGGCGGGTTCCGCGTCATGCGCAATGCCGTGCGCGATGCCGGCGTCACGCCCAACGTGGTTGGATACGTCAATGCCCACGGCACGTCCACGCCCATTGGAGACACGCTGGAAGCTCACGCGATCCGCAACTTCTTCGGCGATCACAAGATCGCTGTCAGTTCCACGAAATCCATGACCGGACACCTTCTCGGCGGCGCCGGAGGCCTCGAAGCCGGCATTACCGTCCTGGCCCTTCGCCATCAGGTGCTGCCGCCAACCGTCAACCTCGAAAATCCCGATCCGGAGACCGCCGGCATGGACTTGGTCCCCAACGTCTCCCGCAAAGCCGAACTCGAATACGCCATGTCGAACTCCTTCGGCTTCGGCGGCACCAACGGCGCTCTACTTTTCCGCCGCTGGAGCGAATAATCTTCCCAACATGTAGGGACAGCCGCCTCGGCTGTCCTGTTTCAGTCTTTCACCACAGAGACACAGAGACACAGAGAAACCCAACCCTTGGCAAAATCCACCCCTGCTGGCCTTTGTAGTCCAGGATTTTCTCCGTGGCTCTGTGCCTCCGTGGTGAAAAAAAACGATTCAGGACACCCGTCCACCGGCTTTTGACCTTGACCCGCGCGTAGTCTGCTAAAATCTCCTGACACCTACACGAAGAGGCCATCCGTGCGTCGAATCCTAACTGCGTTAACAGTGCTGCTCCTGACGGCGACGATTCTGTCGGTCCCCCGCTCCTCCCGCGCCGCCAACCCGCAAACTGAACTCCAGGGCTCGTTCCGCCTTCCGGAGAAGAATGGCTGGACTTACGTCCACCTGCAGGGCACGCCGCACGAGATCGGATTTCAGAACGGCTACCTGCTGGCGCCCGAGATCGACGACTACCTCAAAGTCGTTGTGCTTGAGGCCAGGCATGACTACCGGAAAGACTGGTCGTTCTTCCGCGAGGCGGCCGAGAACATGATGTGGCCCCACATCGAGCAGGAGTATCGGGAAGAGCTGCAGGGCATCGCCGACGGCGCCTCCGCCCACGGCGTAAAGATTGACGTCTGGGATGTCGTCGGCATCAACGCCGCTAACGAGTGGAGCTACTACAACAAGCAGTACGATATAGCGCACGGCATCAAGACCGCCGACGCGTCGGTGCCGGAGCATTGCAGTGCGTTTGTCGCCACCGGCGCCTACACCAAAGATGGCAAGGCCGTCATCGCCCACAACAACTGGACGACCTACCTCGAAGGCGAGCGCTGGACCATCCTCTACGACATCGTCCCGGTCAACGGATACCGCATGCTGATGGACGGCCTGCCCGGCGTGATTCACAGCGCCGACGACTATGTGATCAATACGGCGGGCATGGCCATCACCGAGACCACCATCGGCAACTTTGCGGGATTCGACACGGCCGGCATCCCGGAATTTGTTCGCGCCCGCAAAGCGGCCCAGTATTCGGCCTCGATCGACGACTTCACCCGCATCATGAAAGAAGGCAACAACGGCGGCTATGCCAACACCTGGCTGCTGGCCGACACGCGCAAGAATGAAATCGGACGCCTCGAGCTGGGCCTGAAGAATGTCACGCTGGCGCGTTCGAGCGACGGCTATTTCGTCGGCTCCAACTTCCCCATTGACGAAAAGTTGATTCGCGAAGAAACCAACTTCGATCCCAACGACTCTGGGCAAAGCTCCGTCGCCCGCCACGCGCGCTGGGAGCAGCTGATGGCGCAAAATAAAGGCAAAATCGACGTCGCCGCGGCGCAACGATTCCTCGCCGATCATTACGACGTCATCGAGAAGAAAGATGATCCGGATGAGCGCTCGCTCGACGGCCACATCGACCTTTCGCCGCGCGGTTCAAAAGGCTGGATGGGACCCTACGGCATCGCCGGGGCGGTGCAGAACAAAGCTGCAGACGCGGCGATGATCGCCAAAATGACCTTCACCGCTGCCGCCGGACACGCCTGCGGGAAGAACTTCATGGCCGCGGAACACCTCAGCGCGCATCCCGAGTACAACTGGCAAAAGCCCGCCCAGCGCAATATGAACGCGTATCCCTGGACCACCTTCAGCACGTCGAAGTAAGGGGCGACGGCCGGGCCGGACAGTAGCGCCGGCATCCTGCCGGCTGTCGCGAGGGCGTCTCGCCCTCGCAGCGGCGGCGTTCCATTGTCATAACCTGCGAAACCAATTTCAACGGTTAGGTTGAGCCCAAGATTCCCGCTCTAACCGTTAATCAACCTTGCAACGGTTATGATCCATGCGTCGTGCTGAAAAGCTCACTTCCTGGATCTTCCTGAGCCCTTTCGCGCCCGAGCTTTCCCTTCGACCGACCCGCCCTTCCCGAACACGCGCGCGAAAATCTTGTCTACGTTCTTGAGTTGGCGTGGGAGGTCGAAGGCGTACTCAATCTGCTTGCGCGGAACCTTGCCGGTGATTTCTTTGTCTCCCAGAATTTCGTCGTGGAAGTTCAGGCCTTCTTTCCACGACCGCATGGCGTGACCTTGCACCCGGCGGTAGGCGTCTTCGCGCGTCATGCCATGCTCCACCAGGTCGAGCAGAAGCTGTCCGCTGAAGATCAGGCCGCGCGTCGCTTCCAGGTTGGCGCGCATGCGTTCGGGATAGACGAACATGGTGTCGATGATGTGCGTGGTCTTCGCGAGCAGGTAATCGGTCAGCGTTGTTGAATCCGGCAGGATGACGCGCTCGACCGACGAGTGCGAGATGTCGCGCTCGTGCCACAGCGCCACGTTTTCAAATCCCGCCTGCGCGTTTGAGCGCACCACGCGCGCCAGCCCGCTGATCTGCTCGACCGTGACCGGATTACGCTTGTGCGGCATGGCCGACGATCCCTTCTGCTTCTCGCTGAAGAACTCTTCGGCTTCGCGCACTTCGGTGCGCTGCAGGTGGCGGATTTCGGTGGCAATCTTGTCGAGCGTGGAAGCGATCACGGCCAGCGTCGCGAGATAGTACGCGTGGCGGTCGCGCTGGATGACCTGCGACGACACGGCGGCGGCTTTCAATCCCAGGCGCGCGCAGATCTTCTCTTCGAGTTCGGGCGTGAGGTGCGCGAAGATGCCGACCGCTCCTGAGAACTTGCCCACGCGCATGTCTTCAGCGGCAGCGAGGAAGCGGGCGATGTTGCGCTGCATCTCCGAATACCAGTTCGCGATCTTGAATCCGAAGGTGATCGGCTCGGCGTGAATGCCGTGCGTGCGTCCGATCATGGGCGTGTCTTTGAATTCCCAGGCGCGGCGCTCGAGAACGTCGGCGAGGCGCTGCAGGTCCTGTGCGATCACTTCCGAGGCCTGGCGGATGAGCAGGGCTTGCGCGGTGTCGACCACGTCGTTGGAAGTAAGCCCGTAGTGGAACCAGCGGGCGTGGGGGCCAACGATTTCGGCTACGGCGGTGGTGAAGGCGATGACGTCGTGGCGGACTTCGGCTTCGATCTCGTGGATGCGCTCGACGCGAAAGTCAGCGCGCTCCTTGATCGCCTTGGCCGCTTCTTTGGGGACAAGGCCGGCTTCGGCCAGGGTCTCCGTGGCGGCGACTTCCACGGCCAGCCAGGTTCGGAAGCGATTCTCGTCGCTCCAGATGCGGGCCATCTCGGCGCGAGTGTAGCGAGGGATCACGGTGGGGGCTCCTCGTCGTGAAGTGGACAGAGGATTCTAAATGGCCGGGGCGGAACGAGGCCAGCAGAACACAACTACAGGGGGCACAGGGGAACACAGAGTGCCTATTGACCGCACGATACTCTCTTATATATCGTAATACGATATAATAATCGCGGACTATCGCGGCACGATACACTTTCTGGCATGAGGAAACTGACGCTCTCGGATTACCAGGCGCTGGCGGAGTTTCGCTACCAGATACGGAGATTTCTACATTTCAGCGAAGGGGCAGTGCAGGGCGCCGGGCTGGAGCGGGGGCAGTATCAGCTCATGCTGGCCATCAAGGGCATGCCGGACGGAGTTCGTCCGCGGATCCAGGAACTGGCCAACCGGATGCAGATCCGGCATCACAGTACGGTGGAGTTGATCAACCGTCTGGAGGCGGGCGGGTATGTGCAGCGGGAGCGCGCACAGGACGACCGGCGCGAGGTGCTGCTGGCGTTGACGCCAAAGGGTGAGCGAGTGCTGGCCGAGTTGGCGCTGCATCATCATGAAGAACTGCAGAATGCGGCTCCGGCCCTGGTAGCGGCGTTGCGGCGGTTGATGCGGGTCGGGAAGGATTTCGGGAGAGGATGACCCACCGGGGCGATCAAACAGTCACAATGATGAACAGTGCTGCAAATCACGCACACCCGGCCCAGTTTCGCATCGTCCTGATGTCGTTTCTTGCGGCCCTGATCGGGCTGGTGGGCGGAGTTGTGGCCTACGCTCTTTACAAGCTGATCGGCTTGTTCACGAATCTTTTCTTCTTCCATCGCTGGTCCACCAGCTTCGCCAGCCTCGGCGGCCACCATCTCGGAGCATGGGTCATTCTGGTGCCGGTGATTGGCGGGCTGATCGTCGGCGTGATGGCCAAGTACGGGACGCCAAAGATCAAAGGTCATGGCATTCCGGAAGCGATGGAGGCCGTGCTGGTAAACCGCAGCCGGATCGCCCCGCGCGTGGCGCTGTTAAAGCCGATTTCCGCGGCGATTGCGATCGGCACGGGCGGGCCATTTGGCGCCGAGGGGCCGATCATCCAGACGGGTGGAGCGCTGGGTTCGCTCGTGGGACAGGTGCTGCACACGACGGCGGTCGAGCGCAAGGTTCTGCTGGCATGCGGCGCGGCGGCAGGCATGTCTGCGACGTTCAATACACCGATTGCGGGAGTGATTCTAGCCATCGAGTTGCTGCTGTTCGAATTCAAGTCGCGGTCGTTCATCCCGCTGGTGATCGCCAGCACCCTGGCCACGGCGGTGCACATGCAACTGCTTGGGCCGGGACCGATGTTTCAGGTCGCGGCGATGGACTTCGGGATTCCGCGCGCGCTGCCCTATTACCTGGTGATGGGACCAATCTGCGGGCTGGCCGCGGTCGCCCTGAGCAAGACGCTGTACTGGGTCGAGGACACGTTCGAGAAACTCCCGGTGGATGAGTTGTGGTGGCCGGCGATCGGAGCACTGGCGCTGGGGGTGATCGGATTCTTCGTGCCACGCGTGTTCGGAGTGGGCTACGACACGATCGGCGACATTTTGAACGGCCAACTGGCGTGGAAGATTCTACTGATCGTGATGGCAGCCAAGTTCACGGCGCTGGTGATCTCGCTGGGATCGGGCACCTCGGGCGGATTGCTGGCGCCGACGTTCATGTGGAGCGCGGCCATGGGCGGGCTGTTTGCCGTGATCGCGAATTACGTTTTTCCCGCGGCGCATCTTTCGCCCGGGGCGTTTGCGCTGGTGGCGATGGGCGCGGTGTTCGGCGCGGCGTCGCGGGCGACCTTTTCGTTCATTATTTTCGCCTTCGAGATTACGCGCGACTATAACGCCGTGCTGCCGCTGATGCTGGTAGCCGTCATCGCCGACGGCATCGCGATGCTGTTCATGCCCAACAGTTCGATCATGACCGAGAAGCTGGCTCGCCGCGGACTGCGCGTGCATCAGGACTACGAGGCCGACGCGCTGACACAGGCCACAGTGAGCGAGACCATGGAGCGCGAGCCGCCCGTGATCGCTGCCGCCATGAAAGTGGGCGTGCTGGCGGAACGCATCGCGCGGCATGATCCCACGGTGGCGCGCCATGAGGCGCTCCTGGTTCTGGATGAGTCAGAGCGGCTCGCCGGAGTCATCACGAGGGGCGACTTGCTGCGGGCTCTCGACAAGGACCCATTCGGCGAAATGAGCGTGCTGGAGGCCGGGTCCAAGCACCCGGTGGTTACCTATCCGGACGAGTCAGTGGCTGAGGCCGCGGCCAAGTTGTTGCGATTCGAGATCGGGCGCCTGCCCGTGGTGGATCGTGCGGATGAGCGGAAGGTTTTGGGCTACGTCAATCGCGCGTCAGTGCTGGCAGCGCGCTCGCGGCGGTTCCGCGACGAACACGTCGTCGAGCCGGGATGGATCGGTGCGCTGCGAGTATCGCCTTCGAACCGGGAGTAGTCCAAAACGGCCGCGTCCCACGCGGACGAAAGCACAGCGCCCGCACCCCGAAGGCCACGCTCCTTCAAGGGCGCAACGAAGCGGTGTAAGCGGCTATGGCGATCATGTCGTCGATCGTCAGCTTGGCGACGGGTGCGCGCATCTGCAGGGCAAGAGCGCTGGTACGAACGCCGCGTTGCATGTCAAACAACTGGCGCACGATGTAGCTCGGCGAGCGGCCCGCCAGCGGAGGGACGCTGCCGTCTCCCCTGAGTCCTGGGCCGTGACACTTGTCACAGGCCTGGGTTTTGCCGCCAGCTCCGGCGGTGACCAGCAACTTGCCTCGTTTCAGGCTGCCTTCCGGGACGTAGGCAACGAATCCGGAAGTGTCGTCCCTCAACTCAGTACGTTCCAGATCTTCCGGAGTTTCGATGATGCGCTGGCCGATCGGTTCGGTCGCCGCCGGCGTGGAGGCAACGAGCATCCACCCGGCGACGTGGGTCGTGGGAACGGAATTCACTTCAACCACACGAATCCATGGCAGGCGTTTCAGTTGCGAGAAGTACGCTGCAGCGGACTGAACCTCCTGGGCCCTGGCATTGACTCCCACAATCGCCATGTTGGAGGATGGCAGATGTTTGGGTTCTGAACTCTTCCGCCGGCCGCTCTTGAAGTCCTCCATCTGGCGCACTATGTAGCTGGCGGGCAGGCCGGCGAGGCTGGCGTTTTCGGGCCGGCCGAGTCCGTTCGGCAAATGACAGTAACCGCAAGCATAGAGCTCCGGTTTCCTGCCGTGCGCCACCACTTCGGGCATCGCGGGATGGGCGTCCGGATGCCAGTCGGAAACGGTAAAAAGATCGTGAAGCTGGGTCAGAGTGAATGCCGCACTGCTCCCGGGAACGTGCTGGGGTGATTCGTCCGGCGGCGCGGGCGTTGCGCTCGACGGGGGATCGACCGCGTAGGCCCAATAAGGCGGCGCCGGTACAGCCTGACTCCAGGCCATGAGTCCAAGAGAATGCATCAAGACTAGAAAAAGGGCCGCGAAGAAGTACCGATTCGCACGGAACAAATACCCAGTTGGATCCACTCCAGCAGGTAAGTGGCGCATGGGTACAGTCTAACCCGCTTCTGTCGGGCTGCGACACGCTCACGAACGTCAGGGGCGCTCCAGCATCCAGGCGTTGGCGCTGGAACTGTCGACATGCAGGGCGAGATACTTACCGTCCCGCGAAGGGATGGCCCAGTTCACGCTGTGCTTCTGGGGACGCCACACCGCGCGCACGTTGCCTTGCAGGTCGATGCTGAGAAGAGCGTTACCTTCCTTTCCGACGGAGGCGGCCCACAGGCTCCTGCCGTCGGCGGCCCAGTCGAGCGAATAGACTCCAGTCCATCCCTGGATCGTAAGCCAGCGATCGGGAGCGCCGTCGAGCGAGACCAGGTGAATGCGCGGTTCGTCTCCGCCTTCCTTCCCGCCTTCCTTCCCCCTGGCGATGGCCAGCAAGCTGCCGTCGGGAGAGAGGCTCCAGTTATAGACTTCGGGAAGCTTGTCCTGAACCTCAAACACCTGGGCGCCGCTTCCGTGCTCCGGGTCGAAGCGCAAGAACGTCATCTTCCCCGCAGTTTCGGCGCTATACAGGCAGGTCGTGGCCGGGGCGCGGGCGCACTGCTGGTTGCTGATCGACTTCGCTTCCAGGATTTTTTGCGGGGCGCCTCCGGCCAGTGGTGTCCGCATGAGCGAAATCGAGGATGCCGCCTCGGTCCACGGAGGTGAGACTAAGTATAGAAGTTGCGTGCCGTCGGGGCTCAGGCGCGGAGTCAGAGTCGGACGGTCGCCGCCGATCAGCAGTTCGGGCATGGTCTGATCGACGGCCTGACGATAAACATTAAAGACTCCGGTCCGGTCGGAGATGAAGACGACGGATTTTCCGTCGGGGGTCCAGTCAAAGGGCAAATCCTGGCGGTCGTCGAGCGTGAGGCGTACCGGCTCGCTGATGTTTCGGCCCTCGATCCGTGCGACATAGACATCGGGCTCGGGCTCGCCCTTCAGGTAAACGATGCGTTTGCCGTCGGCAGAGGCGGTGATACTGACGACATTGCCGGCATCGCTGGTGAGGCGCAGGGACTCGCTGGCGGGAGCGCCTGCGGGATTGATTTCGATTGACCAGAGATTGGAATCCAGTTGCCGGGGAGGTGCTTCAGCGAGCGTGTAGATGAGGCGGCCATCGGAGATCCACGCCAACGGAGCGCCCGGTGCGTTATACCATCCCGCACGATCGATCTGCAGCACGCGGTGCACGCGAGAGTTGCGCAGATCCAACCACTCGATCACTCCGTTGATGCCGGGATCGTAGGCAACCTTGCCGCGGGTGTAGGCGAGACGCGTGCTGTCGGGCGACCAGGCGAGCGTTCCGAAGACTTCGCCGTCTTCGCCGAGCAACTTGCGGGGCTGCTCGGCCTCGGCCGCCATCAGCCAGATCTGATTGCGCATCCGCCCACAGCCGATAAATGCGATCTGTTTACCGTCCGGCGAGACTGCCGGAAAGTTACCGTCATCGTAAAGCTTGCGAGGGGAGCCTCCGAGCGCCGAGACCTCCCAAAGACCAGCGGACTGGTCAAGGGAGTTCAATGCCACAATCATGTGCGCGCTGTCGGGAAACCAGCTGACGTTCTCCACTCTTAAACCGGGTGGGAGATTCAGGGCGTGGGTTTCGCCGGTATCAATCTGGCGCAGGTAGAACCCGGTCTGGTCGGAAAAGGCCAGGTACTTGCCGTCATGAGAAATCGCGGCGGCGCGTACGGGGTCGTCGGTGGGCGTGGCGGTCAGACGCGTGATGCGGCTGGGCGCGGGCGCGGCGGGATGATGCCGGCCGAACAGGATCCCGAGCCTGACGCCGATCAAAAGAAGCACCACCGCAGCCACGCCAACGGCCACCCACCAATGACGAGGCTGGACAACGTCGCCCTTGGCTTCGCTCAGAGTCGCCGGGTGAGGCAATGGGTCCGCGGCTACAGGAGTGAAGTCTGCCCCTGCCTGGACCGGCGCCAGGAAGCGATATCCGCGGCGCGCCACCGTTTCCACAAATGTGGGATTCTCCGCCGAGTCGCCGAGCGCATCGCGCAGGCGGCGGATCGCCGCGTTCAGGCTGTGATCGAAATCAACGAAGGTATCGGCCGACCATAGGCGGTCGCGCAATTCCTCGCGGGTAACTACTCCTCCCGGAGTCTCGATCAGCTGAGCGAGGATCTGGAAGGGTTGTTCTTGAAGCTTGACTCTTTGTCCGTTGCGGCGCAGTTCGCCGGCACGCAGGTCGAGCTCGAATACTCCAAAGCGCACGGATCGGGGGCTCTCGGTTCGCGAGCCGTTGCCGTTCTCCACCGAATCTGCATTCGGCAGTCTCGCGGTGCGATGATTCCCCATGTCATCAGGCCTCGTAATGATTTGACGCCGCGATGGTTGTCTGGTCACCCAGAATTCACCGGCGGGTCACCCGCAGGGTCTTGAGGCACGCAAGCACCCGGCCCACCTTTGCTGATACGGAGGGTGGGGATATGGGGTTCAAATTTCGACAAGGATTGGGCGGGATTCTTTTTAGTGTTTTGTTAGGAGCGACCGCTCTTGCGCAGGCCGGCGCCGCGGGGCAGCGGGTTCGTGTGCTCGTCTATGTGACTGGACGCATCCCGACGAAGTTGGTGCAACGGGCGGGAACGGAGATGGCGGGAATCTTCCGCAGCGGTGGGATCGCGGTCGAATGGGTGAACTGCTCGGGCCGCGACAGTGGGGAGTGCCAGCTGAAGGAGGATCGAAACCAGTTCGTCTTGCACATTGTCTCCAAAGGAAGGACGTCGACCGACTCGGTGTACGGCGAGGCGTTTCTGGGTCCCGACGGAGCGGGCAAGTACGCTGACGTCTTCTACGATCGCATTGAAGAAGCGCAGCGAGACTACGGAGTGGACCGAGCCCCGCTTATGGCAGCGGTCGCGGCGCACGAGATCGGTCATCTTCTTCTTGGACTGCATGCGCACGCCTGGTCCGGCATCATGGCACCGTTGTGGACGAAAGAAAGTCTGCTGCTGATGAGCACCGGAAATCTTTTTTTCAACCGGGAAGAAATGTCGCGCATGAAGGCGCGGGTTTTGCAGGACGAGAGACGCACTACGACGTTTCGAGCGAAGGCAATCGACTGAGGGAAGAAACCGATCTACTGAAAGGAGTGCCGTTGTGGTTGACAGGACGTTTACGAACGGGCTTCGATTTGGCCCTGGCATCAACGAATCGCACTGATGGTGTCTAGTGCAGCCGGAGAAATGCACGATTCGTATCAGGCTACGCCTTCCTTCAGGCGTAGCGTAGGTGCTCAAAAGTCAGTCGCGCCTTTAGGCGCTGCGACAATGGGTGGCGCAAGCAAAGTACATGGGTCCTTCGCTTCGCTCAGGATGACAGGGCTGGATCCTAGGGCTGTTTTTGTTTCTGGAGGTTATCGAGGAGAGGGCGGAGGGCATCGACGGAAACGCCGAGCGTACCGCCGGTGAATCCATCCATGAAAGCGGAGTTGACGCCGATCACCTCGCCGGCGGAGTCGAAGACGGGTCCGCCGCTGCCGCCGTGGGCCGTGGGAGCATCATAGATGAGTTTGTCTCCGACCACATCGCCCAGGTGCCCCCAGGTGGCGGATGGGCGAATCAGAGACAGCGCCGCCAGTTCACTGGCGGCGTTGATGTCGTTGTGGCGATAGGCGAGCCGCTCGTAGATGCTCGAGGGCGACTTGGCTACCATGCCGGCGATGCCCATGGGATATCCGACTACGGTGACGCGTTCGCCCGGAACGGCGGCCGACTTCGATAGCGGCAGAATGGAGAGCCCTCGGGTGGCTGCGGGATCCAGCATCCGCAGCAAAGCCAGATCAGTCGTACTGGAAACGGCAGCCGGAGCCAAATCCGCTGGAGTCGGGGATCCGGGGAAGAAGATAACAAGTGTCTCGATCGTTCCTGAGGCGCCTTGGTGGATCAGGGCTTCCGATTCGGGGTCGCCGTACCAGGGCTCGGCCACGTGCCGGTTGGTGGCGAGCAGGCTGTCGCCGACGAGGAATCCGGTGCCGGAGACCCGGGCGCGGATCGAAGGCCGCTGATTGGGAAAGCCGACCTGGTAGATGCCGTAGATATAGCCAATGGAATTGCGATACCGGCTCAGCACGGTAACTGGCATGGACTGGTCTTGCTTGAGCTGCTCGACCTCGGCGGTCAGTTCGTGCACCTGCTTCTGCAGGTCTTCCGAGGGGGCTGCCTGCGCCGCCCTGGGTCCGTAGTAGCGAACCATGGCGATCGCGCCCAGGAACATGATCACAGCCAGAACGCCCTGCACCATTTGCTGCCAGGTTTCGCACACGGGATTCGATTCTGGCTGCGCCTGGAGTGCCGCTGATGGGTCGGAAGCGGTTCGGCGAGGACTGCCCGTAGGTATTTCGCTCGGTTGCAAGCCAGATTGCGATTCATCCATAAGCGAAACGGGCCAGTTGATCCCCGCACCCGAGCGACTATCTTCCCCTGCCGGTGCGGTTTTGGCCACGGTACCGAAGATGATGGCCTAGGGATTGAGATCGCCGGCCTGAGGCTGAAACCTATTCATTCTGCGCGACTTGGGCGCGCCGCTCTGACCCGTGGAGAGGCGGACGCCCTCGTCCGCCTAGGCAGCGCCACGGACTCTAGGGGGCCAGTTCCGTGGCGCTCCCTTCCCCGGACGAGGGCGTCCGGGGCTCCCAGGTCCTAGTCGGCGTTACGAAGTTCTTTCAGGACTGGCGGATCAGGCGGTTGGACGGTGTCTTGATGGTCGCATTCGCGATATGCGGACTCGCCGCGGCACCAGGTTGTGGAATTCCATGGGCCGGGTTTGCCTTCGTTGTCCATGGAGGCCTCATCGTATTCCACGATTCTGGACCAATCCCGAGATAAGGAGAAGTCCTGCGAACTGCCCGTTCCGGTGTCGACGACCGTCCCCAAAGCGAGCATTTGCTGCGGCTTGAGGTCGGCGCCGATCCGGTAGATGCGCAGGTCGGTGCGCGGGCAGGCGCCGCATTGGCCGGAGCCGAATTCTGAACCGTACACGCGCGGGCCAACTTTGATCAGGAGATCGCCGCCAGGCAGGCGGTGGGCGTCGAGGCCGTCTTCGTCAATGCCGATGTCGAAGGTGAGTTTCGTGTCGCCCCGGCGATACGTGAGGTACGGGCCGCAGACGTATTCGCTGCCGCCCACCGGGTGCCAGAAATAGTGAATGGGGCGGGCCACGGGCGACAGCGCCTCCGGTTCGTACTGGTAGCCGGCTCCGTCGTTGACCACGATGAAGGCATCCGACTCAAATTCAGAATCCGGCGCGATCCGGGGGATGAACCATGCCGGATGCATGTCCGCGTACTTATCTTTGCCCGCCAGCGGCAGGTCGCACGGCGTCAGATGAAATGGTTGCGGGGGATCGAGGGCCAGACGATTAAATGTCTCCGGCAGGGCCCAGATGCGCGCAGAAGAGGACGTGGAGAAGGCTCCCACTTTCTTCCCTGCCGCGGGCGGATTGAACACGTCCACCAGCAGGCGCAGGTCGCGCAGTTCGGTCGACGACACGGGGGGAAAAGCGCGGAACGGGATCAGAATTTCGAAGGTGTACCCGGCTTGATCGTTGCTCGGGCCAAACCACATGCGCGGGCGATCGAGCGGCTTGAGCGGGAACATTGCCTCCGCAATGCTGGCTTGCGAAACGTTGGATCCTTCGCCGAAGTAGCGGGCGAGGATCTGATCGTAAGCCGGCACTGCGAAGGATTCGAGCACATGGTCGGGTGCGAGGATCCACTGACGCAGGAAGAGCCGCTTGAAATAGGCGCGATAGGGCGCCTGTTTTTCGGCCCAGGCGCGACAACGTTTTTCCGCAGGCGAGGCCGAGGGAGCGGCGGGCGTGTCTCCAGCCTGGTTTTGCGCCCACTTGGCGCAGGAATCGGCGCCCTTGGGTAGCGTAACTTCCACAAACTGATTTCCCCATCCAAGCGGCGGCAGTTCGGGATCTTTGCCGTCAGCGAGCCAGACTTCGACGTGATCGGCCTCGAGAATGTCATTGTCGCTTTGCGGAAAAGCCGGGGCTCGACCATCCACTTCGCCCACAATCAGCAGGCCCTCCGCGACAGTCTGAAGCCAGATCTTTCCGTGGCGGGCGCCTTCGCCATGCGGGATCAGCGTGAGATCGGCGGGGCGTCCGGTGTAGGGAGTGACCGGCATGCCGAGGCTGCCTCCCAG
>Ga0209698_10003966_pt1 | contig 16360 bp, 14 predicted proteins | sample LitLauG_LLR_2012_FD_187203 | JGI IMG/M metagenome (GOLD analysis project Ga0209698, IMG submission 187203) | Freshwater sediment microbial communities from Pennsylvania, USA - Little Laurel Run_MetaG_LLR_2012 (SPAdes) (version 2) | ecosystem: Environmental > Aquatic > Freshwater > Creek >...
TGCAACATCATTTTTCTCTTGACTTCATTTTTCATTGACTCTATACATTCAATCAGTTGCAACTGAAGACCGTTGCATAGTCCATGAACAATGGAAAGGGAGAATAGATCAATGGCAACCAAGAAGAAGGCAGCAAAGAAGAAAAAGAAACACTAGAAGTCGGGTTCAAAAAGGCAAATGGGGGACGCCAAAAGCGTCCCCTAAGTTTTTACGGCGGGTTTAAGACGTTCCCCTTGCACGCCCTATCACAATTCCCCCCAACGACGAGAAGCCTGCATCCCGGCGACGGGCCTAACGACTCACGCCGTGGCGCGACCCTAGTTTGTCGCAGCCTTCTTCGCGGTCGACGCAGTGGGAAGAGGCTTCTCTGTGGCGGGGCAGAGGTTGCGATAGGGGCAAAAACGGCAATGGTAGCCGGGCTTCGGGTCGAACTGCCCAGCGTCGATTCGATCGGCCACATCTTGAACCTTCGCCTTCGCGGCTTCCAGTTGCAGCTTGCCGCGAGTGCTCGTCACGGCCTGGTTTTCTTCCAGGTTGTAGAAGACGAGCCGGTCGGCCTGGTATCCCCACTTCTCTCGCGCAGCCATGGCATAGATGGAGAGCTGCAGGCTGTCGTCGGCATCTTCCTGAGCGCGGGGCTTGCCGGTCTTGTAGTCGATGATGGCGACGCGGCCATCCCCGAGATCATCGATTCGGTCGATGCGACCGGCCACCGAGGCTTTCCCAACTCGTACCTCGAAGTGCTCCTCCGTATGGAGCACCTTCGCTGACGGCCCCCGCCGGAGGACGGCCAGGAAGTCTCGCAACTGCTGCAGTCCCTGCTGCTCGTAAAGTTCCCACTGATAGGGATCGTCGATCACCGATTGTGCAAGATCGGCGCGAAACAAATCGATAAGTTCCGTATCGGCCAGAGGTCGCTCCAGACGCACGGAATCGAAATACGTGCGCAGCACCCGATGCATGGTCGCCCCGTACTGCATCGCGGCGGGCACGTCCCGAGGAATTCGCCATTCGCGCTCCAGCTTGAACTGTAACGGACAGATCTCGTAGCTCTCGACGGCAGTAGCACTCAAGCGATTCAGAGGGAAGGCGGGGGGCAGCGCGAGCCATTCGGCGGTCCGGGAGGTGAAGTCAGCCGCGGGAGCTGCGCTGCCGAAGAGGTCGGTCTGAAACTCACGCGGGGGACGCTGGCTCAGCCATCGTCTCAGTGTAGGGTCTTTGAGCAACTCGCGGGTTAGTCCCGGGGGCGTCTTGTCTTTGCCGATGCCCTGTTTGCCGTAGAGCGTAAGAGAGTCGCGGGAGCGAGTCATCGCCACGTAGAAGAGGCGACGCTCTTCCTGCTCATGCAAAGCTTTGCCATCCCCTTCCCCGAGGGAATCGGGGTCGCGCAGGTCCTGCGGAAAGTCGACCAGCGGTTCCTTGTAAGACGACGGGAAGGAATTCGAGGTCGCCCGGATGACAAAAACGTGGGAGAACTCGAGTCCCTTGGCTGCGTGAGCGGTCATGAGATGGACCGCATCCTGCTCCTTGGACTGCAGGCACACTGCGCCGCGCGCCTCGCGGAAGTAGCGCAAGTAGTCAAGCAGTTCCCCGATGTCCCCTGTCCGGGTAAGCGGCTTTTTCTCCCAGTCCTGAACGAACTTAAGGACGGCTTCCAGCGGCGGGGAGTCCGGGTCGAAACCGAACTGGCGCACAATAATGTCCAGCGCCCCTCGACTCTTCGCACCGGTCCGGCGTATCTCATCCCGGGTCTCCTGGAGGACATCGAGCACCGCGAGACCGCCTTCGATCTGGCTCAACAGCGACGCCATGGTCACATGTCGCCCATCGGGCTGATCGCGGGGAATCGCACGCATCGCGGCGCGGAATTTCCCGGGATCAATAGTGAATCCCGGGAGCGCCGCGACCCGCAGCAGGCTGGCTGCATCCCCAGCAGAGTCCACCGCCCCCGGGCACGCCAGCAGATCGCGTACCTCGGGCGTATCCATCACGTCCATGTTCTCGATCACGAAAGGGATGCCCTTTTCCCCAAGTTCGCGCGCGACCTCATCACGATGGAAATGGGAGCGGTAGAGCACCGCGAAGTCGCTCCAGCGAGCGCGGAGGTGCCGGCGCTTCTCTTCGATCATCGAGACAATGTCGGCCGACTCAAAGTCCTTGGCAGCGAGCGGAACAACCTCGACGGGGACGCCGGGTAACGGCTTCCCTTCCGCAAGAGCTCTGTCCTCGCGCGCTGACTTCAAGGGCGAGCGCCGGTAGGCAGGGGGTGAGGCTTTGCCCCTGATTGATCGCGAATCCGGGGCGAAGACCGGAGGGTTCCTGTCGATCAACGCGAACGAACACTGCAAAATGGGCGTTGTCGAGCGTTGGTTCTTTTCGAGCACAACCAGCTTCGCGCTGGGAAAATACCGGTGAAACAGTCCAAACGCAGCGCTGGAAGCCCCACGAAAGCGGTAGATCGCCTGATCCGGATCCCCGGCGGCGAAAACGTTGCGCTCTTCCCCCGCCAGGGACGACAGGATCTTGACCTGGGCAAAGTTGGCATCCTGGAATTCATCAACCAGTATGAAGCTCGCCCGCTGCTGCTCCCGTGCCAGCAACGAAGCGTCCTGCTGAAGCAACGCGAACGCGCCTGTGATCATGTGGCTGAAGGTGCCAAGATTCCCGTCCTGCAGCATCCGTTCCACGGTTGCGAAAACGGCAGCGATTTCGCGACACCGGCCAAGGGTCTCTTCGTCGGTGACGGAGTCGGCGTCTTTGGACTTGGTTACGCGGGGAATGGGTAGTTCGCCGCGCTCGAGGCGCTGTACGTACTCCGCATACCTCTCTGGACCCACCAGTTCGTCGTGGCAGCGCCGCATGAAGTCGAGCAGATCGTCGAGGAACTGGGCCACGTTCGCGGCACGCACAAAGTAGTTCAGATGGAGGTCGCGCAGGCGCTTACGCAGGAAGATCCACAAGTCCTTGTCGTCCAGCAGGTCGAAGCCCTTAGCGTTCGCTTTTAGGAGCTCAAAACAGTAGGCATGAAAGGTGGTGGCGCGCAGCCCGGAGAGATCCAACCCCCGCAGTTCGGCCTGCACCCTGTCCCGCATTTCCTGCGCGGCGTTGTCGGTATAGGTCAAGGCGAGGATTTCGTTCGGGCGCGCATGACCTTCGCGGATAAGGCTGGAGATTCGGCGGGTTAGAACTGTCGTTTTGCCCGTGCCGGCGCCGGCGACGACCAGCATCGGCCCCGAAACATGCTCGATAGCTTCGCACTGGCGCTCGTCAGGAGTGATCAAACTGGAGCGGGACGTGGACTTCGACGCCATTGACCGGAGCATAGCAGAGGTAGTTGTGGATGTCCCTGTGCGAATCTGTGTCTTATTCGGACAACTCGGACAGCGCGATGGCGGTGGCTGCGATGGCCGCAGTCTCAGCTCGCAGAATGGTACTTCCCAGCGACGCAGACGTCCAACCGGCTTGCAGAAACAGCGCGACTTCTTCCTCGGTCCAACCGCCTTCAGGACCGACGGCTAGCAGCAGATCGCGCGACGGGGAGTGCGATTGCAGCGCATCTTTGAGCGCAAGTTGTCGCTCCGACTCAGCCAGCAAGATTCGGGCGGAGGCCGTCAAAACCAACGCCTCGTTGAGTCTTACCGGCAGCAGCACCTCGGGAGGCGTCGAGCGACGCGATTGTTCAGCCGCCTGGCGCACGATGCGCTCCCAGCGTTCCACGCGTTTGGTAGCTGTCGCCGCCAGGTGAGCGTCAGTCCTTCGCGCCTGCAAGGGGATGATCCGAGCCACCCCCATTTCCGTGCACTTCTCGATGGCCCATTCCATCCGGTCAAACTTGAAGATTGCCAGCAGGAGGGTGATGGTCGGGACTTCTACCGGCGGCATCTCGTCGCCCAGCTCGAATTCGACACGCTGGTCCGTCACCTTGGTGATACGGCCGCGGCGTACGGTGGCCCCGGCGGCGATATCGAATTCCTGCCCGACCCGCGCCCGCAGCACTCGCACAAGATGCTCTGCGTGCGCTCCCACCAGCGCAGCGTGATTCCCGGAAGATTCGTCGGCGATCCAGCGGCGGCGGGTCATGAGTTGGGAATCGGGACGTTCGAGGCAGGGCACTCGACAAGGCAAGCGACCCAGCGCCACGTGCAACTTCGACAGTCCGCGCAACCGGCCAGCGCTATCCGAAGATGTCCTTCATCTTCTCGACCAGCGTGCTGCGCTGTGGCTTGTTCTCGACATGGGTCAGCCCGTCGAGCTCCTGCAGCAGTTCGCGCTGGCGCTTGTTGAGCTTGCCCGGCGTCTGCACCTGAACTTCGACAAACAAATCGCCCTTCCCTCGACTGTTGAGCACTGGGACGCCCTTGTTCTTTAGGCGGAAGGTCGTTCCCGACTGCGTACCTTCGGGAATTTTCAGAGCTTGCTCTCCTTCCAGGGTAGGCACTCGAATCTCAGTACCCAGCGCCGCCTGCGTAAAGGAAACCGGGATCACACAGTGCAGGTCGTTGCCTTCGCGCGCGAAGAATGCATGCTCCTTTACGTGTAGGACCACGTAGAGATCGCCCGCCGGCCCTCCAAAAGCTCCCGCTTCGCCGTATCCGGTGAATCGGATTCGAGTCCCGTCTTCGACGCCTGCGGGGACTTTTGCCTCCACGGTCCGCTGCCGCAGCACTCTCCCCTCGCCCTTGCATTTGGGACAGGGGTCGGTGATTACACTTCCCACCCCCTGACAGGTCGGGCAAGTACGCGCCATGGAGAAAAATCCCTGCTGATACCGCACCTGCCCTCGGCCCTGGCAGGAGCGGCAGGACACCGCGGACTTTCCCGGCGCGGCCCCGGAACCGGAGCAATCTTCGCAGGCTTCGTGACGGCGGACCGTGACCTGGGTCTCCGTGCCGAAGACGGCTTCTTCGAACTGAAGCGTGAGATCTTCGCGCAGATCCGGACCACGTTGCGCGCGCGTGCGGCGCCGGCCGCCCCCGGTCGCCCCACCGAAAATGTCCCCGAAACCAAAGAACTCGCCAAAGATGTCGCTGAGGTCCTGGAACGCATTGGGGTCGAATCCTCCCGCCCCGCCCCCAGCGGAACTCGCCACGCCCGCGTGTCCGAAGCGGTCGTACATCGAGCGCTTTTCGCCGTCGATCAGGACGGCATAGGCTTCGGTAACTTCCCTGAATTTTTCTTCGGCGTCCGGATTGTTCGGGTTACGGTCCGGGTGGTACTGCATCGCAAGCTTGCGATACGCGCTCTTCACCTCCTGGTCTGTGCAGGTGCGCGTGACACCCAGTACCTCGTAGTAGTCGCGTTTGCCGTTACTGGTCAGAATGGCTTTCTCCCCGCTAGTCCAAAACCGTTGTGACGACGGATCAGTGTTTGGAATTCCTGGCAACCCTCACCATCGCCGGGCGCAGGAGCCGATCTTTGAGCTTGTAACCGCGTTGTAGTTCATGGATCACCTGGTGGTCGGGAACCTCGGTGGTCTCTACCATCTCGATGGCCTCGTGCACGTGCGGGTCGAACAACTCGCCCTTTGCCGGCACAGCTCGAACCCCGAGTTTGGTAAGTGCATCCTGCAATTGCTTGTAAATAAGTTCGACCCCGCCCCGGAACTCGTTGAGCTGGGTCGCGGGAGCTTGCAGGGCCCGTTCGAAACTGTCGAACGCCGGCAGCAAGGCCTTGATCGCATCTGCGGTCGCGAAATCCCGGAACTCCTGCTGCTCGCGGGCGGCACGCTTGCGGGCGTTTTCAAACTCTGCCTGGAGCCTGGCCAGTCGGTCCAGCAGCGTGTCTCTCTCGACTTTGAGCTTCTGCAGTTCGGTTTCCGTCGCAGCTGCGCCTTCCGACGCATTTGCGGACGCGCTCCCGCCTTCGTCTCCTTCGTCGGAGGCGGGAAGTTCGTGCTCAAGATCGAGCTCCTGCGGATCTACCTGTGACTTTCCGTTTGTCTTTGCCATAAGACTGCCTATTCTGATTCGTTGAGGATCTTGTCGAAGAGCCGCGCGATGTAAGAAACGGCGGTCATTGTGTGCTGGTAGTCGATGCGGGTTGGTCCGATCACCGCGAGCGATCCCATCACCTCATTGCCTACGCGCGCTGGCGCACCGATCAGCACGAAATTGCTCATCGAGGGTAGCGCCTCATCCAGCCCAATCACCACTCGCACTGCCTCTTGCTTGGTGTCAAGGTAGGCGCTCAACAGTTTGACAATCTTCCCTTTCTCTTCCAGTGTCTTCAGCATGTCCTGCAGGCGTTGCCGGTCCTGCTCGTTGGCAACCAGGTTGGATGCTCCTTCCACGAAGACCGCCTCCGTACCCGGTTCGGCGGTAAGAGCTCCCTGTTTATACAGCTGCTCGAGCGACTGCATCAGGCGGTCGTACTCGCTACGCTCCTGTTCGATGCGGTGCTGCAGCTCGGCGCGCAAACTATCCATGGTCCAGCCGCGGAAGTTCTCGTTGATATAGCGCGCGGCCACATCCAGGTCCGCTTGCGAGATGTCCAGGCGCAACACGCGATCCCGTACCAACCCCGACCGCGTAACCACCACCGCCAGCACCTTCTGATCAGCGAGGCGTGAAAAATACACGTGCTCCAGCGCGTTCTTTGGGCCGGTGGCGGCGATCGCTACTCCCACATTGCGGGAAACCAGGGACAGCACACGCGACGTCCGCTCCATGAACTCCTCGACGTCGGTGATGCCGGTCAGCGAATCATGGATGATGTTCTCATCCTCGTGCGACAGGTGCGCCTCGCCGCTGATCTGCTCCACGTAGTAGCGGTACGCCTCCGTCGTCGGGATGCGCCCCGCCGAGGTGTGAGGCTGTTCCAGATACCCAGCATCGGAAAGGTCAGCCATCACGTTGCGAATCGTAGCCGCACTCAGGCCCTCCGGGTTCGAACGTGACAGAACGCGCGACCCCACCGGCTCACCCGTGGCGATGAACGTCTCCACAATCGCGGTAAGAATCTCGCGTTCCCGATGACCAATCGATCCAGACGGCGCCATTATCCTTCTTCTTGTATCACCTTGCGCGCGGGGCCGGAAGTCACCTTCGCAGCCCTAGCCTGATTCGCCCATCTAACCACTTTAGATGCATTAACTTAGATAACGATTCAGCACGAATCCTTCACTTCGATTTTAGGAACTTGAGCGAATCACTGTCAAGTATTGATCTGCCCGAGAAGTGGACCGCCCATTAACCCCTTTCCCCTCCTGACAGAGCCATTTGCGATATGCTGACAAGCCGCTTGCATTGTCCGCGCTCGGGCTCAAGGCAATCGTGAAACGAAAACTCCACGTGGCCGTGATTGGTGCTGGTGCTTTCGGCGGATGGACCGCCCTTTATCTCCTACGCCGAGGCGCAAAGGTCACTCTGGTTGACGCCTGGGGACCAGGTAATTCCCGAGCCTCCTCTGGCGGAGAAACACGAGTCATCCGTGGCACCTACGGACCCGATCAGCCCTACACCGCCATGGCGTCTCGCGCCCTGAAGTTGTGGCGCGAGAACGAGCGCCGGTGGAAGACCCAATTTCTCCATCGCATCGGAGTCCTTTGGATGGCGGCCGGTGGCGATGACATCTGGGAGCGCGGCTCGATCGAACAACTGAAAGATGCCAATATCCGGTTTCAACGTCTGTCGACTCGTGATCTGACCAAGCGTTGGCCGCAAGTCAACTTTGCAGGGGTCGAGTGGGGAGTCTTCGAGCCCGACAGCGGATTCCTGACCGCCCGAGTTGCCTGTCGCAGGGTGGTCGAGGGCTTCATCGCCGAGGGTGGAGAGTATCGGCAGGCAGCGGTGCTGGGGAGCGGATTGGACTCCGGCCCCTGGAAGACTACTGAGCTGTCCGACGGATCGCAACTCAGAGCCGACCGCTGCGTCTTCGCCTGCGGGCCATGGATGGGCCGCCTTTTTCCTCAGACCATCGGGAGCAAAATTCAAGCGACCCGGCAGGACGTGTTTTTCTTCGGCCCTCCACCCGGCGACTCTCACTTCGACGAGCGGCACTTGCCGGTGTGGGCCGACCATCGCGGGCGCTTCATGTACGGCATCCCCGGCAACGAGGGTCGCGGATTCAAGATCGCCGACGACACGCGTGGGCCGACCTTCGATCCCACCGCGGGCGAGCGCGTTATTGACGAAGAACGCCTGCGATTGGCTCGGGACTACATGGCATTCCGCTTCCCCGGAATGAAGGATGCGCCATTGGTCGAAACTCGGGTCTGCCAATACGAACAGACTCCCGACAGCCATTTCTTGATCGATCGTCATCCCGCGGCCGAAAATGTGTGGCTGTTGGGCGGAGGATCAGGACATGGATTCAAGCATGGACCCGCGCTCGGCGAGATGGTCGCCGGAATGGTGCTGGAGGAACGAGAACGGGAACCTTGCTGGAGACTGGATCGCTTCTCCGGAACAGCGTGATCCGCATACCTGGTGTCGCGAAGGCGCCCTACTGAATCTGGATCACGGGCTCGGCGGCGCCCGCCCGAATCTCGTCCACCCGTGCGATCACCCTGCGGGCAAACTCGTAAAGCGATTTGGCATGCGGCGAGTTCTCCCCTTGGAGCACAGCCGGATTCCCCGTGTCGCCCGACTTACGAAGCTCGGGGTCCAGCTGGATCGCGCCCAGGAAGGGTACATTAAACTGCTGTGCGGTTCTCTCCGCACCGCCGCGGGAGAAAATGTCCGTCTCATGGCCGCAGTGTTCGCAAACGAAGAAGCTCATGTTCTCGACCACGCCAATCAGGTCCACTTTCATTTGGCGGAACATCTCGATAGCCTTGCGTCCGTCCTGTAGCGACACATCCGACGGTGTGGAGACTACGATCGCACCCGTGAGCGGCACTGTCTGAATGAGTGACAAGGCAACATCGCCCGTCCCCGGCGGCAGGTCAATGACCAGATAGTCGAGCTGTCCCCACTCGACCGATCCCAGGAACTGCCGAATGATCTGGTGCAGCATCGGGCCGCGCCAGATAATGGGTTTGTCGCCCGGGTTCAGGAGCCCGACCGAGATGACCTTCAAGCCAAAAGCGTGAATCGGTTCGATGCGCTCCTTTCCAGTGGCCTTCGGCTGCGCATTCGTGCCCAGCATCAGGGGAACGTTGGGACCGTAAACATCAGCGTCTAGCAAGCCAACCTTGTAGCCCAGCTTGCCCAGCGCCACCGCGAGATTCACCGAGAGCGTGGTCTTCCCCACTCCGCCCTTGCCGGAACCAACCGCGATGATGTTGGAAACGCCGGGCAATGGTTGCGGAGACGGCGGCTGCTGACCAGGTTGCGCGTGCGTGTGGCTCAAGGGATCACCTTCCAGACCGGCCGTGGAAGAAGGCCGAAACATCGATTATACAAGTGTCACGCGCGGGTGTGACGAACCCCGGCCACCGCTGATTGCAGCCTTCCCTCGGCAGATCGCCGTCCGCCATCGCTACACCGCGAGATAGCCACCATCCACCGCCAGGGCCGCGCCCGTTACCCACGCAGACTCGTCACTGGCAAGGTAGACTGCCATCCCGGCCATGTCTTCCGGTTGGCCCAGTCGGCCGGCCGGATGCACCGAAACCCGCTCCCGCCGCACCGCCTCCGGATCCGCAGCCCTGCGCATGACTTCTGCCGTCAGATCGGTCTCGACAAACGACGGGCAGATGGCGTTGACCCGAATGTTTTCGTGTCCATGATCGATAGCCATACATTTGGTTAGCAGAATCGTGGCTCCCTTCGAGGCGGCATATGCCGCGCGGTTACGCGCGCCGTTGATTCCGAGCACCGAGGCTACGTTAATGATCGACCCTCCGCCCGACTTGCGCATGTGGGGCAGGGCCGATCGCGAAAGCATCCAGAGGCCCCGCACGTTGATGCCGAAGGTTTCGTCCCATTGCTCTTCAGTAATCTGCTCCGCCGTCCCGATATGCAGAATTCCGGCGTTGTTCACCAGCACGTTGAGCCCGCCGAGGCGAGTCGTGGTCTCGGCAAGAACACGATCAATGTCGCCCTGTTTTGACACGTCTGCGGCCAGGACCAGCGGTGAACCGCCTGCTTCCTCCGCGACCAATTCGAGGGGTTCCGTGCGCCGCCCGGCCAGCGCGAGCTGTGCGCCTTCGCGGGCAAACGCCAGTGCAATGGCGCGGCCAATGCCGGTACCAGCGCCGGTGATGAGAGCTATTTTGTTTTCGAGGCGAGACACGGCCACTAATCTACCAGCCGTGCAAACAAAAACGCAGGTCCTTCCGTCCGCAGACTCAATACCCGCCGCCTTCGAGCTGCACCTTGCCGCGAAACATCCGGTAGATGAAGACGAAGTACCCGACGGAGAGAATCATTCCTAGCGTCCACCACACCAGGCCGACGCTCAGGCCGTGATGCCCCGCCGCGGCGTTGTAAATGGTCAGGCTGTTGCTGGGATCGGTGCTGGCAGGCAGCACCACCGGGTACAGCGCAAAGACCGCGCCCACCAACATCCCGGTGATGTAGACACAGGAAGCTAGAAAGGCGTGCAACTCCTTCCCTTTTCGCGTCCACGATGACATCAGGACCAGGCTGCCGAACACCACGATCGGGATCAGGAACCCGATCGGATACGCGAGATAGTTCGCCTTGATCGACGGCCGCACGAACCAGGTCGCAATCAAGCTGATCACCGTCAATGCCAGTTGCGCGGGCCACACGATCAGGGCCGCGTTGCGGGCGCGCTGGCCAAGTTCGCCATCGGTCTTGAGCGCTACGTAAAGAGCTCCGTGCGCCGTCAGCGTCACCAGGGCGACGACACCCGCCATCACCGTGTACCAGTCGAGGATGCCGGGATGCGGCCCTAGCTGAAAATCTGTCCACAACGGCTCGAAAAAATAATGGTCCGCGCCTAGAGGCACACCCCGGATCACGTTGCCCAACGCGGCCCCGAAGAAGACTGCCAGCAGCGCGCTCGAAACGCAGAACACCGCATCGAAGAAGCCCAGCCAGACCCGGTTCTCCATGTGCGCGCGCAGTTCGATCCCGATACCCCGCAGCATAAGCAGCCACAGCACCATCATGAGCGGGAGGTAGAATCCGCTGAACGCCGACGCGTAGAGCTGGGGATATGCGAAATAAAGTGTTCCCCCTGCAGCCAAGAGCCAGACTTCGTTTCCATCCCACACCGGCCCGATCGATCGCAGCACCTTGCGCCGATCCTCGTTGGTCTTGCCCACCAGCAGGTAGATGATGCCCGCCCCCAGGTCAAACCCGTCGAGCACTACGTAGGCCGCGATCATCACCGCGACAATGACAAACCAGACTGTTTCCATCGAAGACCTCTAGTGAGCGGTCCCAGGCGACGTGACCGGGCCGTTTTCGATCTCGCGCCGCACCAGGAAGATGAACAGAATCCCCAGTACCGTGTACATCCCAAGGAATCCCAGCAGAGTGAACGTGCCATTCCCCGCCGACACCAGCTTGGAATAGCCGTCCGCCGTCCGCATCAGGCCATAGACCAGCCAGGGCTGGCGGCCAATCTCGGCCGTCATCCATCCCGCCGTGTTGGCAATGTAGGGGAACGGCAGGCTGAGCAAAAGAATCCAAAGCATCCAGTTCGCGTCGAACAGCTTGCCGCGCCACAAGAGCACGGCCGCGACCAGCATCACCGCGATGAAGACCGTCCCCAGACCCACCATGATGTGATAGCTGTAGTAGAGCAGCGGGATGTTGTCGGGCCAGGTATCCGGCGGAAATGCATTCAGCCCTCTCACCTCCGCTTCCCACGCCCGGTACGTCAGGAAACTAAGCATCTTGGGGAAGACCAGTGGATTGTCAATCTTCTTTTCGGGCACATTGGGCTGGCCCACGATGATCAACGGCGCTCCCGGCCCGCCCTCGAACAAAGCCTCCATGGCCGCCAGGGTAGCCGGCTGATTCTGGGCAATCATTCGCCCCTGACCGTCCCCAGTGGGGAACAACTGGAGGATCGAAAAGATGACGCCGCTGAGAACTCCGACGCGAACAAAAATCCTCCCATGTTCCCGGAATTGCCCCCACAGCAGGTAGAACGCCCCCACCGACGCCATCACAAACGAACCCGTGATTACCGCGCCGCTCATGTTGTGGGCATACTGCCACCACGCCCACGGGTTCAGCACCAGTTGCCAGAAGCTGCTCAACTGCACCGAACCATCAGCCGATGTCGAGTACCCCACGGGATGCTGCATCCAGGCGTCGGTCGCGACAATGAAGAACCCCGACAACCACGAACCCAGAAACACCGCCACCGCCGACCACCAGTGCGCCCTCGGACTAAGCCGTTTCTCCCCATAGAGAAACAGCCCAAGAAACGCCGATTCCAGGAAGAAGGCAAACATGCCCTCCATCCCCAGCGTCTGGCCGATCACTCCGCCCGCGAAGCGGGAGAAATGAGACCAGTTCGTGCCGAACTGAAACTCCATGGGAATTCCAGTCACCACTCCCAGCACGAAGTTGATGCCGAAGATACGCGTCCAGAATCGTGCCGCCTGGTTGTAGATTTCGTCGTTGCGGCGAAGCGCCAGGGTCTTCAGAACCACGATCAAAGGCGCCAGCCCCATCGTCAACTGGGGAAATAGATAGTGAAAGGTGATGGTGAATGCGAAATGCAGGCGGTGAATCAGGAGTGCGCTGTCCATAGTCGCAATCTCGCTGTGCTCCTTGACGGAGCATTATGCTGGGCCTGGCAACGTACCCGATGTGACGAAGATCACACCGATCCGGCTATGAGTGCTTGTTCCTCTCGCGGCGCTCCGTTTCCGCGCGCCATATCTCCCGCCGGCGTCCCGCGTCGTCGAACCGCCGCCGTTGCTCTTCCGTCTCCGGAATCACGCCAGGCACCGGTACGCGGCCACCCTTGCCGTCCACGGCCACAAACGTCAGGTGAGCGGACGCCACGTGCAGGCGCTTGCCCTGAATGTAGTTTTCCACCCACACCTTGACCCCCACTTCCATTGAGGTCCGGAATACCCGGTTCACCGACGATCGCAAAACGACCAAGGACCCTACATGCACGGCAACGAGGAAGTCGATGTGGTCCACCGACGCCGTGACCACGTAACTGCGCGAGTGGCGATGCGCAGCCATCGCCCCGGCCAGATCGATCCAGTGCATCAGACGTCCGCCCAGCAACGCACCCAGTGGGTTGGCGTCGTTCGGCAAAACAATTTCCGACATCTCAGATTGCGACTCATCCACCGGGCGCGGTGCCAGCACATCAGGTTCGTTCATGAAGGTCTTTCACTCTGGGGTTGTGAGCAGACATTGTACTCAGCGAATCAGGAACTTGTCAGCGTGATCGCCACCCGTCTCAGGCGGCCGCTCGCGCAATCGCAGCCCAGTGGTGTAGTAATCTGGTTTTTCCCAATATCAACAAATTCCGAGCCGAGAAACCCTATGGACCGCGTCGCAATGCTCCAAGAGATCCTTTCCCAAAACCCAGACGACGCTTTCGCCCGCTACGGCCTCGCGCTGGAGCATTCTAATCGGGGCAACGTTGAGGTCGCCCTGGAGGAGTTCAGCAAGCTTCTGTCTGCTCATCCGGACTACACCGCCGGATATTTCATGGCGGCGCAGACTCTGGCTCGGGCCGATCGCACCGACGAGGCCCGAAAAATGCTGGCCGACGGCGTCGCGTCCGCAAAACGTACCGCCAATGCGCACGCGCAGTCGGAGATGGAAGCGATGCTCGCCGATTTGGGGTAGCGCTACTCGGTGGGCTTGGCGAGTCGCAGCATGGCCCGCTCCACGATCCCGGGGAAAAGCTGGTACAGCTTGATGACCGGAATCATGGTCCACGGAACGACTATTTCCCTTCGTCCCCGGCGGTACCCCTTCAGCGTCGCGCGCGCCACGTGCTCCACGGTGATTCCACGCACGCCCTCCGGCCGAACCCTCTTGAGTTCTTTGCCACGCAAGGCATTCGCGCTGAACTCCGTCCGCACGTAGCCCGGACAGACGGTCAACACGTTGATATTCCGTTTCCTGAGTTCGATCCGGGCAGCTTTCCCCATCGCATTCATGGCGAATTTACTTCCCGAATAGGCCGCGCCGTACGGCAACGGCAGGTGACCTGCGACACTGGAAATGTTGATAATCGTGCCCGAAGCCTGTGCTTTCATTACCGGGATCACGGCCTGCATCGCTGATAGCGTGCCGAAGAGGTTCGTCTCAAACAGATCCCGGCACGCGGCCATGTCCATTTGCGCCACGGAATCGATCAGCCCGTGGCCCGCGTTGTTGACCCAGATGTCGATGCGCCCGAAGTGGTGCAAGGTTAGCCCGATTACGCGGTCAATCTCTTCGCGGTTGCGCACGTCGCATGACATTGCCAGCGTCTGCTCAAGATGGCCGATGCGCGTGCGGGCTGTTTCCGCCCGGCCGGAGTCCCTTGATAGCAGCACGACCTTGGCTCCGTGGTCTGCGAAGATCTTCGCAATGCCCTCGCCGATTCCCATCGACGCCCCGGTCACGACCGCGATTTTTCCGGTGATTTCCATCCCTGGCTTTTAGTTGCCGCCCGGTCAGAAGTCAAGCTCGCCCCTGTACAATTCCGACGCGGTCATTTTTCATCCGGGCCGCCGATCGCTGGAGGTTTCGTGGGCTTTCTGCTCCCTCTATTCCCCCTGGACCTGGTCCTTCTTCCCGGCACACCGCTGCCGCTCCACATTTTTGAACCGCGCTACAAGGAAATGATTGGTGAATGCCTGGAGCAGAAGAAGGTATTCGGCGTGCTCCGGGTGCAGGGTGGAGGCTTGGCGGATGTTGGATGCACCGCCGAAATCGTTGCCGTCACCAAGACCTATGACGACGGCCGAATGGACATCGTGACCCAGGGCCGCCAGCGCTTCGAATTGCTTGCGGTCAATCAGGAACGTGCGTTCTTGCGGGGCGAAATTCTGTATCTCCCCGACGAAGTTCACCCCCCCACCGCCGACGAGACCGCCCGCGCCATCGACCTGCATAAGCGAATCTTAGCGCTCGCCAACGCGGAACAGGATCTTCCCGATAGCGACGACTCGCCCCTTTCTTACCACCTGGCCGGATCCTTGCCTCTCGACCTGGATTTCAAACAAAAAATGCTCACGCTCCGATCCGAGGCTGAGCGCATGCGGACCATCATCGCGTATTTCGAAAACGTCCTTCCCTCTCTGCGCCGAGCTGTCCAGGTTCACCAAAAGGCGGGCGGCAACGGCCACGCTCACTGAGTCTTCCCGCGTCAGCCCCGCCAAAAAGGCCGTGGTCCTTGCGGGCGTATAATCACTGACAAGTTGTTTTCGGGGGTTCCCATCATGAGTTTTCCTCGCACTCTGGGTGAGCTGCGCCAGAGTCCTTTCTCTGAACCACGTTTGCGGGACCGGCGCGTCAAAGATGAGTTGCGCGAGAACCTGGTGGCGAGACTCCGTGGCAAAGAACCGGTGTTCCCGGGCATTGTCGGGTACGACGACACAGTCGTGCCGCAGATCGTAAACGCGATTCTGTCGCGCCACAACTTTATCCTGCTCGGCCTTCGCGGCCAGGCCAAGAGCCGCATCCTGCGGGCGCTCACCGGACTCCTTGATCCACACGTGCCCTACATCGCCGGATGCGAGATCCACGACAGCCCGTATTCGCCCATCTGCCGCCGTTGCCGCGACGAAATTGCCAAGCATGGCGACCAGACGCAGATTGCCTATCTGACGCCGGAACAGCGCTACGTCGAAAAACTCGCCACGCCCGACGTCACCATCGCCGACCTGATCGGCGATATCGACCCCATTAAGGCCGCGCGCGGCGGACACGAACTCAGCAGCGAGCTCACGGTCCACTACGGACTGTTGCCGCGTGCCAATCGTGGAATCTTTGCCATCAACGAATTGCCCGACCTCGCAGGCAAGATCCAGGTAGGCTTGTTCAACATCATGCAGGAAGGCGATGTCCAGATTAAGGGCTATCCGGTTCGCCTGCCTCTCGATGTCGCCATGGTGTTCAGCGCCAACCCCGAAGACTATACCGCCCGCGGGAAAATCATTACGCCCTTGAAAGACCGCATCGGGTCCGAGGTCCGAACCCATTACCCCGCGACCGTCGAGGAAGGCATCGCGATCACCGCGCAGGAAGCCTGGACGCGACGCGATGGCTACCAGTTGCACTTACCCAAGTACGTCCAGGAAGTGGTGGAGCGCATCGCTTTTGCGGCGCGTGAGGACAAGAAAATCGACAAGCGTTCGGGCGTCAGCCAGCGCTTGCCCATCTCGACGACCGAGAACGTAATCTCCAACGCCGAGCGCCGCGCCATCGCCAACGAAGAAAAGACCGTCGTACCCCGCATTAGCGACATTTATGCTGCGCTGCCGGCGATCACCGGCAAGCTGGAACTGGAGTACGAAGGAGAAATGAAA
>Ga0209698_10003967_pt1 | contig 16359 bp, 16 predicted proteins | sample LitLauG_LLR_2012_FD_187203 | JGI IMG/M metagenome (GOLD analysis project Ga0209698, IMG submission 187203) | Freshwater sediment microbial communities from Pennsylvania, USA - Little Laurel Run_MetaG_LLR_2012 (SPAdes) (version 2) | ecosystem: Environmental > Aquatic > Freshwater > Creek >...
GCCACCCCATTCGCCGGGTGGGGCGGGTGCCGTGCAGGATCCGTGCTGGGTGCGCGGGCGACCCTCGGGTGAGCTGCGGACGATCCGCGGACGATGATCTGGCAATATCGGGCAGCGACCGTCGGGGCCGCCCTCTCTCCAACCGATCGTCAACCGGATCCGCCAAGCGATGCTCGCACGCCTGCCCGCCGCCTTGCGCGGCAGCATTACCGGCCTGATCCTGGGTCTCAACACCGTACTCATCTTCTCCTGCATGATCCCGGTGGCGCTGCTCAAGCTGGTGCTGCGCGGTGCCGGCGCGCGCCGTGTCCTGGACCGGCTGCTCATGGCGCTGGCGTCCCGCTGGGTGGCCATCAACAATGGCTGGATCGCCGCCGTCGGGTCCATACGGTGGGACGTGCAGGGACTCGACGGCCTCGATCCCCAGGGCTGGTACCTCGTGTCCAGCAACCACCAGAGCTGGGTCGACATTCTCGTGCTGCAGCGCATCTTCCTCGGGCGCATCCCGTTCCTGAAGTTCTTTCTCAAGCAGGAACTGATCTGGGTGCCGGTGATCGGCCTGGCATGGTGGGCGCTGGACTTTCCCTTCATGAAACGCGGCAAGGGGCAGGGCGCGCGACTCAATGACCTGCGCACCACGCGCGAAGCCTGCGAGAAGTTCAAGCGCGTGCCCACGTCGGTGTTCAACTTTGTCGAAGGCACGCGGTTCACGGCCACCAAGCAGCAGCGCCAGAACAGCCCGTATCGCCATCTGCTCAAGCCCAAGATCGGCGGGCTGGGTGTCGCCCTGGCCACCATGGGCGAGCAGTTCGGTGCGCTGCTGGATGTCACCATCGTCTATCCGGGCGCAACGCCGCGTTTCTGGGACCTGCTGTGCGGCCGGTTGCCGGCCGTGATCGTCCGGGTCCAGCAGCGGGAAATCCCCGCCACGGTGCTCGGCAGCGATCCGGTGGGCGACAAGGCCTATCGGCAGCGCATCGGCGCCTGGGTGGAGCAGCAATGGCGTGAAAAAGACGCCCTCATCGAGACGCTGCTGCGCAGGGAAACGGGCTGAGCGCGCGGCGCGGTGCTGTGGCCGCGGCGCACCGGTAGAATGCGCCTGCTGTAGCGCAGCAAGGGCCGCGCTGCCAGAGCGACCGCGAGCGGCTTGACGGCCGATCCCGCGTTTTTTTCGCCCGTCCGGAGTGTTTCCTTGCTCGCCTGGTTTGAATCCCTGATCGACCCCTATCCCGACGCCGAGCCGGTGGTGCCCCCCAAGGGGTTCATGGCGTTCATCTGGTTCTGCACGCAGGGCTTGCGCCGGCACATCGTGGCGATGGCCTTCTTCACGGCCATCATCGGCGCCTTCGAGGCCCTCATGTTCGCGATGATGGGCCACGTGGTCGATCTCATCGGCCGATCGGAACCGGCCCGCCTGTTCGCCGACAATCGCCAGACCCTGATCCTGCTCACCGTCGTCCTGCTGGCCAGTCCGCTGGCCGTCGCGCTGCAGACCATCGTCAAGCACCAGACGCTGGCCGGCAATCTGCCCATGCTGATGCGCTGGAACTTCCATCGGCTCATGCTCGGGCAGAGCATGGGGTTCTACCAGGACGAGTTCGCGGGCCGGGTCGCGGCCAAGGTCATGCAGACCGCGCTGGCCGTGCGCGATACCTGGTTCGTTCTTACCGACATCCTGGTGTTCGTGGTCATCTATTTCGTGACCATGGCCACGGTGGTGGGCAGCTTCGACCTGCTGCTGCTCGGGCCTTTCCTGGGCTGGGTGGCACTGTATGTGGGCGCGCTCACGTATTTCGTGCCCAACCTCGCGCGGGTGGCGCGTGCGCAGGCGGACGCCCGCTCGCTGATGACCGGGCGCATCACCGATGCCTACACCAACATCTCCACGGTCAAGCTGTTCTCCCACGCCCAGCGCGAGGCCGGTTACGCGCGCTCGGCCATGCGCGAGTTCCTGGTCACGGTGAACGGCCAGATGCGACTCGTGAGCGGTTTCGAGATCGTCAACCATGCGCTCAGCGTCGTGCTCATCGCCAGCACGGCCGGCATCGCGCTGCTGCTGTGGACGCGTGGTGAGGTGGGTGTGGGCGCGGTGGCCGCTGCCACCGCGATGTCGCTGCGCCTCAACGGCATCTCGCATTGGGTCATGTGGGAGATGGCCGGCTTGTTCGAGAACGTGGGCACGGTGCAGGACGGCATCAACACCCTGGCGCGGTCGCGCGCCGTGGTCGATCGCCCGGATGCGCAGCCCCTGCGGGTGGCAAGCGGCGCCGTGCGCTTCGAGAACGTGAGTTTTTCCTATGGCGGCGAGCGGCGCGTGATCGATGGCCTCGACCTGCAGATCCGCCCCGGCGAGAAGATCGGCCTGGTCGGGCGCTCGGGCGCGGGCAAGTCGACCATCGTCAACCTGCTGCTGCGCTTTTACGACATCGACAGCGGGCGCATCCTCATCGACGGCCAGGACATCACCCACACCACGCAGGAGAGCCTGCGCGCGCAGATTGGCATGGTCACGCAGGACACCTCCTTGCTGCACCGTTCAGTGCGCGACAACATCCTGTACGGCCGGCCCGATGCCACCCAGGAGCAGATGGAGGCGGCGGCGCGCAGCGCCCGCGCCGACGAATTCATCGCGGGGCTCAAGGACGTAAAGGGCCGCCGCGGCTACGACGCCCAGGTGGGCGAGCGCGGCGTCAAGCTCTCCGGTGGCCAGCGCCAGCGCATTGCCATTGCCCGCGTAATGCTCAAGGACGCCCCCATTTTGCTGCTCGACGAGGCCACCAGCGCGCTCGATTCCGAGGTCGAGGCGGCCATACAGGAAAGCCTGGGCATCCTCATGCAGGGCAAGACAGTCGTGGCCATCGCCCACCGCCTTTCCACCATCGCGGCCATGGACCGGCTCATCGTCCTGGACGAGGGCCGGATCGTGGAGGAGGGCGACCACCAGAGCCTGCTTGCGGCCGGCGGTCTATACGCGCGGCTCTGGGCGCACCAGAGCGGGGGTTTTCTCGTCGATGAGGACGGTGAAGCGGCGGGCGGTGCGGATGTTGCTCGCGCTTCTGCCGGCAGCGGCGGCACCGCACCCGAGCGGCGCGCCTTCGCGCGCGATTCCGCCAGCGAGGATATGAGTGCCGTTTGACAAGGGTTTGTTAGTGACTACGCAAGGACACTCACATGATTCTCGGTTTACGCACCGCCATCTACCCCGTTAGCGACCTGGCCCCCAACTTCGATACCGGTAGCATGCGCTAGATGGGTGCCAACATGGCAGGATGGTGGACACGAGCAGTGCTGGCCGCCGGGCTCGCAATAACAGCGCGGTGCGCGGCCGGCGCAGCGCCGCCCGCTCCGGAACCCTTGCAGGTGCGCGTGGTGGTCGTTACCACTTTCGAATCGGAAAACGACGCTGCAGATTCGCCGGGCGAGTTCCAGAACTGGGTCCGGCATTACCCGCTGCCCGTCAAGCTGCCGTTTCCCGAGGGTCACCGGCCCCTGCGCTACAACGAACAGGATCACGTGTTGGGCATCGTCACGGGCGTGGGCAAGGCCCGGGCAGCGGCCTCGATCATGGCGCTGGGTTTGGATCCGCGTTTTGATTTGCGCAAGGCCTACTGGATCCTCGCGGGCATCGGCGGTATCGATCCAAACCGGGCGTCGCTCGGATCGGCCGCCTGGGCGCTGCACGTCGTGGACGGCGACCTCGCCTACGAGATCGACGCGCGCGAGATGCCATCCGAGTGGTCCACGGGCATCGTGGCCTACGACCGCTCGGCTCCATTCGAGCAGCCGGCGCCGCCCGTCGAATCGGACAACGGCATACTGGCCTACGCGCTCAATGCCGGGCTGGCAAACTGGGCCTACACCCTGACCCGCGAGCTGGCCCTGCCGGACGATGACAAATTGCGGGCAGCGCGCGCCCGTTACGCGGATCAGCCTAATGCGCTGCGCCCGCCCTTCGTGCTGCTGGGCGACACCTTGACGGCAGACCGTTTCTGGCTCGGCGCACGGATGACCGATTGGGCGGAAAAATGGGTGCCGTACTGGACCCGGGGCGCGGGCCAGTTCGTGACGTCCGCCGAAGAAGATTCCGCCTACCTGCTGGCGCTCACCGCTCTCGCCCGCGCCGGCCGCGTGGATCTCGCCCGGGCGCTCGACCTGCGCACCGGCAGCGACTACACCATGCCGCCCAAAGGCACGAGCGCTGCGGAGCTGCTCAAGAGTGAGGCTACGGGTAACTACGCGGCGTATAGGCCGGCGATAGAAAATGCGTATCGGGTGGGCAGCCCGGTCGTGCGAGAACTGTCAGAACACTGGCCGCGTTATGAAAAATCGGTGCCTGGGGCGAGCCCATGAGCGCTACGCAATACCCGCGGCCGTAGAGCCTTCCCTCTCCCGCGAAGCGGGAGAGGGGCCGGGGGTGAGGGTGTCAGCGAACACGGATCCTCAGCAGCCACCCTCACCCTGCCCTCTCCCGCAAGCGGGAGAGGGGCCTTAGTGGGTCGAATTGCGTCAGCTTCTCAAGCCACGCTCAAATCCACCTCGATATTCCCCCTGGTGGCGTTCGAATACGGGCACACCTGGTGCGCCGTCGCCACCAGATCCTCGGCCGCCGCGCGCGCCATCCCTGGCAGCGAAACCACCAGCTTAACGGCGATGCCGAACCCCTGGGGAATGGGGCCGATATCCACGCTGGCATCGATGCTGGCCGTTGCCGGAACGGCAATCTTCTTGAGACCGGCCACGTGCTTGATGGCACCCATGAAACACGCCGAATAGCCGGCGGCAAAGAGCTGCTCCGGATTGGTGGCGCCACCGACCCCGCCCATGGCCTTGGGGACGGCCAGCTTCACGTCGAGCAGGCCATCGTCGGTGACGGAGCGGCCGTCGCGGCCGCCGGTTGTGTGGGCGTGTGCGGTGTAGAGGACTTTGTCGAGCTTGGTCGTCATAGTTGCTCCTGTGCTCAGGGTGGTGGGACGGCGGTCCCGGAACCGGCTTTGAGGGGGCGCCGGCTGCGCTAGTTCCCGGACGGGGTACCGCCTGCCGGGGGTGGGCTGCTCTCGCCCACGTCCAACAGTACCTCGTTGCGGCGCATGAACGGCAGGGTCCAGGGCGGGTTGTAAAACGCGTAGCTGGGTTCGCCCACCGCCGTGATCTTGCGCCCGGCGAGAAAGGCGCGCAGCTCCTCGGTATGGCGGCGCAGGCTGTCCTCGCCCGCGAGCCCGGAGAACCGGATCACCGCGTAGCGCCGGCCGGGAATCTCCCGCAGCGTGACGGCGGGGTTCCGGGGCTTGGGCAGCGTGGCCAGCGTATAGCTGGCCGGCATGATGAAGCGCACCCGCCAGCGCGTGCCGTCGCCCTGCTGGGTCACGGGTGCGGTCATGGCGATCTTCTCGCTGGACTGCTCGCTGCTCTGCTGCAGCACCGGCGCCGTCATGGCCACTTTTTGCGCCGCGATGTTGTTGCCGAAGATGTAGTCGGCGATGGTGCGAAAGCCCGAATTGATGGCGCTGCTGCGCGTGCCGGAAAACTCCGCCTCGGCAACGATCATGGAAGGGTAGTCGCGCAGCTCGATGCTGTCGTGCTGTTCGACCACCCGGTACTGCGGTTGCTCCACATTGCTCATGACGGGTCCCGCCAATCCTGCGCCCAGCGCAAGCACGCCTGCAATTGCCCACCACATGGGTTGTTTCCTCACTTGGACGCCTGCCGGACCCGTGCCCGGCGCAGCGCTTCGAACGCCACCATCAGCAGCGCCCCCAGTATGGACCCTGCCAGCAGGCTGCCCCAGATCACGCGCAGGGGGTCCGACCAAAGGCGGTACAGGCCGTAGGGCAGGCCAATGAGGATCAACCACGGCGCTGGGTGCAAGGTGGCGAAAATGATCAGCAGCTTGGTCGAGCCGGCGCTGGAATGGTCCTCATTGCCCTTGCTACGCCCGCGTTCGCGCAGGGTCCGGACCAGCGTGGTGATCCAGCGCCGGATCGGACCATAAAGCAGCACGCCCATCAGGGCGCCGATCAGCAGCGCAATCGCGGGCGGGACATCGTCGTTCATGGCGTCAGCTCCTTGCACTGCAAAAAACGCATTTTCGCACCGGAATGCGGCATGTGTCTTGACCACGTGACATTATGAATTGACAACAGAACGTTACATGGGTAACGTGGCTTCGAGTAAGGGTATCGATACAAAGAAAAAAATCGAGGTGGGGTTACGAGCGGTTGAATCGTCGCCTCGATGGGTCCGCGCACTGCGGCAGCTTTTTTGAATTTCATCGTCTGTGGGCCCAGCGATGAGGGATCACGTGCGGAAATTGCACGATATTGGCCTGGTAACGCGTGATAGCTATCTAAGGAGCAAATCGATATGGCAGACGATCCAAACCGGGTCTGGCCCACCGGCCTGACGATTCCGGAGTCGGAAGAGCTACACAAGCACGTCATCGATGGCGCACGGCTGTTCTTCGCAATTGCGTTGGCCGCGCACCTCTTGGCGTATATCTATTCACCCTGGCTGCACTAACGGGAATCGACCATGAACCAAGGAAGAATCTGGTGCGTAGTAAATCCCACGGTCGGCCTGCCGCTGTTCCTGGGCACGGTGCTCGTGATTGCTCTGCTGGTCCACGCCGCAGTGCTGTCGCATACGACGTGGTTTTCCGGGTATTGGCAGGGCGGGGCGAAGAGCCACGCCACTGCGGTCGTGGCGCCGGCGCCTACCGGGGCGGTTACCCAGTAGCTCTGGCACCTCGTCGATGTACTGACGATGACCTGCAACAAGGAGCGGGTTCGATCGATCCCGCTCCTTGTTGTTCTTGAAATCGACATGTTGCAGACATGAACAAGTACAGCCAGAAGGCCATGCGCCTGTGGGCGGGATACGGCGCACGCTACCTGCCGTTTGCCGATGCGGCGAGCGAAGACCTGCCGCTGTCGCGCCTGCTGCGGCTGTCGCTGTTCCAGATTTCGGTCGGCATGGCACTCGTGCTGCTGATCGGCACGCTTAACCGCGTGATGATCGTCGAGCTGGGCGTACCGGCTTCGCTCGTGGGCATCATGATCTCCCTGCCGCTGCTGTTCGCGCCGTTTCGCGCGTTGATCGGCTTCCGCTCAGATACCCACCGCTGCCAGCTCGGCTGGAAGCGCGTGCCCTTCATCTGGAGGGGCACCATGGTCCAGTTCGGCGGCCTTGCCATCATGCCCTTCGCACTGCTCGTCCTTTCCGGCGGCGGCAATGCCAGCCAGGCACCGGTCTGGGTGGGCTGGCTGGGCGCAGGCCTGGCATTCCTGCTGGTGGGTGCAGGCCTGCACACCACGCAGACCATCGGACTGGCGCTGGCAACCGACCTCGCTCCGGTGGAGTCCCAACCCAAGGTGGTAGGACTCATGTACACCATGCTGCTGCTGGGCATGATCGCCAGCGCATTAGCTTTTGGTGCAGCCCTGGCCGATTTCACGCCCTTTCGCCTGGTGCGGGTCATCCAGGCATCGGCGGTGATCACCATCGCGCTCAACATGGTGGCCCTGTGGAAGCAGGAGGCACGCCGGCCACAGCGCGGCACGGCAGCGCCGCCGCCCGATACCAGTTTCCGCGATTCGTGGATCCGCTTTTGCCAGGGCGATAACGCCGTTCGGCGCCTGCTGGCCGTGGGTGTGGGCACCATGGCATTCAGCATGGAAGACGTGCTGCTCGAACCGTACGGGGGCCAGATCCTGCATCTCACGGTGGGTACCACCACCAAGCTCACGGCGACCCTGGCCATTGGCGGATTGCTGGGTTTTGGTCTGGCCTCGCGCGTGCTCAGCCGCGGCTACGATCCGGCGCGCATGGCGAGCAATGGCGCCATGGTGGGTGTGCCGGCCTTCCTCCTGGTGATGATCGCGGCACCCATGGAATCGGCCCTGCTGTTCGCGATGGGAACGGCGCTCATCGGCTTTGGCGGCGGCCTGTTCGGCCACGGCACGCTCACGGCCACCATGAACCACGCACCTGACAGCCAGCGCGGCCTCGCCCTGGGCGCCTGGGGCGCGGTGCAGGCCTCGGCAGCGGGGCTGGCCGTTGCGCTGGGCGGTGTGATACGCGACATCGTCGCGGCGGCGGTCGTCAACCATCCCGTGCTGCCTTCCATCGGTCCGGAGGCGACGGGCTATACGGCCGTCTATGCCCTCGAAGTTGCCCTCTTGCTGGTCACCATCGTTGCCATGATGCGGCTCCTGCGGCCCAGTCCCAACGCGGCGGCAGGCCCGGGCGCGTTTCCCATCACACCCTCGATCACGCCGGCCGTCACGCCGGCGCACGACACCCTGGCGGTACAGGAATAGGCAGCTGCTGCCGCCCGCCGCCATGGCCCTGCTCCCCATCCTTGCGTATCCCGATGCGCGCCTGCGCAGGCAGGCCCAACCGGTACGCCAGTTCGACGCCGCCCTTGCGCGGCTGATCGACGACATGTTCGAGACCATGTATGCCGCGCGCGGCATCGGTCTTGCGGCAACCCAGGTCGACGTGCATCTGCAGGTCGTCACCATCGACGTATCCGGCAAGGGCGAAGCCCCGGAGGTCTTCATCAATCCGCAGATCGTCGCGCGCCGGCGACTGGGCAAGGTCGAGGAGAGTTGCCTGTCGGTGCCCGGCGTATCGGATTTCGTCAAGCGCCACACCGTGGTCCGCGTGCACGCGCTCGACCGCACGGGCGCTCCCGTCGACCGCGAGGTAGACGGCATGCTGGCGGTCTGCCTGGGTCACGAGATCGACCACCTGCGTGGCCGGCTTTTCGTGGACCACCTCTCGCTCCTGAAGCGCTTGTGGGTCCGCCTGCGGGCTGCGCGCACCGGAACTGACCGACGCGCGTCGGCGCCGGCCGCCGCGTCGCCGGACACCACCGGAATTATCAGCCGTGCTTAGTGTTTCATTCGAGGTTCAGGTACGATCCTTCCGCCAGCGGCAGCACAGCCAGTGCAGCGGTCTAAAGCTCAATCCTAAAAAGCCAGCAGAGGTCATTCGATGATTTATGCACTTGTTCGTCTGTACGCCACCCACGACGTTGCTGCCAAGGCCTACGCCTTGCTCGAAGAATATGGCCTCAGCAAAGAGGAGAATTACATCAACCTCGTGACGCCCACCAGCGCCTCGTCGGTCGACGGGCTTGCTGCGGCTATCCGCGATGGCGGTCGCGTGCTGGCGTCCGACGCCAAGGTCATTGCCCAGAGCGTGGCGGGCGGACAGTACCTCGTCAGCCTGCACCCGCCGTTCGGCTCGGGCCGCATTTATGAAGATCTGCTGGACGAACTGGGCCCTGTCGGCACCGGCGTCGTCGAGGAGCGCGAGTACCTGGTCTGGGATGAGGCCGCGCCGTTTTCCAGCGCGTTCGGTTTCCCGGTGATCTCCAAGCCCAGCCCCTACCAGTTCATGGGTCTGCCGGCGATTGCCAAATCCGGTGCCACCACGTCCTCGTGGCTGGGCCTGGGCGAACTCGCCGACTCGAATTTCTCCGTGTTTGGCACGCCGCGCATCTCCAGCAACCCGGGGCCGTTCTCCGGCCTGTTCAAGCTGCCGCTGCTCAAGTAAGGCGGCACCGGGGCCGGCACTCGGCTCCGTGCGCCTGCGTACGGTGCATCCGCACCCATAGGTGCACTATTCCTACCCCTCAGCGGGTCAGGAGTCTGCACACGTGGAAGCAAATCAGGAAGAGTCCGTCAACGGCAAGTTCCAGTACCTCATCTTCAGTCCCAAGGGATCGGTGGAGGGCGTACTGCTCAATGTCGGCCGCAAGCCGGCGCAGATCGTCTTTGCGCGCCAGGACGCCGTCGCCCCCCGTGGTTTCACGGGATTGAAGAAGGGCCAGAGAGTCGTGGTGCAGGCCAAGCGGCAAGGTCCGTCGCCCAAGGGCGAAAGCGATCACGCGGTCTTTGGCTTCATCAGCCTGACCTCGATCGATGGCCGTAAGCCGGCCAAGCGCACAGCGGAGGCGGCTCCCGGTTTTACCGGTGTCGTAAAGCGGCTCAACTACGCACGGCACGGCGAAGCCAATGGCGTGGTGCTCGATACCGGCATATTCGTCCACACCAAGCCCGAAGGCTTTGCGGCGCTCAAGCTGAAGGTGGGTGACAAGGTCCGCGCCGATGGTGCAGCGCGCGCCTTGCAGACGGGGGGTGGTCAGGTCGTCGAGGCCACCCTGGTCAATGGCAAACGCATCCGTACCTAGGCGGCACGGTCCTCACGGCCGCGGCCGGCCTGGGGTCTCGCGCTGGGGAACCGGCGCTCAGAACAACAGGGCACGCGTGAGCGAATGCACTTCTTCCTGGGCCGACTGCAGGATGTCGGTGAGGTGCTCGTCGCCAACGGTAATGTCGATGGAGGCGATTTCCCGGCCGTTGGCCAGCCGCACCACGGGCGAAGCTACCGGCGCCAGTTCCTTGGCCAGGGCTACGGTGTCGGCCAGCGTTTCCGGTGGACTGCTCACATAGCCCTGCCAGATGGTTTCCAGGGCTTCGAGAACGGTCGATGGCAGACCCAGTGACTTGGCGACCTTCCGGTGGACGGCGATTTCGAGCGCTTCTTCACCGTCGGCCCGGTCCGGGTCGAGCAGCGCGGGAAACTCGGCGCTGCGCGATAAGAGATAGAAGTTGCCGGCGTCATGGATCAGGCCGGTAAAGAGGGCAGTCTCGGCGTCCACATGCGTTACCTTGCGCGCCAGCAGGCGGGCCAGCGCGGCGACGTGGGCTGTGTGTTCCCAGAGGTGCACCAGGAGCGCCCGGCTGCGATCGTTCTTGGGCGCGCCGGCCAGCTGGCGCACGATCAGGGCGTTGACCAGGGTCTGGACGGAACGCAGGCCGACGCGCGCAACCGCGGTGGCGACGTCCGTGATTTCGTCGCCGGATCGGCGATAGGCAACCGAATTGGCAAGGGCCACCACGCGCGCGGCGAGCAGGGGCTCGATCTTGACCAGATCCGTGGTGGCGGCGAGGTGGCCGTCCGGGTCGTCCAGCAAGCGGCGGATCTTGAGCGTGATCGCCACGCTCGCAGGGAATATGACTTCGCCCTGTTGCAGGTCGCCAACGATTTTTTCCAGCGATTGAAATCGGTTCATATCAGGCCAGCGTAGCGCCGCCGGGCCAGGGCCTATCGGGCGATAAGGCAGGGAAACTGGCCCACCACGTGAGCGATCTGCCGGTCTGCCGCGGCTCCACGGCCCGGCCGATCGCAGCCGTCTCCATGCCCCGTCGCCGGTGGCGGCTTCCAGCACACCCCGCAAGCATCACCAGCGCACGTCGAACCGGCAGTGCGCGTCGCCGGCCGCCGCGCACGCCGTTTCGCGCACGGCCGCCCGCCGGTGCACCAGCGTGCGAAACAGGTGTTCGAAGCAGGCCGCGTAAAAATCGCAGCAGGGCCCATCGGTGCGCGCCCCACGGCACAGGGGGCACCCGGCCAGCGTGAAAGATACGGGCCGCCCGCTCCGAGCGCTGAAATGGGCAGTGCCGGCGAAGGTCCACGCGTGACGCCGTATGGCCGCAACCAGTGCGCGCGCCGCCAGGGGCGCGGGCAGTATCCGCAGCAGTTTCTGTACCGGCCCGGGTATGCGCCGCGCCAAAAGATATGCGCCCGTACGAACGCCGGCGTCGCGGTTGACCCGCCGCACCTGCTCGGGTGCAAGGCGCGCCCGCAGCACCGCGTGCAGGGCCATCACGTCCTGCTCGTCCACCATGTGCTGCGGCGGATCGCGCAAGCAGCCCTCCAGGCCCGCGCTTGCGAAGATGTCGCGGCGTGTTTCGGTACCGACTTCTTCGAGCAGGGCCTCCGCCACCCGGGTGATGGCGTTGGGTCCGATGCGCCCGCGGGCCGGCACTGCCGGGACGGCAAGGCCGCCCGTGGCGCAATGCGGGGTGTGCGCCGCGGGCTGCGCGGCGGGGCTGGCGGTCGCGGTCGCCGACATGGCCCGGCTCAGGGATGATGGGCGGAAACGGCGACTTCGCCCGCCTCCTCCCGGGCCAGCAGCGCGCGCGCGTCGTCATCGTCGAAGTGCTCATGGCCGCCGCTGCAGGCGATGGCATTGGCGCCGCGCAGCGACTTGCGGCCGCGCGGCACGCTCTGGAACTCGACGATCTGCTCGCTGCTCAGCTTGCGGCTGGCGTCGAACTTGAAATCGACGTTCTTCACAGACTGCGGGCCCCAGTAGTTGACGCGTCCCAGGTCGTAGAACTTGCGCTGCACGCCGCTCTTGAGAAAGGCCTTGAGGCAACCCAGCATGTAGCGCCGCTTGGTGCCGTTGCGGATCCACGGGTATTCGAGGAAGGACTTGCGCATGTAGAAGCGCCGGTAGTTCTTCATCACGCCGTCGAGCAGTTCCGTGCGCTCCATGGCATCGGGCTTGACGATAGGCGTCACGAAGTTGTACTTCTCGAAGTCGAAGACCTCCACCTTGTCGCCCATCTCCTTGAACAGGTCGGAGAAGGGCCACGGCGTGTACATGGCCCAGTTGGCCATGTCCGGCTTCCAGTCGAGCGCCATCCGGTAGGTTTCCTCCAGCGTCTCGCGCGTCTCGTTTTCCAGACCCACGATGAACTGGGCTTCGGCCACGATGCCGTTCTGGCGCAGCAGGGCAATGGCCTTCTTGTTCTGCGCGATCGTGGTTTCCTTGTTGAAGCGCTCCAGCTTGAGCTGCGCAGCCGCCTCGGTGCCGAGCGATACATGGATGAGCCCGGCGCGCCGGTACAGCGGCAGCAGCTTCTCGTCGCGCAGGATGTCGGTGACGCGCGTATTGATGCCCCAGAGCACCGGCAGCTTGCGCCGCTCCAGTTCCTCGCAGAACTGGATGAATTTCTTGCGGTGGATGGTGGGCTCCTCGTCGGCGAGGATGAAGAACCCCACCTCGTGATCGCGCACCAGCGTCTCGATCTCGTCGACCACCTTGACCGGGTCGCGCACGCGGTAGTCGCGCCAGAACTTCCACTGCGAGCAGAAGCTGCAGGTGAACGGGCAGCCGCGTGCGAAGTTGGGAATGGCGACCCGCACGTTCATCGGGATATAGATGTACTTGTGCCACTCCAGGATGCCCCAGTCGGGCCGGATGGTGTCCAGGTCCTTGATGGTGGGCTCCGCGGGCGTGGCCACCACCGTGCTGCCGTCGGCGTACGCGATACCCGCAATGGCTTCACGCTGCGCGGGCCACGTGCCGTTCTCGATGGCGCGCACGAGGTTCACCAGTATGGCCTCGCCCTCGCCGCGCACGATCACGTCGATCCAGGGCGCCTCGGTCAGCACCTGCTGGTACATGAAGGTGCCGTGGATGCCGCCCAGCACGGTAACGGCGCCCGGGTGCAGCTCCTTGGCGATCTGCAGCAGCCGTTCGGCCTTGTAGATGGCGGGCGTGATGGCCGTGACGCCGATCAGGTCGGGCTGGTCGCGCGCGAGGCGCTCGCGCAGCGCATCCTCCGACAGGTCATTGGTCATCGCATCGATGAAACCCACGTCCGTGTACCCCGCCTGCTTGAGTGCGCCCGTCAGATAGGCAACCCAGGCCGGTGGCCAGTTGCCGGCGATTTCGGCGCCGCCCGAGTGATAGTTCGGGTGGATGAACAACACGCGCATGGCCAGACCTCCCTGATGGAACAGATGTAAACTAAACTGGACATATAAAATGTATGAGTGCAATGTACGAAGGCAGGTACAAACGCGTTTGACGCAAATCAAGCTTGTGGCCGATGCCGTCGCACCGTGACGCGACCGCCACACCCGGATTCGAGGCTGAGCACCAACAACATGGCAACTGCTGCAACGCAACCGAAAAAACCGCCTGCACCGCCCGCGCCTTTCCCGTTTTCCGCCATCGTCGGCCAGGACGAAATGAAGCTCGCGCTGCTGGCGGCCTCCGTTGATCCGGCCATCGGTGGTGTCCTCATCATCGGCGACCGCGGCACCGGCAAGTCCACCGGCGTGCGAGCGCTGGCGGCACTGCTGCCCAAGATGCGCGTGGTCGTCGGCTGCCCCTACCATTGCGCGCCCGACCGCACCGCAGGCCTGTGCAGCGCGTGCAAGGGCAGCGCGGCCAAGGCGCCCAAGAGCGTGCTCAGCCCCGTAGCGGTGGTCGATCTGCCCTTGGGTGCCACCGAAGACCGCGTGGCCGGCGCCCTGGACCTGGAGCGTGCGCTCTCGGAAGGCGTGAAGGCCTTCGAGCCCGGCTTGCTGGCGCGGGCCAACCGCGGTTTTCTGTACATCGACGAAGTCAACCTGCTGGAGGATCACCTCGTCGACCTGCTGCTGGATGTGGCGGCGTCGGGCGAGAACATCGTCGAGCGCGAAGGCATCAGCGTGCGCCACCCGGCGCGCTTCGTTCTGGTGGGCAGTGGCAACCCCGAGGAGGGTGAACTGCGTCCGCAGTTGCTCGACCGCTTCGGGCTGGCTGTCGAAGTGCGCACGCCCACCGAGATCGCGGCGCGTGTCGCTGTCGTACGCCGGCGCGATGACTTCGATCGTGATCCGCCGGCTTTCCGCAAACAGTGGGAAGCGGCCGAGTCGGCCTTGCGCGAGCAGATCGAGGCAGCGCGCAAGCGCCTGCCGGCGGTGAAGACACCGGATGCGGCCCTGCTGCGGGCAGCCGAACTCTGCGTGAAGCTGGGCACCGACGGATTGCGCGGTGAACTCACCCTCATCCGCGCCGCGCGCGCGGTGGCGGCCCTCGAGGGCGACAAAGTGGTGGAAGACCGGCACCTGCGGCGCATTGCCATGATCGCGCTGCGTCACCGGCTGCGCCGCGATCCGCTTGACGAAACGGGTTCCACGCCGCGCATCGAACGCGCGCTCGCCGAGATCTTCGGGTCGTGAATGCGGTGCCGCCGGCGGACCTGACGCCCGGCGACGGCGCGGGCATGGCACGCTGGTCCGATGCCGTATCGGCAGCGGCTATCTTTTGCGTCGATCCCACCGGTATCGGCGGTGTGCGCTTGCGCACCGGGTCGGGCGCATTGCGCGACGCCTGGTTCGCCCACCTGCGCAGTTTCCTGGGACCTGACACGCCGTTGCGGCGCGTGCCCGGCAGCGTGGACGACGGGCGCCTGTTGGGCGGTATCGATCTGGCGGCAACGCTGCGCGCCGGCCGGCCGGTCGCCGAGAAGGGCCTGCTGGCCCAGAGCGATGGTGCGGTGCTGGTGGTGCCCATGGCCGAGCGCATGCGGCCCGTCACGGCAGCGCTGATGTCCGCCGTCATCGATGAGGGCACGCTGCGTATCGAGCGCGACGGTTTCAGCCTGATCACGCCGGCGCGCATCGCGGTGATCGCCTGCGACGAGGGCATCGCCAGCGACGAACTGCCCCCGCCTGCGCTGCTCGACCGGCTGGCCTTCTGGATCGACATCAACGATGTGCATTGGCGCGAGGCCGAACTGCAGGATGCCGTCGAGGAAGCGCCGGACGGCGGGCAGATTGCGGCGGCGCGCGCGCGGCTGGCTGGTGTTGCCGTGCCCGCGGATCTTTGCGAGTCACTGTGCGGCGCCTGCGTGGCCCTGGGCATCGACTCGCTGCGCGTGCCCTTGATGGCGCTGCGCGTGGCGCGGGCCGCTGCTGCGCTCGATGGCGCCGCGATGGCCACGAGCGACCATGCCGCCTTGGCTGCCCGCCTTGTGCTGGCGCCGCGGGCCCGCCAGATGCCGGTAGCGTCCGAACCGGAATCCGCCGCCGAGCCTCAAACCCCGGAGGAGCCGCCGCCCGAAGGTGAAGAGCCGCCGCGTGAGGAGCCGCCGCCGCCGGAGCCCGAGAATGATGCAGCCGACGAGGACGCGGCGGATGCGCCGAGTCCCGAAGGTCCGCTGGCCGAGGTCGTGCTCGAAGCCGCCAAGGCAGCCTTGCCGGCCGACCTGCTCGCGGAGATCTCGCGCGGTGTTGCGCGCCGCATGGCTGGCACGGTGGCAGGACGCACGGGAGTGCAGGTCCGCTCGCGCTTGCGCGGGCGTCCGGTGGGCGTACGCCGCGGTGAACTGCGCGACGGTGCGCGGCTGCACGTGCTCGAAACCCTGCGTGCCGCGGCGCCGTGGCAGGCCTTGCGCGGCCGCGTTCTGCAACCGCGTGGTGCCCCTGCCGGCACGCGTCAACGCATCGAGGTGCGCAAGGAGGATTTCCGCATCGTGCGCTTTGCCCAGCGGACCCAGACCACCGTGATCTTCGTGGTCGATGCCTCGGGATCGGCTGCCATGAATCGTCTGGCCGAGGCCAAGGGGGCCGTCGAGCTGTTCCTGGCCGACTGCTATGTCCGGCGCGACCAGGTGGCCCTCATCGCGTTTCGCGGCCGCCAGGCCGAGACCCTGCTGCCGCCCACGCGTTCGCTGGCGCGCGCGCGCCAGCGAACGCGTGGGCGGCAGCAGGGTCTCGGCCTGGCGG
>Ga0209698_10003968_pt1 | contig 16357 bp, 16 predicted proteins | sample LitLauG_LLR_2012_FD_187203 | JGI IMG/M metagenome (GOLD analysis project Ga0209698, IMG submission 187203) | Freshwater sediment microbial communities from Pennsylvania, USA - Little Laurel Run_MetaG_LLR_2012 (SPAdes) (version 2) | ecosystem: Environmental > Aquatic > Freshwater > Creek >...
GCCACGACACCAGCGCCCGTTCCGACTGCTCCGCCGGTGACCGCCCCACCGACCACGACGCCGCCGCCGGTCACGGCGACCACCGGTGCGTCGGGAGCCCAGGCCTGAGGGGGCCGGCGTGTCAAGCACCGCAGTCGTCGGCACCGTGCGTGCCATGGCCTGTGCCATCGACATCCACGTGCCCGATGACCTCCAACTGCCCGACGAACGGGTTCCGAACGGTTCCGTCGCCGACGTCGAGTCGGCGCTCCGCGTCTTCGGGACCGTGCACCGGGCGTGCACCCGGTTCGATCCGGAGAGCGCACTCATGCAGGTGAACGCCCGGCCCGACCGGTGGCACGACGTGCCGGCGGTGCTGTTCGACGTCCTTCGCGAGGCCTACCTCGCCCATCTGCGGACCTCGGGCCGCTTCGACCCCCGGGTGATCGGTGACCTCGAGCGTCTGGGCTACGTCGGCAGCCTCCCGTTCGAGGACGGTCCGGTGGCGACCGACGGCACGGCCGGTTCACGGCCCGCCCGGACACGGTGGCGGCCTCGCCTACGGCGCGGGGCGAGATGCCGGGTCCACCTCGGGGGTACCCCGGTCGATCTCGGCGGCATCGGGAAGGGTATGGCACTGCGGTGGGCGGCCGAGCGGATGGCGGCGTCGGCCGGGTCCTTCCTGATCGACGCCGGGGGGGACTGCGTCTGCAGGGGCAATGCGCCCGGGCTGGACGGATGGAACGTCGGCGTCGAGCACCCCGACGGCCGGCCCGGCCCGATTGCGGTACTCACGCTTTCGGATCGTTCGGTCGCCACGTCGTCGACCAGGCTCCGCCGGTGGACGGCCGGCGGAGTGGCCGTCCACCACCTGATCGATCCCCGCACCGGGCTGCCGGGAGGACGGGGACTGGCCGCCGTCACGGTGGTGGCGGTCGACCCTGCGGAGGCCGAGGTCACCTCGAAGGCGCTGTTCCTCCTGGGGGCCGACGCCATCGGTGCCGTGGCGCACCGGGACTCGGTCGCGGCACTGTGGGTGGACGACGGCGGCACGGTGGCGACGAGTCCGGCAATGGATCCGTTCGTCACCTGGAGGGAGGCATGACGCTGGTCACCGGCCCGCCCGGTCGCTCTCCGCAGTCCGTACCGGACCTGGATGAACTGCTCGCCGCCCGTCGGGTGACCGACCCGAGCTTCGCCGGTGTCCGCGCTGGGACGCCGATGCGACCGGCCGTCGACCAAGGGATTGCGGCAGGCAGGGCCGGCGACCGGGTGCGCACGGCCGTCGTCCTCGTCCTCGTGCTCGGAGTGTCGCTCGCCGTGGGGTCCCTCGTCGGAGCCCACGGTCGCACCCTGATCCACAACAAGATGCTGCCGTGGATCCTCGGACGGTGCCTCGGACTGGCCGCCTACCTGGCGCTGTCCGCCATGGTCGTCCTCGGTCTGTGGCTCCGCCATCCCTGGCGGAGCCGGTTCCGGCACCCGGGAGCGCCCGCGATCCTCTGGGCCCATGTCACGTTGGCCGCCGGCACGGTGACCCTGCTCGCCGGTCACCTGACCGCCCTCGCACTCGACCGGTACGCCGGTGTCGGATGGACCGGTGTGCTGGTGCCGTGGGGTGCCCAGTACCGTCCGACGCCCACCGCACTCGGTACGTTGGCGCTGTACGCGCTGGTCCTGGTGGCGGGCACGGCTGCCCTCGCCGGCTCGATCGGGCGTCGGGTGTGGTTCCCGGTCCACACCGTCTCCGTCCTTGTGTTCTGTCTCGCACTGGCGCACGGGATCCTGGCCGGCAGCGACGCGTACGCCCTGCGCTGGGTGTACGTGGTCACCGGTGCGCTGGTGCTCGTGCTCCAGGCCACGCGGTGGATCGGCGGACGGGCCGGCCACGGTGCCGCAGCGGTGCCCGAGTGATCGACACCACCGGGCACCGTGGTCCACTCGGCCTCGTGGACGCCCTGGCCCCTCCGACCCGGCGGAAGACGATCGACGGGACCGAGGGGGCGGCGGACCCACTCGTGGGCGGGTTGGGCGACCCGGGGACGGTCCTGCTCTCGGGCCCGGGGACGGGGACCGGGCCCGAGCCACTCTCCGCCCACCTCGACCGGTGGGGCCCGATGCCGGAGACCGACGGTGTCGAGGTGCTCGCGTTGCTGGAGGGCAGCCGACTCGACGGACGAGGGGGAGGCGGGTTCCCGCTCGCCCGCAAGGTGACCGCCGCGCTCGCCGCCGGCGGAGCGCCGGTGCTCATCGTCAACGCCAGTGAGAGTGAGCCGGCGAGCGCGAAGGACGCCGAGCTGTGCTCGCATCGACCGCACCTGGTGCTCGACGGGGCCGCACTGGTGGCCGCGGCACTCGGAGCGGAGACGGTGGTGGTCCATCTGCACCGCGGCGCGGAGCGCGCCGTCGCGGGGATCGTCGGGGCAACGGCCGAGCGGGAATCCTGCGGCCACGATGACCCGACATGGACCGTGTCGCTCGGGCCGGACCGTTACGTGGCGGGGGAGGCCTCGGCGATCGCCGGCTTTCTGCACGACGGCGACGCCCGGCCCCGCTTCGCCATGGCACCGCTGGCGGTCGTCGGCCCCTCCGGCCGACCCACGGTGGTCGCCAATGCCGAGACCGTGGCCCATCTCGGGGTGATCGCCCGCCTGGGACCGGCGACCTGGGCGGCGTTCGGCAGCCCTGGTGCCCCCGGGCCGCGTCTGGCGACCCTGGTCGGTGCGGTGGACGTGCCGGGCCGCGTCCTGGAGCTGTGCGGTCCCGGGACGGTCGGAGACCTGCTGTCCGCGGGAGGGTGCGCGGCACCGCCTGCGGCTGTCCTCGTCGGCGGGTTCGCCGGGACGTGGGTGGCGGGGGACGAGGCGTGGCAGGCCCCCTATGAACGGCCGTCACTGGCCTGCCTGGGCGCTGTGCCCGGGTGCGGGCTGCTCGGTGTGCTCCCCCACGGGGCCTGCGGACTCGTCGAGACGGCACGGATCGTGGAGTACCTGGCCGGTGAGTCGGCCGGGCAGTGCGGGACGTGCGTCGCCGGTCTGCCGCGGCTGGCGGCCGGGATGGGGTCGCTGGCCGCCGGCACCTTCCGGCCGAGAGGTCTGCGACGCCTGGCGACGCTGGGCGACGAACTCCTCGGCAGCGGGGCGTGCGGCCATCCCGACGGTGTGGTCCGGATCGTGCGGTCCGCGCTCGACGTGTTCGGCGACGACGTCGTCCGCCACCTCGCCGGAGAACCCTGCCGGGCGGCGGACCACCCGCCGGTGATCGCCGTCCCGCTCCCGTACCGACCGGTCGTCGGCGGCCCCGGGAGGGGCGTCGCGTGACCACGGTGGTGCGGATCGACCCGACGCTGTGTCGTGGGCATGCGATCTGTGCGCTCCACTTCGCCGAGGGGGTGGAGCTGGACCGCTGGGGGTTCGCCCGGGTGGTGGACCCCACGCTCGGGACGGAGCGGGCCGTCCGTCGCGCCCGTCGGGCAGCAGCCGCCTGCCCCAACGGCGCGGTGGCCATCGTCGAACGGGGGGAGCCGGTGCCGGTGCCCGTTCGGGTGCCTGTGGTGGTGGCGGTGGCGGAACCGGCTCGGGGTCGGTGTCGGTGTCGGGGTCGGCCCGGCCGCCCGTGCCCGAGGCCGTGCCGGTCACCGGTGACCACTCGGGGGATCCCGTCGCTTGGTAGCCTCGTGCACGACGGCGCAGCCGCCCGACCGGGTCGAGGGGGCCCGGCGTACCCGACGAGTGCGAGGTCTCGCGCCATGCCGACCGACGAGCGGATGATCAGGAACAGGGCCGGCCGACCCTGGTGGGTGGCACCCATCGTCGGGGCCGCGTTCGGCGCCGGGATCATCGCCGTCGCAGCCCAGGGATCGCTCGCCGCCGGCCATGTCGCCCTGCCTGCCGGGCCACGCCTGACGGCACCGGCCACGGCCCAGCACCCGGCACAGGATCCGATCCTGAGTTCGGGGCCGTCCCCGACATCCACCGCTCCGGCGCCCTCCGTGGTCACGGCCGGGTCGGGCACCGTGGTGGATCCGGTGCATCCGGTGGTGACGCAGTCGGCCGTCCAGTCGGGTCCGTCAGGTGCCGCTGCCGGGGCGGCGACCGCGGTGTCGGCATCGTCGACCGCATCGGTGTCTGAGGTTTCCGGGGGCACGCCGGCCCCGGCGGTGCCGACCTCATCCGGTAGCGCCCCGGCGTCTGCCGGGTCCACGGCCGGGGGGTCCGATGGCGGGACCACGCAGTCCACCGGGCCTCCGACTTCGACCACCACGACGACGACAAAGCCCCCGCCGCCACCGACCACCACGACGACGACCAAGCCGAACCGCGAGCCCGGGGACACCTGACCGTGTCCGGCACCGGTGGATCCCGGCGCCGGCGCCTCGGCTCGGCGAGCCGCCTCGCCGCGTTCCTGGCCGTACTGCTCGCCATGATCCTGTCGGTCACGGCCTACGAGACCCAGCGCGCGTTCGTCAACCAGTCGATCGCCTCGACGACCCGCAGCCTCGTCTCCGAGGTCGACAGCTTCAGCCGGGCCACGGCGAGGACCACGCCGGAATCGCTCGAGTCGGCCACGGTCGCCTACCTACAGGGCCGTGTCCTCGTCCAGGGCGAGTCGCTCATGATCGGACTTCCCTCGGGCCACCGGTTCGGGTCGTCCGGATCGGCCGCTCTCCTCGCCGAGCCGCAGATCCACGACCTGCTGGCGACTCCTCCCAAGGCGACCACCACCTACAGGATGGCGCTCGACGGCACCGACACGCTGCTGCTGGCGAGCCCGATCCGGCAGGGCGGCACGACGGTGGGGACCCTGGTGGTGGCGTCCGACCTGTCCCAGCTGCACGCCGACCAGAAGCGCGTGCTGGTGCTCGGGGCGGGGGAGGCCCTCGTCGCCCTGGTGGCGGCGGTCGCCGGCGCCTATCTCCTCCTGCGCCGCCTGCTGCGCACGGTCGGCAGCATCACCGACACCGCCGCTTCGATCGAGAACGGTGACCTGGACCGTCGACTGGGCGACCAGGGGACCGACGACGAAGTGGGCAAGCTGGCTGCCACGTTCGACTCCATGCTCGATCGGCTGCAGGCGGCCATGATCGTCCAGCGCCGACTGCTGTCCGACGTCTCCCACCAGCTGCGGACCCCGCTCACCGTGGCCCGGGGTCACCTCGAGGTCCTGGCCCGTCAGCCGACCGCAGACATGGGCGAGGTCCGTGAGACCGTCGCCGTGGTCGTCGACGAGTTGGACCATATGCGCGCGTTGGTGGAGCGCCTGCTGCTGCTCGGCCGGGCGCTCGAGCCCGACTTCCTGCAGGTCGAACGACTGGACCTCCGCTCCTTCCTCTCCGATCTGAGCGACTCGTCGCAGGTGCTCGCACCACGGGTCTGGTCACTCGCTCCGGTGCCCGATGCCGTGCTCGAGGTGGACGTCGCCAAGCTGCGCGGCGCGTTGCTGAACCTGGTGGACAACGCGGTGGGCGCCACGACACCGGACGACACCATCGAGATCCGTGCCGAGTCGTCGGCACGGGACGGCTCGCTGACCCTGTCGGTGGAGGATTCCGGACCGGGCATCCCCGACGAGCAACTGGCGACCGTGCTCGCCCGGTTCGGTCGAGTGGGCAGTGCGGACCGCGAGGGAAGTGGGCTCGGGCTGGCCATCGTGTCTGCGGTGGCGGAGGCCCATGGCGGGACCTTCGCACTCGGACGCTCGGCGCTCGGTGGCTGCCGTGCCGCCATCACACTGCCGGCGTCGTTGGTCTCGATGGCAGCCGAGCGACCCCCGGTCGGTGTGTGATGCTCGTCCTGATCGTGGAGGACGACCGCGGCATCACCTCGTTCCTGGAGAAGGGACTGCGGGCCGAGGGGTATGCGACGGCCGTCGCCTCCACGCCCGGCGAAGCCAGGATCACCCTGGAGTCCGCCGACCCGCCCGCCGATCTGGTCCTGCTGGACCTCGGGCTACCCGGGGGCGAGGGTGGTGACGTGCTCACGTGGATGCGGGGCCGCGGTCTGGCCACCCCGGTCATCATCCTCACCGCACGGGCCGAGGTCGAGCAGAAGGTGCGGGGGCTGAATGCGGGGGCGAACGACTACGTGACGAAGCCGTTCTCGTTCGACGAGCTGCTGGCCCGGGTCCGGGCCGCGTTGCGCACCGCCGAGCAGCCCAGCTCCTCGGAGATGGTCGTCGGCGACCTACGGTTGGACCTCCTCACAAAAGTGGCGTGGCGGGCCGGCCAGCGCATCGAGCTCGCACCCCGGGAATGGGCGCTGCTCGAATTGTTCATGCGCAATCCGCACCAGGTGCTGTCGAGGGCCCAGATCCTCTCGAGCGTCTGGGACCAGACGTTCGAGACGGGAAGCAACGTCGTCGATGTCTACGTGGGGTACCTGCGCCGCAAGTTGAACAAGCCCGGGCTGCAGCCCCTGCTGGTGACCGTGCGCGGCGCCGGATACCGGTTCGCGGCCGACGACCGGGGTGACGCACCCGCTTGAGTCGGATCCGTCCGTCGGGGCCGATGGTGGCCCGATCGATGGCGGCCCGACCGGTGGTGGCCCGACCGGTGGTGGCTCGACCGGTGGCGGCTCGACCGGTGTGGACCCTCGGTGCTGGCTACCTGGCGGTGATGTACTCCATCAGCTCGTTCCGGTCCTTCTCGAGCTCTCCCATGCGGCTCTTGACGACGTCGCCGATGCTGATGATCCCGCAGAGCAGACCCGACTCGACCACGGGAACGTGGCGGATCCGCTGTTCGGTCATGAGGGTCATGATGGAGTCGACGGAATCGTCCGGCGAGCACAGGTGCAGCGAGGTCGACATCACGGTGAAGAGCGGACGGGAGAGCACGTCTGCATCGAGCTCGCTCAGGCAGCGGACCACGTCCCGCTCGGAGACGATGCCGTCGATGGTGCCGTCACCAGGGGAGACCACGAGGGCGCCGACACGGTGTCGGACCAGTTCGGCGACGACCGTCCCCAGTGTCGCCGTCCGGGGGACGGTGGCGACCGCGTTCCCCTTCGCCTCGAGAATCGCGGAAACCTGCATGCCTCCCCCTTTCGGACCGGCGTCGACGCCGGTCCCGGGTGCCCCGAACAGGGGTCCTTGCGCAATCTTCGCGCCGGTCCGTGCAAAAGGGAACCCGTTTCTTCGAGCGACGATGCCGGTGGCACTGCTTCCGGGCAGCGACGGCTGTTGACGTTGTGCATGCGAAACCTCCGCTGTCAGGGGTTGTTGAGTTGCCCTGGTCGATGGTTTATGGTCACCCGGTCGGCTGAAGCACAGCTGGACTCCCCGTGCGGCACGGACGGGGTGGGGGCGGAACGAAACCGGGTGGGGAATGAAGGACCGGGGCGGGTACGCCGTCGGTGTGCGTGCCGTGCTCGCGGCGGCCGTGCTCGCGGCGGGGGCGCTGGCGGCAGGGTGCGGTTCGGGGTCCGGCGGGAGTGCCGCCAGCGCATCGGCCATCCGTACGACGGTGACCTACGCAGAGCAGCCGCAGGATCCCCCCACGTACATCTTCCCCTTCATGGACCTGTCGCGGTCCAGCATCGCCAACGCCGAACAGTTCCAGTACCTGATGTACCGCCCGCTCTACTGGTTCGGCCAAGGGGGTGCGCCGGTCCTCGACCCCGCACGCTCCCTGGCCGCGCCTCCGACCTACTCCGCCGACGACAGCGTGGTCACCATCGACCTCAATCCGTACAAGTGGTCGAACGGGGAGACGGTCACCGCGGAGGACGTCCTGTTCTGGATGAACATGCTCCACGCCCAGAGGGCGAACTGGGCGGCGTACGCGCCAGGCAGCATTCCCGATGACGTCCAGGGCGTCACCATCGACAGCCCGACCCAGCTGACCATGACGTTGACCGCCCCCGTCAACACCAACTGGTTCACCTCCGACGAGCTGTCCCAGATCACGCCGATGCCGAGCGCGTGGGACGTGGTCGGCATCGGTGCTGCCCCCGACTCGGGCGGCTGCGCCACCGCCGCCTACGGGACGCACGACGCTGCGTGCACCAACGTATTCACGTTCCTGTCGAAGCAGGCCGGATACGACCCCACCGATCCGCTGGCCGCCGACACCGCCCAGTCCACCTATGCCACCAACCCACTGTGGGGCGTGGTCGACGGGCCATGGAAGCTGACCCATTTCGACGCCGGTGGGAATGTGACGTTCGCAGCCAACCCGACGTATTCCGGGCCGGTGAAGGCGACGATCAAGACGTTCCGGGAGGTCCCGTTCACCTCGGAGGCGGCCGAGTTCGACGCCCTGGTGGGAGGGAAGGTCGACGTCGGGTACCTGCCCCCGGCGGACGTCCCCGGGCCGACGGGCGACGCGCGCAAGGCCGGACCCAACAACCCCGAGCTGGCGGCCAGCTACTCGCTGGACCCGCTCTACACCTGGGCGGTCAACTACTTTCCCTACAACTTCAATTCGTCGGGCAACAATGGAACGGCCGGCAGGATCTTCGACCAGCTCTACGTTCGCCAGGCGATGCAGAGCCTCGTCGACCAGAAGCGCCTGATCCAGAAGTTCTACAAGGGCTATGCGGTCGGCACCTACGGCCCCGTGCCGATCCAGCCCTCCAACAGCTACGCCTCCACCGAGGTCCAGGGCAACCCGTACCCCTACGACCCCGGCAAGGCAGTGGCGCTGTTGAAGAGCCACGGATGGACCGTGGTGCCCGGTGGGTCGAGCACCTGCACGGCGGCCGGATCGGGGGCAGGCCAGTGCGGTGACGGCATCCCGGCCGGCACGAAGCTGGATCTCCGGCTCCAGTACGGCAGCGGTGACAGCGCCACGGCGCGGGTGATGGCAGCGGAGAAGTCATCCTGGGCCTCGGCCGGCATCGATGTCACCCTCTCCTCGGCTTCGTTCGACACCGTGCTGGCCGATGCCCAGCCCTGCACCGGCGGCACCTCGTGCTCGTGGCAGATGGCCAACTGGGGGAAGGGCTGGCTGTTCTCACCGGACTACTACCCGACGGGGGAACCGATCTTCCAGGCCGGTGCCGGCTCGAACTCGGGCAGCTACTCGGACCCGATCAACGATGCCAACATCGCGGCGACCATCCAGACCCAGGCGCCACTCACCCAGTACGAGAACTACCTGGCCGCGCAGTTGCCCGTGGTGTGGCAGCCCAACAACGCCTCCAGCCTGACGGAGACGGCCAAGGGCCTGAGTGGGACGACGCCCCAGAACCCGTTCTGGTCGATCAATCCGGAGGCCTGGCGCTTCTCGGGGTAGCCGCGGCGGCCGACCGGATCCCGTCGCACGAGTGGGGACCCGACCGCGCGACTGTAGATGCCGGCCGGCGCGTTCCGCACCGGCCGGCATCAGCGGCGGCAGGTCAGGCGTCGACCTCGACCTGGAGCCGCTCGGTCGCCTCGATGAACTCCTCGACCATGGAGAAGACGACGTCCTTCGCCTTCCGTACGCTCGTGGCCCGGCCGATGACCTGGCCACACGGGTTGAAGTTCACGTCCCGGGCCTGCTCGGGATAGCGGTGCCCGCGCGACACGGCCTCGATGGCCACCATCATCTGGAGTGGCATGGGAAGCGGGTCCGGGGTGTCCTCGGCCTCCCATGCGTCGGTCCAGTCGTTGCGCAGCATCCGGCAGGGCTTGCCGGTGAACGAGCGCGACCGCACCGTGTCGCGGCTGGAGGCGGCCAGGTACGTCTCCATCTGCTTCGGCGGGATGTCCGCCTCCTCGACGGTCAGCCACAGGGTGCCCGACCACACGCCCTGGGCGCCCAGTGCCAGTGCCGCGGCCATCTGCCTGCCGCTGCCCACGCCGCCGGCGGCCAGCACCGGGATCGGCGATACGGCGTCGATGACCTCGGGCCACAGCACGATGCTGCCGACGTCACCGGTGTGGCCACCACCCTCGGAACCCTGGCAGATGATGAAGTCGAGCCCGGCGGCCTTGTGGTTGAGGGCGTGCTTGACCGATCCCGCCAGTGCACCGATCAGCAGTCCGGCGCCCTGGACCTTTTCGATCACGTCCTCCGGCGGCGTGCCGAGGGCGTTGGCGATGAGCTTGACGTTCGGGTGGCGCAGGGCGACGTCGATCAGCCCTGCGGCATGGGCCGCGGTCCAGCCGATCATGCCGTTGGACGTGCGCTCGTCCTCGGGGATCTCCGGCACGCCGTGGTCGGCCAGGATCTTGAGGGCGAACTCCTTGTGCTGGGCGGGCACCAGGCCGCGGATCTGTGCCTCGAGCTTGTCCGGGTCCATCTCGTCCATGCCCTCGTACTTGGCCGGGATGACGATGTCGACGCCGTACGGCTTGTCACCCACGTGCTCGTCGATCCAGGTGAGCTCGACCTCGAGTTGCTCGGGGGTGAAGGCGATCGCCCCGAGGACGCCGATGCCCCCGGCGTTGGTGACGGCGGCGACGACGTCCCGGCAGTGGGTGAAGGCGAAGATGGGGAACTCGATGCCGAGGCGGTCGCAGATCTCGGTGTGCATGGCTGGTCTCCTAGGTAGTGGGTGTTCGGTCGGTACGGATGGACGACGTGGGGCTTGCGGGCCGTTCGGCACCGGGAACGGTGTCGAACGGTAGGCCGACCAGGGCGGCCAGGCCCCGGAGGGCGAGGTCGTCGGGGACCGAGCCGGGGTCGAGCCGGTCCTGCATGGCGAGCCCGGTGAGCAGCGCCTTGATCAGGACGGCCAGCTCCTCGGGTGTGGCGGCCGGCGTGGCCCCGACGGAGGTGGTCCACGTGTCGATGCGTCGGGCGCTGTAGCGGAGTGCCTCGGCGTTGCGGACCCGGATCACGTCGGCCACTTCCGGATCGCGGGCGGCCCGCAGCCAGAGCTCGTGCTCCAGCAGCGGCCACCGCGCCGACTCCCGGTCGGAGGTGTCGGCGACATTGGCCCACACCGCGCCCAGTTGGCCGGCGGGGGAGTCGGACACCGCCACCTCGGCGAGGAGCACGGTCAGCACCGAGTCCTTCCAGGCGTCGAGCAGGGCGAGCAGGAGCCCCTGCTTGGAACCGAAGTGGGCGTAGACCGCGCCGGAGGTGCGTTCCGCCGCCTCGGCGACCGCATCGACGGACACGGCGTCGATGCCCTGGTCGGCGAAGAGCTCGGCGGCAGCGGCCAGCAGCCGTGCACGCGTCTCCGCCTTCCGTTCCCCCTGGGTCCTCGACATGCACTCCGCTCCCTGGCGACTTCCGGCCAGAACCTACATATATCGGAAGCGTTATGCAACACGGCGGGAGTAGGGCAGCGGGTCCGGGTGGCGGCAGGGGCGACCCCGAAGTGGCTTCGGGGAGCGCATCCGGGCCCGGGCAGGCCACCTTCGCTGCGACGGCCACCGCCACAGTCCCTTTCTCTGTCACCGCCACCGCCACCGCCACTGTCACTGTCGCTGTCACCGTCACCGCCGAGCAGGGCACAAGGACCCTTGTGGCCGCGTGCTGGCAGGCGTTTCAATTGTCGACATGGACGGCGATGAAGCCCTTCGGGGCAGTGCCAGCTGGTGGACAGCGGTATGGGGCTACCGGGTGGCGATGGTCGCAGTCGTCGTCATCGTGGCCGGCCTCGTGACCATGGTGGCGTCCACCGGCTCCGGGCAGTGGATCATCGCCGCCGGGATGGGCCTGGTGGTGGTGGCCGACCTCATGGTGTTGACCGGGATCTCCCGGGCCGGTCGGTCCCTGCCCGGCAAGCGGCCGCCGTTCCGGACCCTGCGACGGGCCCTGCTGCACGACGCACTCCACGGAGCCGCGTAGGCGCGGTGCGTGCCGACCGGCCCGTTGCCACGGTTCCCCGGATACCCCTACCGGCGACGAGCGACGCCGGGCCACCCGGACGGCAGGCGAGTCGGGCGCGCGGCGGACGCGGCACCTACAGTGGTCGCGTCGCCCCATCACCGATCTGCAAGGGAGCACCATGACCAGCCACGCCACCACCCGCGACTCGATCTACATCGACGGCACCTGGGTGTCGTCGACCGGAACCGGAGTCATCGAGGTCATCGATTCGACCACCGAGGCCGTCATGGGCACCGTCCCCGAGGGCTCTGCCGAGGACGTCGACCGCGCGGTCGCGGCAGCCAAGGCCGCATTCCCGGCCTGGTCGGCGCTGCCGGTGGAGGAGCGCACCGCGTACCTGACCAAGGTGGCCGAGGCACTCGGTGCCCACATGGACTCCCTGGCCGACCTGATCACCCACGAGGTCGGCATGCCCCACATGCTGTCGCAGCTCGTCCAGGTCGGACTTCCCCTCAACTCGTTCGCCACCGCCGCCCAGGTCGCCTCCGACTTCACCTGGGAGCAGGAGGTGGGCAACTCGCTCATCGTCCGCGAGCCCATCGGCGTCGTCGGCTGCATCACCCCCTGGAACTATCCGCTCCATCAGATCGCCGCAAAGGTCGCACCGGCGCTGGCCGCCGGGTGCACCGTCGTCGTGAAGCCGAGCGAGGTCGCCCCGCTCAACGCCTTCGTGCTCGCCGACATCATGGACGAGGTGGGGTTGCCGCCGGGTGTGTTCAACCTGGTGACCGGGTTCGGGCCGGTGGTCGGCGAGGCCATCGCCGCCCACAAGGACGTGGACATGGTGTCCTTCACCGGATCGACCCGGGCCGGCAAGCGGGTGACCGAGGTGGCGGCGGGCACCGTCAAGCGTGTGGCGCTGGAACTGGGGGGCAAGTCTGCCAACGTGATCCTGGCCGATGCCGACCTGGCCACGGCCGTTCCCGACGGGGTGGGCAAGTGCTACCTGAACTCCGGACAGACCTGCAGTGCGCTGACCCGGATGCTGGTTCCCCGGGACAAGCTGGCCGAGGCCGAGGAGCTCGCCCGGGCGGCAGCCGAGACCTTCGTGGCGGGCGACCCCTTCGACCCGGCGACGCGGATCGGTCCCCTGGTGTCGGCCGCCCAGCGCGACCGGGTGCGCATGTTCATCGACAAGGGCCTGGGTGAAGGGGCCAAGCTGGTGACCGGTGGCGTCGAGACCCCCGAGGGTCTGGAGTCCGGCTTCTTCGTGGCACCGACGGTGTTCTCCGACGTCACCCGCGACATGACGATCGCCCGTGAGGAGATCTTCGGACCCGTGCTGGTGATCATGCCCTACGACTCGGAGGACGAGGCCGTCGACATCGCCAACGACACCGACTACGGCCTGGCCGGCGGCGTGTGGTCCGGCGACCCCGAGCATGCCAAGGCGGTCGCCCGGCGACTCCGAACCGGCCAGGTCGAGGTCAACGGAGGCTCGTTCAACCCGATGGCGCCCTTCGGCGGCTACAAGCAGTCGGGGAACGGCCGCGAGTTCGGTTCCTTCGGACTGGAGGAGTTCCTCGAGGTGAAGGCCATGCAGCTCTAGCCGGTTCGAGCACCGGGACCCGGGTCGGGTCTTCGGCCGGGGGCGGGGCTGCCGGCGGACCTGGGTCTCCAGGTGGTCGACGGTCGGTGAGGGTGCCGCCGACGCGGCGCGGTCACAGCCCGAACTGGTCGTCGACCAGGCCGAGCTGGATCCTGGCCGCGTCGATGTAGGTCTTCTCGCCGATGAATACGTGCTGGGTGCCCGTGTAGAGGTCCCGGAACGCCCGCTCGAGCCGGGAGCCCTCCCGGATGGCGGACGTGCCCGCCGCCAGGTGGGCCCACTGGACGACCTCGCGGCTCGCCTCGGTGGCGTACGTGGCGGCGACCCGCAGGTCCGCGCGCATGCTCGGGCTGAGGTCGCCGCCACCGGCCACGAACTGCTCCGCGCCGGCGAAGCTGTCGAGGACCAGCAGTCGGGCCGCCTTCCACATGGCGGTGTGGTGGGACAGCCCCCGCTGGAACGATGCCCGGTTGGCCAGCGCCCCGTCGTCGCCCATGCGGACCTTCGTACGGGCGAGCTCGCCGACGTCGTCGAGCATGCTCTTCGCCACGCCGAGCGCCCACGCGGCGTGTCCGGCCGCGGTCATGGGCATGAGTCCCATGCGGAACACCGCCGAGCCTCCCCGCTCCGGTGACCGGGTGAACAGCTCGAACGTCCGCGACTCGGGGACGAACAGCTCGGTGACGTTGTAGTCGTAGCTGCCGGTCCCCTTGAGGCCCTGGACGTGCCATCCATCGGTGAACACGATCTCCTCACGGGGGATGACCGCCACGAGCAGCGGGGGGATCCCGTCGTCGCCGACGACCAGCTCACCGTCGACGGTGGGCATGAAACCCGCGGCCACGTACTCGGCGTGCCCGGTACCGGAGCCGAAGTTCCACGCTCCCGTGATCCGGTAGCCGTCGTCGACGGTCTCGCCCAGCCCGTTCGGGAAGAACTGGCCGCCGACCGTGACCCGGTTGGCGTGGGCGGTGAAGACCTCGTCGAAGCCCGCCTCGGGGAGGTAGGCGGCGCACGCGGCGGCGGACGGCAGATTGGCGATGCCGATCCAACCCAGCGAACCGTCCTGCCACGCCAACTCGATCCAGGTGTCGATCATCTCGGCGAACGTGGGCTCGGAACCGCCGGCCTCGGCCGGGTTGAACCGCTGCATCAACCCGCTGTCCCACAGGGCGGCCACCGTGCGGGCCGTGAGGGTGCGCTCGACCTCGCACGCTCCCGCCTCTTCGGCAGTCACGTCCCGGAGGCGTCGGGCGGCGTCGACGGCGGCGGGGGCCGTGCTCACACGACCCCCATCTGCTGGAGCAGTCCCGCCCGGAACCCGGCGGTGAACCCACCGTCGACCACCATGGCCTGCCCGGTCATGAACGAGGCGTCGTCGGAGACCAGGAAGGCGGCGGCGGCGGCGATCTCGGACGGACGCCCGAACCGGTTCAGGAGGTGTCGGTCGTGCATCTTGTCCCGGTAGACCTCGACGCCCGGAGCCCCGATGATGTCCATGAGCAGGGGGGTGTCGACCCCGCCCGGGCAGATGGCGTTGACCCGGATGCCCCGATGGCCGTAGTCGATGGCCATGCACTTGGTCAGCATGATGACCCCGCCCTTGGAGGCGTTGTAGGCACTGCCCCCTTCGGTACCCTCTATCCCTTCGATGGAGGCGATGTTGACGATCGAGCCCCGGTCGGCCTCGAGCATGTGGATCGCGGCGTGCTTGTCGACCAGGAAGGTCCCCTTCAGGTTGATGTCGACCACCCGGTCCCATTCGGACTCGTCCACCAGGTGGACCGGTCCGCCGCCCGCCACACCGGCGCAGTGGACGACCGAGTCGAGCCGACCGAGCCGGTCGACCACGTCGGCGAACGCATCTCGCACCGACGGTTCGTCCCGCACGTCGAGGACGTAGTCCACGCCCTCGCTCAGGTCGACCGTGGCGACCGTGGCGCCCTCGTCGGCCAGCCGCACGACGGTGGCCGCACCGATGCCCGATGCGGCTCCTGTCACCACTGCGACGGTGCCGTCCAGTCGTCCCATCGGTACTCCCCCTTGTGGTCTGGGTCCCGGCGTGAATCGCCCGGCCCTGGTCGCTCGAACCTACGGGTGCCCGGTCGGCCCGGTCAAGGGAGCCGGACGGACGTCCGTCAGGCGTCGTCGGGCAACCCGGAGAGGAGGTGCTGGCTGAGGTCGCCCACGAGGTCGATGTGGAACCGGCGCTCCGCGAAGCGCCAGACACCGTCCTCGCAGACGAACCGGTCGTGGTACCGGCCGGCGATGACCGGCTGGAGTGGGAGCGCGGGCACCTGCTGGAGCACGGTGAAGTACGACCGGCACGTCGCGGTGGCCGCCACCTCGTCGACCTCGATGATGAGGTTGGTGGTGACGTGCTTGGTGCGCGGGGTCCCGTCGGCATAGCGGCGGGTGGTGGACGTGAACATGGCCTCCACTGCCTCGTGGCCCGTCAGCGAGCCGGGGCTGTCGGCCGAGCCGACCTCGGCGCGGGCCAACAGCTGCCCGAGTCCGGCGAAGTCCCCCAGGTCGATCAGCTCGGCATACCGGTGGACCAGGTTCTGGATCTGGAGCGCGGCATCGGTCATCGACAGGCCCTCGACGGCGGTGGGCGGTGCCGACTCATGCGAAGGACACGTCACTGTCGTCCCAGTAGGCGTGGGCCGAGGTGAACCGCCCGTCCTCGGCGGACTCGAAGACCTCGATGCCCGAGATCCGCATGGTGCCCGATCCGAGGTGCACGGCGATGGAGAAGTCGATGGCCACCGTCGACGCACAGGTGTGCACCGCGTCGGCGGCGAACTCCCACGACTCGCTGGCGGCGATCCCGTTCGCGAAGAACTCGGTGATGGCCGGCCGCCCCACATTGGGCGGCGCAGAGGCGGGATCGGCCTGGACGGCGTCCTCGGTGAAGAGTGCCGCGATGGCCACCGGGTCGCGTCCGTTGATGGTCGAGACATATACGTCCACTGCATGTCGCAGTTCTTCGGATGTGGGCACGGGACCTCCTGGGGGTGGCGGGGCGATCGATTCCGGGCGAAACACTGCAGTGCGACGGG
>Ga0209698_10003970_pt1 | contig 16355 bp, 14 predicted proteins | sample LitLauG_LLR_2012_FD_187203 | JGI IMG/M metagenome (GOLD analysis project Ga0209698, IMG submission 187203) | Freshwater sediment microbial communities from Pennsylvania, USA - Little Laurel Run_MetaG_LLR_2012 (SPAdes) (version 2) | ecosystem: Environmental > Aquatic > Freshwater > Creek >...
CATACGCGAGCGCGAATCCTGCAACGCCCCCCAGCAGCGAGAGCAAGATGCCTTCGCTCATCATCTGACGCACCAAACGGAAACGGCTGGCCCCGACCGCCAGGCGAATCGCCAGCTCCTTCCGGCGATTCGCGCCCCGCGCCATCAGCATGTTTGCCAGGTTTATGCAGGCAATGGTGACAACCAGGCCCATCAGCGCGACCAGGAAGCCGAGCAACGCGGGTTTTAATTTTCTCGGAATCGGTACGCTGGTGCCTGCGGAAAGCAAGGTGACCCGTCTGCCTTTGTCCGTGCGCGCTGGCAAGGAAGGGTCCTGTTCGTCGAGTCGGCGCGTGATCGCCTCGAGACCCGCTTCCGCGGAGTCCATCGTGACGCCGGGCGCCAGGCACATCAGGGCCAGGAACTCCTTGGCATTCCGTTGATGCAGCACATCGTTCGCGAGCTCCGGAGCGAGCGCGGCGGGTGCCGTAATCGGAACGAACAACTCGGAGGGGTTGATGGCAAGGGCGCCATTGAAATTCTTCGGCGTGATTCCCACGATGGTCGCGATTTGCCCATTCAAGTGAACGATTTGCCCCACGGCGTTGGGCGACGAGTTGAGCCGATTGCGCCAGAACCTATCGCTGATCACCACAACCGGCGCATCACCGGGCCTGTCGGCTCCGGCGCTGAGCACACGTCCTCGTTGGGCTTGCACACCAAGCACGGAAAAATAGTCCGGTGACACAAGTTGCCCAAAGACGCGCTCGGGTTTGCCATTCAGATTGCCTTGGAACGTGACGTTGAATGGGATGCTGGTCTCGAACGCAGCGACCCCTGTGAACAGGCCCTTTTGCTCCCGAACCTGTTCGATGGAGTAGTACGACACCGGCGCCAGATCACCATCCGCCGATTGTTGCATCATCACCAGACTCTTGGCATTCGCCGCCGAGGGCAGCTCGCGGAATATCATCGCCCATCTCGAGCTGTACACGTTTGTCGTCAGCCCAATTCCGAGCCCCATCGAGATGATGCCCACGAGCGCGAAGCCGGGAGACTTGGTCAGCGCTCGCCACGCATATCTCATATCGCCGCGCATTTCGCTCAGGTATTCGATCGGCACGCGCATGGCGATGTCCGCAATCAGCCGGATCAGCCCGGCGGCCCCATGCCTCTTGGCAATCTCTTCCACGACGTCTTCCCCGAGCTGCATCACCTCTGGGCCATAAGCCAATTTGAATTCGTGCGGAAAAGCTTGTGCCAGCCGCCGGTAGATCCGCCATGCGAGATTCATCCCATCACCATGCCTTGTTTCACGCGCCCTTGTTTCGCTTGAATGGCACGGACCAATTCCTGCAGGCGCTCACATTCCGCGTCCAGCACACGCCTGCCCAGAGTCGTCAGCCGGTAATAGCGGCGCCGCGCGTCGTCTAGTTCCGGCGCTGGCCGCTCGTCGGATTCCTCGATCAATTCCGAGTCGATCAGCCGTTTGATCGACCCATACAATGTCGCTGGCCACAACCGCACCTTCCCGGTAGTGCGATTCAGGACCTCCTGCATGATTCCGTAACCATGCTGCTCTCCACCCGCAAGCGACAGCATGATGTGAAACCAATGGGTCTTGAGCGGAATAAACTTTTGAGGATTGACTCTGGTCATGTCGATATCTATATCATTTCATATCGATATGCGTCAATAGATATAAACCCTAGCTTACGTTTTTTGTGCCCATACAGCGGCGCGTTGGCCCTGTGGGAAGTTAAACCGCCCATCAGCGTTCGCTGCCGATTCCGGGCGGATCACGGGCCAACTCGGAAGTAATGCCACTTGCCTGGTTAATCGGCAAACCGGACAAGTCCAGTCCTAGGACTCCACATCTCCGGTAAGCGCGTTTATCAGGACTTGCAAAGGATTTAGGTCTTCGATAGAGATTCGGATCTCTGTTTTTGGGGCTACATTCATGGCCGTCATCTGAGCGGAAGTCTCTTTAAGCACGCCTTGAGTGAGTTCTTCCCGCAACCAGAACCCGCCGTGGAAGAGTTTACCGCCGCTTCGAGTTCCGAACTAGTCGTTCAGGATTACGTCGCGGAGGCCACTGTGGACCGTCATTTCTCTGCTGTTGTATTCGACAAAGCCCAGCTTCCTGAATTTATTCATGAAAAGATTGATCCGCGACCGGGTTGTGCCCACCATTTGTGCCAAGTGTTCCTGACTGATCCCGGGAACCACAGTTTCGGTCCTGCTCTCCTTGCCAAAATGGGACAGCAACATGAGAATCCGAGCCAGGCGCTTCTCGGAAGAGTTAAAAAGCTGGTCGACGAGATCCGCTTCGTATCGGATGCTGCGGGAAAGCAGATGCATGGCGAACATTTCCGCGAATTCCAGCTTTTCGTGGAGCATTCGCGCCATGATCGACTTCTCAACCTTGATAAGAGTGCAATCTCCCTCTGAAATAGCGGTCGCCATACGCAACGGCTGACCTGCCAGGCATCCTTCACCGAAGAGTTCACCGGGGCCTAGAGTGCCGACTATCGCTTCCTTGCCTTCGAAGGATGTAACCGCAAGCTTCACCTTGCCTCGTAGGATAACGAGCACAGAATCCGCGGGCGCTCCTTGCATGAAGATAGTGTCGCCCCCACCGTATTCTAAAACGGTTTTCCCCGTGGAGATTCGAGTCAGAAGGGCTTCCCAGTCGGCAGCAGGGCGTTTCTTGTCCGCTGCAACGGACGCGTTCTTCTTATCGACAGGCAAGCTCTGCCTGCGAGCCATAACGGCCGTATTTCCCATCACCAACTCCTGCTGATTACTAGAGGCGAGTCGCATTGTCATAAGCAATTGTTTTTGAAGGTCCTTTTTCGCCTTCCGCCGTCTATCACTCCCGTATTTTCAGGTCCAGTCCGAAGAGCAGTTTGTTGTGGTCCGACAGGTCCCCGATGAGCCTTCGCAGCGGGCGCGGGAGCCGTTTAATGAGCGTGGGCACTGCCACAATCTGCTCGTCTCTGGCCAGATTCGCATGCCGGCAAATGTCGATGATTTCCAGGTCATACCGGCCATTCAGATGCTGCTCACAAACCCGCTTGATATTCTTTGCGGCCAGCTTCGACTTCAACGTGGATCCGTTTATGTACAAACGCAAGACGTACTTTGCCTGGAGAGATTGGGGGCCAGGCTGCTCCATTTCCCCGAGCGATCTGGGTTTTCGCTTTCCCGCCGGGCTGGTCTTTTTCGGGGGCTTTTTCATGTGGATCTTTCTGCGCTTGGTCAGACTACTGGTTGCAGGGCCAAGCCAATCAACGTCCGCTCAGTGTTGGACAGGTCTCCGATAATCTTTCGCACGATACCCGGAAGATCTCTTACGAGGGTCGGAACTGCTACGATCTGGTCGCCGCGCGCCATCTGCGGATTCTCCAAAATATCTATTACCTCGATCCGATAGCGGCCCTTCAAATGTTTTTCACACAGCACCTGGAGGTTGGCAATGGCGCGAATCGATTTTGGAGTCTGGCCCGCCACGTAGAGCCGCAGCTTCCAAAACTCCGGTTTCTGGAGCGCCGGTTTGCGAGGCCGCGCTCGAGTTTTTGTCTTGGTTTTCCGCATCTAGCGTTTCCGCGCGGTTGGCGCGCCCCCATCCTTTTTGTAGGCGGAGGTGTCCGCCTCTCGGCTCCGCACCATTTGCCCGCGGTCCTGCAACACTTCCTCGCCGAGCAATTCCGATTCGGAGATGGTCTGTTTAATTGCTTCTTCCTCCACTTCAAACTCCGCCCGGAGCATGACCATGCGGGCCTCAAAGATCTGGCGCTTGCGCTCCAGTTCGCGCCGACGGGTCTCTTGTTCTTGTCGGCGGAACGTGACCACTGCTTTCTCGCGCCCTTCCTGCGACACCCGTGCGGAACCGGTCAGCACCCCCTCAGGTCCAAGGTACACGTCCAGCAATCGGAGGCCGTCGTTGGTCAGTACGAATTCGCGAATCTGGTTGGAATGCTCCATGCCTCGCGATTTCAGAACGTAGAGCGCGCGGTTCCGCTCTCCTCCCACCTCAATCGCTTTCAGCAGAAGCCAGGTGTCCATGAGCGAGGAGACGTCCGCCTCGCTGGCTTCCAGGGAGCCGCTTGCCGCAGTCAAACTCGTGAAAATAGCGGTGATCTCCTTGGTCTTCAGGAAATCGACCAGCCGCGTGAGCATGGACCGCACTTCGTTCAGGGTGCTGACCATGAGCAGATTGGTAATCGGGTCCACCACCACGAAGCTGGGCTGGAAGCTGGAGATATGCTTGTGGGTCACCAGCAGGACTTCTTCGATTCCCCCGTAAGTAGGACGCGCCGCATGGAATTGCAGGAGCCCCTTGCGGACCCATGGCTCGAGATCAATGCCGATCGAACGCATATTGCGGATGACCTGCCGGGGTGATTCCTCGAACGCGAAATACAAGCAGCGCTCGCCGCGCCGGCAGGCCGCATCCACGGAATGTGCCGCCACGCTGGTTTTTCCGGTTCCGGAGGTGCCGGACAGAAGAATGCTGCTGCCGCGATAAAAGCCCTTGCCACCCATCATGCCATCCAACCGGTCAATACCAGTCGAGACTCGTGTGGGAAGCGCAGCATGGTCCAGGCCCAGCGAGGAGATCGGCAGGACTGAAATGCCGTGGTCATCGATGAGGAACGGATACTCGTTGGTGCCGTGGGTCGATCCCCGGTACTTGACGACGCGCAGACGCCGGGTCGAGATCTCCTCCCGGATACGATGGTCCAGGACGATCACGCAGTCTGAGACGAACTCCTCGATCCCGTGCCGGGTCAGCTTGTCCGGCCTGTCCCGCTCGGCGGTAATGACCGTGGTCAATCCTTTTTGCTTGAGCCAATCGAACAGGCGGCGGATTTCGGCGCGCAGAATACCTGGGTTTGGCATCTCGCCGAAGAGCGCTTCTATGGTGTCCAGGACGATTCGCCGCGCCCCGACTATCTGGACGGCGTCGGCAATTCGAACGAAGAGGCCGTCGAGGTCATACTCCCCGGTTTCCGCAATCTCGCTTCGCGAGATGTGCACGTGGTCCAAGAACAGTTTCTTCTCGGCCACCAGACGATCCAGGTCGAAACCTAGCGAAGCGGCGTTTTTGGTCAGGTCCGGGATCGTTTCCTCGAACGACATGAACACGCCGGGTTCGTTGTATTGTGTGGCGCCCCGAACGAGGAACTCCAATCCGAACAGTGTCTTTCCGGAACCGGCGCCTCCACTGACAAGAGTGGGACGCCCGGCTGGCAACCCTCCCCCCGTGATTTCGTCCAACCCCTGAATTCCGGTCAGCGCTTTCGGCAGCGTCTTGGAGGATGGTTGACTTGCTTTCTGCTTTTGTGTCATTTGTTTTGTCCTAGCCCGGGCGATTTTCGGCGGGTTGGCAAAGGCTGCGTCATGGCCCCTCCTCGCGCGGTCGTCCTACCACGGGGGGGTCCAAAGGCGCCACTCGTTCCCTTTCCTATAGACTGGGTTCCCTAGAAAAGCAGTTTTGATTCTGCAAGACTCTGCCAGGACACGCTGGCGCTTCATCGTGCGCGCTGCAGAAAAGGAAGCGGATGCAACTGCAGTTTGCCATTTCCTCGCTTCACCGGCACCATTCGCCCAGCGGCTACATCTATTTCTCCTTCGCGTGCGGACATGGCCAGGCGCGGCTTCGCCATTTCTTTCTTAACGCTGGCAAGTGTCGCTTTGCCGAGTTTTTTCTTGGCTTCCTTCCTCATTTAACATTCATGATGACATCGAGACCAAACCAAAACAGTCCCGTTTAGCACAGTTTCAGCAATCCGCGACATACACCGCCATCCCTGGGTCGGACGTACCCATCCGCCCGTCCCGGCCCACTTGAAAGCTCAGGCCGAGGCCATAGAGCCGGTTGGATCCTGCTTCCAAGTCGTTGGACAATGGCCGAGCCTGTCGGACCAGTGCAACCCCTTGCCACTGCCGAACATGTCCGGTTTGGGAAGCCGGGAGCTCTATTCGAAGCTTGCTGCCGATTGCGGGCGGATGACGGGCAACCCGGAAGTAATTCCACTTGGACGTATAGTCGGGTTACCGGACAAATGCTTTTGAGCACTAGTCCTCGATTGGTTGCGCGGGCCTTGGGCCGCACAACGAGCCAGGAGGTTCCGCACTTCAACTTCACTTCGTTTTGTCGTTGCCGGGAGACGCTTTTGCGGGGTGAAGCTTGTTATAGTCTCTTATATACGCGCGCAAGCCAGAGTCTGGCATAAGTTTTGAATATCCCGCCGAAAGCTGTTCTTTGTAGTGATCCAGGAAGAAATCGAGTGGATCCTTTGGATCCATGTCGATGAGGATCAAATCCGTATCGTTCATGACCAGCTTGCCGATGCGGATACGATTGTTCTTGAAGGCCATATAATTTCCGGCGCGGATATTCTTCGCCCTCTTGGCATCTGAACCGCCAAAAATCTGAACAATCTTCTCGCCTTCCATTCGTACAGAAACCACCTTACCTTCAATATGGGGAGGCGGCAGGATCTGTTCAAGATCAAGAATCAGATCGTCTCCATGAGCCTCTACTCCGGGAACTTTGCCCTCCTTGATCAAACTGCCTAAATCGACACCGAAGAGATCCATCAAACCTTTTACTGGCAAATGCATAGCCTTAATCTTCTCGCTGTGCAATCGAATTTTTCCGTCGGCGGTGGGAATGAGAATTCCCTCCGTCTCGAACGGGATGTCTCCTTTGTCATGGAGCTTTCCTTTCACTCGCAAGTGTCCCTTCTCCACGCTGAGGGATAGCTGCGTTAAGGGAGAGTGCGGGCGCGCAAAAACATAAGAGTTGAGAACGTTCGCCAGGTCTGACGAATCCATGGCGATCTCCGCGGCGCTTACGCGCAGGTTAAACGAGTCTTTGTCGTCGAAGTTGGGGAATTCATTTTTGCCGAGGGGCACGAGCACACCGTTTAGTGATTTTATTTCCACCGCGACGGTGTCCGAAAAGCGAAACGTGACGTTGCGCATCTGCGTCTGGACCGTGCCCTCCTGTTTTTCGTTAGTCGGAGGGTTTTGGCTAATGACGGTTCCCGGCGTCGCGGCACAAAGAAGAACGAACAGAGCCAGCGATATTAAATGCGGTTGAGATATGTGGAACGGCGAGACCAAGTTCCTTACGAATTGCAATATTGCACCTCTAGCAGATCTTAACCGGAATTTCCCATTTGGACCTCCAGTTAGCGCATCTCACGAATCTCCCGCCATGGACACAACGAACGTGCCACCAGAGCTGGCCCCAGCGTGTTCCCAGCAGGGTGGCCCCACTGGACAATCGATTCGAGAAGCGGCGCCAACTCCTGGTAAGTCGCGAAACCGGACATGTGCTTTTCTGGCCTGTTCACTTTTCCGATTAGCGCGTTTATCGGGACTCGAGTGTTGCTAACCCGAACAGCGTTCCCGAAATCTCAGATTCACGAGGTTGAGCCGAGCTATCCTCTAATTGTGATCCATCATTTCGGAAGTTTGACCCCATTTTCTTGGAATGGATTTTGGTGGCTGTTTCGACAGGGTTTACAGTTTCTGTATGCATGGCCCATGTCGTTGGTCACGTTTGCGCTCGGCGCAAACTTGGTGGCTGCACTAGTCCACAGATGGCCCTTTCATCCTGAAAGGTGGAAGAGGGGATATTGGCTTGCATTTTTGAGTTTCTTATTCATTCCGGCCACCACTGTCGTTGGGGTTGTCGGTTGGATCGATCCAGGGATGGTGCCGCGTCCTAAACCAAGTGCGGTCTTGGTATGGGTCGACAATGGATTATTTATTGCGTTCATTCTGCTCGGCATTTTCTGGGTCTATCGAATGAAGGGGCTGCGATGGTTCGCATTGTCAATCGTGCTCATTCAGTTGTGGATCTTGACGGGAGTCGGATTTATGACTGGTATGGCGCTCTCTGGCGATTGGCTCTGAATTTCGGCCACTCCCCAGCGTCCGATCCAGCTAACTCCCGATTAGTCGGGTGGTCTCAATGGGTCGACGCAACACTCAGGTCGAACCCGACTTGCATTGAAAACAAAGGCTAAATCGCTCGCTAGGGTTAGATCAGCCGAAACACTACCCTGGCTAGGTTTTGACCGAGTACAGCCAAACAGATCGCTTCTCCCAGGGAAGCATTGTCGAATCAACGGATTGGATGGTGTTGCATCGACCGGTTAACCTGGCATGACTTATCGGGACTTGACTTGCCATGCCACGGACATCCGCCTCGTAAATAGATTGCTCTGCTTCCAGTTCGGTGTAGAATGTCGCAATCTTTGGTCCGAATTTTGGTTCCCAGTCTGTTCTGAGTGAGTACTTTGCGAAGCCCATCACCCAATTTCGTCGAGAGGAGCAGCTCTATGAAATCCCCGCTTCCAGGTATAGTCGCGTCGTGTCTGGCATTGGCAGGCGTGTTTGCGTGTTCTTCGACCATTGCCGATGGGCAGGCCCAAAATAACGTGGAGCCCTTGAAGGCGCCGATGTCGGCCAAGGTCACTCAGATTTCCCAGAAACCCGAGGACGCCCACAGATTGTTCGTCGAGGCATTCAATGCTGGAGACTTGGACGCCGTAGTGGCCCTTTATGAGCCCGACGCCATCACCTTCAATAAAGAAAGCCAGCCGGTTCAGGGCCAAGCGAAAATTCGCGAAGCCATCGGCGGATTCCTCGCCATGAAACCGCACATCACGCTAACCACCAGGGACGTCCTTCGGAGTGGCGAGCTTGCCATGCTCCGCAGCAGTTGGGAAATGACGTTCACTGGTGCGGACGGCCAGCCTGTTCATATCTCACATCGCAGCGCCGAAGTCGTTCGCCTGCAAAAAGACGGTCGCTGGCGCTACGTCATAGATAATCCATTCGGCGGAGACTAGGCCGCCTCTTTCAATTGCTGAGCGATTCACTGCGTATGTCCGAACAGGTTTTCGACGCAAATCGATTCCTGTTTCTATGCAAGACTTCCAACTCCCGATTACCGTGCAAACCGGACAAGTGAAATCGATCCCAAAACCACATGTCCGGTAAGGCGACTTGCCAGGCACTGATAGTGCTTTCCTAAACCTGTTGGGTTTTCTTGTTCATATCGGGAAGTTACGACTACAATCGGCGAAATAGTTGGGCACCTAAAGCGTAGTCTGCCTCGAAGGAGAGAGCCTCTCATGGAGGTTTGGGTTTTTACAGGAGCACGGAGTTCAACTTCGACCAACGCCACTTTCCCAGGCGGGGTGTTCTCATCGATCGAGGTTGCTGAAAATTGGATCAGACGTCACGGTCTGTCCGGAATCGAACTCACTGAGCGACAGCCTCCATCCCATACTCGAGGTCATCGAGCACGTGAAAGGCGGGTTCAACATTTTTCGCCGCTTCCGAATCACGCATCTCCAGAAGACGGAATGCCCGGAAGTTCTCCGGCATTTTTGGTCTGGGCGCGCTCCGAGACACGTATCTGAGCGGTATACGAAACTTGGGGAAGAACGGGAATTCCGTTTGGAATGGGCAGAGAAGATTGGGCTTGGATTCGAACTTCCGCGCCCATTTGGGCAACTTGGGCAACTGCGCATTGTTCCGAAAGTGGCCTAAGTTATTGAAAAGAATGGTGGACGAGAAGGGATTCGAACCCTCGGCCTCCTCGTTGCGAACGAGGCGCTCTCCCAGCTGAGCTACTCGCCCACGAGCAGCAAATCAATTTTAGCAAAGGCGCTGGTGCTTGCCAACACGCGTTCTACTGCTTGTAAACAAAAAGGGCGCAGCACTTGTGCCGATGCGGCCAGGATGCTGCGCCCTTAATCCGGAGAACCTTGCGCTGAGAACTGTCGTTACGGCTGCTCGATCGGCCCGCCGGCACGCTGGGCGACGATCTTCTTGGCGTTCTGATAGAGCGCCCGCGCCTGGGGAATTGCTTCCACGGCCTTCTGCACTTGCGGGTCGGCTTCGAGCAATACCTTGAAGCCTTCCTGCTGGCTGAAGGTGGACATAAAGACTTCCTGCTTGATCTTGCGCTTGATCCAGTCGAGGCCTTCGGCCATATCGGGTTCGGTGTACCGGACATTGTGCTTGCTCAGATACTCGCGGAAGGTGCGCATCACGTTGTCGTCTACTTCAAAATCTTTGGTGATCGCGGGCTTGCTGCCCAGGAAATAGCGCGTAAATCCGCCCACGCCTGTCTCAGCTGGGAAGAACACGTCGTCGCGATACAGCAACTGCTCGAACTTAGTCAACTTGGGGGCAGGAACAGCGATGTCCGGCGTGATGCCACCACCGCCGGTCACCTGGCGCCCGCTATCCGTCAATTTTACTTCTGTCGGATGATCGGGCACTTTGCGCTCGTAATGGTATTCGTAGAGCGAAACCGATTTGTAGTCGCGCTGAATCAAACGTCCGCTCGGTGTGTAATATCGTGCGGTCGTCAGAGCCAGTCCGGTATTCTCGCTGAGCCCGGTTACTGTTTGCACCAGGCCCTTGCCGAAGGTCGTCTCGCCAACGATTAAGCCCCGGTCGTGGTCTTGCACCGCGCCGGAAACGATCTCCGTTGCCGAAGCTGAATTATTGTTCACCAGAATCACTAGCGGCACGGTCACGCCTTGATTGCCGCGCACCGCGTAGTATCTCCGCTCTGGCGAAGTCCGTCCGTGATGAGAAACGATGAGCTGGTTCTTGTCGAGGAACATGTCGCCAACGGCAACCGCTTCATTGAGCAGGCCGCCAGGGTTGCCGCGCATGTCCAAAATCAAGCCATCCAGCGTGGAAGCATTCAGCTGTTTCAGGGAATCCGCAATTTCACGATCGGTTGTCTCGTTGAAGCCCGACAGGCGGACGTAGCCAACGCCCGGCTTCAGCATGAAAGCGATGTCCACGGAATGGCGCGGAATCTCGTCGCGCGTCACGGTGAAGACGAGCTGGTCGGCATAGCCTTCGCGTGAAACGGTAATCTTGACGACCGTGCCCTTCGGTCCCTTCAGCATGTCCGCCACTTCGGTGGTGGTCAGCCCATCGGTGGACTTATCGTCCACCTTGACGATCACGTCGCCAGGCCGGATACCCGCGTTATATGCCGGCGCGCCAGCATACGGCGCCATCACCACGGTGTGATTCTCGCGCGGCGCAACGATCATCCCGACTCCGTAGTATTTCCCGCGCTGGTCTTCGCGCAGAAGGGAGAATTGCTTGGCATCGAAGAAGCTGGAGTGAGGGTCGAGCATGCGCAGCATGCCCGGAATAGCGCCTTGATAGACGGCCTTGTCGACATCGACCGGATCGGCATAGTTGTTCTGAACCACGTTCAGAACCTGGGTAAAGTCCCGCACGGCCGTTTGATAATCGTCCGCCGAGGCGGTGGTGGCGCGCACGTTGGGGCCGTAAATGCCCCCGAGTACGGCAGATACCAGCAGTACGGCTACGACAACGACAAGCCCGCGACGCTCTGATTTCATCCTTACCTCGCGTGACAGCTCAATCTAAAATTATAGCACACCCTATTCGGCGCAAACTCCAGTTTGACAGCGGCTGACACCCTTTCTATGATGCCCATGGACCCTTTAGACGGCTCCCGAGCGAAATGTTAAGCGTTCCCCACATGATTGTGCTGTTTATCGTGGTCTTGGTCGTATTCGGGCCACAGAAGCTGCCGGAACTCGCTCGTGGCCTGGGCAAGATCATGGCGGAATTCCGCAAGGCTTCCACCGACTTCAAGAGCGCCTTTGAAGAAGAAATGCGCGAGATGGAGCGCGCGGCCATGCAGGCCGAGCGCAAGAAGACGGCCGAGGCTGCTGCCGCATCTGCCGCGGCCGTCGAAACCAGTCCGCCTGCCCTCACGGAAGGGTCCGTTGTCGCAGCTGAACCATCGGCCGAGGCTCGGCCAGAACACATCGGAACGCAAGAACCAGTAGTCTCACCAGTAGCCGAATCCGTCCCGCGCTCCCCAGACGAGTGGACCGAGCCGAAGAGCGAAACCGCTGCCGTCACTGACTCACAAGACACCCTTCATGACCAAGAGCATCCGGCCTGACTCCGTGCCCGATTCCGAATCCAACTCGCCAATCACGCCGCAGCCGGAAGAGCCCTCCGGCGCGATGACTTTTTTCGAGCACCTGAGCGAACTCCGCAAACGCATCGTAAATTCGCTCATCGCGGTCGTCATCGGCGCCGGTATCGGCTGGTTTGCGGCCCCTCATTTTGTCGATTGGATCACCAGGCCCATGCTCAAAGCGTTGGGGGCGGCCCACCTCGAACAAAAATTGGTGTACACGCATCCCGCTGGATATCTAAACCTGTTGATATCGTTGAGCATCTATCTTGGGTTAGTGATTGCTTCCCCTTGGATTCTCTACCAGATTTGGCTCTTCGTCGCGCCTGCCCTCTATAAACACGAGCGCAGCGCGATCACCGGCTTTTTGTTTTCCACGGTCTTCTTGTTTCTGGCGGGAATCGCTTTCGGCTATTTCATTTCGTTGCCGTACGTCCTGCGTTTTCTGATCAGTTTTCAAGGGCCGGTCGTACCACTGATCAGCATCAACGAATACTTCGATCTAATCCTCATGATTCTTCTCGGCCTTGGACTCGTTTTCGAATTGCCAGTCCTCATTTTCTTCCTCTCACTTTTCGGGATCGTCACGCCCAAGTTCATGCTCAAGAATTTTCGCTACGCCATTTTGGTGATCGCGATACTGGCGGCCGTCCTTACGCCGACGCCCGACGCTACAACCATGCTGGTCTTCATGGCTGTCCTGGTTGCTCTTTATCTCGTCGGTGTCGGTGTGTCCTGGGTAGTGGTCCGGCGACGCAATCGGCGTCTCGCTGCCGCGGAGGCTCACTAAATGACCTCACTTTCTAAAATGATTTCGCGCAGGGCTGGAGTCCTTTGCATCTGTGCGATCGGCCTCGCCGGATGCAAGGCCAGTGGCAAGGAAGCACCAGCGGCAGCGAGCCAGCCGCCGTTCATGAGTGCCGTCGCATCCGCTCCGCCGCAATCAGCTGATGATGCGCCCCCGCCGGACAAAACCGGCGGCTTCGATGGCAAACGGACTTTCGCCCATGTCGCCAAGCAAGTCAGCTTTGGCCCTCACCCCTCGGGATCACCTGCGGTCGCCCAAGTGCAAGACTATCTGCTCTCGGAGTTGAAGAGCTACGGCTGCGCGGTCGATATAGACGCATTCAGCGCGGACACCCCCGTTGGCCGTTTGCCGATGAAGAACATCCTGGTGAAAATCCCCGGTGAAAAGCCCGGCGTGATTCTTCTCGGCACGCACTACGACACTTTGTTGAAAGACAATTTTGTCGGTGCCGACGATGGAGGATCATCCACGGCGCTGATGCTGGAATTGGCGCGCTTGCTGTGTCCACAGCAAGGCAAGTACGCGGTGTGGATCGCGTTCTTTGACGGGGAAGAGGCTATGAAGCATTGGAGCGACACAGACAGCCGATATGGCAGCCGTCAAATGGCCGCAAAGCTGGGGATGAGCGGCGATCTGAAGAAGGTCAAAGCCTTTTTGCTGGCGGACATCGTAGGAGGACGCACGGCCGTTCTCAAGCGCGAAGCCAACTCCACTCCGGCATTGGTCGACCTCATGTGGAACGCCGCCGCCAAGCTGGGTTACTCGGGGCTCTTTTCAAACGAAGGAACATCCGCCGAAGACGACCATGATTCCTTCCTGAAGCGCGATGTTCCGTCCGTGGACGTGATCGGGGATTTCATCAACAACGGCTACTGGCACACTACGCAGGACACTCTCGACAAAATCAGTCCCAAGACGCTCGCCATCACCGGCCACGTTTTCCTGGAAAGCATCAAGCAGCTTCAGGCGAAGTGATGTAGCGGCCACCTTTTCCCTAAGCCTCGAATTTTACTTCCGTGCCCTTTTGCACTGCCGAGTGCTTCCCGAAGTCCTCGTCATTCCGGTACGGAAAATCCGAGCGGTAGTGGCTTCCCCGGCTCTCTTCCCGCGCTAGTCCCGACCGCGCGATCAGCAATGCCATCGCATGCAAATTTCGCAGCTCGTGCGCAGTACGCCCAGGCTTCTCCGATTTATCCAGCTCCAGGGATTCCAGTTGCTTGATGGCTTCCGCCAATTCTTTTCCGCTTCGTAGAATCCCAACCTCGCGCCACATCACGTCTCGGATTTTCGTAAGTGCCGCGCAAGCCGGTGCTGGTTTTGCCGTCGTTTTCACCGGTTCCTTTTGCGCCCTCGAAGAATTTCCCGGCAATGGCGCCGGACTGCCGGGCAGTGCCGCTCCGCTGCGCTTTTCAACCGGAGCGTCCTCGATCATCGCTTGGCCCGCGCGCGCGCCAAAGACCAATCCTTCGAGCAGGGAATTGCTCGCCAAGCGGTTGGCGCCGTGCACGCCCGTCGCTGCTGTCTCGCCCGCAGCATAGAGTCCCGCCAAAGACGTCCTGCCCCACAGATCCGTCTTCACACCGCCCATCATGTAATGCGCCGCGGGACAAACGGGAGCCATATCGCTGGCCAGGTCCAGGCCATAGCCCGCGCACGTCTCGTAAATTCGCGGGAACCGTTTCTTCAGAAACTCTTCGCTCTTCTTGGTCATGTCCAGATACACATGCGCGCTTTGGGTGCGGTGCATCTCACTCACGATCGCGCGCGCGACGATGTCCCGCGGCGCCAGCTCTTGCGCTTCGTGGTAGCGTTTCATGAATCGTTCGAGGCCGATGTTGCGCAGCACTCCGCCCTCGCCGCGCAGCGCCTCGGACAGCAAAAACCGCGGCGCGCCCTTCACTGCCAGCGCCGTCGGATGGAATTGCACGAACTCCATGTCCGAAAGCACGGCGCCAGCTTCGTAAGCGATGGCGATGCCGTCGCCAGTCGCGACTTCAGGATTGGTCGTCTCCCGGTAAATTTGTCCCAACCCACCCGTTGCGAGCAGAACCGCCCCGGCCAGCAATTCGTGCTTCGAACCATCGGTTTCATCGATAAAACGCAGCCCAGTCACGCGTCCGCGCTCCCCAATCAATTCCGTCGTGAAGGCGTGCGCTCGCAGATGCAGGTGCGGAATCGTGTGCGCCCGCGCCAGCAGCGCACGGCTGATTTCTCTGCCGGTCGAGTCCCCATGAGCGTGCAAGATCCGCGAGCGGCTGTGCGCGGCCTCCCGCGTAAACGCCAGTTTCGTTCCGGCCCTGTCGAACTCCGTGCCCCACTCGATGAGTTGCGTGATGTACTTCGGGCCTTCTTCAACCACCAATGCCACGGCCTCAGGCCGGCACAAGCCATCACCGGCATTGATGGTGTCCTGTTCGTGCAGGCCGATTTCATCTTCGTCGGAGAGGGCCACGGCGATGCCGCCCTGTGCCCATGCCGTGGCTGAATCGCTCAAATTAGATTTCGCCAGGACCAGCACGCTTCCAGCCGCGCTCAGCTCGATCGCCGCGCGCAAACCCGCGATTCCGCTGCCCACAACGGCGTAGTCGGCGCGATGGATTTTGGGGGAGTTCGTCATGGGAGTGAGGGGGTTGCCGCCTTCGTATGGTAGCACGAAGGAATTGCTCCGATGAGTGGTGCAGGCCCCGGCATGCGATGGATCCGGCGCGTGTGTTACATTAAAAATGTCTCACTCATGAAAAGGAAACGCATTCACGTAAAATCTTCCGCCGGTCCCTACTCGGTCGTTGCTGGGGCTGGCATCATTCGCCGCGCGGAGCAGGAGATTGCCGCACTCGGACGCTTTTCAAGCGTCCACATTGTTTCGTCGCCCAAAGTTTGGCGCGCGGCAGGGAAGTCCGTCCAGCGCGGGCTTGCGAAAGGCAGCGCCATTCACCTCTTTGATGACGCTGAATCCGCCAAGAATCTCCGCAGCGTGGAACTCATTGCGCGTTCCCTTTGCCGTGCCGGCGCTGATCGCCAATCACTGGTCGTCGCAGTGGGTGGCGGCGTTGTTGGCGATGTAGCTGGGTTCGCGGCTGCGGCCTACCTTCGCGGAGTGAAACTTGTCCACATCCCGACAACGCTTGTCGCTCAGGTGGACAGCTCCATCGGGGGCAAGACCGGAGTCAATCTTCCTGAGGGGAAAAATTTGGTGGGTGCATTCTACCCGCCTCAGCTCGTGATTACCGATCCGGACCTTTTGCGCACGCTTTCCGATCGCGAATTCCGCGGCGGCCTCGCGGAAGTCATCAAGCATGCTGTCATCGCGGACGCGGAAATGTTTGCGATTCTGGAAAAAGAGATGGAGAGAATTCTGCGGCGGGACCGCCAGATTCTCGGTTTGTTGATTCCCCGCAACGCGCAGATCAAAGCACGCGTGGTCAGCCGCGACGAGCGCGAATCCGGCCTCCGGGAAATCCTCAACTACGGCCACACTTTCGCTCATGCACTCGAAAGCGTCACGAAATACCGCCGCTATCAGCACGGCGAAGCCGTTGCCTG
>Ga0209698_10003971_pt1 | contig 16355 bp, 18 predicted proteins | sample LitLauG_LLR_2012_FD_187203 | JGI IMG/M metagenome (GOLD analysis project Ga0209698, IMG submission 187203) | Freshwater sediment microbial communities from Pennsylvania, USA - Little Laurel Run_MetaG_LLR_2012 (SPAdes) (version 2) | ecosystem: Environmental > Aquatic > Freshwater > Creek >...
CGACGCGGACGGGCACAGGTTCACCGTCGCCGGGTAGCGGCCGACGGCGGCCAGCACGGTGGCGTCGGCGCTCTTCAGCGAGGCGTCGGCCGACGGCGAGCCGCCGGTGCCCGAGCTGCACGACGCGACCACGAGCGGCACCAACGGCACCAGCGCCCACCACGAGCGCCGGACGGTGCGGAGGCCAGCGCGGTTCACGGTCAGAATCTAGGCCGGTCCTTTCCTAGACTTCGCGTCGTGCCCCGCACCTACTTCCTCCGTACCTTCGGGTGCCAGATGAACGAACACGACTCGGAGCGCCTCGCCGGCTTGCTCGAGGCGGAGGGCATGGTCCCGGCGGGCGATCTCGATGAGGCCGACGTGGTCGTGCTCAACACCTGCTGCATCCGGGAGAACGCCGACAACAAGCTGTACGGCCACCTCGGCCACCTCAAGTCGCTCAAGCAGCAGAGGCCCGACGTGCAGATCGCCGTCGGGGGCTGCCTGGCCCAAAAGGACAAGGGCCTGATCCAGGAGCGGGCGCCGTGGGTCGACGCGGTGTTCGGCACCCACAACGTGGCCCATGCCACCGACCTCCTCCATCGGGCCGCGGCGACGGGCCCGGTGATGGAGATCCTCGACGAGGCTCAGCGTGACGACGAAGATGCGTTCCCCTCGGCGCTCCCCGTACGCCGCGAGCTGCCCCACGCGGCGTGGGTCACGATCCAGATCGGCTGTGACAACGCCTGCGCGTTCTGCATCGTCCCCGCGGTGCGCGGCCGCGAGATCAGCCGTCCCTTCGGCCAGATCGTCGACGAGGTCGGTCAGCTGGCCCGCGCCGGGACGGTCGAGGTCACCCTGCTCGGCCAGAACGTCAACTCCTACGGACGGGATCTCACGACGGCCCTGCGGTCGGAGCCGGGGTGGCGCGACGCCGCAGCCCGCACCGGTGCCCGCTGGAGCAACGGGGACCAACCCCGGGCCCGACCGCTGTTCGCCGACCTCCTGCACGCCGTCGCCCGGATCGAGGGGATCGCGCGGGTCCGCTTCACCAGCCCGCATCCCAAGGACCTGCGCCCCGAGACGATCGAGGCCATGGCCACCGAGCCCGCGGTCTGCGAGCACCTCCACCTCCCGCTCCAGGCCGGCAGCGACCGCATCCTGTCGGCCATGCACCGGGGGTACACGGCCCGGCGCTACCTGGAGCGCCTGGCGGCCGCGCGCGCCGCCATCGAGGACCTGGCTGTCACCACCGACTTGATCGTCGGGTTCCCGGGCGAGACCGAGCACGACTTCGATTCCACCCTCGAGGTGGTCGCCGAGGCCGGCTACGACAGCGCGTACCTGTTCATCTACTCGCCGCGGCCGGGGACCGAGGCAGCCGAGCTCGTGGACCGCTTCGTGGCCGCCGACGTGGTCGCCGACCGCTTCGCCCGGCTGAATGCGGTCGTCGAGCGCTCCGCGCTGCGCCGCCACGAGGCCCGGGTCGGCCGGATCGAGGAGGTCCTCGTCGAAGGCCCGAGCAAGCGGGACCCGTCGATGACGAGTGGCCGGACCCGCCACAACAAGCTGGTGCACGTGCCCGGCCCGCTCACCCCCGGCTCCATCGTCGCGGCGCGCATCGTGCGCGCCGCGCCGCACTTCCTGGTCGGCGAGGTCGTCGAGGTGGTCGAGGGTCCCCGCCGGCGCACCCGGATCCCGGTGGTCGCCCGCTGAGCTACGTGCCGCCGCGCCACCCGCACCTCGCCCTGGTCGGCTGCACGGCGTCGGGCAAGTCGGCCCTCGCGCTCGCCGCCGCCCGGCGACTCGGGGACCTCGGCCCGCCCGTGGAGATCGTCAGCGTCGATTCGATGCAGGTCTACCGGGGGATGGACATCGGTACGGCCAAGGCGTCGGTGGCCGAGCGCGCCGAGGTCGCCCACCACCTGATCGATGTGGTGGAGCCGGCGGAGGACTTCACCGTCGTGCGCTACCAGGAGGCGGCCCGCTCGGCCATCGAGGCCATCGAGGCGGCAGGGCACCGGGCGCTGCTGGTCGGCGGGACGGGTTTGTGGTTTCGGGCCCTCGTCGACGACCTGCGGCCCGCTGGGCAGTACCCCGACGTGCGCGCCGAGCTCGAATCCGTCGCCGACACCGCCGGCCTCCACCGGCGCCTCGTCGCGCTGGACCCGGCCGCCGCGGCGAAGATCGAGCCGACGAACCGGAGGCGGGTGGTGCGCGCCCTGGAGGTGACCCTCGGCACCGGCTCGCCCTTCTCCAGCTTCGGGCCGGGGATGGGTGTGTTCCCCGCGACCATGTTCCGCATCGCCGGCATCTGGCTGCCGCGCGCGGTCGTGTCGCAACGAATCGACCACCGATTCGATGCGATGGTGGCGGCGGGCCTGGTGGAGGAGGTCCGGGGGCTGGCCCGGCGACGCGGTGGGATGTCGGCGACCGCCCGCCAGGCGTTGGGCTACCGGGAGGTCCTCGCCCACCTCGAAGGAGGCCTTCCCCTGGACGCGGCCCTGGCCGGCGCGGCCCGGCGGACCAAGGCGTTTGCTCGGCGCCAGCGGATGTGGTGGCGGCGGGATCCCCGGATCACGTGGTTCGGCGCGGCGGACAATCCGTTCGCCGCGCTGGCCGCCCTGCTGGGAGACTGGGCGTCAGCATGACCACGATCCGGTTGACCAAGCTCCACGGGCTCGGCAACGACTTCCTGGTGCTCCTCGATCCCGACGGTGACCGGCCCATCACCGCCGGTCTGGCGCGGGCGCTCTGCGACCGGCACCTCGGGGTCGGTGCCGACGGCGTCATCCGGGCCACCCGCGCCGTCCCCGAAGGGTCGGGCGCGCGGATCACCTTCGAGCTGCGCAACGCCGATGGCAGCGAGGCGGAGATGAGCGGCAACGGCATGCGCTGCCTGGCGCAAGCGGCCGCGGAGGCGGGCCTGGTACCTTTCGACGAGGTCTTCGTCGTGTCCACCCCTGCGGGCGCACGCGGGGTCACGGTGCGCCGCGACGGGCCCGGGCGGGCGTGGGTCGGCGTCGACATGGGTCGGGCCCGCCTCGACGGGGACGCGGAGCGCTGCAACGCCGGGCACGGCCTGCTCCGGGTCGACATGGGCAACCCGCACCTCGTGGTGCTCGGCCCGGACCCCGCCACCGTTGCGGTCGGCGAGCTCGGACCCGAGCTCGAGCGCTCGGTGCCCGGCGGCCAGAACGTCGAGTTCGTCACCCTGGGACCGGGGCCCGACGAGGTCACCATCCGGGTCTGGGAGCGTGGCGTGGGCGAGACGCTCGCCTGCGGCACCGGCGCTGCGGCGGCCGCGGTGGCGTTGCACCACTGGGGCCGCGTCGGGTCCAAGGTCACCGTGCACCAGCCGGGCGGCGACGCCCTGGTGGAGATCGGCGAGGGCGGGGTCGTCCTGTCGGGGCCGAGCATGTTGATCGCGCGCTGCGACGTCGAAGTGCCGGTCCTCCCGTGAGCCTGATCGAGCGCTCGTTCCGGGAGAAGATCGTGCTCGTCGGGGTCACCATCCCGCCGGCGACCGCGGAGGAGACCGAGGATCACCTCTCCGAGCTGAGCCTCCTCGTAGACACTGCTGGGGCAGACGAGGCGGCGCGGGTCATCCAGCGCCGGGACGCACCGGACCCCGCCACCTACGTGGGCAAGGGCAAGGCCGAGGAGCTGCGGGAGCTGTCCCTCGCCGTCGACGCCGACACGGTGGTCTTCGACGACGAGCTGTCGCCCGCGCAGTCGCGCAACCTGGAAAAGATCCTCGGTCGGACCGCCATCGATCGCACCGCGGTGATCCTCGACATCTTCGCGCAGAACGCCCGGACCCAGGAGGGCCGAGCGCAGGTCGAGCTGGCCCAGCTGCGGTACCGCCTGCCCCGCCTGCGGGGCCGGGGCAAGGCGCTCTCGCAGCAGGCCGGCGGGATCGGCACCCGGGGTCCGGGCGAGACCCAGCTCGAAGTGGACCGGCGCCGGCTCGTGCGGCGGGTGACCAAGCTCGAGGCCGACCTGAGGGAGCTCACCAAGAACCGGCGGACCCAGCGCAAGGCGCGGGCGCGCAGCCGCCTGTCGTCAGTGTCGCTGGTCGGCTACACCAACGCCGGCAAATCGACCCTGCTCAACGCGCTGACCGATGCGGCCGTGCTCGTCGAGGACCGGGTGTTCGCGACGTTGGACCCGCGCACCCGCCGCCTCGAGCTCCCCGGCGGCGAGACGGTGCTGTTGTCGGACACCGTCGGCTTCGTGCGCAAGCTGCCGCACCAGCTGGTGGAGGCGTTCCGCTCGACGCTCGAGGTGGTCAACGAGGCGGATCTGCTGATCCACGTGGTCGACTCCTCGGCGCTGCACCCCGAGGAGCAGATCGACGCGGTCCGAGCGGTGCTCGCCGAGATCGGTGCGGACCGGGTGCCCGAGCTCCTGGCGTTCAACAAGGCGGATCTGGTGCCTGACGCCCGGCGGTTGGCGGAGCGCTACCCCGGCGCGGTGACCATCTCGGCCAAGACCGGCGACGGCCTGGACGACCTGCTGCGCTCCGTGGCCGACCGGCTCCGAGCCCTGGCCCAGGTGGTCGAGCTGGTCGTACCCTACGACCGGGGGGACATCCTGGCCGCGGTCCACCGCGAAGGTGAGGTGCTGGTGGAACGTCACACGGAGACGGCGAGCGAGCTTCGCGTGCGGGTCGATGCCGCCGGCGCGGCACGGTTCCGTGAGTTCGTGGTGGCCCAGCGCACCGGCGCCGGCGACGGCCCGGTCGGGGGCTCCTGATGAGCGGATCCGGAACGCCAAACGGGTTCCAACCGCCTCCCTACCCCTACGACCGCCTCGACGCGGCCCGGGCCAAGGCCGAGGCGCACGAGGGCGGGCTGGTCGACCTGTCCGTCGGCACGCCCACGGATCCGCCGCCTCCCGAGGTGCTCGCGGTGCTCGGCCGGGCCGACGACGGCGGAAGGGTGCGGGGGTACCCGCCCTCGATCGGCTCTGCCGCGCTCCGGGACGCGGCGCTCGAGTGGATGCACCGGCGCCTCGGCGTGGACGTGGGCATCGAGGCGGTGGGCGCATGCATCGGCACGAAGGAGTTCGTGGCGACGTTGCCGCAGTGGCTGCACCTCCGTGACCCCGTCCGGGACACGGTGCTGTATCCCGCGGTCAGCTACCCGACCTACGAGATGGGCGCCATCCTGGCCGGCCTGCGCGCCGTCCCCGTCCCCGTCGACCGCTCGTGGCGCCTGGATCTGTCCGCCGTCTCCGAGGCCGACGCCGACCGTGCGCTCGTGCTGTGGGTCAACACCCCGGGCAACCCTGCCGGGCAGCTCGACGACCTCGCCGCAGCCGCGAGGTGGGGCCGCGCCCGCTCCATCCCGGTCTTCAGCGACGAGTGCTACGCGGAGTTCACCTGGACCGGGGCGCCCCGGACCATCCTCTCGGAGGGGCTCCCCGGGCTCGTCGCGCTGCACTCGCTGTCGAAGCGTTCCAACCTGGCCGGGCTCCGCCTCGGCTTCTACGCCGGCGACCCGGAGCTGGTCGACTACCTGCGCGAGGTGCGCAAGCACGTCGGCATGATGGTGCCCGGCCCCGTCCAGCAGGCGGGGGTCGCGGCGCTGGCCGATCAGGAGCACGTGGACGTCCAGCGCCGCCGGTACTGGGAGCGCCTGGTGCGCATGCGTGCCATCCTCACGGCCCTGGGCGTGGACGCGGAGCTACCCGGCGGCGGGTTCTACCTGTGGGCCGAGGCTCCCGGCAACGACGCGTGGGGCTTCACGGACCGGTTGGCTGCCGAAGGGGGGGCCCTGGTGTCGCCGGGCGACTTCTACGGGCCGGCGGGCGCCGGGCGGGTCCGCATCGCCGTGGTGCAGCCCCTCGAGCGCCTCGAGCTGGTGGCGTCCCGCCTCGGCGTGCCGGGCGGCGACGCCCCCCGTTGACGCCCCCCGGCACGCCGCGCGTTGCCGCCGCGGGTTGCCGCCGCGGGTTGCCGCCGCGGTCCACTACCTTCGGCCGGCATGGCCGATCTGCAGGCAACGATCAGCGAGCTGTGGGAGCGACGGGGCGACCTGGCGGCGGGTGACGTCGATGCCACCGCCGCCGTGCACCAGGCGATCGAGCTCCTGGACCGGGGCGAGGTCCGGGTGGCGGAGGTGTCCGCGTCCGGAGAGGTCGTCGTCCACGAATGGCTCAAGCAGGCGATCCTCCTGCTGTTCCGACTCTCGTCGATGGAGACCACCGAGCTCGGTCCCTTCGAGTTCGCCGACAAGCTGCCGCTCAAGCACGGCTTCGCCGCGGCCGGCGTCCGGGTCGTGCCCGGTGCGTCGGCGCGGTGGGGGAGCCATCTCGAGCGCGGCGTGGTGATGATGCCGAGCTACGTCAACATCGGCGCGAGGGTCGGGGCCAACAGCATGGTCGACACCTGGGCGACCGTCGGCTCGTGCGCCCAGATCGGCAGCAACGTCCATCTCTCCGGCGGCGTCGGCATCGGCGGGGTGCTCGAGCCGCCGCAGGCGTCGCCGGTGATCATCGAGGACGAGGCGCTCATCGGCAGCCGCTCGATGATCACCCAGGGGGCGCGGGTGGGCAAGGGCGCGGTGCTCGGCGAGGGGTGCATCCTCAACCCCGGGATCCCGGTGATCGACGCCGAGACCGGAGCGGAGCTGTCGCGCGGCGTCGTCCCCGCGTGGTCGGTGGGTGTCGGCGCAACCCGGCCGCGCCGCTTCGCGGGCGGCGAGTTCGGGCTCCCTTGCATCTTGATCATCCGGCGGCTGGAGGAAGGCAAGCGCCACGACACGGCGCAGCTCAACGAGCTCCTGCGGGAGCACGGGGTCTCCGTGTGACGGATCTGCTGGCCGCGACGGCCGAGCTCGTGGCGATCGCATCGGTCAGCCACAAGGAGCGGGCCATCGCCGACCACGTCGAGGCCCGGCTGCGTGCGGTGCCGTGGCTGCGCACCGAGCGCGTCGAGGACAACGTGGTGGCGCGCACCACCTTGGGCCGTCCGAGCCGGGTGATCCTCGGAGGCCACACCGACACGGTCCCCCCGAACGCCAACGCGATCGCCCGGATCGAGGGGGACACCCTGTGGGGCCTCGGCGCCGCCGACATGAAATCGGGCCTCGCGGTCATGCTCGACCTGGCGACCACCAAGGCGGACCCGGTGGTGGACGTGACCTATGTGTTCTACGCGTGTGAGGAGGTCGCGCGCACCCACAACGGGCTGTCGCGGCTGCTGAGGGTGCGCCCGGATCTGCTGGCCGGCGACGTCGCCATCCTCGGCGAGCCGACGGGCGGCGTCGTGGAGGCCGGGTGCCAGGGGGTCCTCAAGGTGGCGGTGACCGTCGGCGGCCAGCGGGCGCACAGCGCCCGGCCGTGGATGGGGCGCAACGCCATCCACCGCCTCGCGCCGTTGCTGGCTGCTGTCGGGAGCTTCGAGGAGCGACGGCCGGTCATCGACGGGTGTACGTACCGCGAGGCCCTCCAAGCCGTCCACGTCGAGGGCGGGGTGGCCGCCAACGTCGTGCCGGACCGGGCCACCGTGTGGCTGAACCACCGGTTCGCACCGGACCGGGATGCGGACGCGGCGAGGGCGGCGCTCGCCGCGCTGGTGTCACCGGCCCTCGAGCCAGGGCTGGGCGACACCATCGAGGAGCTGGAGCTGGCGCCCGCCGCCCGTCCCGGTCTCGGCCATCCCCTCCTGCGGCGTCTGGTGGAAGCGACCGGCGTCCCGCCGCGGGCCAAGCTCGGATGGACCGACGTGGCGTTCTTCGCCGAGCGGGGCGTGCCCGCCACGAATTACGGCCCCGGCGATCCCGAGCTGGCCCACACCGCCGACGAACGAGTGCGGCGCGCCGAGATCGAACAGGTGCACCGCACCCTCTCGATGCTGCTCACCTCGCCGCTCACAGACGGCGCAGGACGGTGACCACCTTGCCGTAGATGGTGACATCGGCGGGGTCGAACACCATCGGCTCGAGGCGGGGGTTGGAGGGCACGAGGACGACCTTGCTCCCCTTGCGGGTGAAGGTCTTGACCGTCGCCTCCTCGCCGGGGATGCCGGCCACCACGATGTCACCCTTTTCGGCGTCCGGCTGCTGGCGTACGACGACGTAGTCGCCGTCGAGGATCCCGGCGTCGATCATCGAATCCCCGCGGACGCGCAGCATGTAGAGCTGCCCGTCGCCGGTGAAGTCCTCCGGGAGGGGCAGGAGCTCCTCCACGTTTTCCTGGGCGAGCACGTCGGTGCCGGCGGCCACGTCGCCGACGAGCGGCACGTGCCGGGCCGGTCGTCGCTCGATCGCCGCTCCGGAGGTGGCGTCGTAGCGCACCTCGATGGCGCGCGGCTTGGTGGGGTCGCGTCGGAGGAACCCCTGCCGCTGCAGGGTGGTGAGGTGCGCGTGGACCGTGGACGACGAGGTGAGGCCGACGGCTTCGCCGATCTCGCGCACCGAGGGGGGGAAGCCCCGGTCGTGCAACTGCGCCGCGATGAAGTCGAGGATCTCGCGGCGCTTGCCTGTCAACTCCGAGTCGGCCACGGCCGCCCTCCTGTCTCGCACTCCTTGCTGGGCCATGCGCCCTGACGCTAGCCGAACCCGCAGCGGAGATCAAACATATGTTCGCCTCGAGTTGACAGCGAACAGGTGTTCGTGATGACATGGGTGTGTCGAACAGTTGTTCGGTGCGGGCGGGATCCCGTGCGGTCACCGCGCCGTGATCCGGCTCGTCGGGATGGGACGACTCGAAGGAGGCTTCGTGGCTGCAGTGGTGCACCCCGTCGGAGGACGTCAGAGGGGGTCGCGTCCCACGCTGCGGCTCGTGCCGGCCGGACACGGGCGGTCCGGGCGTGCGTCGGCCCGAGTCGACGTCGGGGTCCGGCGACTGCTCGCGGCCGCGGCGATCGCCGCCGTCGTCGTGGGGATCCTCGTGCTCCGGGGCGCGCTGGCGACCCCGCCGGCCCCCTCCGGCGGGGTCGGCGCCGCCGCGGTCCGGCCGGTGGCGGCGCAGAGCTACGTCGTGCAGCCGGGCGACACGCTCTGGTCGATCGCGCGCCGCATGGGGGTGACCGGCGACCTGCGCCCCATGGTCGACCGGTTGGCGGCCGAGACCGGTCACCGGCCGCTGCAGGTGGGCGAGCGGGTGCGGCTCCCCTGACGCTGAGCGGGCCCGCACGGATGGGGCGTCGCCGCGCGTGGGCGGCCCGGTCGCTGGGCCGTCGGGACGCCGACAGCGTATGGTCGACGGCATGCGGTGCCCGGTGTGCGCGAGCGTCGACGACAAGGTCGTCGATTCGCGCGTCGCCGAGGAGGGCGGCGCCATCCGCCGGCGGCGGGAGTGCGTGCGCTGCGGCCGTCGCTTCACCACCTACGAGCGCATCGAGGAGTTGCCGCTGTCGGTGCTCAAGCGTGCCGGGCAGCGCCAGCCGTTCGACCGGGGCAAGATCATCGCCGGGGTGCGGGCGGCCGCCAAGAACCGGCCGATCACCGCCGAGCGGCTCGACACCCTCGCGGCCGAGGTGGAGGAAGCCTTGCGCCTCGAGGGGTCGGACGTGACGAGCCAGCAGGTGGGCCTGACGGTGCTCGAGCACCTCCGGGCCCTCGACGAGGTGGCGTACCTGCGGTTCGCGTCGGTCTACAAGGACTTCGAGGACGTGGGTGACTTCGAGCGCGAGGTCGGCCTGCTGACCAAGTCGACGGAGCCCAAGGGCCCGGGTGGGTCGCGTGCGGGCGCGGGCGGCCCGGCCCTGCCCGACGACGCGGACGGCATCCCCCGCAGCGGCCACTAGGGTTGGCCAGCAGGACGTCGAGGCCGATCTGACCCACGGGAGCCGTGCATGCGCGTCGGGGTGTTGACTGGCGGAGGGGACTGCCCGGGGCTGAACGCCGTGATCCGGGCGGTCGTCCGCAAGGGCGAGACGGTCTACGGTGACAGCTTCGTCGGCTTCCTGGACGGCTGGCGCGGCGTGATCGAGGATCGCACGATGCTCCTCGACGTCGATCGCTGCCGGGGGATCCTGCCCCGGGGCGGCACGATCATCGGCACGTCGCGCACCAACCCCTACAAGGTCGACGACGGGGTGGCGCGCGCCCACCACACGCTCGCCGTCGAGCGGATCGACGCGCTCGTCGCCATCGGGGGTGAGGACACGCTCGGGGTGGCCCACAAGTTGGCCGGCGAAGGGGTCAGCGTCGTCGGGGTGCCGAAGACGATCGACAACGACCTGTCGGCGACCGATGTCACCTTCGGATTCCACACCGCCGTGCAGATCGCGACCGAAGCGATCGACCGGTTGCACACCACGGCCGAATCCCACGACCGGGTGATCGTGTGCGAGGTGATGGGTCGCCACGCCGGGTGGATCGCGACGTACGCCGGCATCGCGGGAGGCGCGGCGGAGATCCTCGTGCCGGAGGAGCCGTTCGACATCGACGAGATCTGCAACAACATCGTCGCCCGTCACGCCAAGGGACGCTTTGCCTCGATCGTCGTGGTGGCAGAGGGCGCGGTCCCCAAGGAGGGGACCCTGGCACTCGCCTCGCGGGAGGTGGACCAGTTCGGCCACGTGCGCCTCGGCGGCATCGCCAACGTGCTCGCCGCGGAGATCGAGCAGCGGACCCGGATCGAGACGAGGGTCACGATCCTCGGCCACATCCAGCGCGGCGGCACGCCGACCGCGTTCGACCGGGTGCTCGCCACCCGCTTCGGGATCGCCGCCATCGATGCGGTCCATGAAGGCGCCTTCGGCCAGATGGTGGCGTTGCGGGCCGATCACATCGTCCAGGTGCCGTTGGCGGAGGCGGTGGCCCAGCTCAAGACGGTCGACCCCCACCTCCTCCACGACGTGGGTCAGGTCTTCTTCGGCTGATTCCCTCAGTGAACCGCTGCGCTTCGCGCGGACGCGGCCCGCTCGAGGAGGTCGCGCAGGGGGGCGAAGAGGCCCGGGGCAGCGCAGAGCATCGTGCCGTCGGGGAGGGTGGCCGCCTCGGCGCCGGATTCGGTGGCGATCAGCGCGCCCGCGGCGTGATCCCAGGGCGCGAGGCCCCATTCGTAGAACGCGCTCACCCGCCCGCCCGCGACCCAGCACAGGTCGATGGCGGCGGCGCCGAAGCGGCGGATGTCGCGCACCGCGGGCAGGATGGTCGCCAGCAGCGCAGCCTGGGTGGCGCGCCGCTCCCGGAGGTAGGAGAAGCCGGTGGCGACGAGCGCCCTCTGCAGCCCGTCGGTGTCGGGAGCGAGCTGCAGTGGGCGGTCGTTCAGCGTCGCGCCCCGACCGCGTGTCGCAGCCCACGTCTCTCCCCGGGCCGGGTCGGCGACGACCCCGACCACGGTGCGGCCGGCGATCTCGGCGGCCACGGACACGCCGAAGGCCGGCACGCCGTAGAGGTAGTTGGTCGTCCCGTCGAGTGGGTCGACGACCCAGCGGACGCCGGTCGTGCCCGGACGCGACGTGCCCTCCTCGCCGAGCATCGCGTCATCGGGCCGCCGCGCCGTGATGATCTCGCCGACGGAGGTCTCCGCGGCGCGATCCGCGTCGCTCACCATGTCGGTCGGCGACGACTTCGTCCCGACGTCTGCGGTGGTGTGTCCGAAGCGGTCGGCGAGCACGGCGGCGGCCGCCGATGCGGCCTCGTGCGCGACGTCGGTCAAGGTGTCGAGGAGCGCGTCGGGGATCGGATCGCTGGGTGCGGGCACCCGCCAGTTCTACCGCGGGCCGGCACTACCCTCGCGCCATGATCGACCTCCGCTCGGACACCGTCACGCAGCCGACGGCGCAGATGCGGCGGGCGATGGCTGACGCCGAGGTGGGCGACGACGCCTACGGGGAGGATCCGACGGTCAACCTCCTGGAGGAGGAGTTCGCGGTGCGGGTCGGCAAGCCAGCGGCGGTCTTCCTCCCCTCGGGACGGATGGGCAACCAGATCGCGCTGCGGGTGCTCACCTCACCGGGGGACCTGGTGGTCGCCGGCCGGCGCCAGCACGTCGTGATCTACGAGGCGGGCGCCGCGGCGGCCAACGCCGGGGTCCAGTTCCACGCGGTGGACGACCCCTCCGGCGCCTTCGACGTCGGCGACCTGCGCTGGGCCCTGGCGGCCGCTCTCGACCATCAGCCCGCCGTCGGTCTGGTGTGCGTGGAGAACACGCACATGCCCGCCAACGGGTCGCCGTGGCCGATCGCGCAGCTCCGCCGGGTGGCCGATCTGGCCCGCTCGGCCGGCGTCCCCGTGCACATGGACGGCGCGCGGCTCTGGCACGCCGAGGTGGCGACCGGGGTGCCGGCCGCGGTGTACGCCGCGGAGGCGACCACGGTGATGTGCTGCCTCTCCAAGGGCCTGTGCGCACCGGTCGGCTCACTGCTCGCCGGGCCCGTGGAGACCATGGCCTCGGCCCGCGTCGAGCGGGCCCGCCTCGGGGGTGGCATGCGCCAGGCCGGGGTTCTCGCCGCGGCCGGCTTGGTCGGGCTGCGCAGCCTGGTGGATCGCCTCGTCGACGACCACCGTCGGGCGCGTCGCCTGGCGGAGGAGGTCGCGCGGCGCTGGCCGGCGGCCGGCGTCGTGCCCGAGCGGATCGTGACCAACATCGTGACCTTCCAGCCGCCCGCCGCGGCGGCGGTGCTGGACCACCTCGCGGGCGAAGGGGTGCGGGCCGGGACGATCGCGCCCGGTGTCGTGCGCCTCGTGACCCACCGCGACGTCGGCGATGACGACATCGAGCAGGCGTGCCGCGCCATCGTCCGCTGCCCGTGACCGGGGGTCGGGCACACCGCTCCCGCTAGGCTCCGGGCCGTGGCCGAGCTGCTCCGCGATGCGCCGGCCTCCGTGCTCGCCATCTATGCGCACCCCGATGACCCCGAGGTGTCTTGCGGCGGGACCCTGGCCCGGTGGGCGGCGGAGGGCACCGTGGTGACCGTGTGCCTGTGTGCCACCGGTGACAAGGGGACGAGGGATCCGAGCGTCGACCCGGCCGCGCTGACGGCGCGCCGCCGGGAGGAGACGGCGGCGGCCGGCGCGGTGCTCGGCGTCGCCCACCACGAGTTCCTCGGCTACCCCGACGGCGAGCTCGACGACGGCCCCGAGGTGCGTGGTCGGCTCGTGGCCTTGATCCGGCAAGTCGCCCCCGAGGTGGTCATGTGCCCGGATCCGACCGCGGTGTTCTTCGGCCAGCACTACGTCAACCATCGCGATCACCGCATGGTCGGATGGGCCGCGCTGGACGCGGCCACCCCGGCGGCCGGGATGCCGCGGTACCACCCCGAGGCCGGTGCGCCGCACCAGGTGTCCGCGGTCTACCTGTCGGGGACCATCGAGCCGGACGTGTGGGTCGACATCACTTCGACCATCGACCTCAAGGCCGAGGCGCTGGCCTGCCACCGCAGCCAGCTCGGCTCGACCGGTGAGTGGTTGCGCACGGCGGTGCGCCAGCGGGCCGAGGAGAGCGGTCGGCAGGCGGGGGTCCGCTACGCCGAAGGCTTCCGCCGCGTCCTACTCGGGGCCTGAGCGCGGATCGGCAGGCGCGTCATCGCCGGGCCCGGCACCCGTGGGCCCGGCGGGCGAGGCGGCTGGCGCCTCCTCCATGGCTCGCGCCTCGAGGATCGTGCGCCACTCGGCCATGGCCCGCAGCACGAGCACCGCGACCACCGCGACGCCGGCCGCCGCGATGATCCCGCCGGTGACCGCGCCGAGCCCTTTGGCGGTGCTGCAGCGGCCCGTGCACTGGATGCCGACGAAGCTGTGCCCGATCAGGGCGCCGCACCCGCCGGCGACCAGGATCGCACCGAAGGCCAGGACGCGGGCCCGCACCGAGGGCAGCGCGGACACCCGCCGTGGCGGTGCCGCCGCTCGAACGGGCGCTCCCCCCGGGAGCTGTGGGCGGTCCGCCGGATCCATCGTCCGCTCATCGTAGGCTCCCGGCGATGCGTTCCCTGATCGTGTTGCCCACCTACCAGGAGGCGGACAACGTGGCAACCGTCCTGTTCCGCATCCGCGAGTCGCTCCCGGAGGCGCACGTGCTCGTCGTCGACGACGCGAGCCCGGACGGCACTGCCGACATCGCGCGGCGCACGGGCGAGGAGGTGGGTGGCGTCGACATCCTGCAACGGGCTGGCAAGGGCGGCCTTGGCAGCGCGTACCGGGACGGCATGCGGTGGGCGCTGGCTCGCGGGTTCGATGCGGTCGTCGAGATGGATGCCGATCTGTCGCACGACCCCCGCGACCTGCCTCGCCTCGTCGGCGCCCTGGTGCCCGGGGTCGACCTGGCGGTGGGCTCGCGCTATGTGCCCGGAGGTTCGATCCCGGCATGGTCCTGGTCCCGACGGATCCTGTCGCGCCAGGGCAACCGCTACGCCGCCGCCGTGCTCGGCTTGCCGGTCTCCGACGCCACCTCGGGCTTCCGGGCCTACCGGGCGTCACGGTTGGCCGAGGTGGACCTCGACCGGGTCCGCGCGGACGGCTACGGGTTCCAGATCGAGATGGTGTACCGCATCCTCCGTGGCGGGGGAGCGGTCGTCGAGGTGCCCATCTGCTTCACCGAGCGCGTGCGCGGTCAGTCGAAGATGTCGTCGAGGATCGTGATCGAGGCGCTCGTGCTCGTGACCTGGTGGGGGATGCGGGACCGGCTCGTGTCCCTCGTGCGGCGCTCGAAGCCTGGGTGATCCCCCGGGCCGGGGCCGCGCCAGCCCGGTCCGGTTTGGAAGACTTCCCTGCATGCGCCACTGGGTGGTTGCCAGCGGGTTGATCGAGCAGGGCGACCAAGTCCTGCTCGTGCAGAACCGACGCCGTGGCGGCGCGCTCGATTGGAGCACCCCGGGCGGCGTGGTCGAGGTCGCCGCGGGCGAGACGGTGGTCGAGGGGCTCACGCGCGAGGTCGCCGAGGAGACGGGGATCGTCGTGTCCTCCTGGGAGGGACCGGTCTACGAGGTCGAAGCGGTCGCCGAGGGTCTCGGGTGGACCCTGCGGGCCGAGATCCACCGAGCGGTGAGCTGGGCCGGGGACCTGCTCGTCGATGACCCCGACGGGATCGTGATCGACGCCCGCTTCGTACCGGTGACCCGGGCCACCTCCTACCTGGAGAGCTGCGCCCCCTGGGTCCGGGAGCCCCTGGGGGCGTGGCTGGCGGAGCGCTGGGTCGGTCGCCGGTGCTACCGCTACCGGCTCGAGGGGAACACGCCGGCGTCCCTCACGGTCGAATTGCAACGACCTGACTGGGCCGGGTGATCGGCCTGAAAAGGGACGATCTGCGCGGCAAGGCGCGTGTTGACGAACGTCGGGGATGACCGCGGCATTGCGCGTTGTTGTACGGTTGCATCGGCGCGAAGATGAATTCGAGCGCATGGAGAGTCCCTGCGCAGAGGGGTGCAGAGCGGTGCCGCTTTCCGAAGACGAACAGCGCATCCTCCACGAGATCGAGCGGCGCTTCTACGAGCACGACCCGGAGTACGCCAAGTCGATCGAGAGCAACACCCTCTACCGTTCCCTCGGGCGCAACTGCAAGTGGGCGGCGCTCGGCTTCGTCGCCGGGCTCGTGATCCTCCTGGTCACCTTCGCCACCAGCTTCTGGCTGGGCGGCTTCGGCTTCGGTGCCATGTTGGTGAGCGCCATCGTGTTCACGCAGAACCTGCGCAAGATGGGTCGCGCCGGGTGGCAACAGGTGACCGAGCAGATGCGCTCGCACAACTTCAACGACGTGCTCGGCGACACCCGCCGGCGCCTGCGGGAGCGCTTCAAGCGCGACGACTGATCAGCGGTACCCGGCGGTGGTCCGGGGATCCACGACCAGGCGCACCCGCTGCCATCCCGAGGCGGCGCGGAGCAGGGCCCGACGGATCGTCTGGGCGGCCTCGACCGCCCCGCGACCCTCGTCGGCGTCCAGGCGGAGCCCGGCGTACTCGGCCTTGGTCGCGAGGGCGGCCAGATCGGTGAGGGCTCGTGCCGCGCCGGCCTCGACGGCGAGGGGCATGCGCAAGGTGGTGCCCGCGCGGCGTCCGAGCTCGAGGTAGGTCTCCTCCGGGCGGCGCCGGCATCCCCACCAGGCGAGGAGGTCCTCGGTCTCGGCCCAGGCGAGGAGGATCTCGGCCCGCGTGACGACGGCCTCGTTCGGCGCCTCGTCGTCGCTTCGCGCCCTCGCCCGCCGACGCCGTCGCATCCGTGCCGACGCGGTCGGGTCCGGTGCATCGGCCGCTCCGCCGATCAGGAGCCGGCGCCGGCGGGATCGTCGCCAACGCCGGAGGGAGGCGAGCACGCCGGCCCACATCCCCGCGGCACCGAGGAGCGCGCCGAGCGCGATCACCACGACGATGAGGCCCCGGACAAAGGCCGGGAGCTGCCCGTGGTGGGTGGTCGATGTCGACCCGCCCGAGCCCCCGTTGGCCTCGTTTCGGGGCTTGCTCGGCGTCGTGCTCGCCGTGGAGG
>Ga0209698_10003972_pt1 | contig 16353 bp, 15 predicted proteins | sample LitLauG_LLR_2012_FD_187203 | JGI IMG/M metagenome (GOLD analysis project Ga0209698, IMG submission 187203) | Freshwater sediment microbial communities from Pennsylvania, USA - Little Laurel Run_MetaG_LLR_2012 (SPAdes) (version 2) | ecosystem: Environmental > Aquatic > Freshwater > Creek >...
AGGTGGTTCGTAAACACCGGAGAAATCCAGTTGCGTTTCAGTCGATGTAAGCGGGTACACGGAAAGCTCGCCCTTCATCAGCGGAAACAACCGTGGCAGGCTTGCGGCCTCCCACTCCAGCAGCAACCGCGTGGAGGGAGCCGAAGTTGTATCGACTATCTTCTCCTCGATCTTTTTCACTGAAATACTGATGTCGGTCTTAACTCCAACACCGCCAAAATCGATGTGCAGCTCGGCAGCGATCGATTGTGCCCGGGATGAAGCCGCCTTCGTAGCTGATTGGAACACCGCGAGTGCGTTCTGCATCAACGCATCTCGAACGCGCTCGTAGGGATGGTTCACATAATCGTAGCTGCGAATCTCACGCCCTGCACTCATCGTTCTGTCCAGTTGGATGCCAGTCTTCAACCTGGCGGTCACGAAAACTGTACCATAGCGCACTTGGAGCGGAGTTTCATCGGATACGACATCCGCAATCTCGGCTTTATAGTTGCTCCGCCGGCTGCGTCACGCATCGTCTCCGAAAAACAATGACCGCGGGTTTCCTTGTATCATGTAGCGTTCAGTATTGAAAGCAATCGGGGCCAGTTCCTGACTGGTCCAGTCAACAACGACGAGTGAGGAGGCTCGATGTCTCAGATTGACGTCCCGTTACTGCGCTCGGGTTTCGGACAAACGCAGCGAGCTGATAATTGGTGGGTGCAGCCGCTTTTTGTGTTTTTGGGTCTATCGACATTCATCGTCTATTCGACATGGGCAGCACTGCAGGGCCAGCACTTCAGGTTCGGACCCTATCTTTCTCCCTTCTATTCCCCGGAATTGTTCGGCTCTTCGAATGAGGCCTGGTTTGGTCAGGGTCCACGCTGGATGCCTGCCTGGGTTACGGCCGCGATGCTCATCCTGTGGGCGCCGGGCGGATTCCGCTTTACGTGCTACTACTATCGAGGAGCGTATTACAAAGCATTTTGGGCCGACCCGCCTTCCTGCGCAATAGGTGAGCCGCGGAAGAAATACTTGGGCGAACGATCGTTTCCCTTGATCATGCAGAACATCCATCGTTATTTTCTCTATCTGGCCCTGATCTTTCTGGTTCTTCTCGCGCGCGACGTTTGGAATGCCCTCTGGTTCAATGGCCGGTTTGGGATCGGTGTCGGCACGCTCGTCTTGTTGACGAACCTCACGCTGCTTAGTTGCTACACCTTCGGTTGCCACTCCCTGCGTCATCTGGTTGGCGGTTTGCGCGACCGGCTGTCGGGAGCCCCCGCCCGAAAGCGGGTCTACGATTGTGTGAGTTGCCTGAACCGGCGCCACATGTTGTTTGCATGGTGCAGCCTTTTCACGGTTGGGTTCAGCGATCTTTATGTGCGGATGTGCTCGATGGGTATCTGGACTGACTGGAGGATCGTCTAGTGGCCGAGTACATCGCGCACGAGCACGACGTTTTAGTCATAGGAGCGGGTGGAGCTGGACTGAGTGCTGCGGTCGAAGCGTCGGCCTCGGGTGCAAGGGTCGCGGTCATTTCGAAATCCCTTCTCGGCAAAGCGCACACCGTGATGGCGGAAGGCGGTGTAGCCGCGGCCATGGGGAATGTGGACGACCGTGACAACTGGCGGGTACACTTTGCCGACACCATGCGTGGTGGCCAGTACCTGAACAACTGGCGGATGGCCGAACTGCATGCCAAGGAAGCTCCAGCGCGCGTGCGCGAATTGGAAGCGTGGGGTGCGCTGTTCGATCGCACCAGTGACGGACGGATTCTGCAAAGAAACTTCGGCGGACATCGCTATCCTCGGCTGGCGCATGTGGGCGACCGCACCGGCCTCGAGATGATCCGCACTCTTCAAGACCATGGGATACATCTCGGTTTGGATCTTTTCATGGAGCACTCAGTCGTCATGCTGCTGAAAGATGGCGATCGCATCGCGGGTGCGTTTGGATACGATCGCGAGCGCGGACGATTTCACTTGTTCCGTGCCAAAGCCGTGGTGCTGGCGACGGGAGGAATTGGAAGGGCGTTCAAAATCACCAGCAACAGCTGGGAATATACGGGTGACGGCCATTCACTGGCCTATCACGCCGGCGCGGCGCTGATGGATATGGAATTTGTGCAGTTCCATCCGACGGGAATGATCTGGCCGCCCAGCGTGCGCGGCATTCTGGTTACAGAAGGTGTGCGCGGCGAGGGAGGAGTGCTTCGCAATAGAGACGGTGAGAGATTCATGTTCAAAGACATTCCGCCTCTATATGTGAACCAGACCGCAGATTCCGAAGAAGAAGGCTGGCGGTACACGCAGGGTGATAAAAACGCGAGACGCCCACCCGAGCTGCTGACGCGCGACCACGTGGCCCGTTGCATCCAGCGAGAGGTGCGCGAGGGACGCGGAAGCCCTCACGGCGGCGTGTTCCTGGATATTGCGTGGATTAAGGAGCGACTTCCTAACGCTGCGGAACACATAAAGAAGAAGCTGCCAAGCATGTATCACCAGTTCAAGCAGCTTGCCGACATTGACATCACAAAAGAGCCCATGGAGGTAGGTCCTACAACCCATTACATGATGGGAGGAGTCCGGGTTGACGCTGACTCTCAAATGTCAGACGTGCCGGGACTGTTCGCAGCGGGGGAATGCGCGGCAGGTTTGCACGGGGCCAACCGGCTGGGTGGAAATTCTCTTTCCGATTTACTGGTTTTCGGGAAACGCGCCGGAGAGTACGCTGCGGCTTTCGCAAAGGAACGCTCGCTGGGCGCAGTAAACACTCACGAACTCCAATCTGCGGAAGAAAGTGCGCTACGGCCGTTCGAGAACAAAGGCTCCGAGAATCCATACGACCTGCAACATACATTGCAAGGGTTCATGCAAGAGCTTGTCGGGATCGTGCGCCAGGAGCAGGAGATGTTGCAAGCACTCGACCGCATTCGAGAATTGAAGACCAAGTGTGAGCGCGTCAGCATCGGCGGGAACCGGGAATACAATCCGAGTTGGCACACCGCGCTTGACCTGCCCAATTTGCTGACTGTCTCGGAAATTGTTACGCGGGCCGCCCTGGAGCGAAAAGAGAGCCGCGGGGCCCATTTCCGCGATGATTTCCCGGCGAAGGATGAGCAGTGCGGAACGTTTAACATTCTCGCGAAAAAGCGTGCCGACGGGCAAATGCGGCTCATACGTGAGCCCATCCTCCCGCTGCCAGAGGACCTGAAACAAATTATCCAGGAGATGAAGTAATGGCGACGGCTACATTTCGCATCTGGCGGGGCGAGAACGGCAACGGGGAGTTCCACGACTACACGACGGAAGTCGCCGCCGGCATGGTGGTCCTCGATGTCGTTCATCAAATTCAAGCCGAGCAAGCTGGTGATCTTGCGGTTCGGTGGAATTGCAAGGCGGGAAAGTGCGGTTCTTGCTCGGCCGAAATAAATGGAATGCCGAAATTGATGTGCATGACGCGGCTGAACACGCTCGTGCTTGATAAACCCGTGACGGTCGAGCCCATGAAGGCCTTTCCGCACATGAAGGACCTAGTCACGGATGTGTCCTGGAATTACACGGTGAAACAGCGTATCCCACAGTTCACACCTCGATCTCCTGACGCTGCGGATGGCACCTGGCGCATAGCCCAGGAGGATGTCGAAAGGGTGCAGGAGTTTCGAAAGTGTATTGAGTGCTTTCTCTGCCAGGACGTCTGCCACGTATTGCGCGACCACCATATGCACGAACAATTCATTGGCCCGCGATTCCTGGTTTATGCCGCCGCGCTGGAAATGCATCCATTGGATGTGGCTGATCGCGTTCAAGACCTGAAAACGCAATTCGGGATCGGCTTGTGTAACATCACCAAGTGCTGCACCAAAGTTTGTCCCGAAGGCATCACGATTACCGACAACGCGATCATTCCGCTAAAGGAACGCGTGGTGGACCGCTTCTTCGATCCGCTATCGAAAGTATTCCGAGTATTCAGTCAATCGAAAACGTAGGAGATTGTTATGCAGTTCGAGCTGAAATCCATTTCAGTGGAGAGCATCCCCGAGGCGCTGGCGAAGGTGGAGCGTTACAGACTTTTGAATGAACCAAGCCTTGCGGAAAGCATTTGCCTCGACATCCTGGCCATCGTACCCGATCACCAACAGGTCCTTATTTCGCTCCTGCTGGCTCGAACCGACCAGTTCCATTCACATGTACAGGCGAAAGCAGCACAGGAGGTCCTGGCTGAGATTAAGGGCGATTACGAGCGAGCCTACTACGCCGGGATCATCTGGGAACGTCTGGGGAATGCCCGCATTCGCCAGGGCAGCGCCGGAGCTGGTGCCTCTGCCTATCACGCGCTGCGGGAGGCGATGGACCATTACGAGAAGGCCATGCGTTTTGCGACACCAGGAAACGACGATGCCATTCTGCGGTGGAACACCTGTGCGCGCGTGATCATGCAGAATCCCGAAATCCAGCCGGATCCCGAGAGTGAGGCTGCACAGGCGTGGGCGCGCGACGAAGCCGGCTCCAGAATCGGAGACGCTTAGCAACAGAGGCCATTGGATCCGTGCTAGTCGCAGCGGAATAGCGAATGGACTCACCATTAAGAATCCGCGTGCCTTCGCGGTCGCCGGGAAACGCCGAAGCTCGACACTCGGTCTTCTCCTGATGTTTAGTGCGCCACAATCGACCTCATCAAAGCTCCCCTGTTCCCAACTGGCACGCCTTCTCGATGTCCAGCACGTGCATGAGGTGGTCATCGAGTTTGTGGACTCCCAGGATCATGGTGCGCACCGATCCGCGCATCGTTTCCGGCGGCGGCTCAAACGTAGTTTGTTCGACTTCAACCACGTCACCGATTTCGTCGACGAGAAGGCTGACTGCTCCATCTGCGGAACGCACCACCACATTCATCGCGAGTAAACCGGGTTCACGCAGCTCGAGTTCGAGCCTACTGCGCAGATCGACTGCGGTTACAATCTGGCCCCGCAGATTAAGGAGCCCACTGACCGTTCCGGGCGCCAACGGGACCTTGGTCATGTCCAGAGAGCGGATCACCTCCTGCACTCCCTTCAGTTCCACACCAAATAGGAGCGTGTCCAAGTAGAAAGTGCAAAATTGTGAAGTGTGGCCCATGGTTAGTTAGCCGCCTTTGCCGAGACACAGTACCCCTTTGATGTTCTATCGTCCAGCAAGTGGTTTCCATTAGCTGCGCCCGTTTAACGTGCTGATGGCTGTGTCAGGTTGGCGAACGCTTCGATCACCGGTTTCCCAGACTTGTGGTGAGCTTTCTCTTCAGGCAAAGAAAGGCATATGATTGCGTCCCGGAGCAACGGACGGCAATGGTGCCTCCAATGAAGGACGCGGTGGCTGAGGTTGATGTCCTGTGGATCACGGCTGGTTTGGGGTGCGACGGCGACACCATCGCCATGACCGGGGCCACTCAGCCAAGCATTGAAGATATTCTCCTTGGGCAGATTCCCTGGATTCCGAAGGTCAATCTGCACAATCCCTTCCTGGCCTTGGCCAATGGCGACGATTTTCTCAAGCCATTTCACCAGGCGGCCGAGGGAGGGATTGAAAACTTCATCCTTGTGGTAGAGGGGTCTATCCCGGACGAGCACAACAAGGAGGAGGGATATTGGGCCTCGTTGGGCACCGATGAGAAGACCGGCCAACCGATTACCACCTGTGAGTGGATCGATCGTCTTGCTCCGAAGGCTTGGGCAGTGGTTGCTGCTGGCACCTGCGCAACTTACGGCGGGATTCACGCCATGGAGGGAAACCCTACTGGATGCATGGGGTTGCCTGATTACCTGGGTTGGAAGTGGAAGTCGAAGGGGCAGATTCCCATCGTGTGTGTGCCCGGCTGTCCGGTGCAGCCGGACAACTTCATGGAGACCCTTCTGTATCTTCTCTACATGGTTGCGGGCCGCGCACCGATGATTCCGCTCGACGAGGTTTTGCGGCCCACCTGGCTTTTTGGAAACACGGTGCATGAAGGCTGCGACCGGGGCGGATTCTACGAGCAGGCACAATTTGCTGAGGAATATGGATCACCCCTGTGCATCGTCAAATTGGGATGTTGGGGGCCAGTCGTGCAATGCAACGTCGGAAAGCGTGGCTGGATGAATGGTATCGGAGGATGCCCGAACGTGGGCGGCATTTGTATCGGATGCACCATGCCCGGCTTCCCGGACAAATTCATGCCGTTTATGAATCAGCCGCCGGGTTCTCTTTTGTCCTCCTCGGCGGTGCAAACATATGGACGTGCGATCCACGCTCTACGCCGCTTCACCCAGGCTTCGATGAACAAGGAACCTGCGTGGCGCAGGCGACACGGTAGCATGCTCAGACAAGAGGGATAGACGGACCTGATGGTTGTGGTAGGAGTCAGAATGTTCTCGTTAGCGTCGACGGACAATGCAAAGGGTTCTCCCCAAGGCCGTTCACCCGATGTTGAGGTGCAGCTCGAGCTCTCAGAGGCAGAAGCAGTACTGCAGGCTCTGGCCGGAGTGTTCAATCAGCATCGCAGTCCCACTAAGGCACGACGCGTGGTCTACCCGGCAGAACAGCTGGGTCAAGGGTCGTCGCTAGACACACAGCTCCCCAACCTGGACGCCAAGTATCGCGCTTTAGTTGAGCAGATTCCCGCCGTAGTTTTCATGGCGTATCTTGATCGCGGAATCGGAGAAGCCTATGTCAGCCCCCAGATTGAGGCCGCACTGGGTTTTTCCCAGGAGGAATGGCTGGAAGATCCTACCCGCTGGTACAGCCACCTTCATCCGGACGACAAGCACCGCTGGAGCATTGAGGCGGCCGAGATGTTTCTCACCGGCAACCCGCTGCGCGCGGCGTATCGCGTGGTTGCCCGCGATGGCCGCGTGATTTGGTTTCATTGCGAAGCCAAGATGATCCGCAAACAGGACGGGGAGCCCTGGTTCATCCACGGCGTGGGCTTTGACATTACCGACTTGAAGCAGACCGAATGCGCCCTGCAGGAAGAGCGCAATGTAGTCTCCGCCATTCTTGACACGGTGGGAGCCCTGGTCGTCGTGCTCGACGCGGAGGGCCGCATCGTTCGATTCAATCGTGCTTGCGAGCAAATGACGGGATACTCTTTCGCTGAGGTTCGAGGGAAGTGTATCTGGGATTTGTTTCTCGTCCCGGAGGACGGGGAGCGATTCCAGGAGTCGTTCCGTACCACCCGCGCCAACCAGCAGCCCCAGGAGTATGAGACCACGTGGGTGACCCGCGACGGCAGCCAGAAGATTATCGCCTGGACCACGACCGTTCTTCCCGGCTCGAGCCAGGCGGCCTCGTACATCATTGCATCAGGGCTCGACATAACCGAGCGGAATCGAGCCGAGACCAAATTCCGGGGATTGCTGGAGGCTGCGCCTGACGCGGTGGTCGTGGTGAATCGCGAGGGCAGGATCGTCCTGGTCAACGCCCAGGTTGAGAAGCTGTTTGGCTACCAGCGCGAGGAATTAATGGGGCAGCAACTGGAAGTGCTGGTTCCTGCGCGCTTGCGGCATAAGCACCCCGAGCACCGGCACCGTTTTTTCCATGAGCCACGCGTCCGCCCCATGGGGACCGGGAATGAGCTCTATGGCCTGCACAAAGACGGCCACGAATTTCCCGTGGAAATCAGTCTCAGTCCTCTGGAGACAGAGGAAGGAGTTCTGGTTTCAAGCGCGATTCGCGACATCAGTGACCGCAAGAACCTGGAAAAGACAATTCTTGAGATCAGCGCCCGGGAGCAAAGGCGGATTGGGCAGGATCTGCATGATGGTCTGGGACAGCATCTCACGGGCATCGCCTTCATGAGCAAGGTGCAGGAACAAAAGCTGATGGAAAAACAACTGCCCGAAGCCGGTGACGCTGGCAAGATTGTCGACCTCGTTAACGAGGCGATCTATAAAACGCGGGAACTGGCGCGAGGTCTGCTGCCGGTGGTGTCGGAATCGCAAGGGTTGATGTCGGCCCTGGAGCAGTGGGCAGGCGAAGTCGAAGATTTCTATCACATCAATTGCAAGCTACAGTGTTTCACTCCCGTGCTCATCCATGATGATGCCGTGGCAACGCATCTGTACTATATCGCGCGGGAGGCGGTGAATAATGCCATCAAGCATGGGCATGCCAGTCACGTTGTGATACGGCTGGCTGCGGATCAAGGCCAGGGAGTGCTTACCATTCATGATGACGGCTGTGGAATCGGCGACAAGGGTGCAGGGGACAAAGGGATGGGCCTTCACCTGATGAACTACCGGGCCAGAATGGTCGGAGGTTCGCTGGAAGTGCGCAGCGTGGCTACAGGAGGGACCATGGTCAGCTGCTTATTTCCGGTCCCCGGCGAGGGTGAATTGAAGTGAATACGAACTACAAGCAGAGTCAGGCATCAAAGAAGAGAGTTTTAGTGGTAGACGATCATCCCATCGTTCGCCAGGGTCTGGCACTTATGATTAACCGGGAGCCTGATCTGGTGGTATGTGGGGAGGCCGAAGACGCGATGGCAGCGATGCACGTGCTGGCCTCCGCGCGGCCGGATTTTGTGATCGTCGACATCTCGTTGAACGGTCCCGACGGAATTGAACTGCTCAAGAACCTTCGTACCACCCATCCGGTGCTCCCGGTTCTGATTCTCTCCATGCATGATGAGTCAATCTATGCGGAACGCGCATTGCGGGCGGGTGCGAACGGTTACATCATGAAACAGGAAGCGACCGAGAAAGTGCTGGTTGCCGTCCGCCGGATTCTTTCCGGTGAGATTTATGTGAGCGACCGTATCGGGAACCGAATGCTCAAACACTACATCACTGGATCCGGCTCGGTGCGTAATTCCACGATTGCTGATTTGAGCGACCGCGAACTCGAGGTCTTCCGCCTGATTGGAGAGGGCCACGGCACGCGGCAGATTGCCGAAGAGTTGCACCTGAGCGTAAAGACGGTCGAATCCTACCAGGCGCACATCAAGGAAAAGCTCTCGTTGCGCAGTGCCCGCGAGTTGATGCAGCACGCGATTCAGTGGAACATGAACGAAAAAGCGGGATGAAGTATTTTGTTTGCCTCGCCTGAGACGACCTGCAAGCCGACTCTAAGCCGGAACTACGGCTCGCCGGCGGCGCGGGTCCGTCAGAATGAGCCATGCCACGGTTACAGCCAGTGTTATCAGGGAACCCCCGATGTACTTTATAGTGAATTCCACCAACGCGAAAAAGTGGTGTGTCCGCTTGTAAGTCACCCTCCAGATTGTTGATTCTAACGCCGCACACTTCGGCTCCCCAATTGGGATATATATGCAGAAACATGAGGTTTGCTCATTGTTGAGCAACCGGTTCGTCGGCCTCCGTCCTTAATCAAGATGTGGGAAAGGAGAACGCAGTATGGCAGCGGAAACAGTCCCCTACGGTCGGGTAACCCAAAAACCATCGCCTGTTGCCGAGGTTCACATTCTCTGGATCACCGCCGGCTTAGGCTGTGATGGAGACTCGGTTTCAGTCACTGCAGCCACTCAACCCAGCATTGAGGATGTTCTCCTGGGAGCGATACCCGGACTTCCCAAGGTTCATCTGCACAATCCCGTCCTTGCTTACGAGAACGGAGATGACTTCCTGAAATTCTGGTACATGGCCGAGAAGGGTCAACTCGATCCGTTTGTGCTCGTGGTCGAAGGTTCGATCCCCAACGAGAAGATCAAGAAAGAAGGCTATTGGGCCGGTTTGGGAACCGACCCGACGACCAATCAGCCGATCACGACCAACGAGTGGATTGACCGGCTGGCTCCCAAAGCCTTGGCGGTCGTTGCCTGCGGTACCTGCGCGACCTACGGTGGGATCCATGCCATGGAAGGCAATCCCACGGGCGCTATGGGTTTGGCCGACTACCTGGGATGGGATTGGCGGTCCAAGGCTGGCCTGCCCATTGTCAATGTGCCCGGATGCCCGGTGCAACCCGACAATTTCATGGAAACCGTCCTCTACCTCCTGTACCAGGTGGCGGGATTGGCCCCCATGATTCCGCTCGATGCTGAGTTGCGGCCGACGTGGCTGTTTGGAAAGACGGTCCACGAAGGCTGCGATCGAGCCGGGTACTACGAGCAGGGCGACTTTGCCGAAGTCTATGGCTCTCCAAAGTGCATTGTAAAGTTGGGGTGCTGGGGACCGGTGGTCAACTGTAACGTCCCAAAACGCGGGTGGATGGCCGGCATAGGAGGCTGTCCCAACGTAGGTGGCATTTGCATCGGCTGTACAATGCCTGGGTTCCCGGACAAGTTCATGCCGTTCATGGACGAGCCGCCGGGCGGAAAAGTCTCGAGCGCAGCTGTCGGCGCTTACGGGCGGGCCATCCGAACTCTCCGTTCCATGACACAAGCGACTGTCAACAAAGAACCGAAATGGCGGCATCATCGCGCTGAACTGACCACCGGGTACCACCCCAGATCCTACTGAGGAATTCAAAGGAGCGACCGAATGAGCACGATTACAGCACCATCCAAGGACGTTCCCAGCAAGAAGGGGAACTTGGTGGAAATGAATTGGGACCCGATCACGCGGATCGTGGGCAGCCTGGGTATTTTCACCAAGATCGACTTCGAGAACAAGCATGTGGTCGAGTGCCATAGCACATCGTCCATATTCCGCGGGTACAGCATCTTCATGAAAGGCAAAGACCCGCGCGACGCTCACTTTATTACCAGCCGCATTTGTGGAATTTGTGGAGACAACCACGCCACCTGTGCGACGTATGCGCAAAACATGGCGTTCGGTATCAGACCACCCGCCATCGCAGAGTGGATCGTCAATCTTGGCGAAGCTGCCGAATACATGTTTGACCACAACATCTTCCAGGACAACCTGGTTGGTGTGGATTTCTGCGAACAAATGGTCAAAGAGACGAACCCCAAGGTTTGGACGAAAGCCCAGTCGACGCTGGCGCCGCACTCCAATCTGCACGGGTTCCGCACCATCGCGGATATCATGACAGCGCTCAACCCTTTCACCGGGGCCTTCTATCGGGAAGCTCTGGTAATGAGCCGCATGACGCGTGAAATGTTCTGCCTGATGGAAGGCCGTCACGTGCACCCCTCCACCTTGTACCCGGGCGGCGTGGGCACCGTGCCGACAATCCAGCTCTTTACCGACTACCTGGTTCGCCTGATGAAGTATGTCGAATTCATGAAGAAGGTTGTTCCTCTGCATGACGACTTGTTCGACTTCTTCTACCAGGCGCTGCCCGGTTATGAAGAAGTAGGTCGCCGCCGGGTTCTTCTGGCGTGCTGGGGATCATTCAATGATCCCGATGTCTGCGATTACACCTATAAGAACATGACGAACTGGGGTCGCGCGATGTATGTGACGCCGGGCATCGTGGTCGACGGTAAGCTGGTGACCACTGATCTGGTGGATATCAACCTGAACATCAGAATTCTGCTGGGCAGTTCGTATTACGACGACTGGAAGAACTCCCAGACTTTCGTCAAAACGGATCCTCTGGGAAATCCTGTGGATAAGAACCACCCGTGGAACCAGACGACGATACCTCGTCCGCAGAAGAGGGAGTTTGGCGGCAAGTACACATGGGTGATGTCCCCACGTTGGTTCGACAAGCGCACGGGCGATCATCTGGCGATGGATACCGGCGGCGGTCCGATTGCCCGGCTGTGGGCAACCGCACTCGCCGGCCTGGTGGACATCGGCTACATCAAAGCCACCGGCAACAGTGTCAAGATGTACCTCCCCAAAACGACGTCCCTACCCGAGGTCGAGTTCGAGTGGAAGATTCCCAAGTGGAGCAACGCCATCGAACGTGACCGGGCCCGGACCTACTTCCAGGTCTATGCTGCTTGCGCTGCCCTGTACTTCATGGAGAAGGCGCTGGGTGAGTTGCATGCGGGGCGCACGAAAACCTGGACCGATTTCAAGGTGCCGGAGGAGGCCATCGGTTGCGGCTTCCACGAAGCAGTTCGCGGCGTCCTCTCACACCATGTCGTGATCAAGGATGGTAAGATCGCGAACTATCATCCGTATCCTCCCACACCCTGGAATGCCAACCCGCGCGACATTTACGGGACTCCGGGGCCTTATGAGGACGCGGTGCAGAACACACCGATCTTCGAGGAGAACGGACCGGATAAGTTCAAGGGAATCGACATCATGCGGGCGGTACGGAGCTTTGATCCGTGCCTACCGTGCGGCGTACACATGTATTTGGGGAACGGGAAAGTCTTGGAGACTCATCATTCGCCGATGTTCGGTCTCCAGTCCTGAGCCTAACGCCAACAGACTGGACTAAGGAGTGAGGGTGGTAGCTTTTAGGAATCGCCAGGTACGTCCGACCCACTTGGCATCTCGAAACTGCGCTCTCACTCCTATTTTTGTAACCGCTGGTTGACAAGGAGCTTCGTGGCTGACAGCAGAGACTTCCGAGAGGACATGCAGAGGATCGGTGGACTGGTTCAGGAAATGGAATCGATCGCCGACCCTGCCGTGCGCGCCGCCACCAAGGATTTGGTGCAGTCGCTGATGGATTTGCATGGCGCTGCCCTGGAGAAGGCGCTGGACATCGTATCCGAAGCGGGAGAGCCGGGAATGATCGCGATTGACCGGATGGGGCGCGATCCGCTGGTTAGCAGCGTATTGATACTCTACGGCCTCCATCCCGACGATATCGCGACTCGAGTAAGCAAGGCTGTTGATCGGCTACGGCCACAAATGCGGAAACAGGGCTGTGAAGTCGAGTTGCTTAGCGTGAACGAGGGCGAAATCCGGCTGCGCGTTGAGGCCGGCTCTCATACCTGCGGGTCGACCGCGAAGACTGTGCAAGCTACGCTGGAAGGGGCAATGTACGATGCGGCGCCGGACCTTGCATCACTGGTCATTGAAGGCCTCGAAGAGAAGCCCTCCTCCGGATTTGTGGGTCTGGACAAGTTAATGGGGGCGCCGTTGGTCGAGGCCACGGCGGCAGTGGACCTAGGTGACGGGGATTGAATGTCGGCGGGAAGACTTTGGGACGTTGAATCATGAGCGCAGGCCAGTTCGGAGGATCGGTCGACGGTTTTGGGACATTGCGCGAGTTTGCGCGCCGGGAGCGGCCGCTCGAACGCTGCGAATTATGCAGCGTTGGGTTGCGCTCCGAACATCCGCACCTGATCGAAGTTGCACGGCGGAGAATCATCTGCTCCTGTGACGCCTGTGCGATTCTATTCGCGGGCCAAGGAATAAAGTTCAAGCGCGTGCCGCGGCGCGTGCGATCGCTTCCCGACTTCAATCTCAGCGATGCCGAGTGGAACAGCCTGATGGTTCCCATCAATATGGCTTTCTTCTTCCGGAGCAGTCTTGAGGGTCGGGTCGTCGCGCTATATCCCAGTCCAGCGGGAGCCACCGAATCGCAACTGGCGCTCGAGGCGTGGAACGACATTGTCGCCCACAACCCGATTCTGTATGAAATGGAATCTGACGTGGAAGGATTGCTCGTTAACCGGTTGGGCTACTCACGCGGATACACCGCCGCCGAGTACTATCTGCTTCCCATCGACGAATGCTACAAGCTGGTGGGATTGATCCGTATGCACTGGAAGGGACTGTCTGGTGGCACGGAAGTCTGGCGAGAGCTGGGTGAGTTCTTTAAGAGTTTGAAATCGCGTGCGGTCGAGGTGCGGGAAGCGGCTCAGGTGGAAGAAGAGGAGTCTCGTGCCTGATTTGAACTTTCAAATTGAAGGCGTGGAGGTGGTAGCGAATGCGGCCTCACCGCTGCTTGCCTTCAAACTCCGCCTGACCAACTCCAACCCTGCGGAGCCGATTCATACGGTCGCTTTGCGCTGCCAAATTCAGCTGGAAGTCACGCGTCGCAAATACACGCCGGAAGATCAAGAGCGTCTGCTCGATTTGTTTGGCGCGCCCAGCCGCTGGGGTCAAACGCTGAAGAATTTGCTGTGGACCCACGCCAGCATAATTGTTCCGTCATTTCAAGGCACCACGGTGGCCGATGTCCCGGTGCCTTGCACGTTCGATTTTAATGTGGCAGCGACGAAGTACTTCGACGGCTTGGCCGAAGGCGACGTGCCCGTCTGCCTTCAGTTCAGCGGAACGGTCTTCTATGCCAATGCTGACGGTGGATTACAAATTGCTCCCATTTCGTGGGATAAGGAAGCCCGCACCAAGCTGCCAGTAAAGGTCTGGCGCGACATGATGGAATCCTATTATCCCCATAGCGCCTGGCTGTGCTTGCACAAGGATGCTTTTGATCGCCTTTATCAATACAAAATGCGGCACGGCATTCCTACCTGGGAAGAAGTCTTGGAGAACATCGTCCCGGTTGAGGAGCCAGTAATCTGATGAATCTCGCGGCGGTGGACAAAATCGGCAAGGCTGTGCTGTACGAGGGATATATGCTGTATCCCTACCGTCCGTCCTCCGTAAAGAATCAGCAACGCTGGAATTTCGGCGTCCTTTCTCCAAAGTCTTACAGCGAGCAGGAGAAGGGCACCGAGCCTTTTGTCATGCGGACTGAATGCCTTGTGGAAGCGACCTCCGGGGCGGAACTGGAGGTCCGCGTGCGCTTCCTGCAGTTGGTGGACCGCTGGATTGGTGAGTTGGTGAGCCCATTTCGTGATTTGCAACCGGAGGAGACACCGGAGATTCGTAAAGTCCCAAGAATCGAAGTGGGTGGCCGTGTTTACCAACCGTGGCAGGAAGCCGTGGAGCGCGAAGTGATTCTGCCTGTGTGCCACTTTGCGGCGCAAGATGAGACAGCTTTGTCGCAGACCTTCGAACTGTCTTCCGCTCGGCAACTCGAGCACCTGCATGACGGCGACCGACGAAATGTCGGCGTGATTGTCCGCGAACAGAATGCTCTTTGCGGTGCGGTAGAGGTCAAAACAGAGCGGCTGAGTGACCGCTCTTACAAGGTGGGGGTGTGGGTTCGCAACCTGACACCGTTTTCGTCGGTTTCTGCGGATGTTTCTCGCGAGGTTGCGCTGTTAAGGTCTCTCGTGTCCACCCATGTGGTGTTGGGTATTCAGGATGGTCAGTTCTGCTCGCAGCTTGACCCGCCTGACCACCTGCGCGATGCCGCCGCCGGCTGTCTCAACGTTGGCGCTTGGCCGGTCCTCATCGGTGAAGAAGGGCAGCGCGACACCGTACTTTGTTCCCCAATTATCCTGTACGACTACCCGCAGATTGCTCCGGAGAGCGCCGGCGATCTTTTTGACGGGACTGAGATCGACGAGATCCTCTCGCTGCGAATTATGACTTTGACCGATGAAGAGAAGCGCGAAATGAGTCAGTCGGATGATCGTGCCCGTCAGATGCTGGAACGCACCGAAAGTATGCCGGTTGAGCAATTGATGAAGATGCATGGCGTTCTGCGGCAACTGCGCCCGGTGAAGGAGGAGATGCAGTGAACGAGTGGGAATGGCAGCTCCTCGAGGATAAAACTCCGGTTGATCACCTGGAAATTGCAGGCGTCGAGGTTCGTCCCGGCAGCCGCGTGCGCCTTCGCCCGCGCGACGGTGGTGATGTGATGGATATTGCCCTCGCCGGCCAGACAGCGACCGTCGAGTGCATCGAGCAGGATTACGAAGGCAAACAGCACGTCTGCGTGGTGCTCGACAACGATCCCGGCAGGGACATGGGCATGCTGCGTCAACCCGGCCATCGTTTCTTTTTCGACGCGGAAGAAGTGGAACCGCTCTCACACGGGGACATCGTGCATGCGGCTGCAGCCAAGCCGCTGATCCTGGTCGCCGGCATCGGCAACATCTTTCTTGGTGACGATGCTTTTGGCGTAGAGGTGGCTCGCCGATTGACCCAGCGCACCCTGCCAGAAGCAGTGCAAGTGACGGATTTTGGAATTCGAGGCTTCGACCTGGCGTATGCACTGCAGGACGGCTATGAGACCACGATCCTGGTGGACGCCTGCCCGCGCGGCGAGGTCCCAGGAACCCTTTACGTTATCGAGCCGGATCTAGAGGTGCTGGATGATCCAGACTCCGCGCCGCCGACCGTTGAAGCGCATGCCATGAACCCAATCAGCGTGCTGCGCATGGCGCGGGCAATGAACATCGAAGTGAAGAACGTGCTGCTGGTCGGCTGCGAACCGGAAAGCCTGGGGGGCGAAGAGGGTCGCATGGGACTGAGCGCACCGGTCGAGGCCGCCTTGGAAGATGCGGTTCGACTTGTGGAATCCGTGATCAGCGAGGTCTTGAACAAGCGGGAGAAGTCTTAGGAGCAAGAGTGCGGGTTTTGTAACCAATTCAATATTGAGCGACGAAAAGGAGACAGCCGTGGCAATCGAACACAGCGATAACGGAAGCGTCAACGACAAGGACACCTTATTCATGTTGAGCGGTCTGGCCCTGATTGTTTTCGGCGCAGGCCTGATTCTTTCC
>Ga0209698_10003973_pt1 | contig 16352 bp, 16 predicted proteins | sample LitLauG_LLR_2012_FD_187203 | JGI IMG/M metagenome (GOLD analysis project Ga0209698, IMG submission 187203) | Freshwater sediment microbial communities from Pennsylvania, USA - Little Laurel Run_MetaG_LLR_2012 (SPAdes) (version 2) | ecosystem: Environmental > Aquatic > Freshwater > Creek >...
AATGTGGTGGCTTCGTTCTCGACTCACGCAGATGCCGCCTCACCGGCAGAAGCCCTGAAGGCCGAACTCGATAAAAAAGATGCCGAGATCAAGCGACTCTCCCGGGAACTGGACCAGGCGCGCATGAAGTCGGCATCCTCTTCGACAGCCAACATCGGAGAGAAGGTCAGAGAGGTCAAGGGTGTTAAGGTGTTGGCGCATCGTGTCGACAACCTTGAGCGTGCGCAGATGCGGACGCTGGTCGATCAACTGCGCGACAAGATTGGATCAGGAGTGGTAGTGCTGGGCTCAGCATCCGATGGCAACGTGGCCCTGATCGTTGGCGTCACCAAGGATTTGACTTCTCGGGTGCAGGCGGGCAAAGTAGTCGGCGCCGTTGCCCAGAAGGTCGGCGGCAAGGGCGGGGGACGCCCAGATCTGGCCGAGGCCGGCGGGAAGGACCCTGCGGCCTTGGATGCGGCTCTCGATGGGGCTTATGGGGTAGTGGAGGGATTGCTCGCATGAACCTGGACGACACGGTCAGTGGGGTTGGCGATGAGCGGCTGCGCTTTGAGAAGTACAAGGGCCATGCCATCTTCGTAATCGACTTGAGCCACTGTAGCAACAAAGAAATTCTTCTGTTGCTGGATCAGGTCAAGGCGTCAGTGGAACGACATGCACCGGCATCGTTGCTGATCCTTTCGGATTTCTCAGATACCCATATCGACAAGCAAGTCGCGACACGAGCCAAGGAAGTGCTGGTGCTGGATCGTCCGTACGTGAAAAAATCCGCGTGGATCGGGACTGAGTCGATACCACGAGTGTTCTACGAAAATTTCAAAAGCTTTTCCCAACGCGACTTACCTCCGTTCAAGACGCGCGAGGAAGCGATGGAGTGGCTGATAGAGGAATAGTCTGCGAGCGGGCGGGCCCGGCTATTTCTGCCGCATTCGACGGTCGTTACAAAGCATCCTGCCTTGAATCAGCTTCTCCATTTAAGCGTGACCGCTCCCTGCATCGGGTGCTTCATTGGCTCGCCTGTTCGCCTGGCTTCCAAGTGCGCCGCCTTCAACTGGAAATACCATTTCGCAGGACGATCAGCATCATCAATCAGCATCAGATGCGGGTTGTGCTTCAGGCCTTCCGCCTGCATCTCCATGGTGCGGCGATCCTGTTCGACAAACTTCGCAAAGACGTACTTCAGCAATTCCGGAACCAGCGGGACCAACCGAAACAGATTCCAGGCCGCGACGACATCAATGCGGCAGTGATTTCGGGTGATCGGAGTGACGGTCGTCAGGCTGGAGAACCAAAACTTCCCCGCGCGAATCGTCTCAGTGCGGATGTTGGGAAGGACAAAATCGATCGTGGTATTGATCGAATCAGCATCGGCATAGAGGCGTAAAAGCTTATACGGCGCCGAGTTCGAGCTTGGGGTATGAGCGCTCATGCGGAAGCCGTTAGGGATGGGCTCGAAATTCTTCCTCTTTTCGTGAATGCTGTGGCGGGTGCGCCACCACCATGCTTGATGCACAAACGGTCCGTGGGCGGGGTCCATCAGGCCAATGATGCCGTGATCGATGCTGACCGGCATGCCGGCCTGCAAGTAGGCAAGCTTGTACTGGTCGCTGAATTTTTGAACCTGGGGCGCTGGGTCGGGAGCTTCGGCTGGCTTGGCAAAGCCGGCGCCTTGCGGACCGGGATCGGCGATGTAAACCCAGATGAAATCATCCTGCTCTTCGCAGGGATAGCTGCCGGCATAGATGCGATCCACTTTCATCGTCTGATCGGAAGTGAGTGAAGGGATTAATTGGCACTGGCCATTGTGTACATCGAACTGCCAGCCGTGATAGGGGCACTCAAGATTTTCTCCATCGAATTTTCCTGAGTTGAGAGGCATGCCTCGGTGGGGACAGGCATCGCGCAACGCAAACGGATGTCCGGCCCGGTCGCGGCCAATCACGAGTGGGATTTCCAGCACCGTGGCCTTGTGCAATTGGTTGCGATGCACATGGTCGGCCGGCAGCGCACGGTACCAGAAGCCAGTGAGCATCAGTGTATCGGTGGCCTGGCGTTGTGGAAGATCGAGTTCGGGCATGGGAATTGGTGATCGATAATTTCTTGACGGTTGAATGAAAAGCCTATGCTAGCATCCGCTGGGATCTCTGGCAGAAGGAAAGGCACCGCGACCACAGGGCGGAGTCGGGGAAGTTAGACACGAATGGAATTTATCGGCCGATTTCGCCGGTTAACGCCGGTTCAGCGGAATACCTTTATCGCCTGTTTCCTGGGATGGTCGCTGGACGCTTTCGATTTCTTCATTCTCATTTTCTGCGTGAGTGCATTAGCCACTCAATTTCAGACCAAGGTTTCAGCCATCAGCGAAGCGATCTTCCTGACACTGGCGATGCGCCCGCTGGGCGCCTTCTTGTTTGGTCTGATGGCTGACCGGTACGGACGTCGTCCTACATTGATGATCAATGTCGTGGTTTATACGCTGTTCGAAGTAGCATCGGCGTTTGCCCCGTCGTTGAAAGTGTTCCTCATTGTCCGCGCCCTGTTCGGGATCGGCATGGGCGGCGAGTGGGGTGTAGGAGCAGCGCTTGCTTTCGAAACTTTGCCGGCCGAGGGGCGCGGATTCTTCTCGGGCCTTCTGCAGGAAGGCTACGTTGTGGGCTACTTAGTCGCCGCACTTGCGTATGGCGGACTGTTTCCAGTGATCGGTTGGCGCGGAATGTTCATGATCGGAGCCCTCCCTGCGGCAGTAGTCCTTTATATGCTGAGTAGAGTGGATGAGTCCCCGGCTTGGCGGCAAGGCCGCGTGGAGCAGCGCACGGACCGGCGCTTGGGGAGAGATATCGCCTCGCATCTGGGTATTTTTGTTTTCCTCGTAGTTCTGATGTTCGCGTTCAATTCTTTCAGTCACGGCACACAAGATCTATATCCAACGTTCCTGCAGAAGAACCTCCTGTTCACCCCAAAGATGGTGAGTTTTGTTGCCATCGTCTACAGCATCGGAGCACTGTTGGGTGGAATCCTGTTCGGAACATTGTCCGAGCGAATTGGCAGACGCCGGGCGATTGTAATTGCCGCCTTGCTAACGATCCCAGTGATCCCGGTGTGGGCTTACTCGCGCACCGTCCCGATGTTGGCGTTAGGCGGCTTCCTCATGCAGTTCATGGTGCAAGGGGCGTGGGGCGTAATTCCGGCACATCTGAACGAACTCTCTCCAGCTTCGGTGCGCGGTACGGTCCCAGGGCTCGCCTATCAACTCGGCAATCTGATTTCCTCGAGAAACGCCGTGATTCAAGCGAAGGTAGCCGAGATGCGTTACAGCGGAAGTTACCCGCCCGTTCTCGCATGGACGGTGCTGATTGTGGCCAGCATGGTGGCACTGGTTACGACGAGCGGCAAAGAACGTCGCGGCGCGGATCTGACCAGCACGACGCCATAAGAGAAACGATATTCTAGGCCTTTTATAGGAAGAGCGAAACGCGCCCGCATGGCACTAAGGGAGGATTGTCAGGGGAACATTCCTATGGTACGGTAATCGGAAAGCCCACGCCTTCGTTGTTCCATCGGGTCCCTAAGCTGAATACACCGATAGCGTGCATTTGAGGTAGCGCCACGATGAAGGATACTGTTGTGAGTCCCGTACCCGCCGGTGAATCCGCTGAAAGGGAAAATTTCGCGAATCGCAAGCTGATTCGGCCGACGCTGCCGCGGATTGAGAATCATGGCAATCACAACTCCGCACCGATGCCCGTGCAGGAGCGGCGTGAGCGACCGGAGCGCCATGATCGTTCCGAACGCAGCGAGCGTCCCATGGGCACGCAGGGCGGAAAGAAACCAGCACCACCCGACCAGACCAACGCCGAGAATTTTTATTATCAGAAGCAGATGCAGTCGCGGACTCCGATGGTGATCGTTTTGCGAGACGGCGAGGAAGTCCACGGCTTCATCGAGTGGTACGACCGGAACTGCATCAAGGTCAATCGAGAAGACGGCGAGCCAAATCTGATGATTTACAAGCCTGCGATTAAGTACATGTTCAAAGAGGGCGAGAATCAGAGATAGCTCCCGGAATCGTTCTACTCCTCCCTGCACTTTTGCACCCGCTGACAATCTGCCCGCCTGGTCCATGTCTTGGCTCGCCTAATCACTAACGCACTGGCGTAGACTATTTCCGCACAGAAAATTCTCTTACGCGCGAGGTCTTCCATGTCATCTTTTTCCTCGTTCTCTCGCCGCACTTTCTTGCAGACTGCAGCTTTAGGCTCGGCCGGTTTCTATGTTCGAAACGTGAGCAGCCCTGTTGGACTGATTGCTGATCCGAGCACGCTCAGAGTGTTACAGGAGTTCGGCTATGGGGACGTATCCTTCGACAACTCGATCCCTGAGGAACAGTTCCGCCAGACGCATGCGGTTCTGATGGAGTTGGACGATGACGCCTTGATGAAGCCATTCCGGGCCATGATCGGAAAATCAGCACCCGGAGAGGATCTCGGCGGCTGGTATCGCTATGATCCGAATTTTGACTGGCACACCTTCGATTCCGGATTTGCGCCCACGTCGACGTTCGGGCAGTGGATCTCAGCTTTGTCACGCGCCTATGCCATCACTGGATCCCAGGCCGTACGGGAGAAGGTGCTGCGATTGAACCGCCTCTACGCGGACGTAATCGACGCGAAGTTTTATGGAGACCACAACCGCTTTCCCGCTTATTGCTACGACAAAGTCGTCTGCGGGCTGATCGATTCGCAGAAATACGTGGGGGATCCTTTGGCGTGGCAGATCCTGGGAAAAGCTACAGACACGGTGTTGCCGCATCTGCCCTCCAAAGCGGTGGAACATGGGACGAACTGGCGTCCGGGGAAGGATGAGTCGTTCAATTGGGATGAGTCCTATACCATGCCTGAGAATCTGTTCCTCGCCTATCAGCGCGGAGCCGGGGAGCGTTATCGCGCGGTGGCAGTTCAGTATCTCAATGAGCCGTTCTATGAGCGGCTGGCAAATGGACAGAACGATCTCGCGGGCCGCCACGCTTATAGCCACGTGAATTGCCTTTGCTCCGCGATGCAGGCTTATATGACTCTCGGCGATGAAAAGTATCTTCGGGCTGCAAAGGGCGGATTCGATATGGTCCTGGCGCAGAGTTATGCCACTGGCGGCTGGGGCCCTGACGAGCAACTGCGCAAGACGGACAGTCCCGATGTCTTTGACAGCCTGACGAAAACGCACAGCAGCTTCGAGACACCCTGCGGAGCGTATGCGCATTTCAAGCTGACGCGCTATCTGCTACGTGTGACACAGGATTCCAAGTACGGCGACAGTATGGAGCGAGTAATGTACAACACGATTCTCGGAGCACTTCCGCTTGAGCGCGACGGAAGAACTTTCTACTACTCCGACTACAACTTTCAGGGGAAGAAGGTGTACTCGAATCACCAGTGGCCGTGCTGCTCCGGGACCATGCCGCAGGTTGCTGCGGATTACCGGATCAATACGTATTTCCATGACCCTCGCGCGATCTGGGTAAATCTCTACATTCCATCAACCGTACGCTGGATTCAGGATGGGTCCCAGATTTCCCTGACGCAAAAGGGAGAATATCCTTATGACTCGCAGGTGCAATTTGAGGTGAAGGCGTCGAAGCCGGCATGGTTTGCGGTCAACCTGCGCATTCCGCCGTGGGCGGAGGGAGCTTCGGTATCGATCAATGGCAAGCGCGAACCCGCTGTCCCCAGTACGTTTGCGCGAGTGGAACGGGATTGGAGGAATGGAGATCGCATCGAGCTCGAATTACCGATGAAGCCGAGGCTCGAGCCCATCGATGCGCAGCATCCGGAGCTTGTCGCGTTGCTGGTCGGGCCTGTGGTGTTGTTTGGAAGCCAGATGTCCGGGCTGACACGGGCGCAGTTGCTGGCTGCGAAAAAGATGGCACCGGGAGTCTGGCATGTATCGCTGGGCGGCGATCGCTTGATGAAAATGGTGTCCTGGACCGCGCTCTCAGAAAATGAACCTTACTCCACCTACTGGCAAGTGACCTAGCGCATCTTCCAAGTGGGCAAAGAGCCTCCAAGCGAACGCTTGAGGAACGGCACATTCTCACAGCTTCGGCAACACAATCCCCTTCTGGCTCTGATACTTGCCTTTACGGTCGGCGTAGCTGGTTTCGCAGATTTCGTCGGACTCAAGGAAGATAATCTGGCACAGGCCCTCATTGGCATAGATGCGAGCAGGAAGTGGCGTCGTATTTGAGATTTCGAGAGTGACGAATCCTTCCCACTCGGGCTCGAATGGGGTCACGTTCACGATGATTCCGCAGCGGGCATAAGTGCTTTTTCCGACGCAAATGGTCAACACGCTGCGGGGAATCTTGAAGTATTCGATGGAACGGGCCAGGGCGAAGGAATTGGGCGGGATGATGCAAATGTCGGTCTGAACAGTTACGAACGATTTTTCGTCGAATCGCTTCGGATCGACCAGAGCGTTGTTGACGTTGGTAAAGATTTTGAACTCATCTGCTACACGCAGATCATAGCCGTACGACGACAACCCGTACGAGATTACTCCCTCCCGTACCTGCTTCTCGGAGAAAGGGTTGATCATGTCATGTTCGTGAGACATCTTGCGGATCCAGCGATCGCTCTTCAGCATGGAACTCCTTGGGGAAATTGGTAATTGGGTAATTTCGTAATGGAGTAATTTCGGCAAGCGTCGGTGCGGGATCGGGCCGACTGGACACACGGCAATTACACCATTCCCAGATTACACACTTGCCCAATTGTCTTTGGCTGGTGCCTGACAGTTTACGGGATAGATGCTCGGGTTGACAATCTCACTTATCTTCCTTAGCATCAATAACTTGAACGATTATTTCGACCCTCGAACCGGGAGCCCCGCGTGATTAAGCTCGACATCATCAACGAAGTGGTGACCAAAACTGGGATCACCAAGACCAAGGCTGAGTTGGCCGTCGAAACAGTGTTTGAAAGCATGAAGAAAGCACTGGCCGGCGGTAACCGCATTGAACTGAGGGGATTCGGGGTATTCAACGTGCGCCCGCGCAAAACGGGTATTGGACGTAATCCGCGGACCGGCGCTGAAGTTTCCATTCCGCCGGGAAGAGCCGTGCGTTTCAAGCCCGGAAAAGAGCTGCAGTCGATCGACTAACGGCTCAATGCCATCCATACTCTGAACGCCTCTCTGAAAGCTCGCATGAGAATGCCCCTTGTCCGTAGATTGTCTTCCACGTTTCTCGGTTTGGGTAAGGCTACCTCTGAACTCGGGCGACATTGAGAACCTAATATCGTAGTAGCATCAAAGACATGGCCCGGCCAATGTGGGCCCGCGAATCGGCATGCCGGAAACCGGTCCTTCTATCCCATCCTCCACGGTTGAGTACTACCAACCCCTGCCGATTCCTGAGGGTCCAGCACCCCGACCTCGCTATTGGGTACACGCCTTGCTGCTTCTGGCGACTTGCTTCACGACGCTGGTGGTGGGGGCGAGGCTGGAATTCAATTTCGTGCACAATCTTCCTCCCTTTCGGGCTGGAAACGAATTTATTCCCTACTTTCCCATTGGCTGGGCCTTGGCACATCCTTCGCGCCTCTTGCTGGGAGTTCCATTCTCTGCTGCATTGCTGATCATTCTTCTGAGCCATGAGATGGGGCATTATCTGTTCTGCCGCTACTACGGGGTCTACGCGACTCTCCCCTTCTTCATTCCGGCACCCACGCTGATCGGAACCTTGGGCGCGGTCATTCGCATCAAGTCGCCAATCCGTTCACGCGCAGCGCTCTTCGATATCGGTGTGGCGGGGCCCATCGCTGGATTTGTGGTAGCGGTAATTACCCTGGCGATTGCGATCTTTCTCTCAAAACCGATTGGGAGCGGCATGGGTGCATCGGAATTGCAACTGAGTTTTCCGGCCATCTTCTATGTTGTCCACAGCTTGGTGCGCCATCTGACACCGCACGGGGTCGTTGCACTGTTGCCGCTGGGTCGCGTTTATCTGCACCCGATGGCGGTGGCGGCATGGGTGGGAATGTACGCGACCGCACTGAATTTGCTACCCAGCGGCCAGTTGGATGGAGGGCACATTGTTTACGCGCTGGCGCCGCGCGCCCACCGCTTGGTTTCCTGGATTACCGTATTCGTCCTTTTCGGGCTGGGCGCCAAAGCATATCGACATGACCACGAAAACAGTAGTTGGTGGCTGTGGGCGGGGATCCTCACGGTGATGAATATCCTCAGTTTCAGGTTAGAACAGGCGCCGGAGTCTCCATTGCTGTCACGCAACCGTTGGGCGCTAGCCTTGGTGGCGGCGATTATGCTGGTGCTCACATTCACAGTCTCGCCGTTTCGCGTCGCGTGGTAGGCCTTATCCGGCTCCTGACGGCCGAGTCAGAGACGGAATGCTTTGTCGATGCGCTGAGCAGTCAATCAGGATAGCGAGGCGCTTCAAGCGAGTCTCTTCTTTCTTCGCGCTGATCACCCAGTACGTGGATGTTCGTTGATACCAGGGAGGTTGGGACTGGAAGAATTTCCATGCCTCAGACTGCTTGCGGAATTGCATTTCAAAATCCGGCGGCAGTTTCGCCGTCTTTCGTTGCTCGTAGGCGTAGATCGCGGATCGGTCTCCCTCGCGTCTATCAAAAGCAGCCAAACCCGCCGGATGCATCAGCCCTGACTTTTTCAACGCGCCGACACGCCGGATATTGATGGCGCTCCACGTACTGCGCGTCTTCCGCGGAGTGAAGCGAATCACGTAGCTGACGTCATCAACTCTCTTGCGGACGCCGTCAATCCAACCGAAACAGAGCGCTCCATCCACGGATTCAGGCCAGGTGATGCTAAGGAGTCCGGAGTCGCGCTTGTAGAAGCCAACCCAAAACTCGTCGGTGTTGGCGTGGTTCTTTTCAAGCCAGGCACGCCAATCAGCCGGAGTAGCAAAGAATTTGGGCTTTAATACCATGGTAAGAGACTAAATCTGGGAATCCCTGTTCATCAATCCACAGCACCGAGAGCACCCGCGATTCGTCTTTCAGGTGATTTTTATCATCTTTTAATGTCCGCGTAACTTTCAACCCCCTGCCACGCACTAGGCTCAGATCCACTCGTTCGAAGCAACTTGAGGAGGAACTCCATGAAAGCACTCCATTATGCGCGCCTGTTGGTGCTGGGCGCCTTGACGTTAACAGCCGGCGCTGGATTTGGACAGGCCACTGCATCGGTTCCATACACCGTCTCATTATTTGCGACCGGCGTAGCCGGATCCTATACCCAGCCGGACTCCATCGCCGTGCTTGGCAACCATGTATTCGTTGGCTACAGCAACGGAGTATCGACAACCGGATCCGACGGCAAGAGCAGCACAATTGTCGAATACGCGATGAACGGGGACATCGTCAATATGTTCTCGGTCGTCGGCCACAACGATGGACTGCGCATCAATCCCAAGACAAAGCAGCTTTGGGCAATGCAGAACGAGGATGCGAACCCAAATTTAGTGATCATCGATCTCACGTCCGGAACCCAAACCGTCTACACGTTTGGACCCACACCGCACGGCGGAGGATATGACGACATTGCCTTCCGGGGAAACGATGTGTTTTTCAGCGCGTCGAATCCATCCAATAATCCAAACCTTGGCCCTGCTGTAGTCAAAGGCACGTTCAGCGGAAACACGATAAATGTCACGGAAGCAGTGAATGCCAGCGCTACCGCGATCGACATCCCTACGAACACTCCGATCTCTCTGAATCTGCAGGATCCGGACTCGATGATCTTCGATCCGCTCGGCGACTTAGTCCTTGACAGCCAAGCCGACGGAGAATTGATCATCGTGCACCATCTGGGATACGCCGATCAGAGTCTTTACCATCTTCCGCTAACGGTTGGGGGAAGCAGCACACAGATCGACGATACAGTTTTCGCGACATCCTCCCACGGAGTCATCCTGGTGTCGGATCGTGACGCCGGAGACGCTGGCATCGTTTACGCCATCTCCAGAAACATCTTTTCACCCGGCGACGCATACTCGGCAACACCTAACTCGGTAGGCGCACTGAATATGGACACCGGAGTGATCATACCGGTCGCGACAGGTATGACGAGTCCTCACGGGATGGTATTTATTCCCAGATAACAGGCTGAACGGGGGCGGCTTCTCGCCGCCCCTACATCAGCCATAAAGCGTCTACGTCAACGATGATCTGTGTGCGAGGGATCTTCTGCTCCGCGGCAGAGGCCAACATTGCTCGCAAGGTTCCGTTCAATTTTTCGCGGCTGGGCGATTTCAACACGAAATGATAGCGATAGTCGCGCTTCAATCGCATGATGGGCGCAGAAGCCGGTCCCAGCACACGAACGCCTTCGTGGCGGGTCTCATCGAACCACTTACCCAACTGCCCTGACCACTTGAGGGCATCCTCCAGTTTGTCACTGCGCACCAGAACATTCGCCAGTGCGGAGTAGGGCGGGTAGTGCATCCAAGTGCGGAAACGCAGTTCCTTTTCGTAGAAACCGATGAAGTCATGCTGGGCGGCGAATTGCACAGCGTAATGATCCTGGAAGTAGGTTTGCAGAATCACCTTGCCCGGCGACTGACCTCGGCCGGCGCGTCCGGCGACCTGGGTCAGCAACTGGAACGTGCGTTCGGCGGCCCGGAAGTCAGGCAATCCGAGCGCGGCATCGGCACCGACTACACCGACCAGGGTCACGCCGTGGATGTCATGCCCCTTTGCGATCATCTGGGTGCCAACCAGGATGTCGAGTTCGCCCTCATTCAGAGCGCTTAGCGTGCGCTCGAAGTCCTCGTGACTGCGCACCGTGTCGCGATCCAGACGTGCGATGCGGGCCTGCGGGAACATGCCATGCAACAACTCCTCGAGTTTTTCCGATCCGGTTCCGAGGAAATACACATACTCGCTGCCACAATGCACGCAGGCTTTCGGGACGGCGGCGGTATATCCGCAGTAGTGGCAGACCATCTTGTGCTCACGCTTGTGATGCGTGAGAGCAATGGCGCAGTTTTGGCATTCGAGTTTCTTTCCACAGGTTCGACAAAGAACAACAGGGGCATATCCGCGCCGATTGAGCAGCACCATGACCTGCTCTTTCCGATCAAGGCGCTGCTGAATTTCAGCCGCGAGTTTTCGTGAAATAACCTGCTCCCGTCCCGTGTCCTGAAATTCGAGGCGCATATCGACGATTTCGACTTCCGGCAAGGGACGTTGTTCGACTCGATCCGGCAATTCGATCAGGGAATACTTGTTCTTCTTCGCGTTGAAATACGATTCCAGCGACGGCGTTGCCGAGCCCAGGACTACCACGGCGTCTGACATCTTGGCACGCATGACAGCTACGTCGCGCGCGTGGTAGCGCGGTGTCTCTTCCTGCTTGTAGGACGAATCGTGCTCCTCGTCGACAATGATGAGCGCGAGGTCGGCCACTGGGGCAAACACCGCCGAGCGTGTCCCGACGACCATGCGGGCGTCTCCTCGCTTGATGCGGTGCCACTGCTCTGCGCGTTCGCGGTCGGAGAGCGCAGAGTGCAGAATTGCGACCTCGTCTCCGAAGATCTGGTACAGATCTGCGGCAACCGCCGGAGTAAGCCCGATTTCCGGAACCAGAAGAATGGCGGAACGTCCGGCTTCGAGGACGGAGCGCATTCCTGCCAGATAGACCGCGGTTTTCCCGGATCCTGTGACACCATGCAGCAACATGCCGGAAAACTTGCGAGCATCAACTCCCTCGCGCAGACGAGCAAGTGCAGACTTCTGCGCTGCATTGAACTCGAACTCAAATGGGGAAACCCTGGGCTTGGCGCGCGAAACCGAAAATTCGGCAGGCTGCTCTACGATTTCGACTAGAGCACGCCGAATCAGTGTCCCCAACGTGGTTCTCGGTACTGCGAGTGACCGCAGCGTCTCTACTGGAACCCTTCCGCCGGCGGAGGCGAGGGTATCGATTAACGTCTGCTGGTTTGAATTCAACTTTCCCTCAGCCGATCTCAGGACGGCGAGCTGGATAGTGCGCTTGGCCTCCTGCTGGTCCGAGAGGTCCTCGCGCACCAGCCACTTCTTTCGAACCATTGAGCTGAGTGTAGATTTTGCGACCCGCGTCGAGGATCGTATCGCCTCCTCTCGAAGCAACTCTCCGCCGGCGTTCGCCAGATAATCGAGCACCCGGAATTCTGCAGCCTGTTCTTCCGGCGTCCGGCGCGAACGTGCAGACGATCCCGACATGCCGGCAAGATGCAGTGCCATATGGCCTGCCTCGGTAATGCGGTATCCAACCACCCGTTTGAACTCCGCGGTCAGTGGGAGCATCGTGCGGAAGACCTCGCCAACGGGAGCAAGGTAGTAGTCGGCGATCCAACGCCCGAGCCGAAGTAACAAGCCGTCGACGACAGGAGTGGAGTCGACGACACTCAGTACATTCTTGGTGACAACTTTCGGTTTGCGATCGTGGATTTCGACGACGATGCCCATCAGGCGCTGCTGGCGGAAAGGAACGAGAACGCGCCCTCCAATCACTGGCGCTGCACCGTCGGGCAGACGATACGTGAACGCCATGTCGAGCGGCACGGGTACAACAACGTCGCAGAATTCGGGCATTGGTGGAAGGATAAACTAACGACGCGTGTGGACGCGTACGACGCACCGCAGGACAGAGCTATGACGGATCGGGCTTCGCCGGCGGCTTCAGGCCCAGATCCTTCATCACCATTTGCAGATCCTTCCAGGCCTCTCCCTTTTGGCGGGGATCGCGTAGCAGGAATGCAGGATGGTACGTTACGGCGAGTTTCGCGCCCTGCCAGTCAGGATCGCTACTGCGCGCTCCGGTGGGCATAAAGTCATAGAACCGGCCGCGCAGTTCAGACATGGGAGCATTCATCGCGAGAAGATTCTTTGCTGCCACCGCGCCGAGAGCCACCACGATTTTTGGCTTGATAACCGCAATCTGGCGCATGAGAAATGGCGAGCAGGTCTCGCACTCGTCGCGTTCAGGAGTACGGTTCCCCGGCGGACGGCATTTCACAACGTTCGCGATATAGACCTCTTCTCGATTCAGGCCCATGGCTTTGATCATGTTGTTGAGCAGTTGTCCGGCCCGGCCGACGAAAGGCTCGCCTTGCGCATCTTCATCGGCTCCGGGTCCCTCACCGACAAACATTAACTCTGCGCGAGGATTGCCGACCCCAAAGACAATCTGCTTGCGGCCTTGCTGATGTAGCTTGCAGCGCGTACAGTCGCCCAGATCTTCGCGGATTAACTTCAGGGCTGCACCGGGGTCGGAGACAGCTTGCTCGGGCTTCGCTGGCAGTACTCCAAACATGTTCATTTCAACTGGCTTGGCAACGACCGCGGATTTTCTAGGGGACATTTCCTCTCGCAGTTCCGGCTGGGAACTTGGAATCGTCTCTTGTTCCACCAGACTTGAGGCGGGCGGAGACGAAGATTCGCTGCTTTCGCGCCGATAAAAATCGTAGATGCCGAGTTCGTTGTAATAACGGACACGCTCGGCCAGGACGCGGCGCAGTTCCGGATTCGAAATGGCTGGCACGTGAGATTTCAGATTATACGTTGGCTTCGGGATGTAAGGTAAGGCTCACGGATGGATTGTCCGGGCGTGCCCCCAGTCGACTAGGTTTGCAAGTGCGTCTTGCGACCCTGGAGTATTCTCACGATCTGATCGAGCACGCGCTGGGCAACTTCCCACTTGGTGGTTTCGGGAACCTCAACGACATCGTCACCAGTAATGATGGTGACAGCGTTGCGGTCGGAGTCAAATCCAACGCCCTCGCGCGAGACGTCGTTCACGACAATCGCATCGAGGTTTTTTGAAACCAGCTTCTGGCGCGCATTCTCTAGAACGTTCTCCGTCTCAGCCGCGAAACCGACGATGATCTGCGATTTCTTTTGCTGCGCGAGTTCTTTCAGAATGTCGGGCGTGGCCTCAAATTCCAGCGTCATAGGGCCCTTACGCTTGATCTTCTGCCCAGCCGCGTGCTTGGGCCGATAGTCGGCAACGGCAGCGGTTTTGATGACTATGCTCGCTTGCGGCAGCCGACTTAGTACCGCCTCACGCATCTCCTCCGTCGATTCGACCCGGGTGATTTCGGCCGCAACGGGTGGCGTGATCGACGTTGGACCCGTGACCAGGAGCACACGGGCACCACGCCGCGAAGCGGCCTCGGCCAGGGCGTATCCCATACGGCCGCTGGAGCGATTGGTCAGATAACGCACTGGATCGATCTTTTCACGGGTGGGCCCGGCGGTGACCAGCACCGTTTCGCCCGCGAGATCCTGAGAAGCGCCTAACGCCTCCAATACGGCGGCAACGATGGCTTCATTCTCGGCGAGCCGTCCCTGACCGACCATGCCACACGCAAGATATCCTGACCCGGGCTCCACAATTTTTACGCCACGCTTGCGCAGGACTTCGAGGTTTTCCTGTGTTGCAGGATGATTCCACATGTTGACGTTCATGGCAGGCGCAACGACAACGGGCGCCGTGGTCGCCAGGTAAAGCGTAGTCAGGAAATCACTGGCGATTCCCTGCGCGAAGTGCGCGATGACGTCGGCGGTGGCGGGCGCAACGACGAGTGCGTCAATAGACTGCGCCACTGCGATATGCTCGATCGCTGACTCGATGTTTGGTTCATGTCCCTCGCCAGACGAGAACATGCCGGTGATGACTTTTTCTTCAGAAAGAGCGGCGAAGGTTAGGGGCCTGACGAATTCCTGAGCGGCGTGGGTCATTATGACCTGCACCCGGATGCCGCGGTCCTGCAAGAGGCGAAGGATTTCAGCGGATTTATAGGCTGCGATTCCGCCGGTGACACCAAGCGCGACTTTCATACGGTTGATAGATGACTTTGGACTGTTGTGTGATCCATATCATTCAACAGTCAACCATCACGACATCAACGCTTGCCTAGTCCTGACCCAGAGTCTTGTCGAGCACTTCTGCGGCCTGCTCAGTAGCGCTGCGCGTTTCCGTTATCTCCCACTTCACCTTGCCTGCTCGGATTTCATCCTGGGCGATGCGACAAGGCTTGCGGGAATTGGTGTCGACCACCGGCGGCGCACCGGATTGCAGTTGCCGTGCGCGACGCGCTGCCACCAGGATGTAACGGTAATTGCTGTCAAAGCCTTCGATCAACTTCATTGGGACTCCCCCCTGAAAACCAAAAATAAGGAATCTGTGCTGACGTCAATCCGAGCGCGCCGCGAAACATGACCAACTGTCGGACCGTCCCGCATGAGGCTGTAGGGTCAACGGCTTCCCGAGCGTCCCAATAATGATACCCCGAAAACTAAGAACGTGCCGACGGTGCCGGCACACTAAAGGACGCAAGTATAGGTTGCACTTTCTCGCGAACGTTGGCCAAGCGGCAACTGTCGGCCAAGACTTGGAACTTACGAAATTCCTCCGATGCCGGCATCTCGGAACGGCTATGACGCTCGGACAAAACTATCGCACAGAGCTTCTCACAGGAATCTTCGATCCTGTCATTGATGAGGATGTAGTCGTATCTGTCGTAATTTTCGATCTCGCGGGTGGCCGCATCAAGACGCCTTTGAATCACTGTGTCGGAGTCCTCTCCACGACTCCTCAGTCTCAGCTCTAACGTCTTGCGGTTCGGTGGCAGGACGAAGATACTCACAGCGGATGGCAATTTTTGCTTAATTTGCTTTGCGCCCTGCACATCGATATCCAGCAGCAGATCGTGATTCTTCTGTTCTGCCTCACGCAGGAATACCTTAGCCGTCCCGTAATAATCGCCGTCCCTGCTAAAGACTCTGGCGTACTCAAGGAATTCATCCGCGGCAATCATCTGCTCGAATTCGACGCGCGAGATGAAGTGGTATTGCTTGCCGTTCTGCTCGAGTCCGCGCGGGGCACGGGTGGTATAAGAAATCGAAAAATCGAGGTCCGGGACAACTGCGACGAGCTTATTGACCAGCGTTGACTTGCCCGACCCTGATGGCGCCGAGACGATGATGATGAGTGGTAGAAGGAAAGAGTTCATTCCAGGTTTTGTACCTGCTCGCGCGATTTTTCAATTTCCGCTTTCATCGCCAGGCCCGCTTCCGTAATTTTTAGTGCTTCCCCGGCCAGTCCGGAAGTCTTCGAAAGTAGAGTATTGGCTTCGCGGTTCATTTCCTGCAGGAGAAAGTCGAGTTTCTTACCAATCTCGCCACCCTGATCGAGCAACCCCAGGAAATGTTGAACGTGAGTCTCCAGCCTGACGATTTCTTCCTGGATATCGCTGCGGTCGACCAACAGGGCCGCTTCCTGCAAGACCCGCTCGCGGTCGACCGTGGAACCGAGTAGTTCCTGGAGCCGCGAGT
>Ga0209698_10003975_pt1 | contig 16347 bp, 13 predicted proteins | sample LitLauG_LLR_2012_FD_187203 | JGI IMG/M metagenome (GOLD analysis project Ga0209698, IMG submission 187203) | Freshwater sediment microbial communities from Pennsylvania, USA - Little Laurel Run_MetaG_LLR_2012 (SPAdes) (version 2) | ecosystem: Environmental > Aquatic > Freshwater > Creek >...
CACCGGCACGTCGTGGGATGACTATATTCGCCAGCACATCTTCGCGCCCCTGGGCATGGAGCACTCGAGCGTCAGCACTGCCACGTATAAGCCGGGCGGCGACTACGCGTACCCGCACTCCCGTGTGGATGGAAAGCTCCAGGTGATCCCATTCGAAGCTCTCGAAAACGTCGGCCCCGCCGGCTCGATCAACTCATCCGCTGCCGACATGGCGAAGTGGGTGCAGTTGCAGTTGAATCACGGAAAGTTCGTCGATCGCGAGGGCCATCTGTTCAGCGAGCAGCGATCCAACGAAATGTGGGCGCCCCAGACAATTCTTCCCACCGGCGATGTTCCGCCACAGTTGGCTGCGCTCAAAACTAACTTCGCGGATTATGCCCTGGGTTGGGGACTCCGCGAGTATCGCGGCCACAAACTCGTCGGTCACACCGGAGGTGTCGGAGGATTTGTCTCTCGCGTCATGCTCGCGCCCGATGAGAATCTTGGGGTGGTCATTCTCACCAACGCCGAGGAGGACGGTGCTTTCGATGCCATCCTCTACCACGTCCTCGATTACTTCTTCCACCTCCCGCCCACGGACTGGATCGCAAACTACAAAGCGGTGAAAGACGCCGAGGAAAAAGATGCGGCTGAGGTTATGAAAAAAGCCGAGGGCGCGCGCGCGGCAAATTCCAAGCCCTCACTGCCGCTGGACAAATACGCTGGCACCTACAACGACGCCTGGTACGGTCCCATCACGATCCGTCCGGAAAACGGCGGCCTCGTCATCAGCTTTGACCACACGCCGAGCATGATCGGGGATCTGCAGCACTGGCAATTCGATACGTTCAAAGCGCACTGGCGTGTGCGCACCATCGAAGATGCCTTCGTTACATTTTCATTGAATCCGGATGGAACGATCGACAGCGCGAAGATGGCGGCGGTATCCCCCCTCGCCGACTTCAGTTTCGATTACCAGGATTTGCTGTTGAAGCCGGTGATTCGAGCGGAGAGCAACCACTAATTTGTGACGACTGCAGACAATCCGTTGTTACGAGCTGAGGCTGAAGTCCAATCCCACAGCGCAGTTCTGCGCCGCGAACTGGGTCTCGCAGACCTGGTTCTCGCGCAGATTCTGGTCATCATCGTTCCGGAGTTCTTCGGAACCGCGGTGAAAGCCGGCAAGGCTCACGTGGTCTTGTGGCTTGTGGCCATTGTTCTTTTTTTTATTCCGCACGCCTACGTGGTCGCTCATCTGAATCGCCTGATGCCACTCGAGGGCGGACTTTATGAATGGGCCCGCCTCGCCTTCAGCGACCGGGTCGGATTTCTCACTGCCTGGAATCTCTGGGTCATGCAGACCATGCAAGTCTCGCTGATTGCGCTGGTGACGACGACCTACATGTCCTACGCAGCGCCGCGGACAGCGTGGATCGCCGGCAGTTCGCCGGCGCTGATCGTCGCTTCGGTCGTGTTAATCGCCCTGATGATGACGTTCGCCAGCCTCGGTCTTCACATTGGAAAATGGGTCAGCAACATTGGCAGCATCTTTACGGTGTTCATCCTCGCCGTCCTGATTCTGCTTCCTTTCGTTCACGTGTGGCGTGGATACCTTCCCTCCTATCACCCGCTCCCTTTCGTACTGCCGCCGCTAACACTGTTCAGCCTCGGTATCTTCAGCAAGATGACGTTCGGCGCGCTATCGGGCTTCGAGACGGTTGCCGTCTTCGCTGGAGAATCCCAGAACCCCGCGCGCAGCATTGGCCGCTCAATTCTCATCAGCGCTCCTCTCATCGCCCTCCTCTACATTCTGGGTACGAGCGGCATTCTCGCCTTTGTCTCGCCCGATGCCATCGATGTCATTGGTCCAGTACCTCAGGCTTTGCGCAGTGGGATTGCCGCGTTTGGCGTGGCTGGCCCGATTGTTTCAATTGCAATCCTGCTCCTGCTGCTCAACTACCTTTGCTCCTACACGCTCTTTTTTTCGGCCAACACACGCCTTCCTATGGTCGCCGGATGGGACCATTTGCTGCCCCGCTGGTTTACCCGCCTCCATCCCCGGTACCGGACTCCGGTAAATTCCATTCTCTTCATGGGTTGTGTAGCGTTTACCGCCAGCATTGCCGTCCTTATCGGCTCTGGCAATCAGGAGTCGTTCATACTGTTGCAAACCTGGACTTGGACGTTCTACGGTCTGGCCTATCTGGTCAAGTTCGCGATTCCGCTGATTTCGGCAAAGGAGAAGGGACTGCGCCCACGCCTGTGGTTACGACTCGGTGCAGGCACTGGATTTCTTGTAACGCTTCTTTTCGTCTTGCTGTCGGTGCAACCCGTCATCCCGGTTGCCAGCAATCTGGTCTATGCCTTGAAGGTGATCACGGTAGTCCTGGCCGGCAACATCCTCGGCTGGATCTTCTATCGGACCGGCCAGCAGAAAATCAGATCGTAGTGGGACGCCGCATGGATTCGCGGTTCGCTAAGAGCCACGATCTACGGCAAAAACACGCTGGCTGCATCCTCTACATGTACACTCGATTTCTGTCGCGCCCCGGTTCCCACGTTATACAACACGAGCGAATGATCTTCGACGATCAGAAGTTCCTTGTCGCTGATCCATCCGATCAGCGTCGCATGCGGAAGGAATGCGACCCTACGCGAAGCATCGTCTACGGTTTTCAACTCGACCGCCGGCATCTCCGTGAGCGCCTTGCGAATCTGCCGTGATTCTTCCGGATTCGCCTGTCCCTGCTGCGCTAGCTGAATGGGTTGGTTCGCCTTAGCTGTGGCATTGATCGTCATTGCGACTGAGCTACCGTCTGGCGAGAGGCGAGCATTTGACGTGAAGAAGCTCACGTCGTAGTCAGCGTTCTTGTAAGTCGATACTTCATCGAATACCTTCACCGACTTTTCACCCGTGCGCACCAGCGTCTGATCGTCGCTCTGGTTCACCCAACCGCAGCATCCCGTGTCCGGGATCGCCTCCACGACGACATCCCCCGACGCTGAAGCATCCAGGATGCGGCGCAGGGGTTCGCCCAGCGGATGCGGCGACCATGTCCCGTCCAGTAGATATTTTGTGCTCACCTTGTAGACGGCTTCAGTCTTACCCGCCACAAACTGCGTCATCAGAAAAAACTTGTCTACTCCTCCGGCCGGAGCCCACACCTGCCCATATGCGCAACTCTCCTCGCAGCTTCCCGTCGGGCACCGGCAGTCGGGCATTTTCACGCTCATCAAATCCTGCCGCGCGCCGCCACTCAAATCGGTTTGCCACGCTTCCCATGTTGTGGCTGTGGAAAGGTCAACCTCTTCGCGCTGCAACCGCCGCGCATCGTTGGCAAACCAAAACAGGTGTGTACCATCGGCCGACAAGAACGCAACCGCCGCAGACTCCGTCACCGATTGATTCGATCCCGTCTTTCCGACTTCGAACTTCACCCCCTGATCGATCGTCGTTGCATCTTTTCCATTCCACAACCAGATCTTGTGAGGGGACTCGACATCATTCTCGGAAAGCGGAAGCGATACGGCGGGAACGAACAGAATCTGCCCTATCTTGTTGACCGAAATGTCCTGGGGCGATTGCACAGCCTCCGCCGGCACTTTCACCCGCGCCTTCACCTCAAACGTCGCCGGATCGTACTCCACCATCTCTCCTGCCCGCAGCACCCACACCCGCTTTCCCTGCGCAGAAGCAACAGAAGCAATGAGCAACACAGCGAAGACCTGAACGATAATCCGCATGATCGTAGCGCCGGCCTCCGGCCGGCTGTCGCGCGGGCGTCTCGCCCGCGCACCTTCACTTGGACTCCACCACCGGCAACTCGATAAAGCTAGCCTGCTCCCCCGAATGAAACACTCGCTGCACCGCCTTCTTGTAGTCACCCGGCTTGGCCCAGAAAATATTGGGCACAAAGGTCTGCGGATTGCGATCGTACAGCGGGAACCAGCTCGACTGAATCTGCACCATGATCCGGTGTCCCGGCAGAAACACATGATTCGCATTGGGCAGCGCCCAATGATAGAGCAGTGGCTTATCGGGCGCGATGGCGTGCGGCGTCTCCAAGCTCTCCCGATACCGCCCGCGAAAGATGTCCATCGACACCGCCAGCTGATACCCGCCCATTTCTTCCCTCGGTGCAACTTCGTCGGGATACAAGTCGATCAACTTCACTACCCAATCCGAATCCGTCCCACTAGTGGATGCCACAAGATTCACCACAGGCTGCCCGCTGATTTTCACCGGCTCTTTCAAAACATCCGACGAATACACCAGAACGTCGGGCCGCCCCGAAGCTTCGCGCTGATCGTCCACGAGCCACTGGAACCACGTGAACCGCCCGCTGTATCCCACGGGCTGAATCGGCCGCGCACGGAATGGCACCGGCTTCGCTGGATCCGAAACGTATTCATCGAAAGCCCCGTCTCCACCCCTTGGCGCGTCAAACCCAACCTTCATTCCCGGCTCTAAATAAAGCTTTGTCGAATGAATGTCGCACCCACTCGAGCACCCCGCCGGCCACGTCGGCAAGCGTCGCCACGTATTCGTTCCCGTCTCAAACGCGGTCACGGTCGCCACGTCCGCCTTCGGCGCGCCGTCTTTCAAATACTGATCGAGAAACGGCCGCAATATGTGCTCTCGGAAATAAAGTCCCGTATCGCTTCCGAATTGAATCGCAGCCAGCGAACTCCCGTCTCTGATCTCCTGCCCGTGATACCACGGCCCCATGACCATGAACACCTTGTCATTGTTCGAGTCTTTCGGCTTGATCGCCTTGTACACCGCGGTCGCTCCGTAGATATCTTCCTGATCCCACAATCCGTCCACCAGCATCACCGGAACCTTCAACGGCTGCGCCGCAAGGATCTTATCCATCGCCTGCTGCTGCCACCACGCGTCGTACGCAGGATGCTCGAGCAACTTCCGCCAGAATCCCACCTGCTCCATCCCGTGCCGCTTGCCCAACTCTCCCGCCGAACCCGCCTCCATGTATAAGTCGTAATCGTCCCAATGATCCGTCCACCATGACTCCGTGTTCGCCCGTGTTCCTTCTTGCTCGTAGATGTAGGGCATATTCTGCAGACGAAACGCGCCGTTATGGAACCAGTCATCGCCCATCCACCCGTCGACCATGGGATTCATCGGCACCGCAACCTTCAGTGCCGGATGCGGATTCACCAGCGCCATCAGCGGCAGAAATCCGTCATACGAGATTCCGAGAATCCCCACCTTCCCATTGCTCTCCGGCAGATTCTTGACCAGCCAATCAATCGTGTCGTACGTATCGGTCGAATGGTCTACCGGCGTCGGATTTAGCGGCCCGTGCAGTGGCCTCGTCATCACGTAGTCGCCCTCCGATCCGTATTTGCCGCGAATATCCTGCACCACGCGGATGTACCCACCCTCCACGATTACCTCGACCGCATTGTCGTAGCCGTTCAGGATCGGCCCCAAATGCGAACTCGCCGCCACGGTCACCTGAGAGCTCGCGTTATACGGTGTGCGCGTCAACAGGATCGGCGCATTCTTCGCGCCTTTGGGAATCACGATGACGGTATGCAGTTTCACGCCGTCGCGCATCGGGATCATCACATCGCGCTTCACATAATCGAAGCTGCTGGTCGCCCGTTCGAGATGCGCCGGCGTTTCGCTGGGAAGGGACGACTCCGGTGTTTGTGCTGCACCAATCCCGCAAAGCGCGAGAAACGCCACAGCGATTTGGGCAGTTCGGTGCATGCAATCCGATGAGGTTGTCATGGGGCTCCTTGGAATTTGTGATGGTAACAATCAACGGAATGCCTTGCCAAATTTCTTCCACCCCCAAATCACAGAAATGGAAGACAAGAGCGGTAACGCGAAGTAACCGAACCATCCAGCCAATGCACTTTGGTAATGAACCGCAGCCCGCAACCGAGAACTAAACTTCTCCGCGGGGGTTCACTCTCGCATGAACATGATCAAGCCTTCTCTGCTCGCAGTGGCTGTCGGCGGTCTGATGATCGTTGGATCTGCCTTTGCTCAAACCCAAACCAATACTTCCGGAGCCGGTGCCGGCCAGGTCGATCCCGGGCACCCGCGTGTCAACCAGATCAACCGCCGCGAAACCAATCAGCAGAACCGCATCGCGAACGGGGTCAAGAACGGCAAACTCACTCCGGGTCAAACCGCCCACCTCGAACGCGGCGAGCAGCGCTTGCAGAACAATGAAAAGCGCGACATGGCCAAGGATAACGGCCACCTGACCAAGCAGGACCAGCACCAGCTCAACAAAGAAGCCAACCACATGAGCAAGCGCATCTACAAAGACAAGCATTCCGCAAAGTAGACATGAGTGGTCTCCCGATTTCTGCCGTGGAAAGAGCCGCAGCCATCTGCGGCTTTTTCTTTTTTCCGAACAGAATTGATAACGTCGAGACCTCTGTGCTGAAAGGTGATACGCTACACAGATTTCGAAGGCGGTTTGGGGCTTGGTTCGCAACCAAACGGTGACCGTTCCCGTATAATGACCGGGGCTCGACGCACATTTTGATGAACCGCGACGGCAGGATTTCTTCATGGCGGTAGACTGCAGCACTACAAAACCAGGGATGGAAATGGCCTGCCTGACCGACGTCGGCCGTCAGCGCAGCAATAACGAAGACTCTTATCTCTATTGGGAAGCCGAGGACAACGACGACTTCCGCATCAAGGGACGCCTCGCCGTGATCGCCGACGGCATGGGTGGATACGAAGGCGGGCAGGAAGCTAGTCGCCTCGCCGTCGAAACCGTTCGCCATTTCTATGACAGCCGCTTCGACGGCAGCCCTCAGGCAACCTTGCTCAGTGCCTTCAGTACCGCGCACGAAAACATCCAGCGCTACGCTCACGATCACCCCCAGTTTCATGGCATGGGAACGACCTGTACCGCCTTGTCGATCGTCGATCGTGAACTCTGCTTTGCCCATATCGGCGACACCCGTGTGTACCTGGTGCGATCCGACAGCATTTCCCGTCTCACCCGCGATCATTCCTATGTAGGCCGCCTCGTCGAGAGCGGTATTGTCCGCTCCGAAGATGCTGAGTCGCATCCGCAGCGACACATTCTCACTGCAGCCCTCGGTTCCGGGCGCGAAATCGTCCCCGATGCGCCGGAAAAACCCTTTCAGCTGGAACCTGGCGACAGCATCGTCCTATGCACCGACGGCCTTTGGAGCCTCGTAGGTGAACAAGAAATTGCCCGCGTCGTTCGGTCCAGTTCTCCCGCGAATGCCTGCCGCGAACTCGTCGACCTGGCGCTCGGTCGCGGCGGTCCAGACAACGTCACTCTTCTGGTTCTCCACGTTTCGCCTGAGGCCTGATCAGAGTCGCTGCAAGAAATTGCATGTGCAAAATCTGGCATCTCTTTTTTGCATTAAGACTTTCCCTTATTTCTCCTGGAAGTGAAATGCGCTGCACATCACTCTGTGCCTGACTGTGTTGTGATTCCGCTAAGCGATTGAGCACGCAGCCGAACCCGCCATTTTGAATCGCCAGCACATTGGCAAATCACTTGCATACACCCTTACGTTAATAATGTCTATTGACTTAATAGACATACACGAACAATAATCACCGCCAATGAAGATTTCGCAAAAAGGACTCTACGCAATCCAGGCACTCATGATGCTTGCCCGCCATTACCAGCAGGGCGCCATCAAGATTCGCGACATTGCCTATGAAGAAGTTCTCCCGGAAAAGTTCCTCGAACTGATCCTTCTTGAGCTTAAGAACGCCCGCATGGTCGAGAGCGTCCGCGGAGCCAAGGGTGGCTATCAGTTGCGCCGGGATCCGTCGGAGATTCACCTGAGCGATGTCATCCGCCTCATCGATGGCCCTCTCGCTCCGTTCACCGATGCCGAGCACCTTCGCGAACTGATTGACCGCGACCTTCCCCACCGTGCGCTTTATCAGGTTCTGCTCGATGTGCGTGACGCCGCTGCCCGCATTCTCGATCACACGACCCTTGCCGACCTGATTTCAGACCGCAGTCCGCTCGCCTCCAGACGCGGCTTGAAGAATAAGAACGCCAAATCTGCCAGCGTCCTCCCCATGGTCGTAGGAGGCCGCAGTGACTAAAGCCATTCTGCGGGTCATTGCCATCCTCTTGCTGGCCCAGGGTGCATGGAGCCAGGGATCCTCCAACGTCATTCGCGTTGGCGCATTCCCCAACATCACCCATGCCCAAGCCATGGTTGGCAAGGCTAACGGCTGGTTCGACAAGGCCATGGGTCCACAAGTGAAGGTGCAATGGACCAGCTTCAATGCCGGCCCCTCCGCAATTGAAGCGCTGTTCGCCGGTGCGATCGACATGACTTACGTCGGACCGAATCCTGCGATTAACGGCTATGTCCGCTCCAATGGCGAAGCCCTTCGCGTCGTCGCGGGAGCGGCCAGCGGCGGCGCCTCGCTCATCGTTCGCAACGATGCCGGCATCAACAAACCCGAAGATTTCCACGGCAAGCGCGTCGCCTCACCGCAATTCGGAAATACGCAAGACGTCGCCCTGCGCAACTGGTTGAAGAACCATGGCATGAAGACCAACGACAAGGGCGGCGACGTGCAAATCGTGCCCATGGCCAATCCCGATCAACTCACGCTCTTCCTCAAGAAGGATCTCGACGCAGCCTGGGCGCCCGAACCTTGGGCCACGCGCCTGATTCACGAGGGCAACGGCCACCTTTTTGTCGACGAGCGCACTCTCTGGCCTAGCGGGCAATTCGTGATCGGCTTGCTCGTGGTCAATACGAAATTCCTCAGCGCGCATCCCGATCTCGTCAAGAACTGGATTCGCGCCAATGTCGATCTGACCGACTGGATCAATGCCCATCCGGCGGAGTCCAAGAAACTCTTGAACGAACAGATCCAGCGCGAGACCAGCAAGGCCCTCCCCTCCAATGTTCTCGATGAAGCATTTTCTCGCATGCAGGTCACCTACGATCCTCTGCATGACGCACTGAACACAGCGGCGAAGCAGGCCTTCGACGACGGATTCCTCGGTCGTCAGATGCCGGATCTCTCCAAGCTCTACGATCTTTCCCTGCTGAATCAGGTTTTGGCAGAAAAGGGGCGAAAGGCCATTCAATGAACGCGAACCTGCAACGATTTCCGAACCCGCTGACCATGCCTGTCGAGCCGGTGTCTCCGGCGCGCACGCCGAATTCGCGTGGAAAGGTCGGACCTGCTTCGGTGGAACGAATCGTCCGCCCTGTGCCTCCGGCAGCCACCAAAGTAGGATTGAATGACATCAGCCTCAGCTACCGCACTCAAACCGGCACGCGTTTGCTCGCGCTCGATCACATCAATTTGCAAGTCCGCACCGGCGAATTCCTCTGCATTGTCGGACCTTCTGGTTGCGGCAAATCCACGCTGCTTCATCTCATTGCTGGACTGCACCCCCAAACCTCCGGCGAAATCCGCATCGATGGCAAGCCCGTGCAGGGCCCTGGCACGGACCGCATCCTCATCTTTCAGGATCATGGACTGTTTCCCTGGCTGACTGTCGGACAGAACGTTGAATTCGGGATGAAGATGAAGGGGGTTCCGAAGGCTGAGCGGCAGGAGAAGACGCGTTACTATCTCCGCCTCGTGCATCTTGCGAAATTTGAGAACAGCTACATCCATCAGCTTTCAGGCGGCATGCGGCAGCGCGTCGCCATCGCGCGTGCCCTCGCCACCGAGCCCGACGTCCTCCTGATGGACGAACCGTTTGCGGCGCTTGATGCTCAGACCCGCGACCTCCTGCATGACGAACTCGAGCGTATCTGGGCCGACACCGGACGCACCATCATCTTCGTCACGCACAACGTCCGCGAGGCTGTTCGATTGGGCGATCGCGTCGTGTTGTTAACGTTCCGTCCCGGCCGCATCAAAAGCGAATTCCCAGTCGCCTTGCCTCGTCCCCGGCACCTGGAAGATCCCGCGGTCGCCGGCGCTGCGCGGAAAATTCTCGACGAACTCCGCGAAGAAATTAATCGCTCGCTCGAGGCGGAATATCAAGAGGGTGTGAAACCTCACATCGATCCCCAGCAGGAAACGGAAATCGAGGAAAAGGCCCGCGTATGAAACGAGTTGCCCGCTACGTCATCTTCTACGGCGCCCTGTTCGGGCTTTGGACCATTCTTGCCAAGCTGAAGATCTGGCCTCCGTATCTGTTCCCGACTCCGTGGGGCGTCGCCGAAGCTTTGTACACCGGATTTCAGGATCACACCTACTGGATCGCCATCCGCGTCAGCGTGCAGCGCGTTCTCATCGGTTACGGAATTTCAGTTGTGCTCGGCATGATTCTTGGCCTCGGCGTGGCCAGCAACAAGTTTCTCGAAGAGACCATGGGCGGTTTACTGGTGAGCCTGCAAAGTTTGCCCAGCATTTGCTGGTGGCCCCTTGCTCTTCTCTGGTTTGGACTGAATCAGAATGCGATCCTCTTCGTCGTCATCATGGGTTCATTGCTCTCCGTGACCCTCGCCATGGAAGACGGCCGCAAGCAAATGCCAAAAATCTTCGGCCAGGCCGGACGCAACCTCGGCGCGAAAGGATTCAAGCTGTTCTGGTATGTGCTGCTGCCGGCAAGCCTGCCCTTCATCGTCTCAGGCCTGAAGCAAGGTTGGGCCTTCGCGTGGCGCTCGCTCATCACCGCTGAAATGCTCTACCTCAGCCTCGGACTTGGTCAGGTCCTGATGATGGGACGCGACCTGAACGATATGAGCGCCGTTATCGCTGTCATGTTCCTCATCATCGCCATCGGATACATCGTCGACGGCGTCGTGTTCAAAGGCATGGAGCGTCACCTGCAGAATAAGTGGGGGTTGACCGCCACGGCGTAAGGAAGGCCCCACATCCCCTGGACTCATCCGGTTTGAGCTTCTTTATGTGGACAGGTTCGGCTCGAATGTCAAGTAAGTTGATTATGATAGTGCGAAACGACAAGCAATGGTCATCCGCGAAGGAACCTCCTTCGAGCAGGTGTTGACCGCCGACTCTTGTCGTTTGGCCTGAACCAGGTTTTCGTAGTGATCCCCCAAACAATCACACCCAGCAAGAAAAAGGAGAGACAGTACTCTATGAAACCGCACACCGCCATTCTTTCAGCCGCTCTCGCGCTGGCCGCGTCCACCGCCAGCGTTTGGGCACAAACCGAGACTGCATCGAATGTAGATCCCGGCAACGGATCCGCCAGCACTACCGCTCCCGCTTCACCGGACGCGACTCTGCGTTCCGAAGTGGAACAATTGAAGGCTCTGGTCCGTCAACAGCAACAACGCATCGACGCCCTCGAAGTGGGCCGCAAGGCGGCCCCTGAGACGCCTGCGACGCCGGCCGTGGTTGCCTCGACGGCACCGGTCGCCGCTGCCCCCGCAAGAACCCGGGACTCCGCGACTCCGCAACAGGACGCATCCCAGGGACAGAACGCGTCTCAGGCGCAAACTGTGCAGGCCGGCAGTTCCGACGAGCGCATCCGCAACCTGGAGCGTCAAATCAAAGGGCTCGGCCCCGTCTCTTTCAGCGGAGACATCCGCCTCCGCGCTGAACCTTTCTTCGGCGGTCCCAGCGATGAGTCGCTCGAACGCGCCCGCGCCCGCGTCCGCGCTCGATTCAATGCCCTCGCTACCTTGGGCTCGCAATTCCGCGCCGGCTTCTCGCTGGCCAGCGGCGACATCAATGATCCCACGACAACGAACGCGTCCCTGACCGGCTTCTACACCCGTAAACCAGTCGGCATCGATCTCGCGTTCATTGAATACACACCGGAGCGGTTCAAGAACCTCACGCTCGTCGGCGGAAAGTTCCGCTACCCTTGGTACAACACCGAATTGACGTGGGACAAGGACTTAAATCCCGAAGGCGCCGCCGAGACTCTGGGTTTTAAACTCGATACGCCTGTCCTGAAGAAGATCGCACTGATCGGATTCGAATTGCCGTTCGCCGAAGTGGCAGGCGTCGCGTCCAACGATAAGCGAATCACCCAGCAGATCACCTACGGCGGACAGTTGCAGACGCAGTGGCAGCTTGCGCCTCATGTGACTCTCGGCGCCTTCTCCGGATACTACGACTACCGTGGGACGGATTCGATTGCTCTCGCCTTGGCAAAGGCCAGCAGCAAGAATCCGCAGACACCGTTTGTTGGTCTCTTGCCGCTGGGCGTCGGCAACCCCGTGCCGAACTCGATCTATACCACGACCGCAACTACCATCATCACCGTCGGCGGGACTGCGTATCCAACCGGTGTCTCCTCCATCACCAACGCACAGTTCGGCTCGAAATTCGGACTCTTCGACAACCTCGCTCGCCTGGATATCGACACCGGCCATGCCCGGCTGCCGATCTCGTTTGTCGGCGATTACGTTCAGAACACCAAGGCTTGCGACAACCTCGCCAATCTCATCGCGACTCCGGCCAACACATCCAAGGTCACCTACCAAACTGCCCTGAACGCCACGTGCAAGTCGAATGAACGTCGCGGATATTGGGCTGAAGGCAGGGTGGGACGCCTGCAGGAAAAACATGACTTCCAATTCGGCTACACGCGCATTTACATCGAGCGTGAAGCCGTGCTGGGCAACTTCAACTACAGCGACATCCGCCAGGGCACGAATGTCACGCAGCATCGTTTTGACTTCTTCTACCAATTCGATAAGAACGTGCAGCTCGGCGTCACCTCTCTGATCGGACGTCCCCTGGCCACGACCGAACCGTGGCTGTTTCGCACGCAGTTCGACGCGGTCTACGTCTTCTAATCGCAGCCGCCTTAGAGGACATACCTGGTTTTCTGAAGGTTGTTCTCTTCAGAATCGCCGCTGGCCCGGTTTTGGCGTCTCTCCTTTTCCGGGCCGGCGGTGTGTAATCTGAGTCCGAAACATTTCTGATCTTCGGGACGCGCTTATGACTTCAAGACGAAGTTTTCTCAAGGAGATTTCGCTGGCAGCCCTCGCCGTCGGAGCGAGCCGCTCGTTCCTGCTCGCGTCACCCGCTGCGCAGGATTCGCCTCTCGCAATCGCCGGCGAAGACGGAATGATCGTCCGCTCCTATCGCTTCCTCGATCTCGAAACGCCGGTCGAGTACTTGAACACCTGGCTGACTCCCGTTTCCCACTTCTTCTTGCGCAATCACATGCACGAACCGGTTGAACTGTCCGCCGACATGTTCCAGCTCAGCATCGGAGGCGAAGTCGAGAAGCCAGTCACGCTTAACTACGCTGAACTACTCAAGTTCCCGACCCACTCGGTCGTCAACACGCTCGAGTGTGCCGGCAACGGCCGCAGCCTGCACCGTCCCCAAGTTCCGGGAATTCAGTGGGGCAAGGGTGCGGTCAGCACGGCGAGATTTTCTGGTCCGCGCTTGCGCGACGTGTTGCACCGGGCCGGTGTGAAGCCAAACGGCAAGCACGTGATGTTCCGCGGTCAGGATGAAGTTCCGGGCAAGGTGCCGCCTTTCGTTCGCAGCATCCCGGTCGAGAAGGCGATCGACTCCGACACCTTGATCGCCACGCACATGAATGGCGAGCCGCTCACCAAGCATCACGGGTTCCCTGCTCGCGCGCTGGTGCCCGGCTGGATCGGCGCAGCATCGTGCAAGTGGCTGACGGAAATCAAAATCCTCGAATCGGAGTTTGCGGGCAATTTCATGAGCCCCGGCTACCGATTCCCCAATCAAGCCTTGAAACCGGGCGACGCGGTTAAGCCGGAAGACACGCACGTGCTTACGGGATTGAACGTGAAGTCGGTGATCTCGGGTCCGCTCGACGGTTCGACGGTTCGAAGCGGCAAGGTGGCTGTGCGCGGCGTCGCTTGGGCGGGCGAAGCGGACATCGTGAAAGTCGAAGTCTCGACCGACAACGGTGAAAGTTGGAATCCCGCTACGCTCGGACGCGATCGGGCGCGCTACGCGTGGCGTCTGTGGAGTTACGAGTGGAAACCTAAGGCCGGCGATTATTCGATACTCTCGCGTGCCACGGACAGCCAGGGACGCACGCAGCCCGATACCCCAGTTTGGAACCCCAGCGGTTACCTGTACAACGCCGTCGATCAGGTGAAAATCCATGTCGCATAAGTCGAGGAGAATTCTCGCGCGCGCAGTTTGGATAGCAGCGTTCACGTCGGCCTTTGCGCTGCCTTTCGCCTTCCCACAAAAAGCTGCGTCGCCAAAGCTAACCGAAGAACTTCCCGCCGGAGCAATGCAAGCCACAGCCACCACATCCTGCCTGGAGTGCCACGAGGCGCGCATCATCCTGCAGCAACGCTTGAGCAAAGCCGCATGGACCAAGGAAGTCGACAAGATGGTGAAGTGGGGAGCGGTTGTCGACACAAGGGACCAAGACACGCTGATCGACTATCTAGCCGCGAACCTCGGACCGGGCCAGCCACCCTACGAGCCCCCGCGAAGTGTGGCTGAGAAATCGACCGCAAAGAAAGCGAAGTAGCGAAACGGCAAGGCGCTACCGACCCAGTGTCCTGAACACTACGGTAGCGCCGCTCGATGCGAGCCCAAACTTACGAGGAAATTATAAAAATCGGCCTGCACTATCGATAGTGCATTGTTGGATGCGTCAATTCTTCGTCTCTGCCTCGCCTGCATCTTCGGGCGAGGTACTCTTTTCCGGGCGGAGAAGCGGGAACAAGATCACGTCGCGGATGGTGTGCGAGTCGGTAAGAAGCATGCACACGCGATCGATGCCGACGCCCACGCCTCCGGCCGGCGGCATGCCGTAGGAGAGGGCGCGGATATAGTCTTCGTCCATCTGGTGGGCTTCTTCGTCGCCTCGGGCGCGCTCTTTCAGTTGCGCTTCGAAACGGCGCCGCTGATCTTCAGGATCGTTGAGTTCGCTGAAGCCGTTGGAGATTTCCATCTGGCCGGCGAAAATTTCCCAGCGCTCGGTCCAGTCGGGCTCGTCGGGTTTCTGCTTGGAGAGTGGCGAGACCGCCGTGGGAAATTCGTAGATGATCGTGGGCTGCATGAGGTGTTCTTCTGCGACAGCCTCGAACAGCGCCGCGATGTTCTTGCCCGCGGGCGCGCTCGGATCGTAGGCCGCATGCGCATGATGAGCATTGAAGCGCTGCACGAGATTCTTCACGCCTTCGTTGGTTGCGAACTCGCTCATCTCCGGCTTCGTGCCCGCAACTTCGGGCCAGAACTTGATGATCGCTTCGCGCATCGTGAACTTTTGCCAGTTGGCCCAATCGAGTTCATGAACTGTTTCCTTGCCGCCCTCTGAAACTGTCCACTTCGATTTGGTCGAGCCGTTGACGGCCTTTGCCGCCTCGGTGAGGACTTCGGTGGTCACATCCATGATGCCCTGGTAGTTGGTGTAGGCCTGGTAAGCCTCCATCATGGTGAACTCGGGATTCCAGCGCCAGCCGAGACCTTCATTGCGGAAGTTGCGATTGATCTCGTAGACGCGATCGAGTCCGCCGACGACGAGTCGCTTGAGGTAAAGCTCGGGCGCGATGCGGAGGTAGAGATCCATGTCGAGCGTGTTGTGATGCGTGATGAAAGGACGCGCGACCGCGCCACCGGCGATGGGCTGCATCATCGGGGTCTCGACTTCGATGAATCCGTGGCCATCGAGCGTGCGGCGGATGGATTGAATCAACTTCGTGCGCTTGAGAAAAACTTCGCGCACTTCCGGATTCATCACCAGATCGACGTAGCGCTGGCGGTAACGGAGTTCGACATCGGTGAGGCCGTGCCATTTTTCCGGCAACGGCAGAAGGTCTTTGCTCAGGAACGTGAGTTCTTCGACGTGGATGGAGAGTTCGCCGGTGCGCGTACGAAATAGATAACCGGCCGCGCCAATGTGATCGCCGAGGTCGAGCAGTTTGTAGAGCTCAAAGCCCTTTTCGCCCACGGCATCCTTCTTGACGTAAATCTGGAGCTTCTGGCCGCCCTGCTGGATGTGAGCGAACCCGGCTTTGCCCATCAGGCGGATGGCCATGATTCGTCCGGCGACGCGGACGTTGACGCGATTGGCCTCGAGTTCCTCACCGGTCTTTGCGGAGTAGTCCGCGAGAATCTGCGGGACAGTGTGGGTGAACTCGTACTTGGTGCGGTAGGTTGGCTGACCAAGCGCTTCGATCTTTTTGATCTTCTCGCGGCGCAGCTCGTAGATGTTTTCGTCCAGTGCCAAAGGAAGTCCTTTATTCCTGTTGAGGAAGGGAGATTATAAACGTTCGCTCCAGGTGGACCTCGGTCGATGACGCTGTGGGTATCAAGGAAAAATTCATTTCTATCAATCCTTGCAAAATCTTCATTTCGTGGCACTTATAAGACCAGACAACGCATCGAGGCTCGCAAAATCTTGAAACCACAGCACTTACACGCAAAATCTTCCGAAATAAGGACTTAGCGGCAGGCTGGAC
>Ga0209698_10003978_pt1 | contig 16328 bp, 9 predicted proteins | sample LitLauG_LLR_2012_FD_187203 | JGI IMG/M metagenome (GOLD analysis project Ga0209698, IMG submission 187203) | Freshwater sediment microbial communities from Pennsylvania, USA - Little Laurel Run_MetaG_LLR_2012 (SPAdes) (version 2) | ecosystem: Environmental > Aquatic > Freshwater > Creek >...
CGGTCGTGCGCATCGACACCGAGGGTTTCAAGATCAGCCATCTGCGTTTGCGCAAGCTGGTGCCCGTTTACGAAGAAGGCGCAGTCGACGCCGATCTCCTCAACGAGGGCCGCCGCAACATTCAGAACCACCTGCAGACGCTGGGCTATTTCGACGCCACGGTCAGCGTAAGTCAGCACACCGTCCAGGACGGCAAAGAACTGGAAGTCCTGTACGCGATCAACCCAGGTGACCGGCACAAGTTACGTGCTGTTCAGATCAAGGGAAATCGATACTTTTCTGACGATTTGATCCGGGCCCGCATGCAGTGCCAGCCCGCCGGCCGTCTCTTCAGTCATGGGCGATATAGTGAAGCGGTGCTGCAAGACGATGTGCGCGCGATTCAGGATCTGTATCGCTCCAACGGTTACCGGCAGGCCGAAGTTGCCAGCAAACTCACCAGCGGCTACCTGACTGACCCGACGCAGTTGGCCATCGAATTGAGCATTAAAGAAGGCCCACAAACGCGCGTGGCCTGGGTCCGAATCGATGGAGGCTACACCCTGCCGTCCGACCAGATGCTGCCCTTCATCTCGACCGAGGAAGGGCAGGCCTTCAACGAATCGAGTCTGGCCGATGATCGCGATACGATTCTTGAAAAGTATTTCAACAGCGGTTTTACCAATGCCACGGTGGACGTTACCTATGTGCCGGTGGTCCCCTCGCCCGACGACGCGCCGCGGGTAGGCGTGACCTTTTCGATCCTGGAAGGCGAGCAGTTCTCCGTGAATCATGTATTTCTCAATGGCCTTCATTACACGCGCGCCGGCGTGGCCCGCCGCGAGATGCAGGTCCAGTCGGGTGCACCGCTCAGCCAGCAGGACATGCTCGAATCGCAGCGCCGTCTGTACGGCCTAGGGCTGTTTAACGAGGTGGATACCGCCATTCAGAATCCGGAAGGCACCGAGTCAAGCAAGAACGTGCTGGTTTCCATGCACGAAGCCAGGCGCTACACCTTCGACTATGGAGTGGGTTTTGAATTCCAGACCGGACAGCCGGCCGTCGGCACCAACCAACCACTCGGACAAACGGGCGTGAGTCCAAGGGTCTCCTTTGGCGTCACCCGGATCAATTTCGGTGGACGTCATCAGACGGTGACCGCGAAAAGCAACGTCAGCCGACTGCAACAGCGTGGGTTGATCAGCTTTGACGCGCCCAAGTTGATGAACCGCGATCTCCGTTTTACGGCCACGGGTTTTTACGACAATACGGTCGACGTGTCGACCTTTACGTCGGAGCGCTTGGAGGGTACGGTGCAAGCCGTGCAGGTGCTCAAGAGGGAGAAAGCGACTGACCGCGAACTGACGAGCATGGCCTACCGCTTCTCCTACCGCCGCGTGAAGGCCAGCAACATCGAGGTTTCTGATGCCTTAGTCCCTCTCCTTTCGAAGCCGACGCGTGTGGGCGAGCCCAATTTTATCTTTGTCCGCAACCGGCGTGACAACGACTTGGAAACTACGCACGGCAACTACACCACCGTCGAAGGCGGCGTAGCATCCAGCCGTTTTGGTTCAGAGGCCGACTTCAGCCGCCTCCTCATCAAGAACGCGACTTATCATACGTTTGCTCGAAGTCATCGCACTGGCCAGGGATTCGTGTTTGCCCGCTCAACCAGCGTTGGAGTGGAAAATCCGCTCGGAAGTACCATCTTGCTCGATCCGGAGCAGACATTTTCTGGCACAAATCAACCTCCCGCGACGATTCCTGCGGGCCGCAGCTTGATTCCTCTTCCCGAGCGTTTCTTCAGCGGTGGGGGCAACTCCCATCGCGGTTTCGGGTTGAATCAGGCAGGACCGCGCGATCCGCTCACCGGATTTCCCGTCGGAGGCAGCGCGTTGTTCCTCAACAATCTGGAATTTCGTTTCCCCAACGTTACCGTGCCCTACTTACTCGAAAACATAGGCTTCACCATCTTTCACGATATGGGCAACGTTTTCGCTCGTCCTCAGGAGATGTTGCCCAGCATCGGGCGCTGGCACCAGCCCAATCAGTCATTCTGTTTTCGGGCAGTCGAAAGCCAACCCGGGGCCAAAGACAACTATTTGCATTGCAGCTACAACTATCTCTCGCATGCGGTCGGATTGGGGGTGCGTTATCAGACGCCCATAGGTCCATTACGTTTTGACTTTGGATACAATCTGAATCCACCGGCTTTCCCCAGTTTTAGTAACATCGTGACCAACACTGTGAATGGTTTCACCACGGGAATATTCGGCCCTCAGCGAGCCGGGCACTTCAATTTTTCGTTCAGCGTGGGACAATCTTTTTGATGAGACTTCGAGCTAATCTCGTTCCAGTCTTCCTACTTTGTACCGCAATGGCTGCACCTTGCTTCGGCGGCGAGGTCGTGGATCGCGTCGTTGCCAACGTCAATGGCAACGTACTTTTGCAGAGTGATTGGGAACAGGAACTGGCGTTTGAAGCCCTGCTCAACGCCCGGCCTGCCGACTCGTTCACGTCGGAACAGCGGAAGGCCGCACTCGACCGCCTGATCGATCGGGAACTGCTGCGCGAGCAAGTCCGGCCAACGGAAGCGGCTCCCACCGTCGATGTGGCTGCTCGCCTGAGCGAGGTGCGCAAGTTATACCCCGATTGCAAAACCGACAACGACTGGCACTCGGTCCTGCAACGGCACGGATTGACGCAGAGTGCCCTGGAGAAGCGACTGAGTGAAGAAATGCAACTGATGAAGCTCGTGGAAGCGCGTTTGCGGCCCTCCATCCAGATCGACCAGCATGCCGTGGAGACCTACTATCACGACGAGTTGCTCCCGCGATTGAAGCAAAAGGGTGCACCCGAAGTAGCCCTTCCCGAAGTTTTCGGGCACATCAAAGACCTGCTGGCCGAGCAACGGCTTACTCAGCTGCTTTCTGGCTGGCTCGCCAGCCTGCGGACGGCAAGCCGTATCCAGCTTGCACCCCCCACTGCCGGAGATCAGAACCGTTGAGCGGACCGACTCCTCCTCGGCGCCGGTTGTGGCTGAGATTGCTCCTGCTGTTCTGTGTTTTCAGCGCGGCCTGTCTCTTAATTCTCGGCTGGTACGTCACTACAGATTCGTTTCAGCAAGTGGTCCGGCGTCGCGTCATCTCGGCGCTTGAGAAGGCCACCGGCGGCCGCGTCGAACTGGGCCAGTTGCACACCATCCCGTTCCGCCTGCGGATCGATGCGCGCAATCTCACGATTCACGGCCGGGAAGGTGCGGATCAGGTTCCTTACCTGCACATCGATCGCCTGCAAGCCGAAGTGAAGATTATCTCGCTGCTGAGCACCACGATCGGGCTGCACTCGCTGGCGCTCGAACACCCCGTGATGCACGTCATGGTCTATCCCGATGGTTCCACCAACCAGCCACTTCCGCCTGTCGGCACAGCCTTTTCACAGAAGCCGATTGAGCAACTGTTCTCGCTCTCCGCTTCGCACGTGGAGCTGCATCATGGCGAATTGCAGTGGGATGAAACGAAGATCCCGCTTGACTTCGACGGGCGCGATGTCTCGCTCGTATTGAACCATCTCCTCCTCCGTCAGCAGTATCAGGCTCAGCTTTCGCTGGGCAGTGTCGCCACGCGCATCGCTCCCTATTCGGAGTTCGTCTGGCGCGCGGATGCTTCTGTCCTCTTGGCCCGCGATCACGCCGAGATCAGTACCCTCAACGTAGCTTCCGGAAAGTCCGCCTTTCACTTCCAGGGGCGCGTGGCGGACTTTCACAATCCGCAGATCAGTGGCGATTACCGGGGCACGCTCGATCTTGGTGAATGGGCAGCCGTAATTCCGCAGCTGGAATTTCGAAAGGGCAGCGCTCAATTTGAGGGCAAAGGTTCATGGAGTCTGCGGGATTTTTCCACCCAGGGGACGCTGCAGGCAAAAGACGTGGATTGGGCCAACCGCAACGTCAGAATGCAAAACGGGCGGCTCGCGGCTGCGTTTACCATCACGCCGCAGCGGCTGCATATTTCTGCGATCCGGGCGAACCTTTTGGGTGGCGAGTTGCAAGGCGACGTGGATGTTGCGAATTGGCAAAGCTCACTCGAGCCGCCGTCACCGGCGCGCGGCCATGTTCTGGGATCCGTTCCAACCGGGAGCCTGCAGCGCGGTTCCGTGGGTCTCCAATTGTCTGGGTTCCCGGTGGCCCCGGCCACTAGTTTTCTGAGCACAAAAAAACTCCCCCTCGACCGGCTGAACCTTGCGGGTGCCGCCAGCGGCGAGATCACCATGCTCTGGGTCGGGTCCATTCACGATGCAGAGGCGCAGATCAAGCTGAATATAGTTCCGCCCGCACAGCCCGCCGCCGGCCAACTTGCTCTGCGAGGGCAGATGGATGGCGTTTATCGCGGCTCACGCGACGAGCTGGAGGTTAACCAGTTGCACCTCTTCACGCCAGCCTCGGAAATCACCGCCAGCGGCAATCTCTCTGCGAGTTCGTCATTGAAGCTCACGTTCCAGAGTCACGCCGTCCGCGAGTGGAATCCTCTGCTGCAAGCAGCCTATGGTTCGCCGGACCTGCCTTTCACCGTTCGTGGGTGGGCAAACTTCAGCGGTAGCGTCAGTGGGCGGCTCTCTGCTTTCTCCGTCAACGGAAACCTTGAGGTGTATGACTTCGAAACTACGCTTGCGGCGACTGGGCAGATCCCCAGCCGCGTGGTGCACTGGGACGCGCTCACCACCTCGGTTCAGTACTCTACATCGAACTTCTCGGCCCGCAACGGCGCCCTGATCCACGGCCGCACGGTTGCACACTTTGACCTGAGCACCGTTCTCAGTGAAGGAACGCTGCAGGACAACTCGCCCTTTAACCTGCACGTGGACCTTCTCAATGCAGACATAGCCGAAGTCGCACAACTCGCCGGATCCAGTCGCTCGCTCAGCGGCATCCTGAATCTCTCGGGCACACTGGCCGGCACGCGCGGCGATCCTCACGGCGATGGGCACGTGGAGATTCTGGACGCTGCCGCTTATGGCGTTCCAGTCCCAGCTGTGCGCAGCGACCTGCGGCTCGCCCATCATGAACTGCAATTCAACAACCTTGCGGGCACTCTGTACGATGCTCCAGTTTCCGGCAGCGCTGCCATTAACACGGCATTCACTGGTTTTCGTCTGAACCTGGCCGGGCAAAACCTGGACCTCACCCGTTTCCCCCAGCTTCACAGCGACCGAATTACAGTCTCGGGCCGCGCCGATTTCGCAGTTCGCGCCTCCGGCGCAGCTCAGCAGCCTTCCATCGAAGCTCACGTCCATCTCCGCGATCTGGCCTTCGATCAGGAACGTGCCGGCGATTTCTTCCTGGACGCCACCACCCGCGGCCGCCAGCTGGAGGTTCAGGCTCATTCCGATTTCGAGCAGGCCGAATTGAAGATCCGCGGCAACGTCGGGCTGGAACGCGATTTTCCCGCGGACTTGAGTTTCGACTTTCGGCACCTCGACGTCGATTCACTTCTCAATGCCTACTTGCGGGGAAAAGTCACCGGGCATTCTCCGCTGGCGGGCGCCATTCAGGTGCGCGGCCCGCTGCGCACTCCGCGCGATCTGATGGTCTCGGCTCAAATCCAGACGCTCAATGCAGAACTTGAACACGTACAGCTTCAGAGCGTGGAGCCCATCCGTTTTGAGATCGCTGACCGGGTCCTCCGTCTCGAGAGCTTCCACGTGACCGGCAGCGGAACCGATTTTACGGCGCACGGCACCGCGCAGCTCGCCGGCCCTCGCGCGCTGGATTTGCACCTTGAAGGCGCGGTCAACATGAGCCTGCTGCACACCTTGAACCCCAAGCTCTCCGCGCGCGGCACTCTGGGTGTGAAACTGGACGCGAACGGCACGGTCGCTGATCCCGTTCTGCAAGGACGCATCGAAGTCAAGGACACCTTCCTGAACCACGATGACTTTCCCAGTGGACTGAGTGACCTGAAGGGAATCCTGCTCTTCGATCGCAATCGCATTCAGATCGAGAGTCTGACGGGAACAAGCGGCGGAGGCAGCGTGACCCTCACCGGCTCGGGGACTTTCCAGAACGGCGTGTTCCTCATGGATTTCGGCGCGACCGCCCACGATGTGCGCCTGCGTTACCCGCCGGGAGTGAGTTCCACGGCCAACGCGGACCTTCGGCTGACGGGCAGCACTTCGTCCGCGCTCCTGAGTGGCAACGTGGTGGTCAACAAGCTGGCCGTGACTCCAGGCTTCGACTTCGGCGCCTATCTCGAAAAGAGCGTGCGGTCGGTAGCCGTCGTGCAGCACGACAGCCTCGAAAGCCGACTCAAGCTCGACGTGCATGTGACGACCACTCCCGAACTACAGATGCAGACAGCCCTTGCAAAGCTCTCGGGCAGTGCCGACCTGCGTGTTCGAGGGACGGCGGATCGCCCGGTGATCATGGGACGGGCGGAGGTTCTGGAAGGCGAGATCTCATTCAACGGTACGAAATATCATATCGATCGTGGGGATGTAACGTTCTCGAATCCAGCCCGCACCGAGGCGATCATTGATCTCCAGGCGTCTACGCGGGTGCGCGATTACGACATTACCGTGACCCTGAGCGGAGACGTCAGCAAAACCAATGGCCTCAAGTCCACGTGGCGCTCCGAGCCTCCACTTCCTGAAGCCGATATCATTACGCTCCTGGCCTTGGGCCGGACCCGTGAGGAATCGGCGGCGCAGCAATCAAGCGGAACGTTTGGAATGGGCGGTGAGATCTCTAATGTTCTCATCAACGAAGCCCTCAACTCGACGATTAACAGCCGGCTGCAACGCCTGTTCGGCGCCAGCCGCATCAAGATCGATCCGCAAGGCCTCGCCAGTGCAACCAACGTCGTCCGGGGCCCGCAGGTCACAATCGAGCAACAGGTAGCCAGCAATGTCACCGTGACCTACAGCACCAACGTCTCGGTTGCGTCCCAGCAGATCATTCAGGTCGAGTACAACGTGACCCGCAATGTCTCGGTGGTCGCACTCCGCGATCAGAACGGTGTGGTCAGTTTCGACATCAAGATCCGCCAGCGAAAGCGCTGATTGGCCGCCGGTTTTGGGCCGCAGTCCATTTCCGCGCTTGACAGAACTCTCCAAACCAGCAAATCTAATTGTTTTTCACTTCGTCAGTGCTTCAGGCAGGGGATGGGGCGGGAACTTTGCGAGTCCGGGTCTTTTATCACGACAAATGTTTTGACGGCGCATCCTCGGCCGCCCTGTTCGCCCGCTTCTACCGCGAGCGCGTGCGCAGCGATGTGGAATTTACTTTCAGCGGCTTGCTGCATCGCGCCGGCGCGTTGTTCGACGAGAAGCAGTTTGACGGCGACGAAAACGCCATCGTCGACTTTAAATACTCTCCCTCTCCCAAGATCACCTGGTGGTTCGATCACCACGAGAGTGCGTTTCTTTCTCCCGCCGACGCCGCCCATTTCGAGCAGGAGGAAAGCAACCGCAAGTTCTACGACCCGGCCTTCAAGTCCTGCACCAGCTTTATCGCGATGATCGCGGAACAGCGCTTCGGCTTCGATCGCCGTCCGGTCGCGGAACTGGTGCACTGGACCGACATTGTGGATGGCGCGATGTACGAAGATGCACGCGCCGCGGTCGAAATGAAAGAACCGGCCATGAAAATCACCATGGCCATCGAAGCGGCGCGCGAACCGGAGTTCGTCCGGAACCTGATTCCGCTGTTGGCCTATGAACCGCTCAGCAAGATCCTGGAGGCGCCTCAGGTTGCATCGATCCTGCCTCCGCTGCTGGCGCGTCACCAGTCGTCGATTGACATTCTCCGGCAGCGCACCGAGGAGAAAGACGGCACCATCTACTTCGATATCACCGATCATGACCTTGAAGGCTACAACAAATTCATTCCGTACTACCTGCATCCTGAGTCCATCTACAGCGTCGGCTTGAGCAAGAGTTCCTTCCGCGTGAAGGTGTCGGTGGGTTCCAATCCCTGGTCGAAGCGCGAGCCGGCCGTGAATCTGGCGCGGGTCTGCGAGCGCTACGGCGGCGGGGGCCACGCTCGAGTGGGGGCGATTTCCTTCGACGTGACCAAGGATGCCGAGGCCCGTAAAGCTGCGCGGGAAATCGTCGATGAATTACGCAGCCAAGGTCGAGAACCGTAGCGACTGGCGACCGCCCTCCGCATGCATCCTCAAATCCGCGATCCCGAACACATCAAAGGCGTCCGCACCGTCGCCACCATCGAGTTCGCCAAAGGGATGATCGTGGTCCTGGCCGGACTGGGAGTGTTCTCGATGCGGCATCGGGACGTCTGGGGAGTGGCCGAGAGCTTTCTGGAATTTTTTCATGTCAATCCCTATCACCATTACGTCGGAGTTTTTATCGACCTCGTGTCCAGGGTCAGCGACTGGCACCTGTGGAAGATCGCAGTCGCAGCGAGTGTGTACACGATCATCCGTTTCGCAGAGGCCTACGGCCTCTGGTACACGCTTCCGTGGGCGGAATGGATGGCGATCGCCTCGGGCACGATTTACATCCCGTTCGAATTCGCCGATCTGCTCCGGCGTCCCACTCCGTTTCGAGTCCTGGTCATTGTCGTCAACTTGATCATCGTGCTCTACATGGCCCGTCTGCGGGTAGAGGCGCGGCGCAAGGGGCGAGCAGGGCACATACGCGCCTAGCGATCCCTGACAGCCCGCCGGTCAGGATGGTGTGCTTTGTACGAATCTCCTCACAGGACTAGCTCTTTTTTGGGCATGGCGGCCTCGTATAATGAGGCTGCCGATCGTTCTCCACAGGTTGCCGCATGCCCTGGTTCATGAAAACTCACCAACGGATCATCGTCTTAGGTTTGCTGCTGCTGGTCATCGTGGCGGTCGCCGCCCTGATCCTGACCCGCGATTCCAATGCGCCGGCGGCGCGCACCAGACCTCGCCGGACTCCGTTGGTGGATGAGCAGCCCGTGCAAACCGCTCGCCGCATGGCAACCCTGGTTTCGACGCGGGAAGAGCAGCGCTTGGCGCAACAGGCGTTGCAACTGGCCGATCATGCGGTCGACCTTGCCTTTGCCGACGCGCTCCGCGAGGCCACGCTTCATCCAGCTGCCGGCAGCCCCGAGACCACGGAACTGTTCGCGCGCGTGAGGCGAGCGGAGGCCCAGGTCCAGTCCGACCAGGAACTCATCGACAGCCTGAAGAAAGACTCCGCCACCACCAAAGGCTCGGGTCAGGAGATCCAGCAACAAATTGACCTCGTGCAAGCGCAAATGGAATTGGACAAGGACGACCTCGAGGATGCCCAAGGCGACCTGCTCCGGTCCGGGGCCGACCCCTTGAGCCGGATCCAGCGCCAGTTTGCCAGGTATCAGGCTGCTCAACAGAGCGCGAATCCGCAGCCCAACTTGCCCGCAGCCGAGGCGAGTTCTTCCGCCAGCAATCTCATTGCACAGATCGGCGCCTGGCGCGGCCAACGCGCCAAAGCCATGCAGTTGCAGCAAGCCCGTGATGAGGCGTTGCAGAAGCACGACCAGCTCCAGGAGAAGCACAACGCGACGGAACAAGCCGATCTCGCGCCAAACAAGGGAAGTGGGGCCCAGGAACCAAATCCGTCAGCGGGCCTTTCTCAGGACCAGGCGGTCATTGCCATGTTGCGCCGTCTTGGCGAGCGCCAAAAGCATCTGGCCGCTCTCGATAAACGCATCCAGGACAATCAGGACCTGGCCGATGTGTACGGCAACTGGCTAGGGTTGGTTCAGGCACGCGAACGAGCGATGGTTCACGGCTTCATCCGGTCCGCCCTTCTCATTCTGCTGGTTGTGCTGGGCGTCTACCTGGTCGATCTGGCCGTGGACCGTTTCTTCAGGGATCTGACTCCCGATCGCCGGCGGATGCGGACTCTGCGAGTGGTCGTGCGCTTTGTCGTGCAGGCCGTGGGGGTCCTGCTCGTCTTTTTTGTTGTGTTAGGCGTCCCCAGCCAGATGCCCACGATTCTCGGCTTGGCCGGAGCTGGGTTAACGGTGGCTCTGAAAGACTTCATCGTAGCTTTCTTCGGATGGTTCACTCTCATGGGCCGCAATGGCATCCGCGTGGGCGATTGGGTGGAAATCAAGGGCGTAGTCGGGGAAGTCGCCGAGATCAGTTTGTTGCGAACTGTCCTGCTGGAGACCGGCAACTGGAACGACACCGGGCATCCCACCGGACGCAAGGTTGCGTTCGTCAACAGCTTCGCAATCGAGGGACACTTCTTCAATTTTTCCACGAGCGGGCAGTGGTTATGGGACGAATTACAGATTCTGGTGCCCGCCGCCGAAAACCCGTACCCCATCCTGGATGCCATTCAAAAACTGATTACGGCTTCCACGGAGGGCACCGCACGCATGGCGGAAGAGGAATGGCAGCGCGCTACACATCGTGAGCGCATGCCCTCGGTTTCAGCGGCCCCGGCCATCAACCTGCGCCCCACAACGCTTGGAGTGGAGGTGCACGTCCGTTACATCACCCGTGCCCACGATCGCTATGCCACCCGCACCAAGTTGTATCAGGACATCGTGGCCTTGCTGCATCAAAGGCAGTCGGAACCCGCGGCGGCGGCCAACAGTCCAGTGGAGGCGAACAAGTAGTTGTTCCGGGGTTCGGTGCCGTCGTGGCGAGAGTCTCCGCCGGCCGCAGGCTCGCACGATAATGACCTCGGTGCTCGTGCGGTAACATTTTTGGGTTGCTGATATGGAGCGCGCGCTGATCTGGATCCAGGGCGAGGCACGCGGTTGGGCCTGCTCAAATTGTCGATGGCGATTTCTCGTTCCCACCCTGCTAAGCGGCGAAGAGGCGATGGAAGCTTACGACCGCTTAGCCGCTGCAAAGTTTCGCCAGCATACATGCGAGGCCGAAACCAGCCGGTCTGAAACGACACAGCAATCAACATGGAAGGCTGAGACCGCTTTCGCCGAGCGTGCTCGGGAGCTTATCAAGCGAGGATACACGCCAAAGGTTGCGGTGGAACTTGTCATTCATGAAATGGGAATCGAACACGGCAACGATCCGAAGATGATGGAGAAGGCGCGCGCCGATGGCGAGGATTTCCTTATGAGAGCCCGCAAGGGCCTTATCTGAAGTGCCTCAATCACTCAGAGAGCAACTGCAATCGGCTGGGGGAACGTGGGCTTTCAGGAAGTCTGCGACCCGCTTGTAGGCGTCAATCTGGTTCTCGACTTTTGCGAACCCGTGGCCTTCGTTTTCGTAAACCTTGTATTCGACAACACCGCCGCGCTTTTTGACGGCGTCGACGACCTGCTGCGCTTCCTCCTTCGGGCAGCGCGGATCGTTGCCCCCAGCCAGCAGGTAGAGCGGCGCTTTGATCTGGTCAACAAAGTTGATGGGCGAGCGGTCTTCATAGAGCGCCTTGTTCTTTTCGAGATCGCCCATCGTGGCCAGGTCGCTTTGCTGGAGCACAGGATCTTCGTTCTGAATCTCGGTGAACCAGTTCACGAAGGGCACGATGGGAACGCCGGCTGCCCACAGATCGGCCGCTTTCGTGACTCCCATCATGGTCAGGTAGCCACCATAGCTTCCGCCCATCAGGATTAACTTTTTTGGATCGACATAGCCGGTTTGTTTGAGCCAATCGGCCGCGGCCAGGACGTCCTGCAGGTCGCCGCCTCCCATGTCGAGCAGATTCGCCTGCTGAAATTCCTTCCCGTACCCCGTCGAGCCCCTGTAATTGGGCGCGATGACGAAATACCCTTGGTTCACCATGTATTGCACAAAGCGGTTGAAGCCGTTCATGGTCTGGGCGGTGGGTCCGCCGTGGACGTAGACGATGGCCGCATGTTGTCCGTTGCGCGGCGCGTTGTAGGGAACGTAAAGCAACGCGGAGATGGTCCACTTGCCGTCTTTGCTGGGATAACGCACCAGGTGAGGCTCAACCATGTCTTCGGCTCTTACTCCGCCCACCAGTGAATGGGTTAGTTGTTGAGACTTGCCCTCGGCCAGGGTATAGACCCACAAATCGCCGGGAGCGGTGGGGCCGGTGTGGCTGTAGAGCATGCGCGAACTGTCGCGTGTGAACGGCGACGTACGGCCGGAGGGCCGGTTCAACCCTTTAGAGAGCGGCAGCGCGCGGGCTTTTCCGGTGGCAACGTCGTGGAGGTAGATGTCGTGGTTGCCGTCTACGTTCGCGGTGTAGGTCAGCGACTTGCCGTCAGGGGAGAAACTGGCGCCTTGGATTTCCCATTTGTCTTGCGTGAACCAATGGATCTTCTTGGTCGCAATTTCCAGCACGCCGACGTTGTCGTATCCGTTGAACGCATTCGACGTGATCAGAACATGCTTGCCATCGGGCGAGACGTCATTAGCATGGTAGGTTTGCTCGCCCTCGTGGGGGGTGAGTAGCGTGCTTTGCGCGCTGGCTACATCGACCAGAAATACGTTCGCGTCCGTACCCTTCGCCTGTTCCTGCGTGTAGACGATGAACTTTCCGTCCGCCGACCAGATGGGCGCGACGTTCATGCGGTCTTTGGCGGTGCCGGTGGTCAGGTGCTTCACCTCGCGCATGAGCATGTCGTAGCCATCGATCTCGAACACCGACGACGTCTTCGGCTTGACGATATACGCAAGGTAGCGGCCGTCCGCGGACCAGGTGGGACTCTCTTCGGAGATTTCACGCGTGTTGGTGAGATTCACTACCTGCCCGGTTTTTGGCGAGACCAGGAAAATGTCCCACTGCTCGTCGCCGTCGTAGTCGGACATATAAGCGATCCACTTACCGTCAGGCGACCACGTCGGGCTGGTCTGGCGCTCATTGCTGACGGTAAGCTGCGTAGGCCAGCCCCCCTCCGCCCCGACCAGCCACAAATTATTCCGACCACTCAGGTTGCTGATGAAGGCCACGGTCTTGCCGTCGGGCGACCAGGTGGAACCTCCCACCTGGCGCGTCATGTAGAGCTTTTCGATGGTGAGATTCTTCTCGAGCTGCGCGTTGGGCTTGGACGTAACTTGCTTGGGGTCGGTAATGACCTGGGGCGCAGGAAGAGTCTGGGATGTCGCGAAAATGCTCATTACTACGACCATAACAAACAGGAGAAAAGAGCGCATGGTCCCTCGTGTCCAGATTTGTGAGTACGGGAAAGTTTAGCAGTTGCGCTCGGGTTCCCGCTGAAACTCGAACTGCTGGAGGCTACTGCTGGGCCTGCTGCGGCCGCTCGGCGACGGGAGTGTCATCCTCTTCCGATTCAGAGCAGTGTTCAGAGATTTGTTCGAGGCCGGTTTCGTCGAGCGCCGGTCGAAAGCGAACGTCGACGGAGAGGCTCTGGCCAGCGCGGCCTTTGTAGACCCCGCGCACGGGAGGCACGTCGCCGTAGTCGCGTCCGTAGGCAACGCGAATGTGGCGAAGTTCGATCGGCTTGCCGAGGGTGGGATCGAAACCGATCCAGCCGCTGCCAGGGAGGAAAACCTCTGCCCATGCGTGCGAAGCCTGGCCTCCGATGACTTCCTCCTGCTTCGCGCCCGGCCCGGCGCTGCCCGAGACGAGATAGCCGGACACATAGCGAGCAGGCAGGCCGCGCATGCGGACTACTCCGATCAGCACGTGGGCAAAATCCTGGCAGACGCCGGCGTGCAAGGCCAGCGAGTCGCCGACCGACGAATGCACGTGCGTCGCGCCCTTCATGTAGGTAAAGTTCGTGTGAATAAAATCGGAAGCAGCCTGCACGAACCCAGCCACCGTGCCGTCACAGGCTTGCTCGGCCGCTTTGGAGATCTCCGCCAGCGGATGCAGATATGGTACGTACGCGCTCGGAGCGACCCAATCGTAGTGCTCTTCGAAAAGGTCGGCGCGCAGCGTATCGAGTTCCGACAGCGTCATGCCGCCCGGCGTAGCCGCGGGTGCTTCGTGCACCAGGACAACGGACTCCGCTTCGATTCGCAGCCGGCGATGATGGGGTAGAAGATTGAACAGATGGATCCAGTTGCCGCAGCCATCTTTGTAGGAAGAGCCCCGCGAAGCAGGATGGGTGACAACACGGAATGAAAGGCAACTCTGATGATCGTCGTGGATGGGCCGGAGCCGAACCTCGTTGTAGCTTTCGTAGACCGGGCCGTCGTAGAGGAATTCCGTCGCGTGCATGAGGTGATAGCGGTTCATGCCACCACCTCGTAGTAGAAATAAGTGCGCGCGATGGCCTCGCCAATGCTGTTGAAATTACGAATCAGGTCGGTGAGATACCCGTGCAGGCCGCCCCGGAGAATCTCGTCGATGCGGTCATAGCGCAGCCGTTCCAGAACCTTGCCGGTCAGGCGCTCCGCCTCGTTGGAGTAGGAACCCGGTGCGCTGTTGCTGATGGCGCGCAGGCCCGACTGGATCTCGGTCACGGAAAAGCGGATGGAGCGTGGATGCTGCGAGTGCAGGATCAACATCTCTGCGACCCGGGCCGGCTCGATCGGTGAATGATACTGACGGTGATAAGCTTCGTAGGCGCCCACCGATTTCAGAACGGCCATCCACTGGTGGTTGTCGGGCGGGCCCACGCCCGCAGCGGGCTCGAGCAGAGTCCGGTACTGCACATCCACCAGGCGCGCCGTCATCTCCGCCCGCTCCAGCGCCGAGCCGACCCGCAAAAACTCCCAGCCCTCATCGTGCGGGAGGGTGGCGTCGGTGACACCATGGAAGCGATGGCTTCCAAATATGACTCGCCCGCAGAAACGGTGAGGTCCCGCGACCGTTTCTTCCAGCGGATCGAAGCGCCCGAGCGTGAAGTAGAGACCGTTGAGGTCCTCCCACATCTCACGAGAGATGCGGTCACGGATGGTCCTTGCGTTTTCGCGGGCCTTGGTGACGCACTGCAGGATAGAACTCGGATTGTTCGGGTTGAACGCAAGAAATTCGAAGACGTTGTGCGCGTTAGCCTGGCCGTAAAGTTGGCGGAACAGGCCTTCCTCACCCGCCATCGAGAGAATCGGATCCCAGCGCAGACCGTAGGGCTGTTGTGCCTGCTCCAGCAGGGTATGGAAGGTCACATCGAGAATCCGCGCCGTATCTTCGGCGCGCTCGATGTAGCGGGCCAGCCAGAACAGGGAATCGGCAATGCGGGAGAGCATCTCAGCACTCTCCTCGCAGCACCCAGGTATCTTTGCTGCCGCCGCCTTGGGAAGAGTTGACGACCAGAGATCCCGCCTGCAGCGCCACGCGCGTCAAGCCCCCCGGGACGATGGTTACGTTCTGGCCATCGTAGAGGCAGTAAGGGCGGAGATCGACGTGGCGTCCGGCCATCCGTTCGCTCGCCGCATCGTAAGACGGAACCAGCGAGAGCGGCACGATCGGCTGCGCAATGTAATTGCGCGGCTGCGCCAGGATTCGCTCTCGAAAAGACTCGATCTGATCGCGGCCGGCGGTCGGCCCCATCAGCATGCCGTAGCCGCCCGATTCTCCCACGCTCTTCACCACCAGCTCGGGCAGGTGGGCGAGCACGTGCGAAAGGTGGTCCGGTCGATCGCACAGGAAAGTTTCCACCGTGCGCAGGATGGGATCTTCGTCCAGGTAGTACCGAATCAACTCCGGAACGTAGGCATAAATAGCTTTGTCGTCGGCGACGCCACTGCCGGGAGTATTGGCGAGCGCAACGTTGCCGGCCCGGTACACCCCCATCAGTCCGGGCACGCCCAGCACGGACTCAGACCGGAAGCAGAGCGAGTCGAGGAAGTCGTCGTCCACCCGGCGGTAGATGACGTCCACCCGCTTGAGTCCGTTAATCGTCTTCATGTAGACGACGACCCCGTCCACGATCAGGTCGCGGCCTTCGACCAGTTCGATGCCCATCTGCTGGGCCAGAAAACTATGCTCGAAATACGCACTATTGTGGATACCGGGCGTGAGCAGGACGATCTGAGAATCGCCTTCCCCGCGCGGCGACAACGTGCGCAGGATGCGGGAAAGCTCCGCCGGATAGTGATTGACGGGAAGCACCTCGTGCTCCTGAAAGGCTTCCGGAAACGCGCGCGTCATGACCAGGCGGTTCTCCAGAACATACGAGACTCCGCTCGGCGTTCGGACGTTGTCTTCCAGCACCAGGAATTCGCCGGTGGCGGAATCGCGCACCAGGTCGATCCCGCTGACGTGCGTGTAAATGCCGTGCGGAACTTGCAGCCCGATCATCTCGCGCCGGAAATGGCGGCACGAATAGACCAGTGAGGCCGGGATCTTGCGGTTCTTGAGAATGAGTTGCTTGCCGTAGAGATCTTGCAGGAAGAGATTGAGGGCGACCACCCGCTGGCCCAGGCCGCGTTCAATGTGGGTCCATTCGGACTGCGGGAGAATCCGTGGAATCAGATCGAAGGGAAAGAGGCGTTCCGTGCCGCGGCCATCGCTGTAAACCGTAAACG
>Ga0209698_10003979_pt1 | contig 16325 bp, 17 predicted proteins | sample LitLauG_LLR_2012_FD_187203 | JGI IMG/M metagenome (GOLD analysis project Ga0209698, IMG submission 187203) | Freshwater sediment microbial communities from Pennsylvania, USA - Little Laurel Run_MetaG_LLR_2012 (SPAdes) (version 2) | ecosystem: Environmental > Aquatic > Freshwater > Creek >...
CAGCATGTATCTCAACGGAGCCAACCGGGATCGAACCGACGTCGCGCGGGCGCCATACCGGCCGACGCGCGTCGGCCCCGCTCTCGGGGCGATCGTCCCCCCGCGCGCGGCCTGGGCCGTTGACATACCGTTGACATACGTAAGAAGGATGGGCTACGGTCGCGACGGTGAGTCGCCCTGACCGCGGGCCTCGGGCGCGACTGGAAGAGCGGTGCCCGCTGCTTGGGAAAGGGGAACACCATGCATCGAAAGCATCTTGTCGGCATCGCACCGCTTCTTGCCGTGATCTGTTTGGCGGCCGCGCCGGCCGCGGCGCAGGCTGAACCGCACTGGTACCTGAACTCGGTGCTCCTCAAACCGGGGAAAAAATACAACTTCAAAACCGAAGGAAAGCTGACGTTCAGCATTCCCGGTACCACGATCCTGGTCGGCTGCACCGTGAAAGATGCCGACTCTCTGCTCAACCCGATCGGCGGGGGCGCCGGAACGGACTTGATGACCGCCTTCAAACTCTCCGAATGTGGACCAAATCCCTGTCCGGTGAACTCGGCCGGTGTGCCGGCGGCGTTCAAAGCGACGACGCTCAAACTGCCGTGGGCGAGCAAACTGGTTGAAGTGCCTCCCATCGCCGACGAAATTTCCGGCATCGAAGTCGTGTTTTCGTGCAAAGGTTTCGGTGTGTTCGCGAAAGGCTCGGGTACCTTGTCCCCGTGGGTGAATCCCGGTGGCTATCTTGAATTCACGGCGGGCACGGGGACGCTTGGTGGCATGAGCGTGACCGGTATCGACGTCTTCAGGCCGGCTGTCGTGAGTGCCAAAAACCCGTAGTACGCAGACCGGCCGGGCACCCACCTTGTACGCGGTGGGTGCCCGCGTCGCAACCCGGCGAGCGTCGCCAACCTCTAGCGCGGCGGGGCGTCACTCCTTGCCGGGCGCCCTCTGCTGAGAGCGCCCGCTCGGGACCCGCACAGACGACAACTTGCGGGGGTGTCGTCGACTGGGAGGATATGCGCTCGCTATGGAGCGCTGGTGTTGACCACGGCCACGCTCCTGGTAGGTCGGAAGCGGGCCGAGGTCGCTGCTAGACCGGCTGGGCTACGTGAGCGGGCTTGCTCTCCGCGTTGTCGGGGCGGTCGATCGCGAGGTGTGGCAGGCGTTGGTTGAGCCAGGCGGGGATGATCCAGGTGCGTCGGCCGAGGAGCTCTAGTACGGCGGGCAGCAGCAGGCTTCTGACGATGAACGCGTCGAGGAAGACTGCGGTGGCGAGGCTCAGGCCGAACAGCTTCAGGACGCGCTCGTCGCCGACGGCGAAGGACAGGAATACGCAGATCATGATCGTTGCGGCCGCGGTGATTACGCGTCCGGTTGAGGTGAGGCCACTCGTGACAGCTTGGGAAGCGTCGCCGCGGCGGGTCCACTCCTCGTGGATGCGGGAGATCAGGAATACCTCGTAGTCCATGGATAGCCCGAACACGATCGCGAACAGCATCACCGGGATGAACGCTTGGATTGGGCCGGGGGTAACGTTGAACACGGAGCCGAGCCAACCCCATTGGAAGATCGCCACGACCACGCCGAGGGAGGCGCCGATCGAGAGCAGGTTCATGATCGCGGCCTGGATCGGGATCACGAGCGAGCGGAAGACGATCAGCAGAAGCAGCGCCGAGAGCGCGACGACGATTGCGATGAACACGGGCAGCTTCGATGCGAGGACGCTGGTGAAGTCGATCGTCGCGGCCTCGGCGCCGCCGACGAGGATCTTCGCCCCAGTCGCTGCCGCCACCGGCGGCAGCGTTGTGTTCCTCAGGTGGGTGACGAGCTGGCTTGTCGCGAGCGACTGCGGGGAAGAGGAGGGGTAGACACCGATCACGGCTGTCTGGCCGTTGGGGCTCACGCGAGCCGGCGTGACCGAGGCGACGTCGCTGCTTGAGCGCAGCGCCGACTCGATGCTCGCGAGAGCGGCGGCGCGGTCGGGGGCAGGGAGCGAGGCGACGACCCGAAGCGGGCCGTTGAAGCCGCGGCCGAAGCCCTTGGCGAGCAGGTCGTAGGCGTGGCGGGTGGTTGAGCTCGTCGGGTTGTTGCCCGCGTCGCTGTTGCCTAGGCGCAGCGCGAGCACGGGTGAGGCGAGCGCGAGCATGATCGCCAGCCCGGCGAACGCGGCGGGCCAGGGGTTGCGCTGAATGAAGGCCGCCCAGCGGCCCCAGAAGCCGGCGCCCTCAACCGCGCCGGAAGCCCCGGCGCGGCGGGCGCGGTGCGACGGGCGTGCGATCCGCTCGCCATAGCGGGAAAGGATCGCCGGGAGCACGGTCAGGGCAGCAAGCATCGTCATCAGCACTGCCAGTGCCGAGGTGATGGCGAGTCCGTAGAGGAAGCTAACGCCGATCGCCAGCTGCCCGAGCAGCGCGATGATGACGGTGATGCCCGCGAACACGACGGCCCGGCCGGCCGTGTCCATCGCTTGAATGATCGACGTCTGCAGATCCATGCCGGCGTTCATGTTCTGCCGGAACCTGGTGATCAGGAACAGCGCGTAGTCGATCCCGACGCCGAGCCCGATCATCGCGGCGAGCTGAGTCGCAAAGTCCGGGGTGCTGATCACCTGCGAGGCGAGACCCGCGAGCCCGATCGCGGTGCCGAGGCCCAGCAGCGCGGTGAGGATCGGGAGCCCCATCGCTAGCACTGAGCCGAACGTGATCAACAGCACGATCATCGCGGCGATCAGCCCCACCGCCGTCGCCGTCCCCAGCGACGGTTTTTCGGACTGTTCGATGGCAAGGCCTCCGAGCTGGACTTCCAGCTGCGGGGAGTGGGCCCCCTGCGCGACCGAGATGACCCTGTCGACGGCGGATTTCGGCAGCAGGTTGCCCTGTTCGTTGAATGCAACGGTCGCAAACGCGATCCTCCCGTCAAGCGAGACGCTCCGCGACCCCGCCGGCGAGTAGGGGCTGGTGACCGCGCTGACATGAGGGAGCGTTGCGATCTCTCGCAGCATCGGTTCGATGCGCGCCCGCACGGCCGGCGAGCGGACATCGCCCTGCAGCGAGTGGATCACGATCTGGTCGGAGTCCCCCGCTTGCGCCGGGAAATCCCGTTTGAGCAGGTTCAGTGCACGCTGTGAGTCCGTGCCGGGCAGCGAGAAGCTGTTCTGGAAGTTGGTGCCGACGGCGCCCGAGGCCACCGAAGCGCCGACCAGCAGCACGATCCAGCCCAGGATCACCGTGCGGCGATGCCCTGAAGCCCAGATACCGAGCCGCGCGACGACCCCCGGCCCGCTGTTTCGCTGCTCGCCCCTGCTCATGTCAGGCCTCCGGTTTCGCGATAGAGTGTGGCAATGGCAACTATCTCAAGATCCAACAGTTCCAAGTTGGAAGCACAGTAGCAGCGTGAAATGAAAACCGCGGAGAAAACCCTGACGGCGGAGGACCCAGGCGTCGACGCCGACCTGGCGGAGCTCACCTCCCTGCTCGGGGAAACGATTCGCGGCCTGAAGAGCGCGGGCCCACCACCACCGGCGCTCGGTGGTGCGATCAAGGACTCACAGCTCAACAACCGCCACATGCCCGCGCTGCTCGCTGTCGCAGCAGCGGGACCCCTCAGCGTCAGCGACCTCGCCCGACGCCTAGGCCTCCAGCTATCGAGCGCGAGCACGATCGTCGGAGAACTCAGCCGCGCCGGCCTCGTGCAACGCGCCGAGGACCCGACCGACAGACGCCGCACGATCGTGCGCCTGCACGACGACTACCGCGAGACGATGACAGCGTGGCTCGAGATCGCCACCGCGCCGCTGCGCAACACACTGGAGCGCCTCACGCCCCAAGCACGCCACCACTTCATGGAGGGCTGGCGCATCCTCAGCGAGGAATCAGCCAAACGCGCGGACGACGACCCTAGCGACTGCTAACCCCCAAGCGAGCCGACCAGGCGCTGGGCCAGCGTCTCCGCTCGCGGAAATCAGCCCGGATTGCGAAAAACAGGGCTGTTTCCAGGTACTTCTTCGATGGAGCCAACCGGGATCGAACCGGTGACCTCCTGCTTGCAAAGCAGGCGCTCTCCCAGCTGAGCTATGGCCCCTTGCGGTCTCAATATACGCGCTACGGCACGGCGTTTCGCCGCCCGGCGGGTTGCTGGCGTGGCGGAGCCCGAGGCGGTGGTGCTGCGTTTTGGTCTGCACTGGGGCGCGACGCTCGTCGTGGGCCAGATCCTCACCAGCGGCCGCTCGGAGGTGACCGCGCTCGGCGATGAGGTCAACGAGGGCGCGCGTATCGAGGCGTGCGCAACCGGCGGAAGGGCGCTCGCTTCGGAGGACCTGCTCGAGCGCCTTGCACCAGAGGACGCGGCCGCGCTCGGCCGAGAAGGCCTGCCGGGACGCACCCGCGATCGCGGTATGCGAGGTGTAGGGACGCCCGCGGCGACCCTGGAGCTGGTGCGCTCGGTCTTAGTCGGGCCATGGGCCGCCGGCATCCTCGGCGGCCTGCTCGATCTCCTCTAGCGTGAGGTCGGTCTGGCGATCCTGCACCATCAGCTGGAGCGCCTCGACGATCGTCGAGGCCCACAGCCTCCGTGACACCATCACGCGAGCGGAGTCCGGCGCGAACTGCTGCCACTCCAGCTCGACGGGCGGGGTGCGCGACGCCGGCGCATCCTCGGGGATCGGGGCGCCCCATCCGTAGAGGGTGATCTGCGCCCGCCAGCCGTCCGGGCACAGCTCGCCCATCCGGGCCGCAGCCTCCCACTGGTCCGTCACGGGCGCGGCGGCGCGCCGCCGCCTGCGCAGATGGCGAGCGATCAGCAGGCTTGCGACCGCGAGCAATGCGATCAGGATGCCGACCAGGAGCGTTTCGTCCGCCGGGGGATGGGCGCCGCCGCCCTGCACCCCGCTGGCCAGCAGAAGCGCTCCGGCGGCCGCGGTCATGGCGCCGGTGTCCTGCGGCCCGGCGCGACGCAGGGAAGCGGAAGCAGTGCGCCTGCTCTCATCACTCCCTAGACAGTAGCCACACCCGGCCGTCGTTCCCAGCAGTCCAAGACGCCGGCGGGCGAGAGCTTCAGCCGGTCGCTAGCCGGCTTACTGTGAGGCCCGACCAACCAACTTCCGGGGGCCTTCATGCCGACGCCGGGCTACTCGAAAGTGAGTCGTTCCTGGCCCGGTATTTCAGCGGGCGGCTGCTCGGCCTCATGATCGCCGGGCATCTCCCAGGCGAACGAGTCCTCCTCGGAGCCCCGGGGGACGGCCGCGGCCGGCGACACGCCGGTGGCCGGGTCATCAGCGGCCTCCAGGACAGTCCGCATGTCGATCTCTGCGGTCTCCTGCCCCGTGGGCGACAGCTCGATCGCGTGACCCTGGGGACCCTCGGCTTGCGCCTCCGCGGCCGGCTCCACGGCTGCGGGAGGCTCCTCGTGCTCCGGAACGTCCGCGTCCAGCCTCTCGTCGTCCACGGGCTCCAGGGCCTCGCGCTGCTGCCGCGCCACCTCGCCCGGGTCGGCGCCGCGGCGGCGCTTGAGCTCGAGATGTTCGCGTATGGCGTCGTCAAGCAATCCCATGTCGCACAGAAACCATACTGGCCTCGCCCCGGATCGTTATCCGTCTACACTTCTCCAGCCGGCTCTGCCCGTACCGAGTCGCGCGTGCGGGGCTATAGCTCAGTTGGGAGAGCGCCTGGATCGCACCCAGGAGGTCGGGGGTTCGAGTCCCCCTAGCTCCATCGCAGATACCCCTGCCGTGGCCAGGCACATCGGGCTCTGGACGGCCTCTCGGGGGGTCGGGATCAGAAGGCAGATGCGCTTCGGCAGCCCTGATGCGAGTTCCCCCGGGTCGACGTCGAGGCAGGCCCGTGCAACGCCGAGGACGACCCTGGCTCGATCGAGATCGCGCGCGGCTGACTACTCCTCGAACTGGGAGCAGAACGCGCCGACCACCTCCGGGTCGAACTGCGTGCCGGCGCAGCGGCGCAGCTCGGCGATCGCCTCCGCGACCGTGATCGCGTCGCTGTAGGGGCGCTGCTTCATCATCGCGGTGAACGCCGCGCAGACGGTGATCACCCGCGAGCCGGTGGGCACGCTCTCGCCGGCGAGGCGGTCGGGGTAGCCGCCTCCGTCGTGGCGCTCGTGGTGGTGGCGAACGAGCACTGCGGCGCCAGCGAGCTGCGGTGCCGCGCCCAGGATGCGCTCGCCGATCGCGGCGTGTGTGCGCATCGTCTCCCACTCCGACGGGTCCAGCGGGCCGGGCTTCTCGAGGATCGATGCCGGGATGGCGACCTTGCCGACGTCGTGAAGGCGGCCCGCGATCGCGATCGCAGGGACCTCCGCGGCCGGCACGCCCATGCGTTCCGCGGTCGCCCGGCACAGCTGCGCCACCTGGTTGAAGTGCGCCGGGCCAGGCCCGCCGGCCTCGTTCAGCGCGCGCAGCATGACGTCTGCCCATTCGCGGCTCGTCGGCTCGCTCATCGCCAACGCTCTGCCTCAGGCCGTCGTTCCGCCGTCGACCGTGAGCTCGGACCCGGTCGTGTAGAGGCTCTCCTCCGACGCCAGGTACACCATCGCGTCGGCGACCTCCTCGGGCGTGCCGATGCGCCGCATCGGGATGCCCCGGATCAGCTTGTCGATCAGCTCAGGCGTGCGCTCGCGCTGGCGGGTGTTCATGTCCGTGTCGATCTGCCCCGGGTGGACCGAGTTGACCCGCACCCCGGCGCGGGCGTATTCCCTGGCGACGGTCTTCGTCATGCCCCGCACGGCCCACTTGCTGGCCGTGTAGGCGGTGAGGTAGGGGCCGCCGGTGAGCCCGGCCACCGATGAGACGTTGATGATCGAGCCCCCTCCGGCCTCGGCCATCATCGGGGCGAGCGTCCTCATGCCCAGGAACACCCCGGTCACGTTGATGTCGATAACCCGCCTGAAGTCCTCGGCGGTGGTCTCCGCGAGCGGCGCGGCGAGGAACACCCCGGCGTTGTTGACGAGCGCGTCGATCCGGCCGTGGCGGTCGGCGGCCCAGGCTGCGACCCCCTCCCAGTCACGCTCGCTCGTCACGTCGTGGGCGCGCCAGGAGGCCCGGCCCCCGAGCTCACGGGCGACGGCTTCGAGGGTCTCCTCGCGGGTGTCCGTGAGCAGCACGGTCGCGCCCTCGGATGCGAAGCGGCCGGCCGTCGCTGCACCGATGCCTCCCGCCGCCCCCGTGATCAGCGCGACCTTCCCGTCGAGTCTCGGTCCGGGCATCGCGTGACTATAGCCCCGGGCCCGAAACACCATCCCGGGCGAAGCGCGCCGGCAGCATACGTGCAGCGCGTAAAGGTTTTCCCGCAAACGGCCGATTGGAGCGCATGCGCTTGAGCGTTGCCAATGGGTTGCGGCTACTCATCTGCGGGTGGACCGCCGGCCTGCTGGCGTTCGTGGTGCTCGGGTGCGGAGGTTCCGGCGGATCGAGGGTCGCCGGCAGGGTCGTCCCGGTCAGCGAGGGCGACTTCCACATCTCCGCTCCGAACCGGCTCACCGCGGGCGAGTACACGCTGAGGGTCCACAACGAAGGCCCCACGCAGCACGAGCTGATCGTGGTGCCCTACCCCAGCTGGCACCTGCCGATCCGCGCCGACGGCCTCACCGTCAGCGAGGAGACGATCCAGACACGCGAGGTGGGGGCGCTGGAGCCGGGAGGCGCCGGCGCGGTCCGCGACCTGCAGCTTCACCTCACGCCCGGCCGCTACATCATGTTCTGCAACATGGAGGGCCACTACATGGCGGGCATGCACCACGAACTCGTGGTGACGTCATGAGGCTCCCGCGGCGGACGATGCGGCCATTCGCCGCCACCGGCTCCAGGAACGGGCCGATCATCGCGATCTTCCTGACGTTCGCCCTCGTCTCCGCCGCGAGCATCGTCCTGTCAGTCAAAGTGACCGGCGGCTCGCAGCACCGCGCGACCGCCATCGAGGTTGCGAGCCGTCAGCGCACGCTCGCCGAACGCTACGTCAAGGAAGTGCTGCTCGCCAGGGAAGGCCGCCGCGCCGACCCGGCGACGATCGGCTCCGTCATGGCCGCCAGCTCGACGGCCCTGCTCGAAGGCGGCGTCGCTCCCGCCGTCAACGGCGACGATGACCAGACGAAGCTGCAGGGGGCCGAAGGGGCGGCCCTGCGAGGCGAGTTCGCCCAGGAGCAGCGCCTCGTCAGCGACCTCACCGAAACCGGCGAAGCCGTGCTCGCGGGCCACTCCGTCGCGGGCCTCCCGCAGACCGCGCACGAGCAGATCTCGACGACGGACCCGATCGAACGGCTCCGTGTGCTCGCCGCGCTCACCTCCAACGTCTCGCTCGTCGCAGCGCGATCGATGACGCGCGCCGACGAAGCGAACATCTCCAATCTCGTGAGCACCCAGGTCCTGCTCGGCGTCGGCGGCCTGCTGATCACCGTGTTCCTGGCGTCGGTGCTGCTGGCCACGACGCGCCGGCAGAGCGCGCACTTCCGCAGCCTCGCGCTGTCCTCCAGCGACCTAGTCGTCGTGCTCGGCGAGGAGGGCTGCCGCTACGTCAGCCGCTCGGTGGCGGCGATGGTCGGCAAGGCCGAGAGCGACCTCTACGGCACCCGTCTCGGGGATTACGTCCACGATGAGGACCGCCCGCTGCTGCAGTCGGTGGCGACCACCGGCTCACCCTCCGAATTCAGCTTCCGGATGCGAAACGGCGCCGGCGAATGGCGTCACCTGGAGGCGCACACCACCGACCTGCGCTCGGACCGCAACCTCCGCGGCGTAGTGCTCAACGCCCGCGACACCACCGATCGCGTGCAGCTGGAGGGCGAACTCACGGCCCAGCTGGATCGCGACGGCTTCGCGAGCCACCTGTCCGAGGCGCTGGAGATGGCGGACGAGGAGCGCGAAGTGTTCGACGTCGTCGAGCGCGCCACCGTCGAGATCTCCGAGCGGACGCCGATGGAGCTGCTGCTCTCCGACTCGAGCCGAGCGAACCTCTCGCGGGCGGCGCAGAACCCGTCGGCCGACGCGCCGGGCTGCCCCGTCAGGTCGCCCTTCTCGTGCGTCGCCGTGCGCCGCGGCACCGCGGTCGTGTTCGACTCCAGTGAGTCCCTGAACGCATGCCCGCAGCTGCGCGGCCGTGACTCCGGCCCCTGCTCGGCCGTCTGCGTGCCGGTCAGCTTCATGGGCCGCGCGCTCGGCGTGCTCCACACGACCGGCCCCGACGGGCGGCCGCTGACCGGCGAGGCGGTGACCCAGCTGACGGTGCTCGCGGGCCAGGCGGGCGCCCGCATCGGCACGGTCCGCGCATTCGAGAAGACACAGCTGCAGGCCTCCACCGACGGACTCACCGGACTTGTCAACAGGCGCACCGGCGAGAAGGAACTGCGCGAGCTGATCAAGGCACGCCACCTGTTCTCGCTCGTGATCGCGGACCTCGACAAGTTCAAGTCCCTCAACGACACCCATGGCCATGAGGCTGGAGACCGCGCTCTGCGCCTGTTCGCCCAGACCACCAAGCAGACGCTCCGCGACAACGACCTGGTCGCCCGCTGGGGCGGCGAGGAGTTCGTGATCGTCCTGCCCGAGCTCGACCGCTTCCAGGCGATCAAGGTTCTCGACCGCGTGCGTCACGACCTCGCGGTCGCCCACCCGGGCGAAACAGCCCGGTTCACCGCCAGCTTCGGCGTCACCGACTCCGGCCAGGCGGACACGCTCGAGGAGCTGCTGAGCATCGCCGACGCCGGCCTCTACGCCGCGAAGCAGGCCGGCCGCGACCGCGCGGTGGTCGGAGACGCCTCTGCCGCCGAGCCCGCCGCGGAGCGCGCCACCGCCCCCGAGGAGCCCACCCACGGCCCGATCGTCGCCGCGCGGGGAGGGCGCCCGCCGATCCACGAGGCGGCGGACGAGGAGGAACCCCGGCCCAGCGGCGTGCAGATCCGCTGAGCGCGCCGCCCGCTACCAGCCGTGTGTGCCCGGGCCGCCCTTGAACGGGCCCGTCACCTCGCTGGTTATCCAGCCGCCGTAGAAGTCGCCGGGCTGCGCCCGCACAACCTCGCCGCCGACCGTGCACTCGTCCATCGGCGCCGGGTAGAACGCGACGGTGCCCAGCAGGTCCTCGAACCCCGGGGAGGGGTCCGGGTAGGTCCACGCCACCGCCTCCAGCACGCGGCCGTCTCCGCCGCGCGCGTCGAGGTAGCTCGCCACCCCCTTGAACTCACAGAACGTCCCGCGCGCGAGGGACGGGCTGAGCGCCCCGTCGGCGACGTCCGAGAGCGGCACGTAGAAGACGGGCGGATGGCTCGTCTCGAGCACCCGCCGCGCCTGCAGGCTGTCGGCGATCACGGCTCCGCCGAGGATCACGCGAACGCGCCTGCCGTCGCGCTCGACGCGCGGCGGCCGCGGGTAATCCCATACCGACTCGCTCATCTGCCCCATGATCGCAGCGCGCGCGGGCCGCGCCGGACTCTGCGAAGCTCCCCGCGATGAGCCTGTGGCCGAGCCCATGGCCCGCGGAGGACGGCGGCCCCGAGCGCTCACAGGCGCCCTCGGGCCTGCCGGGTCTCGCGATCGCCGCAGGGGAGCGCCTGGCGACGTGCGCCGTGCGAGACGCGTTCGCGAGCACGATGGTCGTGCTGCGCGATCCCGGCGAGGTGTATCTGCTGCGCCACACGATGGGTGCCCGCCCGCACGTCGACCCCACCACCTGCTGGGTCGAGCGCATGGATCCCGTGACGCTGGAGCCGCTCGAGCGCTCGCGGGAGCTGGCAGCCGGGCCGTTCTGGCCGGGAGGGATGCTCGCGCACGCCGACGGCTCGCTGCACGTCGTCTTCGGGCGCCACTGCCACCGCCTGTCGCCGGGCCTTGAGGTGCTCGCCGCGCGTGAGCTGCCCGTCGACGCGCCCTACAACTCGCTCGTCGTGCTCGGCGACGGCACGCTCGCGATGAAGGACATCGACCGTGGCCTGGCCAGACCCGCGACGCTCACGCTGCTGGACCCCGCGACACTTGAGCCGCGTTGCGAGGACGTTCGGCTGCCGGAGAGCGCGGTCGCCAGGCTGTCCGCCCACGAGGACCGGCTGTACGCCGTCGGCGCGAGCGCCGTGCACGGCTGGCGATGGGACGGCCGCGCGCTCACCCGCGAGCTCGAGGTGACCTACCTGGAGCGCGGCGGCCAGTCATACGGCTGGGACCCGGTGATCGAGGGCGGCCACCTCTGGTTCCTGGACAACGGCGCCCACGACTACACGTCGACGATGCTCAACGCCGGGGTGTCGGCCGGGCCGGTGCACCTCCACCGAATCTCATTGTCGGACCCCGCGGACCGCGAGATGATCGAGATCTGCGGCAGGCCGCGAGGGGCAGTCACCAACCCGCCGCTGTATGACCCGGACCGCCGCATCGCGGTCGGATACGACTCCGCCAACGCGGTCCTCGCGGCGTTCCGCATGGGCGATCGCCTGGAGCGGCTGTGGGAGCGCCCGCTCGCGCACGCGGCCCACATGATCCGCTACCCGGACACCGGCGAGCTGATCGTCGCGGACTGGTCGGGCCCCGCGCTCGCGGGCTCGGCGCTCGCTCGCGCGATCGGGCCGAGGGCAGGATGGGCTCCGCGCTCGCGCATGATCCGCGCGGCAGCGGCACGCGCGGGCGGTGACGACGTGCTGGTCCTCGACATCGAGAGCGGGGCAGAGATCGCGCGCGCACACGTACCCGGCATGTTCCAGTCCGTGCTGTTCCCGGCTCCGGGCTGGGACCGGGACCTGTACTGGTGCACGTTCTCGACTGTCGCCCGCCTGCAGGTCCGGCCGGCGGGGTGATCAGCCGACCGGCACGAGCCCGCGGCCGGGCTCAAGGCGCCGGGTCTGCTCGGTGGTGTGGAACAGCGCGTCGGCCGGGCCGTCGAGCAGGCCGCCGAGCGCCGCCATGAAGCTTCCGGTGTGGGGCCGGGCGAAGTGCTGCTGCAGCGCCTCCTCGTCAGCCCATTCCTCGACGAAGACGTAATGGAGAGGCTGCTCGAGGTCCTCATAGACGCGGTAGCCCGCGCAGCCGAGCTCCTCACGCGAGCGCCGGCACATCTCGGTGGCCACCTCGGTGAACCGATCCCGGCTCTCGGCCGCGATCCGCACCCTGCCCGTCACGACGATCATCGGCGGAGTCTATTCGCACGGCCGCGAGCCACCGCCCTCACGCCTGCTGTAGAGTCGCTCCCATGAGCGAGGGCGGGGCACTCAAGGCACTCATCGGGCTGAGGATCGCGATCGGTACGGCATCCTGGCTGACTCCCAGGGTCGCCGGGAAGCTGTTCGGCCTGGATGCGAAGGCGAACCCCCAGTCGCCGTACCTCGCGCGCCTGTTCGGTGCACGCGACATCGCGCTCGGGGTCGGCGCGGCCACGACCGACGGCGACGCGCGCCGCCTGTGGCTCGTCGCGGGACTCGCATGCGATGTGGCCGACGCTGCGGCGGGGGCCGCCGGCGGGCTGCGCGGGTACCTGCCGAAGCACACGAGCGTGCTCGTCACGGGCACCGCTCTCTCCGCGGTCGCGCTCGGTGCGGCCGCGCTCGGCGACGAGTAGAGCGCCTGCCTCCGCTGCCCGGCCGCGCGCTAGCGGTTGGCGATGACCGCGAGGAAATCGCGGCTGTACGGTTCCAGGAACTTGCCGGAGATGCCGAGCTGTTCGGGCACGAGCGGGACGCCCGTCGGACCGCCCGGGTGGTGCTCGTAGAGGTAGCCCGCGACCCAGTCCGGGTTGATGTCGAGCTCGACGGCACGCAGCACGCCCGCGCCGACCATCCCGCTCGCCAGTTCCGAGGGCACCAGGTTCTCGCCTGCGGCCCACACGAGCTGGCCCGAGCCGGTGATCCCGACAGCGGACCTTGCGACGGACGTGCGCCCGCCGATCGTGGCTCCCCAGCATTCGATGATGCACGTCGAGACGGTGGAAGCGGCGACGCCGTGGTCGATCAGCAGGCTCTCGTTCTGCAGCACTGAGAAGACGCGTTTCTGTGCGCTCGGCACGCCGGCGTTCCAGCGGCCTATGTTGGTGGTGCCGTCGGTGTAGGTGACGATCGATGCGAGACCCGACCTCAGGGGAGCTGCGACGTGGGAGCCCGACTGGAAACCCACGCCGGCGTAGCTCAGCTTGAAGCCGCCATTGAACGCGGCGATCAGGCGGTGGATCTCGGCGGGGGTGATCCGGTCGCCGTACACCCATCCCGTTTCGCCGCCGTCCACCGATCCGGCGTGGAGCGTCAGGTGCACCTGGTTCTGGTCCATCCGCATGAGCGTGACGCCGCCGCGCTGGGCGACCCACACCGCCGGCTGCCCGTGCACGCGCGCGACGAGCTTCCAGTTGGCCGAGGTCGAGCGCGGGGCGTGGACGACGAGTGCGGGCGGCGGGGGCAGCGCCGGCTTGGAGGCCGCGGCCGCGCCCGCAGAGGCGCCCGTGCCCGCGGAGCCTGCGGAATGGGTGCTCGACCCGCCGGACCCCGTAGCGAGGTACGCCCCGACGGCAATGAGAACGGCGAGTGCCGCGGCCAGCGTGAGTCGCCGGCGTGCGTGCACCCTGCGCCGGGTCTCGCGCGCCTGCGCGCGGCGCGCGGCCCGATCCAGGGCAGATTCGTCTGGCGTGTGCGCTGACATACAGGACCGATGCTAGCCTGCGCCCGCCCGGCTGCCCCGTGAGAAGCGTCTAACGAAAGCCGGGTGTGCGCCCGCCGGCGTGACGCTCGGCTAACTTGAGGTCGCAGATGACGGCTCGCGAAAACCGCACAAGGTCGGGCGCCAGGAGCCCGGCCCGCCGGGACCCCGACCGTTCCCCTCCCAGGCTGCGGATAACGACGCGCGGGCGCGTCGTGCTGCTCTCGCTCTTCGCCGTTGCAGCGCTCGTCGTGGTCGTCCTCGCCGGCGGTATCGGCAGCGCCTCGCCGACCGCGAGCTCCCCGGCCAGGCTCGCCGCACCCGCTGCGCCGGCGGCCCCCGCGGCGACCTCCGTCTCATCGACGACTCCGGCGGCCGCGGCGAGCGGGCCCTCACCGCTGGCCCTCAACACGATCAGGCAGGGCCGGCTGCCGCAGACCCACGTCTATCCGGGCGGCCGCAACCACCACCTGACGACGCTGATGGAAGCGCTCTGGGCGGGGGTGGCGCATGACTCCCTCTCCACCGCGCTGCCGGCGTTCTTCCCGAAAGGCGCCTACCTCCAGCTGAAGGCGATCTACTCGGCCGGCTCGGACTGGACCGATCGGCTCGTGCACGACTACGGGCTGGATATCCACGCTGCGCACGTGATGCTCGGATCCGGGGCCGCGCGCGCCCATTTCATCGCGATCGACGTGCCGACGAGCTTCGGACACTGGGTCGAACCGGGGGTCTGTTACAACAGCATCGGCTACTACGAGATGCCCAACGCACGCGTCGTCTACTGGGAGGCAGGACGCGAGCACTCGTTCGGGATCGCGTCGCTGATCTCATGGCGCGGCGTCTGGTACGTCGTCCACCTCGGCGCGATCCTTCGCCCCGAAGAGGTCGGTCTGGTCGACCAGCCCGAATCGGGCCGCGGCGTCTCCGAATACTCTGGGACCTGCTGATCGTGAGAGCGCCCGTCCAGGCCAGGCCCCGTTCCGCGGGGGGGTGGCCGCGCTGAAACGGCGGCGCATGATCGTCGCGGCGGTTCTGCTGCTCGCGGCTATCGCGATTGCGGTCGCGGTCGCCTCCGCGACCGGCGGCGGCTCGGGCTCCCCGGCGCCGAGGGCGCAAGCGCAGAGTGCGGCGGGCACTACGACGACTGCGCCGCCCGTCCCGCCGCCGGCACCGGTGCGCCCCGCCAAGTTCGGCGTTGGGCTGCGAATCGTGCGGATGGTCGACACCGGCCGGACCGCGAGCTACCGCGACGGCGAAAGCGGCCCGCGCCGCATCATCGTCGAGATCCGCTACCCGACGCTCGCACCCGGCGTCGATGTCGTCGGTGCGCCGCCCGCCAGGATCTTCGGCCCCTACCCGCTGCTGATCTTCGGGCACGGATACGCGGTCACACCTGCGATCTACACGCGGCTGCAGCAGAGCTGGGCCCAGGCGGGGTTCGTCGTCGCCGCGCCCGTCTTCCCGCTCGAGAACGCCGACGCCCCGGGCGGCCCGAACGAGGCGGACCTCGTCAACCAGCCCGGTGACATGAGCTTTGTCATCTCGCGGATGCTGGCGGCCACCGCCTCCCCCTCGAGCATGTTCTCCGGCCTGATCGCGCCGACACAGATCGCTGTCTCCGGCCAGTCCGACGGCGGCGACACGGCTCTCGCAGTCGCCTACAACCCGACCTACCGAGACCCCCGCGTGAAGGCGGCCGTGATCCTGTCCGGCGAAGAGATCCCCGGAGTCGCCGGCTTCACCTTCCCCGCCGGCAGCCCTCCGCTGCTCGCAATGCAGGGCACGGCCGACAACATCAACCTGCCCGCCAGGACCGAAGAATATTTCGCCGCCGCCCAGAGCCCGAAGTACCTGCTGAGACTGCTCGGCGCTGAACACCTGCCGCCCTACACCTACCAGGAGCCGCAGCTATCGATCGTGAGCCGGGTGAGCGTCGCGTTCCTGCGCGGCTACCTGCAGGAAAAGGCGGCGGACATCCACCGTCTCCCGGCGCTCGGGAACGTTCCCGGCGTCTCGACGCTGACGTCCTCGCCCTAGAGGGCCGTCCTACGCCTGGGAGGCGCGGGCGTCTCGCACGAGCCTGCGCATCCCGCGCAGCCACCGTTCCGGGTCTGCTCCCTTCAGCGCGAGGAAGCCCGCAACGTTCTCGTGGGGGAGGATCAGGAAACGCTCGTCGCGGATCGCCTCGACGACGGTGTCCGCGACGTCCTCCGGTTCGATGATCCCGCCCGAGTTGAGCGCGGCGGCTCCCACCGGGTCCTCCATCGCGAGTTCCAGCATCGGTGTCCGCACGCCCTGCGGGCAGAGGCATGACACGCGCACGCCGCGGTCGGCGTATTCGATCGACATCCACTCGGCGAGCGCGACCGCCGCGTGCTTGGTGACGCTGTAGACGGCCGAGGAGACCTGGGTCAGCAGCCCCGCCGCGGATGCCGTGTTGATCAGATAGCCCTCGCCACGCTCGAGCATCTCGGGCAGCAGCGCCCGCGAGGCCCAGACGTGGGCCATCACGTTCACCCGCCACGCCTCGTCCCAGAGCGCGTCGTCGGCCTCGGGGCCGCCCATTCCGCCGGGCACCCCGGCGTTCGAGATGAACACGTCGATCGGGCCGTTCGCCTCGGTGGCCGCGGCGATCATGCTCCTCACGCTCTCCTCGTTTCCGGCATCCACCTGCAGCGCGAGGCCTCCGACCTCCCGGGCGATCGCGTTCGCCGGCTCGATCTCCAGA
>Ga0209698_10003980_pt1 | contig 16322 bp, 6 predicted proteins | sample LitLauG_LLR_2012_FD_187203 | JGI IMG/M metagenome (GOLD analysis project Ga0209698, IMG submission 187203) | Freshwater sediment microbial communities from Pennsylvania, USA - Little Laurel Run_MetaG_LLR_2012 (SPAdes) (version 2) | ecosystem: Environmental > Aquatic > Freshwater > Creek >...
TCCAGACGCTGCCTTGAGAGCCATCGGCGCGGTAGGTATGCAAGGCGGTGAAATGGTCACGTTTCCCCGACCTTGAACGCCTGTCCGGCGTCACGCTCCACTACGAATGGGCACCCTGCGTCGGTCTGTGTCCAGCCGAATGTCTGTTCGGTAGCCGCCCCATCTCATCGTTGAGCCACTATCCGGATTTGCAGCCACTTGGGGTTGGTGACGATCCCGATGCCAGCTGAGAAAGCCCGGTGCAGTCCTCGGTGGTGACTGAACCTCCGGCTTCATGCCTGTCAGTCGTGACTTGAAGCTGATTCGGACCGAGTACCCGGTAGGTGATGACGATGCCAGCTGGGATCGAGTAGCCGTCGCTTGTCTTGCTCCCACTGTCGACGTTGCTGGGTTTGATCAGGACGAACCGAGCGGGTCGGCCCGAGCCGAGTGCGTTAGACAAGCATGAGTAGAGCATTGACGCTGGCAGTGTCGTTGTCGTGGGCCAACCACTGATCTCATCGTTGATCCCGCAATCGATGCCGTCCACGGGCACCGGAGGGTAGGCCTGCGCCTCGCTCGGACTGGGTGAGCTGAGCGAGGACGTTGGTGTTGAGCTGGGCGATGCCGTTGACGTTCCGCAGGCAGCGAGCAACGCAGGAATGACGACAAGGGCGTACGACCGTCGCATCAATGACCATTGTGTCACGGCGGACCAAGATGTCCCTGACCGATGCCGGCTAAAGAGTTGGTCAGCCGAAAGTTCCGCCGACGGCGTAGGCGACCATTGGGTGCTATCTGCGTGGAGGTGGCCGACATCCGAACGTTGTCAGTGGTGCCGGACAAGGTAGGCGACCAGAAGCGACGTCGCCGGAATCACGAAGAAGATCGCGAGTGTCACCCAGACTGCGAACTTGCCCCAGCGTCGCCGACCGAGACCGCGAGAGAAATCGCCGAAGCGCTCGACTGTTCCGGCCGGGCTAAAGGGATCTAGCTCTGGATCCGGCATGGTCAGAGCCTATTGCGTGAAGCCGCCTCGGATGGGAGTCTTGCCGAGCGCCTCTCGGGCAACTGCGGGGCTTCATTCCCCGGTTGTTCGTACACGGCTACGTGGCAGAATGGTACCGGTGCAGTGCCATGCGAAGGAAGTCGGCTCACCATGAAGAACATGATCCGATACATCCTGGGAGGGACGGCGGTAGCACTGGTGGTACTCGGGCCATCGGGCTCGGTGTCGGCCGCGTCGCCGCCCACGGACCTCACTGGGGTCTCCGTAGTGCACCACGAGGCCTACTGCGCCATCTACATGAACTACGACGAGACTGGCATTACCACCGAGGGCGCGCCCGTGGTCCAGTTCCACAAGTCCCGGACCCAGCTTGAGCTCAGCGTGCCGGCCAAGGATGCGTCGGGAGTCATCGGGTACACCACGCAAGGTTGGAAGGACAGCCGCGGATCCTCGTCAGGGTCAGGCGACTTCGGGGGATCACACTGGACGGCGACGAACGACTACGACGCCAACGGTTCGGTCAGTCTCTATTACACCTTCCCGAGCGCGAGCAACGGCGTGTCGAGTGTCAATGTCGGATGGACGCGAGACTGGGTCACCGGGGTCAACTACATCTCGCAGATTTCCGTTGGCCTGAAAGAGAACCCGGACGGGCACTGTTTCACCGGCCAGTGAACCGGCGTGTCCGCCCACACGGTGAAATCACCGTGGAGTGACCGGAAGGGTCGTGCCGCTCGCCCAAGATGCTGGCAGGTGTCAGCTCCACTTGGGCATCCGCTTCGAGGGACACGTGCAGACGGGAGCGGTCATCACCGCCAGCCCGACCATCCCCTCAGTGCCACCACCGATCAGCCCGTCGCGATCTGCCACGGCTGCAGCGTCAGCGACTGACCGTCGATGGAGACGGTGTGGATGGCACCGTCCACATCAACGGCCACGAAGTGGGTCCCGTTGCTGAGGGCCTCGACGCCGCTTGTCGGTGAGTACAGGTGAACGGACGTTCCATAGAGGTGGCCCTGGAGCTCCTGGAATACCGGGGCCAGCGCCGTAGGCGTGCTTGAGCCGTGCAACCACAGTCCCGGCGTCGGTGCGATCCCGTGCCGCTTCACCAGATTGGGGAATGCCGTCAGGTTGTTGACGTACTCTGCCTGGTAGAGGTTGGAGAAGGCGGCGCCCGATGAGGCCAATTGGAGGAGCGCCTCAGCGGATACTGCGTCCCATTCCGACGGTCCCAACTGGGGCGACTCCGCATACCACTCGTTCCACCAGATGGGAAGGTTCGTCTGGCTTCGGATCCAACGGGTGATGGTGGCGAACACCTCCGTGGCGGCAGCCGGCTGGCTGGGGATGCGCGTGGGCTCATCGGTGCGACCGTCGACGACGAGGAAGTCTGCACCGGCCTTGTGCTGGAGCCAGTAGGTGACCGTGTCGAGCGCATTCTGGTCGACGGAGCCCCATGGACCGGTCAGGCTCGACGCGGGCTGCGTGCTGGTCGCCAGGGGGAACGGCGCGTATGGGCCACCGACCTGCAGACTTGGGTTGTAGGACTTGAGTGCCCGATACACGGCGTTGTACAGGTCCGTGTACCCCGCATAGTCCCAGGGGCCGGTACTGGAACGGTAACCCCACATTTCATTCCAGATCTGGAAGTAATGGATCTGCGGGTACCGCTTGGCGGTAGCCACGGCCAGGTTGGCGAAGTCCTGAATGTGCGAAGGACTCACCGCCACCATGGGCCTGTCCATGGCCTTCATCCACCCGGGAGCGTTGAAGACCTTGAGGACGATCGGCATGTTCAACGCCGACACCTGGTGTATCCGGGCATCGAGACTGCTCCAGTCATAGGAGCCCGGCGATGGCTCGGGATCGGACATGCCGTCGCCATAGAGCGTGACGCCGACCCAGCTGATGGTGCTGCGTAGGAGAGACGTCGGCAGCACCTCGTCGAGCGGCGTTGAGTGGGTCATCGTTGCCGCCAGCTGCATGACGTCGGTAGTGGACCCGGCGACCGGGGCCGCGGGCGGGGGAGTGGTCGTCGGGGTCGCACTCGAGGGAGGTGGGGAACTGGACTTCGTCGACGGCCCCACGAAAACGAGGACCCCTACCACGACCGCCACTACCACGACGATCACGGTCAACGAGATGGTGAGCGGGTAACGCCGTCGGGCGTTTCGTATCGTAGGCACCGTGGGAGCATACCCAGGGCCCGTGGCCGCAGATCGGCGATCCGGACCGTCCTCACACAACCCTAACGCGACGGGTGCTCAGGTGATGGTGAGCAGGTCCCCGATTGCACGCCCATTACCGGCCGCCACCGTGTTGACGACCGTCACCTTCAGGGCCGTACCGGTCGCGGCGGTGGCTGACACACGCATCGTGGCCGTGATGGTTGTCGGGCTCACGACCGCCACGGACGTGAAGGTCACCCCCTTCGGGCCCTGCACCACCGCCCCCCCGGCGAAGCCCGTACCGGTCAGGGTGACCGGTACAACAGTCCCTTCCGCGGCGCTCGCCGGGGCCATGCCGGTGAGCGTGGGTGCGGCGATCACCGAGAAGCAGGCCAGGCAATCAGCGTGCAACCCATCGGTGTTGACGACCGTCACCGTGTACGCCCCGACGGCGACGCCGGTGGGCACGTGGATCTTTGCTGTGAGCGTGGTGGCATCCACTACGGTCGGGCTACGGACTTGGACCCCGCCCGATGGGCCGCTCAAGGAGATTGCGGTACCGGGTTGGAAACCCGTACCGGTGAAGGTCACTGTCCCCTTGGCCCCGACTGCCATCTGCGCCGGGACGTCCGAGGAAATGGTAGGCGGACTGTCTATGGCCAAGGTGAACGACTGCGTGGCATCGGGTGTGATGCCGTTGCTGGCGGTGATTGTGATCGGGAACGTGCCGGTGGCGGCCGAAGATCCCGAGATCGTGGCGGTGCCGTTGCCGTCATCCTGGAAGCTCACTCCCGCCGGGAGGGATCCCGCTTCAGTGAGGGACGGTGCCGGAGCCCCCGACGTCGTGACGGTGAAGGAAACGGGCGAGCCGACGGCAAAGGTGGCCGACCGCGCGCTGGTGATGGTCGGTGCCGTTGCCGGAAAGAAGGCAAGGAGTTGCAGTGGCGCGGGGCTGGCGCCACCCTTGTCGTTGAACACCAGGAAGTCGGTCAGGCCGTTCCCCTCGAAGTTGATGGGCACTGCCCGGGAGCCCACCCCCGTGGTCACCTGGGGCACCGTCATCGGGGTGAAACCGTTACCGGATCCATTGTTCAACAGCATGAGGTCGGGCTCGTTCTTGACCCGACCGCTCTGGCCCTGCACCACGTAGAGATCGGGGACCCCGTCACCATTGACGTCGCCGGCGGTGACCGACACGCCGGCCGTCAGCTTCATGGTGTACGACTCGGTGAAGGTGTGATCGGAGTTCTGGAGGTAGACCTGAAGGTTCCTGGTGGTGACCATCACCACGTCGAGCCGGCCGTCACCGTTGAGGTCTGAGAAGATGGCGTCCTGCACTCCCGCCGAAGTGGGCAGCCCCACCGCCCCGGTGACGTCACTGAACCCGTTCGCACCATTGTTCTGGTACAGGTGGAATGCGTTGTCGCCGCACATGAGGAGGTCGGCATTTCCGTCACCGTTGTAGTCCCCGGACGAGGCGCAGTGGGCGCCGATCTCCTGGTCGAGGCCCAACTGCGGCGAATCCACGAATCCGTTTCCGGTATTGACGTAGAAGCGATTCGGTTCCGGGATACCGTCCGAACGGGTCGGCGTGGCCCCGACGAAAAGATCGGGGCGCCCACTGGCTCCCATGACGAAGGTAGCCGAACCGCCACGGCTGAAGGGATCGGCGAGACCGTCCGCCACCGCGCGATCGGTGAAGGTCAGACCAGGGCCTTCGACGAAGAGATTGTCCGCCTTCATCTCGTTCCCGTTCTGGGCCCCGACGGTGCAGAAGATGTCGGTCATGCCGCTACCGAAGGTGTCGGCCGTGTCACAGGAACGCCGGTCCGCAGGGGGGAAGCTGGTCTGGTCGGTGGCGGAGAATCGACCGGACCCGTCGTTCACGTAGAGGGCGCCTTTCCCTCCTCCATTCGTGGTGTTGCCGGAAAGGAAGATGTCCGGATGCCCGTTGCCGAAATCGGCGACGGCGTCGGCTGCGGAATAGCTCACCGGCGGTAGGCCCGCACCGGCCCCTACGTCCGTCGCGAATACAGGGGGGACCGGTGTGGCAGACCGGAGCGTGGGCCGACTGAGGCCTGAGTGGGGTTCCGGCCGCGCCGATTCGGTGGTACCCCGACCGGTGGCTCCCACAGCGATCTCGGTCGGACGGAGCAACGACGTTCCGGCATTAGCCCTCGCGGCGCCGCTTTCGCAGAGCTGGTAGGCGAGAGGATCTGGTGTCACCGCACCAACCGCCCACCATTGGCCGGTACCGGGAACCGTCGTGACCGCTCGAAGTTGGGTGGGCCCCGAGGCGGGGTATGTCGGGGTCCAGATCGTGCCGTCCCAGTGGAGCGTGAAACTCACGTAGTTCCCGCTCACCGGCTCGAGCCGGCTCCCGACGGCCCAGACGTCGGTGGGTGAGCTGGCGGCGACGCCGCGCAAAACGTCCACTCCGTCCGTGGGTGCGGGCAGGGAGGCTACCGACCAGGCGGTGCCGTCCCAGTGCTCGACGAGCGCCTGGTACTGGCCGCCGGCGGTTGTCTGGTAGCCGACCGCCCAAGCGTCGGTCGGACCCGAGGTGGTGACTGCGGTCAGGACGTTGTCGACCGGCCCGGCTGGCGGGATGGGCACGACGCTCCATGACGTCCCGTCGAAGTGCTCGATGAGGGTCTGGAACCCGGACGCGGCCGTCGAGTACCCCACGGCCCAGACGTCGTTCGGCGCCGACCCTGCGACTCCGAGGAGCGAGTTGGCTCCCAGGCCGACGTTAGGGGCGGGAACTACTGACCAGCTCGTGCCATCCCAGTGCTCGGCCAGGTTCTGGCGCACCGCCCCGGTCGAGTACCCCACGGCCCACGCGTCGGTGCCGCTCAGCTCCGCCACGCTCATGAGGAGATTGTTGCCGGTGCCAACGTTCGGCGTGCTCACTGCATTCCAGGCCGATCCGTTCCACTCCTCGGCCAGGGTCTGGTAGTCCTTGGTGTTCTTGGAGGACGCCCAGCCGACAGCCCAGCCGTTGGTGGGAGACGACATGGACACACCGTTGAACTGCGAGACCGAGGTCGTGACCGCCTGTACGGGGACGGACGACCACGATGTCCCGTTCCACATGTCCGAAACGGGAGACTCGACCCGGTTGTGGCCCGGGTCCCCGTATCCGACTGCGAACACGTCCCCTCCGGCCACCCCGGACACGCCGGTGAGGGACAGGAGCGACCCGACCGACGGAGGGTTGTTGGCCGACCAGCTGGCGCCGCAGGTCGGTCCCGCGGCCGCCGCCCCGACCCCCGCGGCGGCCAGCCCGGCGACGCCGAGCCCGACCAGCGCCAGGGCCTCGACGCCCAGGACGGCGAGCACGGTGCCACGGACCCTCCCCAGCGAACGGGTACGGTAAGGCATTGTTCGATTCCTCCCTGCCCGCGGCCCCCAAGCCAAGCCGACGGTACCTAGGTTAATCAGCCCCTGAGCTGGTGCGAAAGTGCAACGTGCGCCACGACTCGTTCCGGCCCGCGGACGACGTCGGCGCTGTGGACCGGTCGGTTCGCCGAGAACGGTGGCAGGGCTCGCTATACCGACATGCGCGGGCACGAAACTGCTGTCGGCAGAGCAGAAACCAAGGCGTGGCCGTGGAGAGGTCCGGAACGTCCATGGGGTGCCCAACGGTGACTCGGCGGCCACTTGCCGAGTGGACCCTTGTGGGGGATACTCGCCACGAAGGAAGCCCCACCCTTTGACCGGGGCGGAAGGGGACCATGGCGGCCAATCGGGGTGGCGGACAGATCTGCGGCACAATTCCGGAGGTTGGGGGAGCATCGCCCTTGCGACTTTGGAATCGTCGCGGGCAGGGTCGTCCGCTATCGGCGCGCCGGGGTCACCGCACCGTTCTCGCCAGCTTCTTGGCCACTGTTTGTCTGGTGACCCCCATCCTCGTGACCGCCGGCGCGGCCGCTGCCAGGGCGGCCGAGGATCACGTGACGAAGGCGTTGTCGCTCAAAGCTCCGACCTATACCTGGCCCGAGTTCGGTCATGACCCTGGCCTGAGCGGTCAGTCCCAGGACCCCGCGATTTCGACGACCTCCGCGGCGACCCTGGGCACCTCGTGGATGGCCTACACGGGCGCGGAGGCCTTGAGCTCTCCAGTTGCGGCCTGGAACGTCACACTCCACAAGACGTTGGTGTTCGTCGCCAACGGAGCCGGATACGTCGAAGCTTACGACCAGTCGACCGGACAGCAAATCTGGTCGGTGTCACTCGGCTCGCCGATCGAGTCGACGCCGGTGGCCGACGGCCCTGACCTATGGGTAGCCCCCAGCGCGGACCAGATCTACAAACTCAATGCCGCCACCGGAGCTGTGGATTGCTCCACCTCCCTCGCCGGTGCCTCCTGGATAGGTGCCAGTCCGACGATCGCGACACCGCCCGGTGGGCGGAAGACGGTCTACATCGGGGCGAACGACAGCCACTCGAAGAACGGGCCGCTCTTCGCCATCTCCGCTGCCTCGTGTCGGATCACCTTTGCCGTCTCGCCGGAGCCCGCTTCGCCAACCGCTACCGGTGGTGAATGGGATCCGATCAGCTACGGCGTGGACGCCGCCGGTGTCGGACTCGTGTATTTCGGGACCGCCGATCCCGACAGTGCTGTGTACGCAATCAACGCGATCACCGGGGCGACCATTTGGCGGGTGGCGACGACGAATCCGTCTCCTGGCACCTTCGACATCGGTGCGGGGGTCACAGTGTCCCCTCCGGGTGTCAACGGCTTCGCCGACGGCGTCGTCTACGCGGACAACAAGGCTGGATACGTCTACGCCCTGAATATGGCGACTGGCACCCCGCTCTGGAGCATCACGATCGGCCCCCCTCCCTCCGGTTTCGACTCGGGAGGTGTGTCAACCCCAGCCTTGTCGGGGACGAGCCTCGTGGTCCCCGACGGGTACGGCGATGTCTACTGCCTGAACGCGCTGACGGGCACAATTCTGTGGAAGACGGTCCTGGGCAGGGGAGACAAGGTCGACGGTGAGGCGGCAATCGTCGGACCGACCAACGCACAGGTGATCGCCATCGGCGACCAGTCGGGGATGGTGCGGCTGCTCTCCCTGGCCACTGGCAACCGGCTCTACGGCTACCAGACAGGTGACTTCGTCATTGCGAGCGCCGCCGACGTGAACGGCAATCTCCTCGACGTGTCCGGCGACGGGTACTTGTACGACTTCGCGCCCGGGGGCGGCAATGGAGGGGCTCCGAGCACTGCCGTCACCGCGCCGGGCAATCTCTCGGTGGTCACCAATCCCAATGGAAGCCTCCTCATCTCCGGCTCCGCCGCGGCGAGCGCCGATACCACCATCCAGGCGGTGCAAGTCGCAATTCAGCAAGGCGGCAGCAAGGGCACGTGGTGGGACTCGGTCACAGATAGGTGGAACCCAGCTCCCTATGGAAATGCCGCCTTGCTGTCCACGCCCGGCGGCGTGACGTCGAGTTGGTCGCTGTCACTCCCCGTGCCCGCCTCCGGTGGGCAATACGCGGTGCTCGCGAGCGCGGTAAATAACGCGGGGATTGAGGACATCTCGTCGACGCAGTCACCGCCGACCAACGCCCGAGTCTCGTTCTACGTGCAACCGAGCACGACTGCGCCTGTCTTTTCGGTGTCCAGTCCCTGGGTTTCGCCCGGTGGCTCGGTGACGGTGAGCGGTTCGGGCTTTGCCCCCAGTGAATCCGTCGCCATCAGCCTGACCGGATCAGTGTTGAGTACTGTCACAACGAACGCCGCCGGCGTCCTACCAACCACGTCGGTGACGATCCCTCCGACGACCGCGTTCGGACCTATGGCTCTGGACGCTGTGGGCCAGACCTCGCAATCCGCATCGAGCGCGCCGCTGTACGTCACGGACTCGTGGCCACAATTCCAGGCCGGGCCCGCGCACCCGGGAACCACGACAAACAACAACGCCCTGCAGCAGGCCATCGCGGTCGACCATTCAAGTTACCTCCTCCAATCCTGGGCGTTCGCATCCTCGAGCCCCATCCGCACCTCGCCGAGCATCGTGGACGGCGTTGCGTTCTTTGGCAATGACGCCGGCATGGTCTACGCCGTCAACGTCGTAACCGGGGCCGCAGTATGGGGCGCCAACGTCGGTGGTGGTCTGGCCATCGACTCGTCACCTGCCGTCGACATGACCGCGGGTAGCGGGCTCGTCGTGTTCGGAACGACGACGGGTTCCGTAGTTGCACTCAACGCCGCCAATGGGTTGGTGCAATGGTCGCGAACCCTCGACGGTAGTTCCATCGAGTCGTCTCCGACCGTCGTCGGAAACATCGTGTACATCGCTTCCGACAGTGGAACGGTCGCTGCGCTCAACGAAGCCACGGGTGTCGTCCTTTGGACCACGACGCTGCCCGGAACCACACAATCCTCTCCGGCAGTGGACGTGAAGAGCGGCATCCTCGTCGTCGGTGACAACTCGGGTGCAGTCACGGCCCTCTCCACGACCTCCGGAGTACGGCGCTGGCAGACCGTGACGGGTGGAGCGATCTCCTCGGCACCTCTGATCGCTCCGGGACAAGTCTACTTCAGCTCGAGGAGCGGCTCGATCTACGATGTCACGGAGAAGACGGGCGTGGTCCGGTGGAGCACCGGGTTGGGCGGGCCGGTGGTGGCGGCACCCGCATTGACGGGTACGACGCTTCTAGCGGGCGATGCTTCCGGTCAGATCGACTGGATCTCGAGCACGACGGGCGCAATTCTCGGAACGCAGAGTGTGGGATCCGGGGTCGTCGGCATCAGCACGATTCCGGGATTCATGGTCGCTGACCTGTCGAACGGCACCGTCGTCGCCACCAAAGGTCCGCACGGACCCTCGGCTGGAGGCTGGTCCCACCCGGTCGACGCCGCGCTGGACTCATCCCCGTCCATTCTCAACGACGAAGTCTTCATTACAGGGATGGACGGCGCACTGCACTGCTTCACGCTTCCAGGATCGGCCCCCGCTTGATCCGGGGTGAGTTCAGCCAGGATGGGCAATGGCTTCGCCGGGCGTGTAGCAACGCCCCGGATGGCGCTGGGGTGCCCGAGGTCATCTCTGCAACCTTGACATCTCCGGACCGGACGGTCGAAGAATCGTTACGAGACCCGTCGGCGGTTCACCACCGTTGACAGTGGGTGCGCGCATGGGCACGACGGGGAAGGGGCATCGAGGACGCCGGACATTGCTGATGTGCGGGATCTCGCTAGTCACGCTGGGTTTGGCCGTTGGCATCCCGGTCAGCCGAGTCGGATCCACCGGCCCGGCTCCGGGCGGCAGGGCTGTCGCCAACCTTGCCAGCATCCCGACCTCGGGAGCAGCGCCGCTCGCGGTGAGCTTCAACGGCTCAATGAGCTCGGAACCCGGTGGAACCATTGCCTCCTGGGACCTGTGCTTCGGCGACGGCACGGGGGACACTTCGGGCACTGGAGCCCCGCCGTCGACGATCCGGCACACCTACAAGAAGGCGGGCATCTACGACGCCATCCTGACCGTCACCGGGGTCAACGGGTCGACGGGCAAGGGCGCGGCGACGGTCGTGGTCAACGCGCCGACACCGGCACCGCCCGTCGCGCAGTTGGCGGCTAGCACCGGGTCGGGCATCGCCCCCCTGTCGGTGAGATTCTACGGCTCGGCCGAACGCGGCACCATCTCCTCCTGGGTCCTCTCCTTCGGTGACGGGATGATCGACGCGACCGGAAGCGGACCACTGCCTTCCGGCCTTGCCCACACCTACACGAGCCTCGGGGTCCATACCGCCGTGCTCACCGTGCACGGGGCCAACGGCCAACGCGCGACCGCCACCGCACAGGTCGGGGTGGCGGTTGCCCCACCGAAGGCAGAGCTGGCGGCCAGCACCGGCTCCGGTATCGCCCCCCTGGACGTGAGATTCGACGGTTCAGCGACCTCCGACCCCGACGGGACCATTCGCCACTGGCAGCTCACCTTCGGCGACGGGACGATCGGTGCCGCCGGAAGCGGGCCGCCTCCGTCGAGCGTCCCCCACGCGTACCCAGCTTCCGGCGCGTTCACCGCCACACTGACCGTGGTGGATTCGAACAACCAGCGCGCGACCGCCACCGCACGGGTCGTGGTCGCGGCTCCACCAACTCCGACCACCAGCTCGAGCGCCGCACGCACCGCAGCCGGACCGACGGCCCAGCTGGCGGTCACGCCCGGCTCGGGCAACGCACCCCTGCCCGTACGATTCGTCGTCTCGGCCACCGCGGCCCCGGGCGAGACGATCGCCGGATGGACCCTCTCCTTCGGCGACGGCACGCCTGACACGGTGCGGACGGGCCCACCAGTGTACTCCATCCACCACTCCTATCTGCACCCCGGCACCTTCACCGCCACGGTCACGGTGAAGGACAGCGCCGGGCTGACAGCGTCAGCCACCGCACAGGTGGCGGTGGCACCCACCCCGCCGATCGCCCAGCTGGCCGTCAACCCCGGGTCAGGTGTCGCGCCCCTGGCGGTCACCTTCGACGGTTCGGCGAGTTCTGACCCCGACGGGACCATCACGACCTGGGATCTCGCATTTGGCGACGGGACGACCGACACAACAGGGAGTGGGACCCCGCCCTCGGGCATCCCTCACACCTACACGACCGCCGGCCCCTACACGGCGACCCTGACCGTGCAGGATTCGAACGGGCTGAGTGCAACTGCCACCGCGCAGATCACCGTCGCCTCAGGGCTTCCTGTGGCTGGTCTCTCGGCGACGCCCGCCAACACGGCGCAGGGGATACACAAGATCAAGCATGTGATCATGATCATGCAGGAGAACCGCTCCTTCGACAACTACTTCGGCACGTACCCCGGAGCGGCCGGCATCCCGATGCAGAACGGTGTCCCCACCGTGTGCGTGCCTGACCCCAATACCGGGTCCTGCGACCGTCCCTACCACGACACCACCCAGGTCAACACCGATGCACCTCACGGCCTCGCTGACTCCCACGCCGACATCGACAAGGGCAAGATGGACGGGTTCATCACCCAAGCCGAAATCGAAGACAGCCAAGACTGCGGCAAGTCCAAGTGCATCATCGGTCCCGGGGACGTGATGGGATACCACACCGCGGCCGAGATTCCCAACTATTGGCAGTACGCCGAGCACTTCGTACTGAACGACCACATGTTCGAGTCAAACCTGGGATTTAGCTTCGCCTCGCACCTGGGCCTGGTTTCGCTGTGGGCTGCCGCTTGCAGCAAGGCTGGTGATCCGACGAGTTGCGTCTCCAACGCCAACCCGCCCCGGAGCGAGACCGAGTTCCCCTGGACGGACCTCACGTGGCTCCTCCACGGCGCCGGAGTCAGCTGGCAGTACTTCGTCGGCACCGGGGGCACGCCCGACTGCACGGCCGACCCTGCGAATTGCGAGGCCACCTCCCTCACGCCACAGACACAGAACATCTGGAACCCGCTGCCGGGATTCGACGATGTCAGCCAGGACGGGCAGCTCGGAAACATCGTGAGCACGGCCAGTTTCTATCCTGAGGCACGCAACGGGACCCTCCCCGCAGTGTCGTGGGTCGTGCCCGGAGCCGTCACGAGCGAGCACGCGCCGGCGCCTATGGACGCCGGCGAGGCCTATGTCACCGGGCTCATCAACTCGGTGATGGAAGGGCCTGACTGGAACAGCACGGCGATCTTCGAGACCTGGGATGACTGGGGCGGCCTCTATGACAACGCGGTGCCCCCGGTCGTGGACTCCATAGGTTATGGACTTCGCGTCCCGGGCCTCGTCATCAGCCCCTACGCCGTCGCCGGCAAGGTCGACCACCAAGTGCTCAGCTCCGATGCATACGCCAAATTCATCGAGGACGACTTTCTGAGCAGCCAGCGTCTCGACCCTGCCACCGACGGCCGACCCGATCCTCGGCCCGATGTGCGCGAGAACGTGCCCGTCCTCGGCGACCTCCAGAACGACTTCAACTTCAACCAGACCCCGATAGCGCCGTTCGTGCTGAACAGCGGGCCGCCCTGGGGACCGGTGGCGAACCCCCAACGATTGCCGGACACCATCCGTGGTGTGGCCCCACTCAATGTGACGTTCGACGGTTCCACGAGCAGCGGGCCGATCACGAGTTGGGATCTCTCCTTCGGTGACGGTACTCCAGACGCCTCGGGAACCGGTGTGCCCCCCGCGGTCGTCGCGCACACGTACTCGAATCGTGGTTCGTTCACCGCCACCCTGACGGTGTTCAACGCCGCCGGCCTGAGCAACTCCGCTTCGGACACGATCCAGGTAGGGCCCGTTCCTCCGGTTCCCTCCCTCACGGCCAACCCCCCGGGTGGCATCGCCCCGCTCAACAATGTCGTCTTCGACGGGGCGGGCACGACGGTGCCCCGCGCTCCCATCACGAGCTGGAAGCTCGACTTCGGAGACGGTAGTCCGCCCGTGATTGGAACCGGTGCACCACCTGTCAGCACCGCCGTCCACAGCTTCCCCGAGGCGGGAACATACGGCGTGACCCTGACCGTTACCGACGCCAACGGGACCTCGGCGGTGGCGCCCTACACGCTGTTGGTCCAACCGCGTCTGGGCGTGAACCCGAGCATCGCCCCACCGTCGACGAGCACCGTCGTGATCGGTGCAGGGTTTCTCCCGCTCGAGAGGGCATCGATCTTCCTCGACGGTCAGTCCTGGGGTACCGCCACCGTCCATGCGAACGGACAGTTCGCCTCGATCAAGCTACTCATTCCGGCGACGATGCAGCCCGGTCTCTACACCGTGAGCGTCGTCGGACAGTCGAGCGGGATCACGGCTGCCCAGACCCTCAACGTCTCGACCGGCTGGCAGTTCCGCAACTCGGCTTCAGGCGGCAGCGTCAACCCCTATGAGAACACGATCAGCGTCGGCAATGTTGCCACCCTGGTTCCCGCGTTGGGCCAGGGTTTCACGGGGGGGCCCATCCTGTCGTCACCCGCCGTTCACGACCAGGGACTGCCCACGCCGGCGAATGACGGCAGCGAAGTCCATGAACAGCTCATCGCCGTAGGATCGAACGACGACAGTGTGCATACGTGGTACGCGTCCAGTTCCGAGGAGGTGTGGAATCTGCCGACCAAGGGGCCAGTCGTCTCCTCGCCGTTCTTCGCTAAGGGTGGCTTCTTCGTCGGCTCCGAGGACGGTTCCCTATACGAGTTTCCCGTGTGCCCGCCGCCCAACCTCGGAAAAGGAAGCGGAAAGGTTTCGCAGTGCAAGCCGACCATGCAATTGGCGCTGGGGAGCCCCATCGAGTCCTCCCCGGTGGGCCAAGGGACGACGGTCTATGTGGGTGCCGACAACGGGGACCTCTACGCGGTCTCGTCGAAGACCAAGTCGATCCTGTGGTCGACGCCACTGGGCGGCCCGGTCACCTCAACTCCGGCCCTCTCGGGCACCACGGTAGTGGTGGGTGCCGGCAACAACGTCTACGGCGTCGATGCGGGCACCGGTGCCGTCTTGTGGACGGCAGTCACCGGGGGGACCGTGTCGTCCTCGCCCGCGATCGCCAACAACGTTGTCTACGTGGGCTCCGGCGACGGAAACCTCTACGCCTATCCGCTCAGCTGCTCGGCGATCTGTACGCCACTGTGGTCGGCGACGACCGCTGGCGGTATCGCGTCTTCCCCGGCTCTTGCCGACGGACTGGCGGTGGTGGGCTCCGACGACGGAAATCTGTACGCCTTTGACACCTCGACCCACGCCTTGGTATGGAAGATGACCACCGGTGGCCCGGTCAAATCCTCGCCGGCCGTGGCCAACGGCGTGGTGTACGTCGGGTCGAGCGACGCGAAGGTGTACGCGGTCGCCCTCGCCGGCTGTGGCGGCCCCACCACCTGCCCGCCATTGTGGTCAGCGACGACCGGGGGGCCGGTCGCCTCCTCTCCGGCGGTTGCCAACGGACGGATCTACGTCGGCTCGGGTGACGGCCGGCTCTACTCCTACGTCTTGCCCACCGCTCCCGCCAACGCGCCCCGATGATCCCTGGATGACCCCTCCGGAACCAAGACGCTGTCCGGCGTGATAGCACCGGCCAAGTACGGAATCAAGGCGAGATCGATGGAACGGCTGGCGGCGGGCCTATCCGCGCAGCGTCCTAATTCAGTTTGGAGCACCCGAAGGATGTCCCACTCAGAACATCAGGGTGTGTACACGTAACCGGCACTCTTTCCCTTCCCCGAAATTCCGGCCCCGTTGGTCACACTGATCAACGTGAATCCCGTCTGCGTACTCGGCGGGGCGGTGGCGGTGATCGTCTCGTCGGCATCCACCGTGAAGTTGGTGGCCGGAACCGAGCCGAACATCACCGATTGGGCTTGGGTGAACCCGTGACCGGTGATGGTGACCACGGTGCCACCGGCCTCCGGACCGGTGGCCGGGCTGACAGAGGCAATTTGGGGTGCAACGCCGCCCATGTCCTCGCGCAACTGACTGGGGTCCAAGGCGTTGAGTGGTACCTTGACCGCTCGGTAGCTGGAGCCGGCGGCGCTGATCGTGAGCATCGGAATCCCGCTGCCATTGACCTCGGAGATCAAGTACCCCCCGCCGACGTTGCCCCAGTCGATCACATTGTCGTGACCTGTGGCGGACCGCCGGAAGCTGCCTTCGAATGGGGCGCATTGACCGCTGGGTACCACGTACTGCCACAACAAGGTGGCGGAAGCTGTCGCGGGGTGGAGGGTGTACTCCACACCGCGGGCTGCGTGTGTGCAGGTCGAGCTGCCGTAGGGAGGTGACCCGTCATCGAAAATGGTGATCTGGTTGACCCTGTGACCGAAGCGAGCGTCGTGCTGGGCGAAGAAGCCAGGATCCCCGGTGGCGACATAGTGCACCGCTGAGGCGTCGGGGCTGCCGGCGACCGGGGCGCCCCCGCCGAGCTTCCAGGAAATCCGACCCGCGTTCGCCGGGGCCTCGGGATTCACGATGTAGTAAGCGGCGTTCGTATCGCGCATCGAGAGCAGCAGGTTGGGATTGTTGGGATCAGGAGAGTTCGGGTCGGCAGCGATCGAGTTGCAGTGGTACACGTCCCACACGCGGGCCGAAAAAGCAGGATTCTGCGACTCGTCCGGGCTGAGGTGCTGTGTGGCCGACCAGCTCCAGACCAGCTGCAGTTGGGGCGTGTACTCCTGGATCACGCAGTCGTTGATCGTCTGATTCGTGCCGTCGCCGAT